>Ga0126384_10001919_pt1 | contig 12476 bp, 9 predicted proteins | sample PanSoiMetPlot_36_FD_92543 | JGI IMG/M metagenome (GOLD analysis project Ga0126384, IMG submission 92543) | Tropical forest soil microbial communities from Panama - MetaG Plot_36 | ecosystem: Environmental > Terrestrial > Soil > Tropical forest > Bulk soil | place: Panama | collected 2016-02-17 | reverse complement strand
TCAGCAGCTCTTCCGGCTTCAGCCCAAGCCGCTGGATCCTTGCGTGGATCTCCGGCCACTGCTCTTTCAAGAAATTCTCACGCTCGCTCTTCAGCAAAATCTCCCGTGCGCCCGTCGTGACGAACATTCCCAAACCTCGCTTGCTCTCGACCAGCTTTTCGTCCGCCAATTCCTGATAGCCCTTCAGAACCGTAAGTGGATTGATCCGGTAATCCGCCGCCACCGTTCGCACTGACGGCAGCGGATCGCCTTCCTTCAGCACTCCGTCCAGGATCATCGCGACCACGCGGTCGCGAAGCTGGCGGTAAATCGGCTGATTGTCATTCCACTCACGGTCCATACTGGCTTCTACTTACTCCTTCACAGGATTCCCGTTTGAATTTCTTGGTTCGTAACACAATGAGCTGAAATTCAAACGGGGAATCCTTAGCACACACTCACGACTCCTTACTTCGCCCGCTCCAACTCCATATGCGCATGCACCGGCTTGTCGCCCGGCTCCATGTACGTCCAGTCTTCGGTGTGATGATTCGTATCTATGATCGTGAAAACCGCATGATGCATATGCCCGTACTGCGTCCCTCCTGCCACGTCAACGAATTCGAACTCCACCTTTTTCCCATCCGGTGAAAGCGTTCCCGACATCCGCGGACGGTTTCCCGCGTCGCAATAATGCGTAAGCAGCAGCCGCCCGCCGTCCAGATAAAACATCGTCACCGGATGATCCGGCTTTCCTTCTCCGCTCATTTCATGAACCAGCGCATTTCCCATCGATGTCACTCGAAACGAAATGTGCCCCGCCATGTTATTCATCTCTGGGTGCTCGTTAACGGTCACTTTCCCTTCCCAGTTCCCCGCCAGCGTCTTCATGGCGTCAAACGACTTCTGCGCATCAGTCTTTTGCTCGCCTGACTGGGCATGCCCCAGTGCGGCAAGTGATATCAGGGCAACAACGGAAACCATTCGGCGTAGATACCTCATGTTTGTTTCTCCTTAATCTGCTTTGGGGCTGGTTTCGGCCGTTTTCCAGCGTGCGCATTCGCTCTCAAGCGGCCACCAACCCCTTCTCTAGTGTATTAGTACACTATAACACTACCCATTGCAAGGTTTTTTTGGGGGCTATTTGTGGCCCCTTGCAGGGGAGCGATACTGAAGCCCTTTTCGTGAACTCTTCGTGTTCTCTTTGCCTCCTCTGTGATCTCTGTTTCAAAATCCCTTTCTCCGCTCTTCGCCTGTCCTTGCCACTCCCTTCCTTTCGCGATACAACGTTCCCGCACGCGCTTCACTCGCGCGATTCGAGGACCATCATGGCACGCACTCTTTCTTCCCTTCTGAACCTCTATAATCCCAACTATCCCCTCGACAAAGCCTGGACCATTCCTTCCCCCTGGTATTTCGACTCCGGCGTCGCTCGCCTCGAGCACGAAGCCATTTTCGCTGCAAATTGGCTGGCAGTCGGGCGCGCCGACCAGGTTGCCAGGAATGGCAATTTTTTCACCGCCAATCTTGCCGGCGAACCTATCGTCATCGTGCGCGGCGATGACGGCGTTCTCCGCGCTTTTTACAACGTCTGCCGCCATCACGCCGCCGCAGTCGTCACGGAAGCGCAAGGCTGCGCAAAAAATTTTCGCTGCCCCTACCACGGCTGGACCTATGGCAACGATGGCGCGCTCAAAGGCATGGTCGAATTTGAAGGCGTCTGCGATTTTGACCGCGCGAAAAACGGCCTCGTCCAGATTCCGGTCGACACTTGGGAAAATTTCACTTACGTCAATCTCGGCGGCCAGGCCGGTTCATTGCAAAATTTTCTCGGTAAAGTTCCCGAACTCGTCGCGCCTCTTCAACTCACAAAGAAACTCAAATATTTCGACCGCCGCATCTACACGCTGCAATGCAACTGGAAAGTCTACGTGGACAACTATCTCGACGGCGGCTACCACGTTCCCCATGCCCACAAAGGCCTCAGCAGCGTCATCGAATACACGAGTTACACTATCGAAAATTTCGAGCACTCCTGTTTGCAGTCGAGCCCGCTCAGCTCGCATTCAAAATCGAAGAAGGAGGTCGCAGCCACGCGCCGGGGCCGCGCCTTCTATCTCTGGATCTATCCCAATTTCATGATCAACGCCTACGAAGGCGTCATGGACACGAATCTCGTTCTTCCCCTCGCCGTGGACAAATGCGCGGTCGTCTTCGACTACTACTTTTCCGATGTCAGCGCCAAAGCGCTCAAGAAAAATCAGGCCAGCGTAAAGGTCAGCGAAAAAGTGCAGGAAGAAGACGAAGCGATCTGTGATTCCGTCCAGCGTGGGCTCGCCTCCCGCGCTTACGTCGCGGGACGCCTCTCCGTCCGCCGCGAAGCTGGCGAACATCTCTTCCACCGCCTCCTTCATGCTGATCTCATTCGCGCACTCGGCCACTCCGCCGCCGCAGATTGAGAAGCTCTTAAAAGGACCACAGAACAATAATGTCCCTAAAAAAGTTCATTGCCGTCGCCGCTTTCACGATGATTTGTGCAGCCACGCTGCAATCTCAGGAAGTCTGTCGGATCGGCACTTTTGATGGCTCATCCGCGGAATTAGCCGGCGGCGTTCCCGATAAACCGGTTACTTGCGTAATTGGCCGCGACGAGCCAGGCAAATCCTGGTTCCCCTTCGCTCCGACATTTTTCCTTTCGGAAAAGAGAACCCCAGGAACGCTCCCCGCGCCATTCAGTTTGAAATCAAAGAAAATGCTTCCAGTCGAAATTCATCCCGATGAAATTCTAACAATACGAATCGAAGGAAAGTCCTCGCTGTGACCAGTGTCTCAGTAAGTCGCCCTTAATTTTTAATTGCATTCCACGCCGCAAGCGCTTCGCTGAATTTTGCTTTTCCGACCTTTGGCTCGAGCGTGTCCCCGTCCATTCGAATCGGTTGGTTCAGCGTTTTGTCCCGGAGCCACAGCTCGGTGCACGCGACAATTGCAATGACTTCTTCGTTTTCCACCGCATCCATGTCCAGATTCTTCAGGAACAAGAACTTCTGCAACGCCACGTCCGGATCCGGATCCATTCCCACCGGGACATGCCACGGACCGTTCCCTTCTCTCATTGGGCTGATCAATGGGCTCATACGGACGACGCGGCTGTCGGCGGGAGCAGGAACTCCAGCTCCTGCGCCGGTCACCATGTGCGCAATGAACGTTGCGATGTTCGGCGGGTCGTCGAGAATTGCGGTCGCCAGCTTGTTCAAATCTGCCAGCAGGCCGGGCTTCGATGGCCCTTGAAACAAAGGTGACGAGTGCTCGCCCACGGGAGCCGGAGGCAAGGCAACCGATCCCGTTCCAATGCTGAGCGCAACAAGATCGTCCGGTTTGATTCCAATGACCAGCGCTTCCGTCACGCCAGATAGTACGGGATTGTTGTTTCCCGTGATTGCGCCGTCCCAAAAGCGCCCGGCTTGTGGCCGGTCGGGAAACGAAGCTGGATCATCAAAATAGTTCACCGGAGCATTCGTTGAAGCATGCACCGCGTCCGCGACCGAAACATCGTCTGCTGCAGCTTTTCCTGTGTGTTCATTGCCCGAGGCGGAAGACCGGAAATATTTGGCTCGGTTGTGATCGTAATCAAACGCAACAAAGAGCAGGCGGACATCCTCCGTTGCGCCCGGCCGGCGAATCCCGGCCGCGGCATCCCGAAGTGCCTTGATACTTCCAGGCAATGCTTTCTGAATTGCCGGAAGCTTCTTTTCTGTACTGTACTTCGGCCCGATGTGTCCGAGCTTTTGCAGTATCTCGTCCAGAATGTGATGCGCAGGCGAAAAAATGGAACGTCGGAGCTGTTCGTTCTGAAATAGGTCAATGATCTTGGCCAGGGGAAGATCCTCCAGAAGGCCCGCAAGAACAATGCTTCCGCCGGAGTTGGCGGCAACGAGGTCAAAATCCTGGAGAACCTTGCGTCCATTGGTGTTCTCGCCGTAAATTGTTTGGAGCGCCTTTACTTGAATTAGTGCCCAAGTCCCGCCGCCGTCCAGGGAGAGAATGCGATAAGGCATGGATCGCCTCCGAAAAGGTGTTGGATGGTAATGAATCGTGCCCCAAAGGGGCGAATCGTTTCATGAATTCTTGAAGGCACATCGACAAAAATGCACTGCTAGCGCCGCGGCCAACCGCGGCCTGCAATTGACCGTCTTTAAGACGTAACTTATAATTAAGACTCGCCTTGAAGGGTAAACGCACGCCGGTCTCGCCTCGTTAGGCCTGTTCCTAATCAAGCGAAACAAACGAAGAGAGAGGATAGAAGGATGGCAGAAGCCACATGCCGCCGCGAATTGGAACTGGAAATTCCCGCGGAAGAAGTATCAAAAGCGACCGATAAAGTCGCAAAAGAATTGATGCGCGTCGCGCGCGTGCCGGGTTTCCGCCCGGGCAAGGCTCCCATCACTTTGATCAAGAAGCGCTTCGCGGAAGAAATTAAAGGCGAAGTCCTCCAAACCCTCGTTCCCGAGAAAGTAGAAAAAGCCGTTGCCGAGCAAAAGCTGACCCCCGTTTCTCAGCCGCAAGTGGACAAGCTCGATTACGCAGACGGCCAGCCGGTAAAGTTTCGCGCCGTTTTCGAAGTTCTGCCAGAATTCGAGCTTGCAAATTACAAGAATCTCGAGATTGAAATGCCCCCGATGGATATCGCCGACGAAGACGTGAACAAGGCCCTCGAAGAAACACGTGAGCGCGCCGCTACGTTTGCTCCTGTCGAAGGCCGTGCCGTCGAAAACGGTGACTTCGTGCAGTTGAAATTGATGGGCACGCCCGAAGGCGGCGGCGATCCTCTTCAGGCCGACAATGTCATGTGCCACGTCGGCGCGGAAGAAACCATGGAACCCTTCAACACGAACCTACTCGGCGCGAACGTCGGCGACCACAAGGAATTCGTCGTTGAATACCCGAAGGACTATCCCGACCAGAAGCTCGCGGACAAGAAATTCCACTACGCAGCAGATGTGCTCGGCTTCAAAACCAAGAAGCTACCTGAATTGAACGACGACTTTGCAAAAGATGTCAGCGACGCAACTTCTCTGGACGAACTGAAGAAGAAAATCCGTGAAAGCCTGGAACACGAGCGCGATCATCGCCAGAAAGACCTTCAGCGCGAAAAAATCATCGCGGAGCTCGTCAAGCTCAACGACTTCCCCGTTCCAGAATCGCTCGTCGAGCATCAAATGGATGCGCGCCTCGAGCGTGTCGTTCGCTCTCTGGCGCAACAGGGCGTCGACCCCCGCGCCGTAAACGTTGACTGGGTCACGCTGCGCAATCGGCAGGCCGATCGCGCTAAAGAAGACGTCAAAGCCGAGTTGATCGTGGACAAAATCGCCTCCGCGGAAAACATTGACGCCACCGAAGAGGACGTCACGCATGAACTGGAACACGCCGCTGGCCATAGTAACGAATCGGTAGATGCCATTCGCGCTCGTTTGACAAAGCAGGGAGCGCTGGATAGGATGAAGGCGAAGCTGCGGAGTGACAAAACTCTCGACTGGCTCGCGCAAAACGCCAAGATCCGAACGGCAGCCGCAGCAGCAGGCAAGTAACCAAGTGGCTTGCAAGCGCGTCCAAGAACAATCGCACAAATGAAAAACTACGACGATTCGACGTATCGCGCGACAACTCTCGTTCCGATGGTGGTGGAACAAACGAGCCGCGGCGAACGCGCTTACGACATTTATTCTAGGCTTCTTAAAGAGCACATCATCTTTATCGGCACACCGATCGACGACCATGTCGCCAATCTGGCTACGGCCCAGATGCTCTTCTTGCAGGCCGAAGATCCTGAAAAAGATATTCAGCTGTACATCAATTCCCCGGGCGGCTCAATTACTGCGGGATTCGCGATTTACGACACAATGCAGTTCGTCAAACCCGACGTGGTTACAACCTGTGTGGGCCAGGCAGCGTCTATTGCTGCGGTCCTGCTCGCTGGAGGCGCGCAGAAAAAGCGTTTTGCTCTTCCAAACGCGCGCGTGCTAATCCACCAGCCCTGGATGAGCGGCCTCGGTGGCCAGGCAACGGACATCGATCTGCACGCAAAGGAAATCCTTCGCATGCGGACGACTATCAATCAGATTTTGTCGAAGCACAGCGGGCAGCCGGTCGATCGAATTGAAAAAGATGTCGAGCGCGACTACATCATGAATCCTGAGCAGGCCAAGGAATACGGGATGATTGATGACATCATTTACAAACACAAGTAAAAGACTCTGCCGGCAATTTATCGTGCAAAGTGCGTTGGCTTTTGAGGTTCCAAACAGTTAGTATCAAGCCGCGATTGCGTTTGGTTCAGGCGAAGTTTGGGCCTAGAATGAGAACTAGGAGCTCCGCACCAAGCCCAGCGGAGGCGAGGCCTTCACACCAGTGAAAAAGTACAGCACAGACGAGCCCTTGCGCTGTTCCTTCTGCCATAAGACGCAGGAGCAGGTGGAAAAACTAATCAGCTCGCCTTCCGACTACCCGCGCGCGTACATCTGCAACGAGTGCGTGAGCGTCTGCCAGACGATTCTGGAAGACGAAAAGCGCGAGCAGGCCACTTCGCCGACGAAGCGGCTGCCCCGCCCGCCCGAAATCAAGCAATTCCTCGACGCCTACGTCATCGGGCAGGACCGCACAAAAAAGAAGTTGGCGGTCGCAGTTTATAACCATTACAAGCGCATCATTTTGAACAAACAGCCCGGTGACGTGGATCTGAGCAAGTCCAACATTCTCCTGATCGGTCCGACTGGAACCGGCAAAACGCTTTTGGCGCAGACCCTTTCCCGCATGCTCGATGTGCCGTTCGCAATTGTGGATGCGACGACGCTCACGGAAGCAGGCTATGTCGGCGAAGATGTCGAAAACATCATCTTGAAGCTGCTGCAAGCAGCTGACGGTGACGTACAAAAAGCGCAGTCGGGCATTATTTACATCGACGAAATCGACAAGATCGCAAAGAAGGACGAAAACCCGTCAATCACGCGCGACGTCAGCGGCGAAGGCGTTCAGCAGGCGCTCTTGAAGATTTTGGAAGGCACTGTTGCCAACGTGCCGCCACAGGGTGGCCGTAAACACCCGCATCAGGAATTTACTGCGGTCGATACGACGAACATCCTCTTTATTTGCGGCGGAGCGTTTGTTGGCCTCGAGAAGATTATCGAAAAGCGCGTCGGCAAGCGCTCATTGGGTTTCCATACGGAAGCGCAGCCGACCACGCCGCAACGCCGCAACACGCAACTGCTCGAGCAAGTCCAACCCGGCGATTTGATTCGCTACGGCCTTATCCCCGAATTTGTCGGCCGCTTGCCCGTTGCGGGCGTGATGAGCGACCTCGACAAGGGCGCCCTCGTGAAGATTTTGACCGAGCCGAAAAACGCGCTTCTCAAGCAATACCAGCGTCTGTTCGAATTTGAAAATGTGCGCTTGCGCTTCACGGACGACGCGATCGAAACCGTTGCCGAACTCGCGTTGCAGCGCAAAGTCGGCGCGCGCGGCCTTCGCATGATTTTGGAAGATTTGATGCTCGAACTGATGTATCACCTGCCAATGCAGCAACGTAAGGTGAAAGAGTTCGTGGTGACAGCGGACATGGTTCGCGGCCACGAAATCAATTGGAGCTTGCTCGAAAAAGCGGGATGACGTGCCGCACGAGCCTGGAACCGCTTCACAAGAAATCCTCGCCAGTTTTCCCTTGCTGGTTGTACTTTAGTTCAAGGGAACTCAGGGGCCCAAATGTTTAGCAAAGAAAAACAGGAAATGAAGCGCGTGCCCATGATGCCGGTGCGGGATATGGTTATTTTCCCGCAGCAAATGACGCCGTTCATCGTCGGGCGCGAAGCGAGCGTGCGCGCTCTCGAAGAGGCGCTGGCAGGCGACAAGAAAATCTTCTTGTCGACGCAGCACGACGCTTCCGTGGACGATCCGAAGCCGGAAGAAATTTACGCGGTCGGAACGCTTGCCAACATCGTGCAAAGCGTGAAGCTCCCTGACGGAAATATCAAAGTCCTCGTCGAAGGCGTGGAACGCGCTCGCGCCATTTCAGTCGCAACGGAAGAAGGATTCTTCCGCGCTACGGTGCGTCTGCTCGGTGCGCGCATCGAGCCTTCCCCGCAAGTACAGCAGATCGTCGAAAAAACCACCAACCTCTATGAACAGTTCATCAAGCTCTCGCAAAGCCTGAACTATGACACGATGATCGCGGCTGCCCGCGTGGACGATCCCTCGCGTCTTTCGGACACGATTGCCGCGAATTTGCAGCTTCCCGTTGATGAAAAACAGGATTTGCTCGAAACCGTCGATCCGCTCGAGCGTCTCAACCGCATCTGCGACATCCTCGAAATCGAGCTAGAAAAGCTCAACGTCGATCGCAATATCAATACGCGCGTAAAACGCCAGATGGAGCGCGCGCAAAAAGAGTATTACCTCAACGAGAAGTTGAAGGCGATTCAGAAGGAACTTGGCCGCGGCGAAAAGAGCGAGCTCGACGAACTGAAAAAGAAAATTGACGCCTCTGGCATGCCAAAAGACGTGCACGAGAAGGCAACCGCGGAATTGAAGCGGCTCGAACTTATGCCGCCGATGTCCGCCGAATCCACAGTTAGCCGCAACTATCTCGATTGGCTGCTGGCGGTGCCCTGGAAGAAGCGCTCGAAGGAAATTCGCGATATCAAGGCCGCCGAAGACATTCTGAATAAGGAACATTACGGCCTCGAAAAAGTGAAAGACCGCATCCTGGAGTTTCTCGCCGTTCGCCAGCTCGTGAAGAATCCAAAGGGTTCGATTTTGTGCTTCGTCGGGCCTCCAGGTGTCGGCAAGACTTCGCTCGCCATGTCCATTGGCCACGCGACAGGCCGCAAATTCGTCCGCGTCTCCCTTGGCGGGGTGCGCGATGAAGCCGAAATCCGCGGTCATCGTCGCACCTACATCGGTGCCCTCCCCGGCCAAATTATCCAAATGATGAAGAAGGCCGGCACAACGAATCCGATTTTCGTTCTGGACGAAGTGGACAAAATGTCCACGGACTTCCGTGGCGACCCGTCCGCAGCTCTGATGGAAGTGCTCGATCCGGAGCTGAATCACGCGTTCACGGATCATTATCTGGACGTTGAGTACGACCTTTCCAAAGTCATGTTCGTCTGCACCGCGAATGTGCTGCACACGATTCCGCAGCCTTTGCAGGACCGCATGGAAATCCTGCGGCTTCCGGGCTACACGGAAAAAGAAAAGCTCGAAATCGCGAAGCGCTTTCTGGTGAAGCGCGCCCTCGAAGCAACGGGGTTAAAGGAAGAAAACCTTACTTTCACCGACGAGGGCCTGCTGCACATCATCCGCCATTACACGCATGAAGCCGGCGTTCGAAACCTCGAGCGCGAAATCCAGAATATCGCCCGCAAGATGGCCCGCAAAGTCGTCGCGGAAAAAGAAGGTGTGAAGGTCGAAATCACGCCCGAAAACGTGAACGATTTCCTCGGTGTTCTAAAGTACCGCGAATTTTGGCTTGAAAAGCACAACGAAATCGGCTTGACCACCGGCCTCGCTTGGACGGAAGTCGGCGGCTCCGTGCTCGTCACCGAGGCTGCAATCATGGAAGGCAAGGGCCGCCTCACGCCAACGGGCAAGCTCGGCGAAGTGATGCAGGAATCCGCTCAAGCCGCGATGAGTTACGTTCGCTCGCGCTCCACAACGTTGGGCCTTCCGAAAGATTTTTACCGCAACCTCGACATCCACTTACACGTTCCGGAAGGCGCAATCCCCAAGGACGGTCCGTCCGCCGGCATCACGATTTGCACCTCGATCGTCAGCGCGCTCACGAAAATTCCCGTGCGTTGCGACGTGGCGATGACCGGCGAAATCACCTTGCGCGGCAAAGTTCTGCCTATCGGCGGCGTAAAGGAAAAACTTCTCGCCGCCCATCGAATGGGCTTGCGTACGATAGTGCTTCCGAAGGACAATGAGAAGGACCTGGCGGACATCCCGCAGGAGATCCTCTCCAGTCTCACGGTTCACCTTGTAGAGACCATGGATGAAGTGCTGCAGATTGCGCTCGAGAAGGCGATTGTTCCTTCCGAGCACGCCGCGGTTGCGCCCGTTGCCGAACCCTTTGTCAGTGGCACAGAAGGCGCCGAGAAAGACACGAGTTTGACCAACTAAAAGCAGCAGAGTGCGGTTGCGGTTCGATTTTTATGGGGGACCGCCGCACGAAGTCACAGCACAAAGCTGCTTGCAGTTGGGCTTAGTTCAGTTTGCCCCTCCTGGCCGGTTCTTCCCGGAACTGCCAGCGCGGTGCATCATCCCGTGCAATCCAAAATCTGAACAATTCAAGTAAATAAAGTTAAGGACATATGCCGAAAGAAACAGCAGAGAATAACAACCAAATCAGTATTAGCCTTGCCGAGCTCAAGGAAAAGAACATCACGGACCTGGCGAAAATTGCCAAGGAGCTGAATGTTCCCGGCGCGAGCGGCATGCGCAAGCAGGAGCTCATCTTCCAAATCCTGCGGGCCCAAACGGAAAAAAGCGGCCTCATCTTCTCCGAAGGAGTGCTGGAGTGTCTCCCCGACGGCTTCGGCTTCCTGCGCGCGCCGGAATACAACTATTTGCCCGGCCCGGACGACATTTACGTTTCGCCGTCACAGATCCGCAAATTCGATTTGCGCACAGGCGATACCGTTTCCGGGCAGGTTCGTCCGCCAAAAGACGGCGAACGCTACTTTGCGCTCATTAAAGTCGAAGCGGTCAACTTCGAAGATCCGGAAGTCGCACGCAACAAAATCTTCTTCGACAACCTGACACCGCTCTATCCGCAAGGTCGTTTGAAGGAAGAAACTTCGAAGGAGAACATGACCGGCCGCGTGCTCGACCTTCTTTGCCCTATCGGCAAAGGCCAGCGCGGATTGATCAACGCGCCTCCACGCACCGGAAAGACGATGATGCTTCAGTCGATCGCAAATTCCATCACGACGAACCATCCGGAAGTTGCCCTCATCGTCCTCCTTATTGACGAGCGTCCCGAAGAAGTCACGGACATGCAGCGCACCGTAAAGGGCGAAGTCATCAGCTCAACTTTCGACGAAGCGCCACAACGCCATATTCAAGTCGCCGAAATGGTTCTGGAAAAGGCAAAGCGCCTTGTCGAACACAAGCGAGACGTCGTCGTCCTTCTCGACTCGATCACACGTTTAGCCCGCGCTTACAACGCTGTTACGCCACCTTCCGGCAAGGTTCTCTCGGGCGGTATTGATGCCAACGCTTTGCAGCGTCCCCGCCGCTTTTTTGCCGCCGCTCGAAACGTCGAAGAAGGTGGCTCACTTACCATCATCGCCACGGCCCTCATCGACACGGGCAGCCGCATGGACGACGTCATTTTTGAAGAGTTCAAAGGCACCGGCAACATGGAAATCTATCTGGACCGCCGGCTGGCCGACAAGCGCGTATTTCCCGCAATCGATATCCAGCGCTCTGGCACGCGCAAGGACGAATTGCTGCTCCCGGCCGATGAGCTGAGCCGCGTTTGGGTCCTTCGCAAAGTGTTGAGCCCGCTTTCCACGGTCGAAGCGATGGAACTGTTGCTCAGCCGCTTGCAGAAGTCCAAATCGAACTCGGAATTCCTGGCGTCGATGTCCGCGCCAGCTTGATGTAGTCGAAACTCGATGCTGCACTACGCGGCAGTGACATTCATTTTCGCGGCGTTTACGACCTTTTGCTCGCTTACGGGCGGGGAACCTGGAACTCCGTGAGCAAAGTCGCCCGCCGAATCGGAATACAGGAAGCGGTCTTGCCCGACCGCTACATGCTGGCCACCGAAAAGCGAATGAATTAGTTTAAGAGAATCCAAAAATGGTAGAGCGCGGCAGAAACTTCTGCCGCGCTTTTTTATTTGTGCGCGGAACTCACGCTTTCTACTTACTCAACGGACTCCGACTCAATCGCGGCGATGTAATCCACCACGCGTTCAGACCACCCGTCAATGTGCGTCCAGCCATTTCCGTAGCTGACGCCGTGCTGGTACGGCGCAACGTTCACAACGTACGCGAGCGGCGTCCACGCCAGAGCGATCCCGTCGTGCGACTGCTCGTCCGTGATTACGATCACGCGGTCGAGCTTCTCCCAATCGCGCTTGTCGCGAAGCTCGACCAGCGCACGCTTCAAGTACGTCGAAGAGTGAGCCTGCGAGTTCACGATCGCGTCGCGAAGGGCAAATCCGCGCCGCGGAGCAACCGTCGCGCACTTTTCCGAGAAAGTCGCGGCTTCAAAATCGGCCGCAACTTCGCGGAGAAGGATGGCCAGCCCTGCGGCGGCATCCATGCGCGTGGTCTCGCTCTTGCGGGTCAACGCTCCGTCCATCGAGCCGGAAACGTCCACGAGCAATCCCGTGCTTCCGGGAAGTTTCTCGAAGCCGGCGATGCCCTTGAGCATCGCCTTCTCGATCGCTTCCTCGAGCTTCGGCGCATAGCGCGCGGCCGTCACGAAACGGAACG
>Ga0126384_10001918_pt1 | contig 12477 bp, 18 predicted proteins | sample PanSoiMetPlot_36_FD_92543 | JGI IMG/M metagenome (GOLD analysis project Ga0126384, IMG submission 92543) | Tropical forest soil microbial communities from Panama - MetaG Plot_36 | ecosystem: Environmental > Terrestrial > Soil > Tropical forest > Bulk soil | place: Panama | collected 2016-02-17 | reverse complement strand
GCGGACTTGAGCGAGCGCCAAAACGCCGCCGTCCCACTAACCGACAAGGAGCATTGCAATGACTTACACAATCCTCGCTTTCAACTACAGCCACCGCGATTACAACAATCCATACTTCGTGCGCACGTCTGACGACCTGGCCGACGCGAAGCGCGTGGCAGAGGAGAGATTCAGGGATTTAGCGAGTTACGGCTACGGCCGCGTGGTGGTTCTGCCATTGAATCCCCTTACCGGCTATCACGACCTGCCTGCGGTCTATGAGCGCAAGAAGCCATTTCCGATATAGAGACGTGTTTGCGCCTGGGCCGTGGGGGTAACCAGGCGCAATCTGGACAGCGGGAGTCGTGGTAGCTTCCGCCGACACGCCAGGGCGATGGAGGCAAGCCCGCTACAATGCCTCCATCGCCTCGCTAACCGACGAGGAACCAATGACGACCATAATCGAGAACAGAATTGAAGCGACCAACGAAGCCCTAGAGCGCGCCGACAGAGTGACTAACACCTTCTTCGACGCCAGCAAATCTCTCGGCGCAATCGTCATCGCCTGCGGATACCTGGTCGAAATCATTGAAGAGCAACAATGCCAGATCGAGCGGCTGGCAGATGTCCTGCAGGACAGTCTGGGAAGAAGGCGGTGAACCTATGTCCACAATATATCTTTTGCATTTCGATAAACCGCTCAAACACGCCAAGCATTACATCGGTCTGGCCGACGACCTCGACGCGCGGCTTGAGCGTCACGCCGCCGGACAAGGCGCAAGGATGCTGGCCGTCTGCCGCGAGCGCGGCATCACCTGGCGCGTAGCCAGAACCTGGACTGGCGACCGCAAGTTTGAACGCTGGCTGAAGCGCAAAAAAGGCTCTGCCTGGTTCTGCCCCGTCTGCTGTGGCGACATTGCCAATAAGAGAGCCATTTTCAGAAAGAAGGTGAAACGATGACCTACCAAGAAATGCACAACCACGAATCGTCCGTTGAGCAAAAGATCAGACGGAAAGTGCGTGAAATCAACGACCACGTATACGCCGGCAAGCCGTGTTACTGGGACCGCGCCGAGAAGCGCTACCGCGTGTTTCGCGCGCGGCTGAGCAAAGGCAAGTTTCAGATTATGCCGCTGGCCGGCCAGAAGTGGCTTGAGGCAAGCATTGATGATCAGTTTGAGTTTTACAGATAAGGAGACGAACCGATGACCCCGATAGACAAAACATTCGTCCTGCGCCTCTATGCGCTCCACGATCGGATGACCGAAGAGATTGACACCCTTTCCGGCGAACTTCTCTTCAACCACGATGCGGACAAGATCGTCGCGTCAATTGATCACCTCGACACTCTGGCCAATGAGATAGAGACGGTTTTCAGTGAAGTGCTGACCGACGAAGAGCGCAATGTTCCGACCGACGACGAGGCCGTCGAGATGATCAACGAGATGCTAAGAAAGGAAGGTGAATAGATGCCCTATTCAGAGATGGACACCGACATCTTACTTCTTGTGGCCAACGGCCTCGAGCACGCGGCAAAAGAACGTCTGCGCGAGATGACGCCGGATGAGTGGCGCACATGGCGTGATGCCTGCTCGCTGCTGGATGAGTGGCTGGACGATCTAGTCATAGAGCGCCACACGCAAGCATCTCAACGGAGGACAAATCTATGAAAAAGCCAGAACCATTCTTTCGCGTGATATTCCGCGCCGAACCCTGCGCCAAGCAAGAACCGTGGACCGTGTACCGCAACCTCGACGACGCGATCCTGGCCGCCGAGGGACTGATTACTTCCGACCTGGCCGTCGAGTCTGAGGTTTTCTCCGTGACCGGTCCGAACGAATCGACATCCGTCTTTCGCATACTGCTCGACCGAGACGGCGCAATTCTGACCAGGAGGACTGCGCAATGAATGAGAAGCAAGTTTTGATATGTGACAAGTGCGGCACCGAGAACTGGAACCTGGCAAGCGAAGGCAAGAGCCACGACCAGCCGGCCAACGAGGTCAAAGGCTATAACGCCTGCGACGGTATTTGGCGTTCACCCAGCGATCTGGCCGCCGATCCGCGGCCAGGGAAGTTGATTTTCTTCCCTGTCCGAAAGGAGGGCGTATATTGCGGCTCGGATAACATCTCAACCATCGTCGATGCCGGCGATGATTAGCGCAGAGGGCTTGGAAAGCGCTCGAACGCTTCACCAAGCCCGAACATCAACCAACCGCCGAAGCGATAGATCAATGCTGCAAAGCCATCCTACCGCTTCGGCTTCATCTCTGGAAAGGAAAGCCAGATGAAAGACTTTGATAAATACAAACGGCGCGCCGAACGCATCTCCGCCGCGGCCGAACAGAGCGGCGGCGGCTTCGGTCGCCTCCTGGCCTGGCTGATGATTGTCGTCGGGGTGGTTGTAACAGGCGTTCAAACGCATGCGCTGGCGTACAACGGAATGCGAGGCTCGATACTCTATCGCGCCTGGCTGGATATTGCGTCCTGGTTGCCGGTGGTGTTGCTGGAGGGTACGGCTGTCGGCCTGATCCTCGGCCGTCTCTATTGGTTCAAAGGAACCGAGCAGCGCAAGCTCGGACACGCGGCGTCATATGTCATCTGGGCCACGCTCGCTTTCAACACCATCGCGCAGTTCACGATGTCAAACGGCGGCGGGATGCCGGATCCGCTGCTCTTCTATGTGCGCTATGTCCTACCGCTCTCGATCGTCGCGGTTCCCTACCTGTGGAAATGGATACTCGACCTCGAACCGGACTCGCAGGAACGCATCGCGACGCTCGAAGTCGAGGCCGAATACAACGCGCAGTGGCGCCAGATCGTCCGCGACCAGAATGAGCAACTCATATCTGCCTACCGCGACGGGATGAACAGCCAGCGGGTGAGAGACGCGGTCGCAAGACTCACCGAGAAGGCCGCCATCGAGAACGCCACGCGGATCATCGGCCTGATCGAAGCGCCGGTTGATCGCCTGGCCGACGAGTACGACCAGGCTGCCGGACAGAAGCGCGCCGGCGTCTACACTTCCAACTGGGCCAGGTCGCAGCGAGGCAACGGACAGTCAGTGGTGGACTGATCACGCCAGCGGCATCAGACGGCGAACCGACGAGAGCGAGTCCTTCGTCGGTCGAGCCGCCGGCGCAAGTTGAGCCGTCAACCGACAACGAGAACACCGAACCATCCGGCCAAAGCGCGCCGGATTTTGGCGTTTCTGGAGACATCTCCAACATGTCCATTAATTCCAGTAATATCCGGTTTGAGTCTCAAACTCCGATCGAGGGAACGACCCGAAAACGAATGCGGCGTAAGCCGACGGAAGATGATCCAAACAAGCCGCCACAGGTAGTGCCGAATACCTACTGGACTCGGAAGGGAGGCGGTTGGGTTCTGGAATTCAAAAAGAAAGTCAGGCACAAGTGGCTGTATGAATATTTCGGACTACTCAAGCTCGAAACTTGGAACAAACTGAAAGACAGGTATCAAGATGAAAAACTCAAAGGCATCATCAAAGGAATCATCCTCGCCAGGCGCGCGGAACTCCAACGCGCTCGCGATTCTCGATCTGGAAAGCATCGCCTCCGACTTGTCGACAAACGCTGATAACCCGGATTTCGTCCGGGCTAAGGCGGAGGAATTGCGGCAGATCGCCGAGCAGGCTTACGACGTTCTGGCGTTCATTGGCTCAAACTATGAACAGTTTGAGTCTCAATCAGCGGAGTTTGAGACTCAAACTGCCTGATTCAGCCAAATGCGCTTACTGCTACGAATTACAGTTTGAGTCTCAAACCGCAAAAATGTTTGAGACTCAAACTTGCTCAAACAAATCGACGCGTCCAGATAACTCAAACATCCGAGCGCGCGGACATAGTCTCATACTCGGAAGGATATAGGCACTATGACAACCAAAGAACTGATGGATGAGATCTCGCGGGGTATCGTCTGGTGTCCGAAACTGTTCGTCAGAAACCCGCGCTATCCGAAAGTGACCGCAAAGGGATGCTACTTCATCGAAAGCTCTGGCGCTTTCAGTTAATCCACGCGAAGACCCATAAATATCTCGGCCACTTCACCAAAGCTGACATCGCCGAACTGGAGAAGAAATATGCGCGAAGAAAGCCTCGAAAGACAAAGAAGAGTACGGCGACCGTTTGAACCGTTGCCCTTCCCTGCAACGCCAAAGGAGCCGACATGCAAACCTATTTCTTCATCGGCGGCAACCAGGACGGCATCGACGTCCCCGTTTCGCCTGATCTGGACACCGTAACGCTGCCCCGCGGCGTTACGGGCAAAGAAACTTACATCCGCTCCACGCTCAGCGAAGGCGGCATGTCCGCCACGATCTACATACACGAGAGCCTGACGTCTGTGCAGGTTCTTGATCGTCTGATCGATCATTACAAGGCGTGGACTGTGAACCTGCCTGGCGGTAGCCGGTAGAAAAACGTCGAAAGTGGCGCGCTCGTCGGCAATAGGATCCAACGACACTTGATTCATTCATTTAGCCGGGGTTACTCCCGGCTTCTTTTCACTTAGCTGCTGTTCTCAGCCGTAAGTCGTGTGAAATGAAGTAATCATCGTGATGAACCTCGCAGGAAATCGGCGCACAGAGCGATGAAGGCGGCGGCATCGAGTGAGGGAAGAGTTAGTGTCAGACGCGAACCGTCGGAGCGTTCGAGTTGCAAACGATAAGCGGTCGAAGTTTGAGAGGTTAAAGATTCGGCCTGCGCTTGGGCGCTTGGCGGCAACTTGAAGAAGGCCGCCTTGGACAATTTCGGCGCGGCGGCGCGGACCGAGCGTTTGGTCAGGCCCCTCTTCTTCAAGTGCCAGACTTGGACCTTCAAAACCCGGAGCAGCAGCGAGGAGGAAAACCGCTTGGTCATCTCGAGGGCCTCGCTGCGGAGTTCCTCAGGGATCGGTTCGGACCGGGTTTTGCGGGTTGCCCGCCACTGATCAAAGCGGACCTTTAGCTTGAGCAAGTCGTCAGGAATGGATTCCATAGAATACCTCCAAAAATAAGATCGGTCATCAATGGAAACGATAGACGAAACGGCGATCAGAAATCACGCACCATTGCCGAATCAGAGGAATGTGGAAGATGGGTATTAAGAGGCTCGATTCCGAGCATTCAAGCTGTCAAGGGACGATTGCCGAAAGGACACTACCATCTCGAACTTGGCCGCCAGCCACCGGCGATTGACTACAAATTGCCGATTCTCTCTGTCTAAATTGGGCGTGGCGGATTTCGGGCGAATCGTTGCATGGGCCCATTCTCTGCCGCGAGCGATGTTCGGGGCAGGATCAGGCTCCGGATGAGCAAAAAGAGAATGGAGATGAGGACCATAAATGTGAAGCAAACCATCGAAAAAAGGATGAGCCGGACGATCGAGCAGAATGGCTGATGACTTCTCTAACTGCAAGTAGTTCAAGGCGGGATGAGGTTTTCGGGAGAGACAGCGATCAATCCAGCGTTGAACGGTGGTCGGATGAACGCCCTCGACGCGAGCGACAGCCTCCGGGCAAAGCCCTTCAAGCCCTCTCGGCAGCGGATCACATAGACGGTCTGGCCGCCCCGCATCGTATAGCGGCTTTGGTAAGCTAACCGCTCGGCAGGCGCGCCACAGTGCGGGCACTGCCCGGTAAGGGGTTTTGTTTGGATCATGCAACCCAAACTTGCCCTTTACCGCTCAACGATTTCAAAGATCAGCTACGGAGTACCTGACATTCAGCTCTGTTGATTTTCTAAACCGAGAATTGCTGCTAAAATTGCTTCTCAAACGTCATTTATTACGAAAGCAGAAATCACCCGGACCGAAACACTCCCATGCAGACTGACGAGAGCAAAATCGAGCAATTTTGCCGCGAGGAATATCCAGAGGTGTACCGCTATGCCTGGGCTTTGCTGGGAAACAAAGACGACGCGTTGGAGGTGGTGTAGGAAAGCTTTCTGCGCTTTTATCGGCTCTGGACGGCAGGTGAGATTCGCCAGCATGAACGCGCCTTGCTGTTCCGGCTGGCGCGCAACCTGGCCCTGGATCGAATACGCCGCCAGGGTGTGCGTGAAGCATACAAGCAGGGCGTGCAGGGAACGTCGCAAAGCAATGTCATTGCGTTTGAGCCGCCCCGCACGCCGGAAGACCTGCTGCTGGAAAAAGAACTGCAACAGTGCGCCAGTCAGGCGCGCGCCAGGTTGTCACCAAAAGAACAGGAATGTCTCGAACTGCGTTCCAGCGGACTGTCTTATCGAGATGTCGCCTCGGCGCTCGGCCTCAATCCGAACACTATCGGGTCATTGATGGCGCGGGCGTTGCGACACTTCGGACAAGCGATGGAATCCGCTTGTCTGCGCGCTTCCGCGGTTGGGTTGAAGCGTTATCGCGGCAACCGGCGCTGCCGCGCTGGTCAGTGGCCGCAAGCGTTGGATTGATCCTTGTGGCCGAGGTCGCCTTCTGGTTGCTCTCTTCCGAACGTTTGCGCGCAGTGTCGGCCGAAGAACTGCTTCAGCGCGCAACGCAGTCTGAGGTCGCGCAAATAAAACAGGTCGCCGAACCGGTCGTCTATCGGCGGATTCAAGTGAAACGCACAGGCGCCAATGAAGCAGTAACCTGGGAGAGTTGGAGAGAGGCTGGGAAAAACCAATTCCGGCAGCGCGTAGCGGATGGTCAGGGCTGGCGGTTTCTCCGCATGAATGAGCAGGCTACGCCGCCGCTGATCGCTGAAATTGAAACCATCTTTCAAGCGAATCATCTGGACTTGCAGCGCCCTCTTTCGGCTGACGCTTTTGCCGAGTGGCGCAAAACCATCCGCCGAAAATCTGAAATCATCCAGGAAGTGGCTTTGCCGGGAAGCAGCGCCAATGACGGATTGAAACTGACGACGATTGCGCAAGAACCTTATGCCGTGAATGCGATCATTGAAGCGACTCTCACCGTGCGCAAAAGCGACTGGCACACGGTTGCGCAGCGGTTGAAAGTGCAAGGCGAAAACGAAGTCCGCGAATATGAACTCAGCGAGACGGGGCATGAAGTATTGCCATTGCATGCGCTGACGGTCTTTGCTGACCTGGCTCCGACGCCATCCCCGGTGCCGGCAATCATCGTCGCCGCATCACCCGCCACTTCCCCTGCAATCATCGCCAAAGCTTCGCCGCCGCCCGCGCCGCCGCCATCGGAAGCCGAGGTGAAAGAAGCCGAGGTCGCGGCGATGTATGCGCTGCATCAGGCGCGGGCGGATCTGGGCGAACAGATTGAGGTCGTCCGTGAAGCAGGCCAGGGCGTGATCGTGAGTGGGCTGGTCGAGACGCCGGAACGCAAACAGCAACTGATGGAGGCATTGCGCGACCTGCCGCTGGTCGCCGCCCGGATTCAGACCATCGAAGAGGAAACCCGGCAAGCTGCCCGGCAGGCTGCCGCGTCACTACCAGCGCGCGCCGCGGAAACGGTTACGCCCAACGAAACGGTGATCTCCACTGCGTCCGGCGCGCAAGCCGGCAATGCCTTCGAGCAGCGCCTGGCGCGGTACTTCGCCGAGCGCGAGCCGGAGCCGAACGGAAGCGATCAGCGCAGCGTCAATCTGAAAGTCGCGCAGCTTTCCAATGAGGTCGTGGCCGAATCATCAGCGGCGCTGTCGGAGGCATGGGCGCTGCGCCGCCTCCTTGAACGATTCCCGCCGGAGAGCGAACTAACGCCCGCGGCGCGCCAGCGCGTCGAGGGGATGGCGGCCAATCACTTCGCCCGGCTGAAAGCGCAAAGCCGCAAGCTGCGCGCGCGTCTGGAACCGGCGCTGCTTTCCATGACGAAGACTCCGCACCTGAGCGCGCCGCCGCCGGAGTCAACGAAACAAGCTCAGGCGCTGCGGGTTTTCAGATCCGTCGAGCAAGCGCGACAGATGACCCTTCGTCTGTTTGCCGGAGCCGGTTCCACGGCAACGCCGGAAGAAGCCGCGCGCCAATTGCTCGTTGCGCTTGACCGGCTGGATCACGAGTTGCTGAGTTTCGAGCAGGCGATCGCCAGATAATTTTCAATAACAAGTTCAGGCAGGAGTTTATTCGTTCCGCCGCCGCCGCCCCGCTGCTTCGTGCCGGGTGAATCAATTACTGCGTGGCAACGCCATTAACCGAACACAGGAGGCTCTATGAATCATCGTCAGCTCTATCATTTTTTGCTTCTCGTTGCGCTGTTATTCATCTGTGCGCCAGTGGCGTTCAGTCAGACGGCGCAGGTGACCGGACGGGTCAACGATCCGAATGACGCCGTCGTGCCGGGAACAAAGGTGATCGCGACCAATCAGGGTACCGGCTTGAAGCGCGAGACCGTCACCAATGATGACGGCTATTACACGATCCCGCTGCTGCCGCCGGGTAGCTATGAACTCACGGTGCAGAAAGACGGCTTCAAGCCGATCAGCCGGTCCGGGATCACGCTGCAAGTCGAGCAGGTCGCGCGGCTCGACTTCAAGCTGGAGATCGGCGCGACGAGTGAAACCGTGCAAGTCACCGGCGCGGCGCCGCTGTTGCAATCGGAGAGCACGTCGCTCGGCCAGGTAATTGCCACCCGCCCTGTTTCCGAGTTGCCCCTCAATGGCCGCAACTTTATCCAGTTGATCGCGCTCTCCACCGGAGCCTATATCCCGCAGCGCAATAACTCGCTCTACCAGGACTTCCTTATCGGCATCAACGGGAACCGCATCCAGAACAACAATTTTCTACTGGACGGCGTGAACAACAATACCACCGACAACAACCAGGCGCCTATTCTGCCAAGCCCCGACGCGATAGCCGAGTTCAAGGTCCAGAGCAACCTGCTGCCTGCTGAGTTCGGACGCGGTCTCGGCGGTACGATCAACATCAACATCAAGTCCGGCACGAACAACTTCCACGGAGCTTTGTTTGAGTTCATCCGCAACGACAAGCTCGATGCCAACAATTTCTTCAACGCGGGGCGGGCACGGCCTCCCTTTCAGCAGAACCAGTTTGGCGGCGCCGTCGGCGGCCCCATTCTCCTGCCCAAACTCTACAATGGACGCGACCGCAGCTTCTTCTTCGCGAACTATCAGGGCACGCGCATTCGACGAGGTCTAACCCGGCTGTTCACCGTACCTTCCGCCGAACTCCGTGCGGGGGATTTCAGAGGACTCGCTCCCATTTTCGATCCCGCGACCACCCGCCGCGACTCTTCCGGAGCCAACGTGCGCGATCCGTTCCCCAACAATGTGATTCCGGCGAACCGCATCGACCCCATCATGCGGCGCTACCTCGATTTATACCCGCTGCCCAACCGCCCGGACGTCGCCAATAATTACATCCTCAACCCCAAGTACACCGATGACAACGATCAGGGAGACGTCAAGATCGATCACAACTTCTCCTCCAGAGATGCGCTCATGTTCCGTTTCTCGCGCGGGGACCGCACCTTTATCACTCCGCTCAACGTGCCTGGCGTCGCCTTCAACGGCTACTTCGCCGCCAATGAACACCTGCCTCAGGTGATCAATAACCAAGGGGCCGCGCTCAGTTATAGCCATACCTTCTCGTCACGGGTGATCAACGAGTTCCGCGCCGGTTACAACCGTCTCTTCGCCACGGTGACACCGCGCAGCGAGGGCAAGAATCTCGCCACCGAGTTTGGCATTCGCGGAGTGCCGGACGACCTCCAGTCCAATGGCCTTACCCTCGTCAGCATTACCGGCTTCTCCCCTCTCGGCGACTCGTTTGACACCCGCCGTGGGCAGAACGTCTACCAGGTACTCGACAACCTATCCATCATCTCCGGCAGTCACACATTCAAGATGGGCTTCGATCATCGCCGTACCCAGTTCAACCTCGGCCAAGGCAGCTCACCACGCGGTTCGTTCACCTACAATGGCGTTTTCTCGCAGGACCCCCGCGACCGTTCGCGAACGGGCAACCCTTTCGCCGACTTCCTTCTCGGTGTGCCCGATGGAGCCGCCATCGGCACGAATGTGCGCGCCGGAACGCGAGTTCGCAACTACAGCGCCTTTATTCAGGACGACTGGAAAGCCACCAGCCGGCTTACGCTCAACATCGGGCTGCGTTACGAGTACACGACGCCTGTCGTCGAAGCCGCCAATCGCATGGCCAACTTCGATATCGCCACCAACCGCCTCGTGCTGGCGCAACCGGGCGGCATCCGGCAGCGCGCCCTCGCCGAGCGCGACCTGAATAACTTCGGGCCACGCTTCGGTCTGGCCTACCAGCTTTCACCGAAGACCGTCGTCCGCACCGGCTATGGCATTTTCCACACGCTTGAAGACGCGGGCCATCACAACCCGCTGTTCAATCCGCCCTTCTCGGCCAGTTTTTCCTTCCCCAGCAACCAGCTCACGACCGACACTTCGCTCCGGCCCGCGCAGGGGTTCCCGCCCGTCGGTCTGCCAGCGAATTTCGCCGAGGGCGGCCTCTTCCTCAACATAAACGGCCGCCCAGTCGAGTTTCCCGCCGCCTACAGCCAGCAATGGAATTTCACGGTGGATCGCCAATTCGGGCCGGTTCGCGTGGAGACCGCCTACGTGGGCAACAAGGCGAACAAGCTCATGGCGAATCGCAACATCAACCAGCCGCTGCCCGGCCCCGGGTCGGTCAACGCACGGCGGCCGTTCCCCGGCTGGGGCAACATCACGTTCCAGGAGCCGCGCGGAAACTCCATTTATCACAGCCTGCAAATGAAAGCAGAGAAGCGGCTCTCCATGGGCAACATCTTCCTGGTTTCGTACACATACGGCAAAGCCATCGACGACTCCGACTCCACGCAGCTTTCCACCACTTCGGGTACCGGCAATTTGCAGGATCAGCGGAACCAGCGCGCTGAGCGCTCACGATCCTTTCAGGACGTGCGCCACCGGTTGGTGGTCAGCTATTTGTACGAGCTCCCGTTCGGCAAGGGCCGGCGTTTCCTCAGCGGCGCTTCGCGCGCGCTGAACGCCGCGGTGGGCGGATGGCAGATCAACGGAATCACGTTTTACCAGAGCGGGCGCGCCTTTACCATTAACTCCCCGTTTGACCATTCCAACAGCGGATCCGCGAATATCCGGCCCGACGCCACCGGCATCTCGCCCGATCTGCCCGGCGATCAGCGTTCCGTGCAGCGTTTCATCAACCCGGCCGCCTTCCGCATCCCGGACGGCTTCGCCTTCGGCAACACGGGAAGAAACGTGGGCACCGGCCCCAGCCAGACTAACTTCGACGTCTCCGTGTTCAAGGACTTCCCCCTCGGCGAGGAACGAAAGCTCCAGTTCCGCTTCGAGGCGTTTAACGTCATGAACACTCCGCAGTTCCAGATACCCGGACGCACGTTCAACACGCCCCAATTCGGCACGATTACGTCAACTATCAACGATAACCGCGACATTCAGCTCGCGCTTCGATTCGTCTGGTGATTCGGAATGATATGCGTTTTTTCGCAGTGCCACTGCTTGCGATCGGCTTGGCAGTTGAGTTTGCTGCTGGCCTATACCAACGGCAAGCCATATGAAATCAATCGTTGCAACGTGACCACGAATGAAGGCGGGGTCATTCTCGAAGAGGTCGAGGCCATCTACGCCAAGGATCGCGCCGAGACGACGGGCACTGTATGGCTGGGTTTGACCGTCGGTTGCGCAACCTGCCACGACCACAAGTTCGATCCCATTTCGCAGAATGGATGGCGAAATGGCGCGTGACTATGCGTTGGCCGCGAGCGGCCTGCTCGTGCCTGGCATCGGCGGGCCGAGCGTGAAGCCATACCAGCCCGACGGTATCTGTGAAGCAGTGGCGATGCCCGTGAGCAACACCCGCTTCTACCAGCGCGACAGCGGCGAGAAGCTCTATCATCGCAGCCTCTACACGTTCTGGAAGCGCAGCGCGCCGCCGGCCTCGCTCGGATTGCCGAATGGCAGGTGGGGCGAGATCAACTTCGCAGCGACGCCGTGTTGCGCAGTGGCGTCGCGCCTGCCGGAGGAGCAACCCGCCAGAAAAGCCAAGGTGATCGTCGCCGCAAGCGTCGCGGCTAACATAGATATAGCGCGCCCTGATCCTCTATTTACCATTGAAGAATAACTCCATTTTTTGACTAGAGATGACCGAACAAAGTTCAGAGAAGTGAGTCATCGCGACCCGTCGGCGCCAGACGGTTCAATCGGCGCAGAGTTGGCGGGGTCGCAAGTTGTCGCGCGCATTATGCGATGATCCGGCTCGATGCGTCGAGACTTGCCGCCATTTTTCGGCCGCATCGCATCCGCCCGGCGACCATCTACGCAAACGTTGAGCACGGATCATTGCGCGGGTAGAATGCCGCACGCAGTCACACGTTTTGTCGGGGCGAGAGGCTGGATTGTCCCCTAAGCGCGGATGACCTTTTTGCTTCTGGTTTCACGCTTCAGAAGCAAGCGGCAAATACCAGACACCAGCGCCATCCGCATAATTACATGTTCGGCAAGGTGATGAAAGCATTCGCTAAATTCCTTCTGGTTGTTACCCCGTGGGCGGTGCTGCTGTGCCTCGGCTTGC
>Ga0126384_10001917_pt1 | contig 12478 bp, 12 predicted proteins | sample PanSoiMetPlot_36_FD_92543 | JGI IMG/M metagenome (GOLD analysis project Ga0126384, IMG submission 92543) | Tropical forest soil microbial communities from Panama - MetaG Plot_36 | ecosystem: Environmental > Terrestrial > Soil > Tropical forest > Bulk soil | place: Panama | collected 2016-02-17 | reverse complement strand
GCGGGCAGCGCCTCGGCAAACGATAGCGCGCTGTAGCCAGTAAACATGCCGACTTCGAGAATTCTTTTGGCCCGGGTCGTGCGAACGAGCATCTTGAGAAATGCGCCTTCGATCTCGCCAACCAGAAAATTCGCCGTGGTGGTTTTTTCTTCAGTCTCTTTGAGCAAGCGCTCGTGCAGTTCGGTTAGCGCCGTCGTGTGCCGCTCGCAGTACTCTTCAACGCCCTCGGGCAGGACTTTTACGCCCACCGCGCGCCGGTCTTTTTTCTGCTCCATTGCGTGACGAACCTCCTTTGAAAAATAGAGCTTCGTTCTTTGCTCACCCCTCCTGTGTCCTCCCCATCAAGGGGAGGACCGAGCCTTTTCCCTCGACGGGGGAAAGCGGGTGAGATTCTATGAAACGTTTCCATTTTCATCTTTTGTAGGAGGGATAATGTATCAAACACTCCTTTTCAGATGATGTAAAGGTTACTTCTGACGCCGAATTTCCTGCCCGATGACGGGATTGGCGACCGCGGCTTCGAGAGTTTTGATTCCTTTCCATTCGCTTGCGGGCCGGACATAGCCGCTGGTGCCGATCTGGTCCAATCCCCAGTAGATTTCGAGGCAATGGCCATCGGGATCAAGAAACTCCACCGCGATTTGACAACCAGCCCGGCGCCGCCCTTCAAACGTGATCGTGGCGCCCTGTTCGCGCAACCGCTCGCGCACGGCAAAGACCTCTTCGACGGACCCGACTTCGAAAGCGACATGATGCAGCTCTTTATGTTACCTCCGGAATTTTTCGCTCAAACTATCACTATCGCTGCCTTCGATGCTAGAATTCTTGCCCATCACGGCGCTCGTAATCGTTAAAACCATCGTTGCAGGAACGTAACGAGTTGTAAGCACGCAGTTGACGTTTTTTCAACAATCATGGTGTAAAACAAAAAGTATCGAAATCCGATACCCGACGAATAAGGAGAACGCTATGGATACAATTGCATCGAAAAAATTGACAAGGGAAGGCGCGATGAAAGTGCTGGGGGCCGCAGTCGATAGATCGCATGCCTTGGATTGCCACGTGAGCATCGCCGTGGTCGACGATGGCGGCCATTTGATCGCTTTTACGCGCTCGGAAAAAGCCGAGCTCTACTCGATCGCCATTGCTCAGGCCAAGGCCAAGAGCGCGGCTCTAACGAGATTCCCTTCGGGTAAGAAAAGTCCCACGGGAAATGAGCGCGACGATCATCACGCTTTGGCGATAACCCTGGCTGCCGGCCCGGGCTCATTTGTCACAATCCCAGGCGGTTTTCCGGTGTTTTCCGAAGGCGAGATCGTCGGCGCGGTTGGCGTTAGTGGCGCAGGAATCAAGGACGTCGAGATCGCGCAGACCGCGGCGGCGGTGTTAAGCAAATAATTCTCGCCACGAACGTCGAGCTGCCGCCCGCGAGCCAAAACCAGAGGTTGAAACCACAAGAACAGCTACTTTCGTGATGGAGGCTCCTCACAGAGATTCGGGCAAATGGCCGGAACTATGGAGCCAGGCTCCACGCCACGCGAACGTTTTCCCCCCTCCCCTTGATTCGTCACAGAAATGCAACCTAGCATTCAGCGTCCGCGCTCTTCTCTTGCGGCACCCTTGCGCCTACTATGGCGGCGAGGAGTAATACTCATGACAGAAAAAAATCCACCGTTTCGCGCCGATCACGTTGGCAGTTTGCTGCGGCCGCCGGAACTTCTGCGCACTCGCGACGAGCATCAGCGCGGAACTCTCTCCGCCGAGTCACTGCGTGCAATCGAAGACCGCTCTATTCGCGATGTCGCCAAGCTGCAGGAAGAGATCGGCCTGCAAGGCATCACGGATGGCGAATATCGCCGCACGATCTGGCACGCCGACTTTTTGCGTCAGATCGAAGGCGTGAGCGTCAAGCAAGGCGTTGCCGACGCGGATGGCCTTGTGCGCAAGTTTAAATCTGGTGATCAAGAAATCGAACGGTCACCGACACGATTTTATACCAAGGGACCTCTCAAGCGCGGCCGGGGCATTGAGACTGAAAATTTTCAGTATTTGGCCTCGGTAACTGACCGCACGCCGAAGCTCTGCATCCCATCGCCGACGATTTTGCACATGCGTGGCGGCCGCGCGGCGATAGACAAACAGGCGTACCCCGACATGGACAGTTTTTATGCGGACCTGGCGCGCGTTTACCGCGAAGAGATCCACGCTTTGGCGGATCTCGGTTGCACCTATCTCCAGCTCGATGATCCGAACATGGCCTACCTTTGCGACGAAAAAATGCGCCAAGGCGTGCGCCAGATCGGAGAAGACCCCGACCAACTGCCGCGCACCTATGCCAAATTGATTAACGAGTGTATCAAAGACCGTCCGGCCAACATGACCGTGTGTATGCATATCTGCCGCGGCAACTTCCGCAGCGCCTGGGCCGCCGAGGGCGGCTACGATCCGGTGGCGGAGATTCTGTTCAACGAATTCAAGCTCGACGGTTTTTTTCTTGAATACGACTCGCCACGGGCGGGCAGTTTCGCTCCGCTGCGCTTCGTGCCCAAGGGCATGAAAATCGTCCTCGGCCTGGTGACCACCAAGAGCGGCGACATGGAAAGCGCCGACGATCTCAAACGGCGCATCGATCAGGCGAGCCGGTACATCCCTCTCGAGCAACTGGCGCTCAGTCCCCAATGCGGCTTTTCCAGCACGGTTTTGGGCAACAACATCACCGTCGATGCCGAGATCGCGAAGCTGTCGCTGGTCGTCCGGGTGGCGCGCGAAGTCTGGGGTTGAAGGGAATCCTATTGCGGCACGGGGTGATGACGGAACCAGTCCGCCAGGAAATCAGCCAGGTGGCGGATCTTTTTCGACGTCTCGCGTCCGGGGGCCGAGACAAGAGAAAACTGAGACTCGCGTGTTGCCAGGCCAGCTTCAGGCACCCAGAAACGTCCTGATCTCTTGCGTCAATTCCTCCGGCATCTGGTCAGGAAGAAATGGCCTGTCGGCATTACCTTGCCCTCCGCCTGGACGGCCCGCTCTTGCCACGTTTGCAGAACGTCGTACATGCGATGGAACGGCCCCTTTTCGACCACAACACGAGCAGCGGGCACTGAATCTTTTTTTCGAGGTCTGCCTTATCGTGCGCGAGGTCGATCGAGCCTGCCGCGCGATAATCTTCACAAATGGCATGGATAGTGTCGGGCCAGCGAAAGATGCGCAGATATTCCTGAAACACGGCGGGGCTGATCCAGTCGGGCAGCGGTCCGTGAGCTTGTTCCCGCCAAGCCACAGCAAAGTGCACTTCAGAAAATATTCGGCGCTGTTCTGGACCATGGTTTCGGGAAACGGCGACGGCTGAACCAATGATAAAAAATCGTCGCGAACTCTTGCGTGATGTGCTGATACAGCAGATAGGTCGGCACAATATCCAGAATGACGAGCTTCGTGAGCGCTTCAGGGTGATCGAGGGCCAGACGATACGCTACGCGTCCGCCCCGGTCATGCCCCACGAGCGCGAATTTCTCAAATCCCAGATGCGTCTTCACTTCCAATTGATCCTGCGCCATCGCCCGCTTTGAATACGCGAAATGATCCCCACCTCCGGGCGGTTCGCTGCTGTCGCCATAGCCGCGCAAATCCGGCATCACGACAAAATAATCCTGTGACAGCGTCGGCGCGACCTTGCGCCAGAGCACATGGGTCTCCAGAATACCATGCAGCAGAAGCAATGGCGAACCGTTGCGGTTGCCACCGTAAACGGTGTTGATCGTGGCGCCCGAAGTCTTGAACTGCTCAGTCTTAAGCCCTTTGAAAAATTCCTTGTGCTGAGTATCGGGTTCAGCCTGTGCATGCGTACCGTGCGGTAGTGTCCTAATTTGAAATCACGGCTTCATCTCTTGCTCTGTCGGTTTTGCAATCTGTTCTTTTTGCTGGCGTAAGGTTCTCAGCGCGAATAAAACCCAACGCTTCATATCGAGTGGCACAGGTAGAGGCTTGAATGGAATCAACTACGGGAAAATACCCTCGGCAAGTAATCTGCTCACCGGTTTTTGGATGGACTAGCAAAACCGTTGCGCCATCACAGCCAGCAAGTAATAGCGGTAAGAAAATTAGTAACCGTTTCATGCTTCCCTCTCTATAACCCTCTATTTTTGCTTCTTTGCTTCCGCTACTATGTAAGCTTGGACTGCATTGAGGGCACTATTGATTGGCGGGACTCCTAAAATGGCAACATAGCGTATTTCACCGTCATCGGTCTTGTAGCTCCACGCGTAGGCTCGTTTTGCGGTCACATGATCGGGCAACGTAAATACTTCAACGGTTCCATGCCATGCAGTCTTTCCCTCAAAGGTCTCATGGATGGAAACCGACACTAGATGCTCGCTATTGCATCCATGTAAATCTTTGATCGCTTTCTGTAGTCCTTTTATTTCTGTCATGAAGCCATTTCTACCAGGTTTTGATCGGTGAGCGGACCGTTGACAACGCCGGCGCTCATTGCTGGTGTCATTTTCAATGTACGATGAAACCGAACGAAATTATAGAAGCAAAAATATAAGTCCATTGCCGCTTGGAAGTTTTCAAGTTTTTTTGAAAAACCATTGGTCAATCTCGTAAGGCGTCGGCAATGCATTCGAATGGGAAACATAGTAAATTCCATTGTGTCTACGAGTAGAGGGCGCAAGATGTATGCCATCGGGCAAGAAGCCACTATATTCAATTGCTGTTGTAAGAGAAGTGATGGGAATTTGCGTTGAAGGTCCGCCACCGAGAACTCAAAAATTCCGCCAGCAATCGCCCATAAACACAACTGTAGGAGCCGAAAGGTCCTGCCGAAAGACCGTAACCAGCGTCACGCGCCCTGTTCTGGACGGTGGGGGTATTGTATCAATTCGCCTCATAGACACAGGCCTAGACATTTCCCAGATCGCGGTACATTGCGGTAAGAGGGCTTTTAAATGAGCTGGCTGTAAGATGGATCGAATGTCAGCTCTTTATTTCCCGGACGCTCGCTTTGAGGAGGGGCGTGCGTGATTTTGGATTTTAGATTACCGATTTTCGATTAAGGAGAAAACGAATGCACGAGAAAAATCGAATTCCGTTCGGTTTCTCTTGGTCTCATTGCCGACGATCTCAAACGCCGCATTGACGAAGCCAGCTGCTACGTCCCTCTCGAGCAACTGGCGCTCAGTCCCCAATGCGGTTTTTCCCGCACGGTTTTGGGCAACAACATCACCGTCGATGCCGAGATCGCGAAGCTGTCGCTGGTCGTGCGGGTGGCGCGCGAAGTCTGGGGTTGAAGGAAATCCTATTGCGGCACGGGGTGATGACGGAACCAGTCCGCGAGGAAGTCGGCCAGGTGGCGGATTTTTTTCGGCGTTTCGTGTCCGGGCGCCCAGACAAGCGAAAGCGGATGAACGGGAATCGGAAAGTCGGCAAGCACTTCGCGCAGGGCTCCAGACTTGAGATCCCCTCTAACGCAATAGGCCGGCAAGATTGCGATGCCTAGAGCCTCTAATGCGGCCTTGCGCAATACCAGTACGCTATTGGAAGCGAATGGTCCCTGCACTTTTACCGAGGCTAATCCCGTGGCGTCACGGAGACGCCAAACCCGGTCGCTCGGATCCGAGTTCACGTGGATTAAACACTGATGTTGAGTGAGATCTCGCGGCCGGCGTGGCTCGCCGTGTCGCGCGAGATATTTGGGCGAGGCACACAGCAGCCAACGCAAATTGGCAATTTTTCTGGCCACCAGGCTTGATTCGCGAACCGGTGTCGTATGCACAGCGACATCGAATCCGCGTTCGATAAAATCGTAGCTCCGAAACGAAAGGTCATCGAGCATGAGACTGATATGAAGATGAGGATAGGCCGCCGCGAAACTCGCGATCGCGTCGCCTAGCGCCAATGTAGTAAGAGATTTGGGGGCAAGAATTTTTAGCGAGCCGGCGGGCTCCTTTTGCAACCGTTTGAGGGAAGTGTCTTGTGCTTCGATCTCCTTAGTAATTCGCTGGCAAAAATTGAAATGCTCCGCCCCGGCTTCTGTCAGAGTTATGCGGCGTGTCGTCCGCGTCAGCAGCCGAACACCAAGGTGTTTCTCCAGGTCCGTCACATGGCGCGAAATCAGCGCGCGCGACAGGCCGAGAGTCTTGGCAGCCTCGGAGAAACTGCCAAGTTTAATGACTTCGACAAAGCTCTGCATGGTTCGAAAACGGTCCATAGCGCGATCCGATTAGTCAACCATCTGCAACTCTGTTGTTAATATTTCCGCTCTTCTCTGGGCAAATCCGGAAGAGTAATGTTTGGTTCACGTCGGCAAGCGGTTCAATAATCCGCCGCCGATCGATTAGAGCACTTGTAAAGTGAACAATTCAAGGTCTACTGAGGGCTAGGGGCGCTCTTTTACTAGAGGGTTAGAGCAACATGAGGAAACGTCGCAAGGGGAAAGTCAATTGGGGAGCAGCGATTGTCGCTGCTTGTTGTTCCTTTTGCTGGTGGGTGCCTGGAATGGCCGTCGGAGCAGAACCACTAAAAAAAATTCGCGTCGCCATTCCAAGTATAGTCATTGATTTCGGGCCGCTATGGATCGCGCGGGAGAAGGGTTTTTTCCGCGACGAGCGTCTTGATGTCGAAATCATCTACAGCCAGGGAAATATCAGAGGCGTTCAGGCTCTGCTCGCCGGCGAGGTGCAGTTCGGCATCGGCGGTTCAGCGGGACCCATTGGCGCGCGTGCGGGCGGCGAAGGCGTGGTGATCGTTGCCGTCCCTATGAACCGGCTGGACTACACTTTCGTCGCGCGTCAGCCGGTAAAGAGCGCGGCCGATCTCGTCGGCAAGAAAATCGGCATCGGTTCTGTGGGTGGTTCGGACGAAGTCGCCACCCGCATCGCTCTGCAGCATTTGGGCGTCGATCCGGCGCAGGTGACGACGCTGGCCAGTGGAGGATCGGCGGAGCGGCTAGCTGCATTGCGGGCGGGTGCCGTCGATGCTGCCACAGTTGGTGGCGCGACTTTCATCGGCGGCGGCGCCGGCCTGTACAAGGTTTTGGATCTGCTCGATCTAGGTGTTGAATTTCCATTTACAGCGATATTTACCACGCGCAGATTCACCGCGGCCAATCGTGATGCAGTGATGGGGCTCATCCGTGGCTATATGTTGGGCGTTCGTTTCTTTCAGCAAAACAAGGAGGAAGCACTGGCGATTACCGCCCGCAATCTCAAGACGTCTAACCGCGATCTGCTCGAGCGGCAGTGGCAATACGTGAAAGACCATGTCTACGAGAAGGTGCCGATGCCGACCGAGAAAGGGTTCAAGTTGGTTTTTGATATGATGGCGCCAAGAAATCCTAAAGTAGCCGTGCTGCGGATGGACGATGTGTTTGACGCGAGCTTTGTTAAAGAGTTACTGGATAAGGGGTTCTTTAAACCCTAATACGACATTATGTTGAAGCGGCAATGGCGATGAGCCCTATAGCCGTGGGCAAAGGGACAGTGCCTTGAGGGCCACCCCGCAATCCCCTAAGGGTGAATGATTCGTGGGGCCAGTGCCTGCAAGCGCCCTGCACGCTTAAGTGCCCCCGGCTTCCGGTCTCACCGCCATTAAGCGGCGTAAGTTTTGTCGGATTAAAATAAATAGCGAGGTTTAAGCTAATGGCGACGAAATCAGCTAATGCGAACGGAGCGAGGATAGATGTTCACGCCCATGCCTTTACGCCCGAGTTTACGAGAGTGTTAAGAAAAAGCGTATGGCGGCCGCTTGCCATAAGAAGCATCTGGGAATGGGATGAAAAGAGATTTTTGGGTGAAATGAATCGCTGGGATGTCACGTTACAAGTCCTGTCATTGCCTCAGATGTACGAGTACTTCGATTGGGGAAATCGCCAGCCAGCGGTTGAAATGTCTCGGGTTGCTAATGATGAATACGCGGAAATATGCGCAAAGCATCCAGACCGGTTCAGGATGTTCGCATCCATTCCGATGATGGACGGCGACCAGGCGTGCAAAGAGCTGGAAAGAGCAAGGCGTTTCCCCGGATTCTCCGGTATTACTCTCTGCACCCATATTCGAGAGCGCGCGCTGGATGAACCCGAATTCGCGGCCTTCTTCGATTATGCCAATGAGAATGGTTTAGCCATGTTTCTCCACCCGCTGGAGCGGCCGTTGCCCAAAGAGTGGAACGTTTACCGTCTCGATCATTTGATTGGGCTGCCGGTGGATACGACCTTTGCGTTATCGAGACTCGCGCTAGCAGGCTTCTTCGACAAATATTCCAACCTCAAAATCATTGCCGCTCACGTTGGCGGGGCAATCCCTTTTTTGGCCCGTAGAATCGAAAGAGCCTTTCGCGAGGGCAAAAGCCAGCACAAACCGAGCCATTATTTTGGCCAACTCTTTTACGACACGGCGGGACCCACGGACGAAGCCATCGTCGCCTGCGTTGCCAGAATGTTTGGTCCCGAACAAATCGTATTCGGCACTGACTATCCCTTCGGACTCGGGCAAGAGGGAAAGCAGTACACTGAACATGCCGTTGGGGTGGTCCAAGAGTCGGGTTTGAGCGAAACCGATTTGGCAAAAATATACGGCGGCAATGCGCGCGAGCTGTTGAATCTCTCGTAGCCTTGTGCGGCAATAGCGCAATTGAACTTAGAGATCTCGCGCAAAATACGCCAAGGCCGCAAAAATCCGAAATTCGAATATCGAAATCCGAAACAAACGCGGAAAAAATCTCAAATCCGAAAATCGGCTAAACATCTGAAGGCAAGTCATTTTGAATTTTCCCGCGTTGTTTGGTCATTTTATTTTGTTTCGAATTTCGGATTTCGAGCTTCGAATTTGAGTTTATGGTTAAAGGAGCCGTACAAGATGATTCGCGTTGCATTCGTGATCGGTGGCTATCCGCCCGAGGAGCATAAACGCCGTGCCGATGTGGCGTTGTCCTACTCAACGCCGGAAATTCAAGTCGGCATCGTCGATGTCGCCGCCAGCCCGTATTTTTACGGCATGACGCCCACAGAAATTCAGCTCGTGGCGCCGGCGTTTATCGATGCCTTCAAACGTGCCGAAAAGGAGGGCTACGACGCGGTGGTGCCCTTGGGGACGCTGGACCTCGGGGTGGACGGCGGCAAATCGGCCGTCGACATTCCGGTTGTCGGGCCGACAGAAGCCTGCTTGCATGTCGCTTCGCTCATCGGCGACCGTTTCGGCGTTATGGTTTATCATCCCAGCCTGGTGGCATTTTCCCGCGCCATTATCAGGCGCTACGGGATGGAAGATCGGATTGTTGATTTTGGCGTAAGCGGTTTCGATTTGCCTGACTTAGCGGCGCACCACGATGAGGTCGTCGAGAACTTCGTCAACGAAGCCAAACGCCTCGTAAGGCAAGGCGCTGAAGTGATCTATCCGATGGGCATCAGCCAGTGCCCGGTGCATATCAAGCCTGATTGGCTGCAAGAGCAACTGGGCGTTCCGGTGGTCGAAGGTTTTGGCACGCCGATTCGGATGGCGGCGCTGCTGGCCGGGCTCGGCTTAAAGCAAAGCCGCCTGCGATGGGTTAAATCGCGAAATGTCTGAATGCGTCGTTGGTTACCGCAGCCTGCATCTGTAGATCTTCCGTGCAAAATGTTTGACAGAACGAGTTCGAAAAATTTTCTTTCGCCAAGCGCTCTAAGCTCGCAAAGAATCCAGAAATTCCCCTTTCATCCCTCCTGCAATAAAGGGGAAAGAGGGGGATTTGATGAACCTTGGAAAGGAGGCAGTAAAAATGGCGAATTACGAAACGATCCTCGTGGAGCGTGAAGAGGGAGTTGTCACCGTTACGTTCAACCGCCCGCACAAAAAGAACGCCATGAGCCCGAAGCTGCACCATGAGATGGTGGAGCTGCTGAGCACGCTCCGGTATGACAAGGACCTGCGCGTTTTGGTCGTTACCGGGAAGGGAGACAGTTTTTCGGCGGGAGAAGATTTGAAAGAATTTTTCTACGAACAGCGGGAGCGTCGCGAATTCGAAGCGCTGTTGGACAAAGCCCTGGAGTGGCGCGTCCGCCTATTGCGTTCTTTCCCCGTGCCCACCATCGCCATGGTGAATGGCTGGTGTTTTGGCGGGGCATTTTCCATCGTTGCCGGATGCGATATCGCCATTGCCGCCGACGAAGCGATGTTCGGCCTATCGGAAGTGAACTTCGGTCACTTTCCCGGCGGACCCGTGAGCAAACAGATCTCCGCCATCATGCGGCCGCGGGAAGCGGTCTATTACATCCTCACCGGGGATCAGTTCAACGGCAAGCGGGCGGCGGAGATCGGCTTGATTACCTACTCCGTCCCGCGGGCTCAGTTGGAAGAAGAAGTAAAAAAGCTGGTGCAAAAATTATGCGCGAAGGAACCGAATGCGTTGCGCGCCTGTAAAGAGGCCTACCGCGACAGCTTGCTGATTCCTGACATGGACGCGGCGCTCTCTTACAGCACCGCCAAAAGCGACCAACTGTCTTTCTTGCAGAACAGCGCCTGGAAGGATCAAGGGATCAAGCAGTTTATCGAAGGTAGCTATCGTCCCGGCAAAGGGCCGTACAAGAAAGATGGCTGACGTCAAAATTTCTAAATAAAGTATTCACCGCAGAGACCCGGAGTTCGCAGAGTTCGGAGAATTTTAAGTCAAAACCTGTTTCCTCTGCGCCCTCAGCGCCTCCGCGGTGCAAGTCGCCGGGTTCTACTTCGCAGGAAAACCGTAGGACGTCGCGCTATTTCTTGAAGACGGCTTTGAAGAAACCTTCCTTTTCAAGCTTGCGCGCGATTGTTAGATCAAAGACCTGGGCAATCAAAGCATTCTTGGCCACCGGCTCCCGTGCGCTTACCTCTTCCACGAGTTCTTGGAAGCTCTTGGGATCAGGCTCCAGGTTTTCCGCGTAAAACTCGTTGGCGATGAAATCATAGGCCTTGCTGAGAATGTCCGCCTCGTTGGATTTCATATAGCGCGCCAAGGCCTTGATGCCTTCCTCGCGATTGCGTTTGAAGCGCGCGATGCCTTCGACAAAAGCTTTGATAAAGGCCTCGGCAGCGGCTGGGTTTTCGCGTAAAAATTTCGCCGACACGACAGGGCCGAGGTACGGATAATTGAGGCTCACCTGGGCGAGGACAGTATAGCCCTGCTTGGACAGCCGCAGTCCGGACATGAAATCGAGGGCAGCTCCCTGAACGGCGCCGGACTGTAACGCCGCCAGGCGCTGGGGCGAACCGCCCACCTGAAGCATCGTGATGTCTTTGTCGGGATTCAGTCCCAGATTGCGCAGCGCAACGCGCGAGGCGATGGCGCTCACGTCGCCCAGCCGGTTTACCGCTATTTTGCCTCCGGCGAGCTCCTTTACGCTCTTGATTCCCTTTGCGACGATCAGACTGTACGGAAAAATTTTCGAGGTGACGCCGAGGATGCGAACGTCTCCGCCGCGCAGCACCGCCGTCATGGTTTCAGCGATGCCGTTCTGCGCCGCCTGGGCTTGCCCGGCGAGCATGGCTTGAAGCAAGACGCTACCGCCCTGAATGAAGACGAGCTTGCCGTCCAGTCCATATTTTTCGTAAAGGCCGGCATCGCGGGCGAACCAGAGGGGAGCAAATTGGCTGCTGGTTGTTGGGTAGGCGATAACGATACTTTCCAGCGCCCCGGCGGAGCGCGGCCACAGGCTCCAGGCCAGGGAGCAAAAAACAATTGCCTGAATCAATCTACGCACGTCTGTGCCGTCTAGCAGTTCAACGTTCAAAGTTCAAGGCTTGTCCTGAGCGGAGTGAAGGATCGGCTTAATGCTCTCGGAACATTGAACCGCGCGCTCTCAAGGGCGCGACTTTGGCCAGCGTACGCGGCTCTGCTTGAGGCCGAGGCCGGCAAGCAGGGCCGCCATGCGGATTGGCGCGCCGATGGCTTCGACGACGGGAACGCCGAGCCGGTCTTGAAGCCAGTCCGGCTTGATGTGCACCGGACATTGGCTGATGCCCATGGGGATAATGACTTCGGCGCCTTGCCTAATTAGCCGTTTGGCTTCGTTGACGAAGTTCTCGACGACCTCATCGTGGTGCGCAGCCAGATCCGGCAAGTCGAAACCGGTGACGCCGAAATCGACCACATGGTGCTCCATGCCGTATCGGCGCACGATGCCGCGTAAAAACGCCATCTGGCTTTGGTGGTATACAATCAGTCCGAACCGGTCGCCCACCAGGGATGCGACGTGCAGAGCGGCTTCCGTGGGCCCGATGACCGGAATATCGACAGCGGATTTACCGCCGTCCACACCAAGCTCTAGCGTTCCCAGCGGTACCACCGCATCGTAGCCTTCTTTCTCCGCGCGCTTGAAGCTCTCGATGAAGGCCGGGGCCACCCACTGAATTTCTGCGGGGGTCATGCCGTAGAAGTATGGGCTCGCCGCGACGTCGACAATCCCAACCTGAACTTCTTGCGTGGAGTAAGACAAAGCGACGTCGGCGCGTCGCTTGTGCTCCTCGGGCGG
>Ga0126384_10001916_pt1 | contig 12479 bp, 12 predicted proteins | sample PanSoiMetPlot_36_FD_92543 | JGI IMG/M metagenome (GOLD analysis project Ga0126384, IMG submission 92543) | Tropical forest soil microbial communities from Panama - MetaG Plot_36 | ecosystem: Environmental > Terrestrial > Soil > Tropical forest > Bulk soil | place: Panama | collected 2016-02-17 | reverse complement strand
GACCCACAGCGCTCGGAGCGCGCCGGTGCGCTCCAGCGCGAGCTGAGTCAAGGCGGGTGCGTCGTACAGAATTTGATCGTCCACCGAGTAGCCGCGCGGTGCCCCGCGCGGGCGCCGCCGGGACGCGCCGGCGCCGCGCCAGTCGACGGTGAAAACGTGGAAGCCGGCTTCCGCCAGGTTATGGGCCAGCGAATATGGAGGTTGAAAGTCGAAGTTGTAGTGGTTGGCGGCAAGCCCGTGACAGAGCAGCACCGGTTCGGTAAAGCGCCTGTGCAGAGGCTCTCGATGATAGACCGCGATTTCCCAGCCATCGGCGCAGGTGGCCCACAGCGGCTTAAGCTGGGGTTGCTGAGGACGATAATAGCGCCGGACCGCCTGCACCCAAAGGGTCAGGGCGAGTGCAACCGCCAACACCAAGGCCAAAAAAATCAACAATTTAAGCTGAGGACTGATAGGGGTGAGCTCCTGCGCACCGACCCGCGAATTGCTATGATTTGTGTCGACCAGCTACCTCGCAGTGAAGTCTAGCCTGGGACCGCGATGAAAATTCGCCGATTGCTGTTTGTTCTGCCCAACCTGTTCACGCTGACGTCGATCTTCTGCGGCTTCTACGCGATTACCCTGTGCGCCGCGGAAGCCACCGCCGCTCAGCTCTACCAGGCCGCCCTGGCGATCTTCTTCGCGATGTTCTTCGACGGCTTCGACGGCCGGGTCGCCCGCCTCACCAAGACTCAAAGCGTCTTCGGCATCGAGCTCGACAGCTTGGCGGACATCGTCTCCTTCGGGGTCGCCCCGGCGATCCTGGTCTACAAGTGGGCGCTGATGCCGCTCGGCTTCATCGGCACGTTTGTGTCGTTCGCGTACGTCGCCTGCGGCGCTCTGAGGCTGGCGCGCTTCAACGTCCTGGCGCAGCGCCCCAACCACGGAGCCTCTCCCTTCTTCATCGGCCTTCCGATACCGCTCGCCGCAGGGATGATCGTGTCCATGGTGATCGCCCACTACGGCGTGCGCGGCAGGGTTCCGGTCGGCACCCACGTGCCGATTGCAATCATCGTGGCGGTCCTCTCACTGCTGATGGTTTCGACGGTGCGCTATCGGACCTTCAAGGACGTCCGACTGTCGAAGAAGTCCGCGAGCGTCTTCATGTTGATCTGCGCCACCGGCGTGGTGATCGCTACCCAGCTCCACCCGGCCTACGTGCTGCTGGCGTACTTTTCGATCTACCTGGTGCTGGGAATGATCGAATCGGGGGTGCTCCTCAAGAACCACCTCGCCGCTCGAAAGCTCGCCGCCACCACCGCCGCCGGGCCAGCCCTTTCCTCCGAAGATGAGGAGGAAGAGGCGAACGAGGTCGACGAGCAGGACTTCCTCTAATTCGACTTTCCAGTAGTATCGCCGCGTGCGTATCGAGGTCATCTGTACCGGCGATGAGCTCCTCAACGGCCTCACCACGGACACCAACAGCCCCTACTTCATGGGCCGATTGTTCGCGCTCGGCGAGCGCGTCGCCCAGGCGCAAACCGTGGGGGACGTCCGGGACGAAATCATCAGAGCCCTGAAGTCAGCTTCCACTCGAGCTAGGGCGGCGTTGGTCTCCGGAGGCCTCGGGCCCACGGCCGACGATCTCACCGCCGAGTGCGCCGCCGCGGCCGCCGGAGTGCCGCTGGTGGAGCACCAGCCTACTCTGGAACTGATCCGCGAGCGGTTCGCAAAACGGGGAATGAAATTCACCGAGAACAACGCGCGCCAGGCTCGGGTGCCCCAGGGCGCGGAGGTGGTGAGAAATCCGGTGGGAACGGCGCCGATGTTCATCCAGCAGATCGGCGGCTGTACCTTCTACTTCGTGCCCGGAGTCCCCCGCGAATACCGCGCCCTGGTGGATGAGCAGGTGCTGCCGCGGATCGCCAGACTGCTGGAGGAAGAGCCAAACCGCGTGTGTCGCGCCTCCCGCTTGCTGAGGACCGTCGGGCTGCCGGAGTCTCACCTCGATGCGATGGTAGCGCCGTTGGCTAAAACGCACCCGCAGGTCATTTTTGGTTTTCGCACCCACGCGCCCGAAAACCACCTCAAGCTGCTCGCGGAAGGTCAAAGCCAGGCCGAGGCCGACCGCGCGCTGTCGGAGGCTGAGCGCGCCTGCGAAAAGGTGCTTGGCGCGTATCTGTTCGGAAAAGACCAGGATTCCTTTGGCGCCGTCGTCGGCTCGCTGTTGCGCCGCGAACGGGCGACGCTCGCGGTCGCGGAGAGCTTGACCGGCGGAAAGATCGCGGAGCTGCTCACCGAGGAGCCCGGGTCGAGCGACTACTTCTTGGGTTCGGCGGTCGCCTACCACGAGTCTTTGAAGCAGCGTTGGGCGAACGTACCTGCGCAGCTGCTCGCGAGCTTCGGTGCGGTGTCCAAGGAGGCGGCGCTGAGCATGGCCGACGGGGTGCGAGCTCAGGCCTCGGCGCGCTATGGGCTGTCGGTAACCGGATTTGCGGGGCCCGGGGGCGGAACTGCCGCCGACCCCGTTGGAACGGTCTACTACGCCTTGAGCGGCCCCAACGGTTCCGAGGCGCAGAGGGCTTTTTTCCCTGGAGATCGGGAGCGCGTGCGTTCCTTCGCCGCCTACCAGGCGCTGGACTTTCTGCGTCGGCGGCTGATCGGCGTATGACCGAGGCGGCGATTCGATTTCGGAGCCTGGCGGTCGAAAAGCTGCGGCCCTTTCGGGTCGAGCTGGCGCTGTTTGCCTGCTCCTACGTTCTGCTCGCGTGCTTCAGCTCGCAGCGATTCTTGCGACAGAGCGAAGCGCCCCACTTCATCTATCAAGCGCAAGCGTGGCTCGATGGGCGACTGGACGTCGATCCGGCGGTGCTGCCGAACCCGGAGGATTGGGCGTGCGTGCGGCAGCTGGAGGGGCGCAAGGCCCGATGCCAGGGCAGGCCGGCCGCCAGCGACAAATGGTACGTGAGCTTTCCCCCGTTTCCGGCGCTGGTGATGCTCCCCTTCGTGGCGTTGCACGGCTACCAGTTCAACGACACCTCGTTCACCGTCTTCGTCGGAGCGCTCTCGATTGCGCTGTTCTATTCGCTGCTTCGGCGGCTTTCGCGCGAGGGCGAGAGTGAGCGCCCCGACTATGAGAACATCTTCATCGCGCTGAGCCTGGGCTTTGGCACGGTCTTCTTCTACTGCGCCATCCGGGGAGAGGTCTGGTTCACCGCCGAGATACTCGGGGTCGCGCTGACCTGTCTCTACGTGGATGCGGCTTTGCGGGCGCGACGTCCCGCCTGGGCCGGGCTCTTTTTCTCGATGGCGGTGCTGACTCGAACTCCGCTTTTGTTTGCCGGCGTGTTCTTCTTGCTCGAGGCTTGCTGCCCGGACGCGGGCAACCGACTCGCGGAACTGAAGAGGCTAAAGTCCGAGTATCGGCCGGCGCTGCGAAAGCTCGCGCTGTTCATCGCCGGGGCAGCGCCGTTGGGGGTCGCCGCCGCGGTCCACAATTTCGTCCGCTTCGGGAGCTTCAGCGAGTTTGGACACAGTTTTCTCTACAACAACCGGGTCAACGCGGACATCGACAGCTTCGGCTTGTTCAGCGCGCATTATCTGAGCCGAAACCTCAGGGCGGCCTTTGGGATGGTTCCGGGGATAAGCCTCAACCCCGTTCGGCTCAGCTACGATCCCAACGGCTTGAGCCTGCTGCTGACGTTTCCGCTGCTGATCTTCCTGCTCGTCCCCAAGCGCACCCCGCGTCTACACTGGCCGCTGTGGCTGACCGTCGCCGCATGCGCCTTGCCCGGGCTCTTCTACCAGAACAACGGCTACATGCAGTTTGGGTTTCGCTTCAGCCTTGATTACACGCCCTATCTGCTGCTGCTCTTCGCGATCGGCGGTTGGGCGGTGAAGAACCGATGGGTGCTGGCGGCGAGCGCCCCGGGCCTGGCCGTCAACTTCTGGGGCGCGGTGGCGTTTCGCGGCTACACCGAGCTGGTCCGGCGCTGGTAGTCGCCGGTCCCGCTTCGGAGCTTGATTTCGGGCCGGCGCGGCGCCAGCTTTTCGACGTGGCCGATTTCCCCAATCAACGGCGGCATACCCGGGAGGACAGCGGCATCCGGCTCGATCGGGATGGGCGCTGGTGGCACGACGGCCAGCCCATCGAGCATCCGAAGATCGTCGAGGCCTTCAACCGCGGTCTGACCCCGGCCGACGATGGCAAGTTTCGCCTCCACTTCGGAGCCGACTGGTGCTTCGTCGACGTCGAAGACGCCGCCTATCGGGTGCTCGACTTCAGCGTCGCCGCGGACGGTCCTCGGATTGCCTTGAGCGACCGCACCGAGGAGCCGCTCGACGTCGCCACGCTTTCGCTCGACGGCGACGGGGTGGTGGTCTGCCGCGTCAAAGATCGGCGCGCCAAGGCGCGCTTTTCGCGCGAGGCCCAATTTGCCCTCGGGGAGAGGCTGACCCGGATCGGAGATCGGCTGGCGCTGCAAGTGGGCTCGCAGGCGATTCCCGTTCCGCTGCCGCCGTTTTAGCGAGCGCGAAGGCTCACGAGCCGTCTCGTCCCAGGGGCAGGGTCGCCCCCGAGGGACTCGGCTGCCCTTTGGTTGAACTGGACTTGCCCTTGGTGCCGCGCTTCGAAGGCCGCGGCTTTTTGTCAGTCAGCGGCAGCAGCGAATATCCGACCTGCGACGGAGGCGGGGCCACCGGGACCGCGGCCTCGAGCGCCGTCCCGCCCGCGCCCGGCACCTTGGGCGAAAACTTCTCGGCCTTCATCGCTTCGTCGATCCGATGGCTTTCGTCCTGCGTCCACTTCGACCGATGGCTGCAGCCCAAACAGAGCGCGGCTGCGACGATCCCGAAGAAGAGCCCCGCCCCCACCGTCAAGCGGCGGCCTCGGCCGGGGGCGGCGGGGCAGGGGCGATCGGCTTGTTCATGGTCAGCTCCTGAGCGGCAAGCTCTTCGAGCAACTGGGGCCGCTCGCGAAGCCACTCGATGGCTCGCTCTCGCCCCTGCGCGATCCGCTCGCCGCGAATGCTGAAGTAGCTGCCCGACTTTTCCACCAGCCCCAGTTGCACGCCCAAATCCAGCACCTCCCCGCCGCGGCTGATCCCACTGCCGTAGAGGATGTCGAACTCCGCCTCCTGAAACGGCGGCGCGAGTTTGTTTTTCACCACCTTCACCTTCGCCCGGGTGCCGATCACCGACTCGCCTTCCTTGAGGTTGCCGGCGCGCCGGATCTCCAGCCGGACCGAGGCGTAGAACTTGAGGGCGTTGCCGCCGGTGGTGGTCTCCGGGTTGCCGAACGCCACGCCGATCTTCATCCGGATCTGGTTGATGAAGATGATGCAGGTACCCGAGCGGCTCACCGCCCCGGTGAGCTTTCGCATCGCCTGACTCATCAGCCGGGCCTGCACCCCCATGTGGGCATCGCCCATGTCCCCCTCGATCTCCGCCTTGGGGACCAGCGCCGCGACCGAGTCGATGACGATCAGGTCCACCGCGCCCGAGCGAACCAACTGCTCGGTGATCTCCAGCGCCTGTTCGCCGGTGTCCGGCTGGGAGATCAAAAGCTCCTCGATCCGAACCCCGAGCTTGCGCGCGTAGCTGACGTCGAGCGCGTGCTCGGCATCCATGAAGGCGGCGACCCCGCCCTGGGCTTGGACCTGGGCGATGGCGTGGAGGGCGAGGGTGGTTTTGCCCGACGACTCGTTGCCGAAGATCTCCACCACTCGGCCGCGCGGGTAGCCGCCGATCCCGAAGGCCTTGTCCAAACCCACCGAGCCGGAGGGAATCACCGGCACCTTCTGCTCGACCGCGTCGCCGCCCAGCTGCATCACCGCGCCGCGCCCGAACTGCTTTTCAATCGCCGCCACTGCCGTGGCCACCGCCTTCAGCTTCTCGGAAATCTTCTCGGAAATCTTGCTCATCGACCCTCCTTCTTCTTTCGGCAGGAAAATCCCGCGCCAGAGGGCGAGCAACGGACGTGCCCGGCGCAGGGTGGCGAAACCGCTGCGCATTCAGCCGCGGTTCCGTCCAGAACCCGGGAATCCATCCGCCGCCTGAGAAGGCGGCGGCGTCTCGAGAAGCTTGCTCAAGTAGGTCTGCCGGCTTCGCTCGGCGCTGGAGACGCTCGCCGAAAACCAACCGCGCCGATCCAACATCCGGCAGTCGATGGCCAGTTGCATGTCGGTGTCCTCGATTCGGGGACGATTTTCCAGGTCGGCGCGGGTGCGGGCGAGCTTGAGGATCCGATCGTGCGCCCGCGCGGATAGGCCGTGGCGGTGCATCGCAAGCTCGAGCATCCTTTCCGCCCGCTCGCTCATCTCGCAGTGGGCCCGCAGGGTCGCCGGCGCCATCTGGGCGTTGCAGTAGACGCCCGGCTCCAGGCGGAACCGATGCCGCTGTCGCTCCCGGGCGGCCTCCACGCGCGAGCGGTAGTGGGCTGAAGGCAGCTCGCTGCCGCGCCGCGCGGCGATCCGGCGATATTCCACCGGCAGGGTCTGCAAGGTGATGTCGATCCGATCCAGCAAGGGTCCGCTGACCCGCGCGTGGTAGTCGAGGACCCGGAACTTGGCGCAAGTGCAAGCGCGCCCCGGGACGTTGAAGTACCCGCAAGGGCAGGGGTTCATCGCGGCGACCAACATCACCCGACAGGGATAAGTCACGTTCTGGTTGGCGCGGGCGAGGTGCACCTTCCCCTCTTCCAAGGGCTGGCGGAGCACTTCCAAGACGTTCTTCCGAAACTCGGGCAGCTCATCCAAAAAAAGGACGCCGTGGTGCGCCATCGAAAGCTCCCCGGGACGGGTCATCGGTCCTCCTCCCACCAGTCCGGCGTCGGAAATGGTGTGGTGGGGCGAGCGGAACGGACGCTCCGACAACAGCGATTGCCCATCGCGCAAAAGTCCCAGGACGGAGTAGATCTTCGTCACCTCGAGCGCCTCCTGGAACTGCATCGTGGGCAAGATGCTGGGCAGGCGGCGCGCCAGCATCGTCTTGCCCGAGCCCGGGGGACCGCACATCAGGATGTTGTGGCCGCCCGCTGCGGCGAGCTCGAGGGCGTCCTTGATGTCATCTTGGCCGCGGACGTCGGACATGTCGGGCGAAATCGACGGTCCGATGACTTCGCCGAATCGGGTGCGCGGCTGCAGCGGCAGTGGAAGCAGCCCGCTTAGATGATCCACCGCTTCGCGGAGGTGCGAAACCGGAATCACTTCGATTCTGTCCACGAGTGCGGCTTCGGCAGCGTTGGCCTTGGGCACCATCACTGCGCGAAAGCCGCCGTCGCGCGCGGCGATCGCGAAGGGCAGTACGCCGCGGGTGGCTTTCACCGAGCCATCCAGCGAAAGCTCGCCAGCGAAGAGGAAATTTTCGAGTGGCTGCTCGTCGAGCAACCGCGATGCGACCAGGACGCCCAAGGCGATGGGCAGCTCGAAGGCGGCGCCCTCCTTGCGGATGTCGGCCGGCGCGAGGTTCACCGTGATTCGCTTCTGGGGCAGCTCGAAGCCGTTGTTCTTCAGCGCCGAGATGACGCGGACCTTGCTTTCCTTGACCGCTCCTTCGGGCAAGCCGACCACGTTGAAGTACGGCAGTCCGAGCGCCATATCGACCTCGACGTCGACGATCACCGCGTCGATTCCGATCAGCGCCCCGGAGCGCACTCTGGCCAGCATTTCCTGGCGAGGAAAGCAATGGCCATACCCGCGCCGCTGCTTCAAGCGGCGAGGGAACTCGCGAGGATCGAAGTCCAGCCGCAGAGACGGAGCGTCCCGGCGCGGAAGATCTGCTGTCCGCTACGGCCTGATTGTCGAGGAGGGCGTTCCCGGCGGCGGGCTTGTCGGCGGAGTCAGCGGCTGTTGCCCCGGAGCGCTCGGGGCACCCGGTGCTCCCGGTGCGCCTGGCGCACCCGGTGCCGCTGCAGCGCTCACCTCGGTGAACATGCCCAGCGTCTCCGCTCCGGCAATTTTCGCCCCGTCGAGGGCGCCGATCACCTTGCCGTAGTTGGCCTTCTCATCCGGCATGAAGAACACCAGCCTCTCCCCAGGAGGCTTCGCGGCGAGCATCCGTTTGAGGCGGTTGATGTATTCCTCCCCCGAGATCTTCTCGCTGTTGATGAAGATTTCGCCCTCGGGCGTAATCCCCACCACCAGTTGATCCGGAGGAACCTCCTCGGGCGTTTCCACCTTGGTGGTGTCCGGAACGCGAACCGGGAGGTCCTTGTCCAGCAGGGGCGTGAGCACCATGAAGATGATCAGCAGCACCAGCACCACGTCGACCAGCGGGGTGACGTTGATGTCTGAGTTGGGACGGAGGGGCGGCTTGGTCGATATCTTGCGTCTGCGCAGCGACATGGCGTCTATTTCTTCGCGGTCTCGGTCTTGATTTCCTCGACCCCGAGCTGAATTCCCTTGGCGCCCGCCTTGCGCGCGTTCTCCATCACTTTTCTCACTTCGCTGTACTCGAGTCGGTTATCGCCCTTGAGGAGGATGTCTTTGCCTGGGTTCGCCTCGATCTCCCTCTTGAGCCTTTGCTCGAGCGCCGCTCCATTCCCGACGAAGTCCTGCTCGACGTAGACCCTCTTGTCGTTGGTCACCGAGACGATCAGCGGATCCGGCCGGTCCTGACTGCCCTCAGCCTTGTGCGCTTTCGGCAGGACCACGCCCTTGCCGCGCTGAAGCATCGGCGTGACCACCATGAAGATGATCAGCAGGACCAACACCACGTCCACCAGCGGGGTGACGTTGATCTCGTTCTTGATGCCCTGATTAGGGCCAACTGCCATCGACATAGCTGATCCTGGGGCCTGCTAGTGGGGTGAAGCGGCGACCTGCTTGGCCACCACGTCCAAAAACTCGTTCGAGGACTCCGAGATGTCGACGGCGCGCGCGTCGACCCAGCCCTGGAGAAAGTTGTAGAGCATCACCGCGGGAATGGCGACCAGCAATCCGAACGCGGTGGTGACGAGCGCCTCTGCAATACCGGCCGACACCGTTCCCAAACCGCCGGACCCGGTGAGCGCCATCTGCTGGAAGGCGTTCACGATACCCTTCACCGTTCCGAGAAGTCCTACGAACGGGGCCGTGGATCCAACGGTCGCGAGCAGGTTCAGGCCCCGCTTGAGGCTCTGGACTTCGCGCTGCGCCTGGCGCTCCAGGGCCCGCGCCACCGAGTCGATCGCGGCCTCCTTCGGCCCGAGGGTGCTGATCCGGTAGGCCCCGAGGCCGGCACCGATGACCCTCCCCAGGTAGCCCACCTTCTTACCGACGTTCGCCGACGAAGCCGCCTGCAGATCGCCCTTGGCAAGGATCGACGCCATCTTCTGCGCGAAGGTCTTCGAATCCCCCCTCGACTTGCTGAACACGATGACCCGTTCCGCCGCGACGACCAGCGATGCGACAGACATGAAGCCCAATACGAAAACGATGAGGCGCGCGAAGAGCCCCATGTGATGCCAAAGATCGCCAAGTGTGAATTGCATGATTTTGCTCTCTACCTCCTAACTATCACGATAAAAACTCCAAGAACTACAAGCTAAGGCCTGCCCATCGGATTGGCCGCGACTTCCCTTACGCTGGGACCACGAGGCGGATGTTGAGCCCGAGGGAGAGAGCGTCTAGCACCGCTGTCTCCCGATGGGAACGGGCTTTGAGCGGCCGGGACTTCCGCCCTGGGTGTGGGGGTGATTACATCTTGACAATTGTTCAAGTTTCTAAACGGTCGCAGACCGCCTTTGATTCCCTTCTTTGCATAGGGATCTCGCCTGGTTGCCGCCGGCCGCCGCGGGCGGGTAGCCGCCTCCCGCCGCGGGGACGGCTCCCAACGCCATCTTCCGTTCGGGGCGGTCGAAGCCGCCTTGCGCTATTCTTTTCCCGATGTTGCCTCGGCAATCCGAGCTGTTGCGGATTCAAGAGCTCCTCTCCGCGGAGCAGGGGGTGATCCGCAAAACCGGGTCTCTGCGCGTCGCGCTCTGCTACCCCAGCCCGTATCACGTCGGCATGAGCTCGCTCGGCTTTCAAACGCTTTACCGGCGGATCAATGATCATCCCAACGTGTCCTGCGAGCGAGCGTTCCTGCCGGACAGCGTTGAGCGGCATCGCCAAGAGCGGGCGCCGGTGCTGACGTTCGAGTCGCAAGCTCCGTTGGCCAATTGCCACGTGATGGCGCTCTCGGTGGCTTACGAGCTGGAGATTACCGGGGTGCTCGCGCTGCTCGAGCTCTCCGGGATTCCGGCGCTGCGCGAACAGCGGACCGCGCGCCATCCCCTGGTCATCGCCGGTGGTCCGTTGACCTTCTCCAACCCGACGCCGCTCGAGCCCTTCGTCGACGTCCTGGTGCAAGGCGAGGCCGAAGAATTGATCCACGTCTTCCTCGCGGCCACCTTGGAATTGGGCCGCGAAGAGCTTTTGGATTACCTCGCGACCCTGCCCGGCTTCTTCGTGCCGTGCCGCGGGGGCCGGCGCTACTGCCTGGGAAAGGCGAGCGACGAGCATTTGCCAGCCCGCTCTCAAATTCTCACCCCCAATACCGAGCTTCGTTCGATGTTTCTGATCGAGCCGGAACGCGGTTGTTCCCGCGGCTGCCACTACTGCGTGATGCGGCGAACCACCAATGGCGGGATGAGGACACTTCCTCCGGAGCGCGTGCTCTCGCTGATTCCGCCGGAAGCGCGGCGAGTGGGGCTGGTGGGCGCCGCGGTGACCGACCACCCGCGGATCGTCGAATTGTTGCGCACCCTGGTGGATTCTGGCCGGGAGGTGGGCATCTCCTCGCTGCGCGCGGATCGGCTCACCCAGGAGATGGTCAACCTGCTTCGCCGAGGTGGAGCGAAGGTGTTGACGGTCGCTTCGGACGGCGCCTCCCAGCGGATCCGGGACCTGGTAGACCGAAAGCACACCGAGGAACAGATCCTTCGAGCCGCTCAGTTTGGCCGAGCCGCCGGAATGAGCCATCTCAAGGTCTACAACATGGTGGGTATACCCGGCGAGGAGGATTCGGACATCGAGGAGATGATCCGATTCACCATCGACCTGTCCCGCATCCTTCCCGTGGCCCTGGGCGTCGCGCCCTTCGTCGCCAAGCGAAACACCCCGATGGACGGCTCTCCCTTTGCTGGCATCCAAACCCTCGAAGACCGATTGGCGCGGCTGCGCCGCGGACTGAAGGGTCGGGCCGAAGTGAGGCCGACCTCCGCCCGCTGGGCTTGGGTGGAGTACATGCTGGCGCAGGGAGGGCCCGAGGCAGGCTTGGCGGCCTTCGACGCGTACCGCGCGGGTGGGACCTTCGCCGCGTTCAAGCGCGCGTTCGAATCGCGCGAGGTAATTCCTTTTCTCGAACGCCGCACCGAGGATGGCCGCAGGACGCCGACCTTGTGGCCCACCGTCATCGCCCAACCAGATGCAAGGGCCGCGGCGAGCTAGGGGCCGCGATCATCTGTCGGCGGGGACCTCTTGCTCGACCCCGAGGAAGGATTGGGAGCGCGCCACTTCACCGCTCCTTCGACCTGCGCGAGGACTTGCCGAGCCGGAACCGCGGCCCCAACCGTGGTGTAGCTGGCTCGGCCAGCGCGGGTGCGGGTCTGCTTGAGCGGGAACGTCTTCGCGCGTTCGAGAAACCACTGCCGGGTGGAGCGCAACGGCAAGCAATGGATTTCGCGGGGGGCGAGGAAAACGTAGAGCAGGAGATCCGCTTCGCTGTAGAGAAAGCAGCCCGGAGTATTTTTTTCCAAATTGGACACCAGCTCGAAAAAGTAATTGCCGCGACGAGCATTTCGGTCCCCCTTGACCTCCACCCCCTGCACCGGATGGGTCGACCTCTCCCAAAGGAGATCGACCCCGCGGTGCTGAAATCTCGGATCGCTCTGCACGTCGTGGATGCGGCCGGCCGGATCCAGCCTGCGCAGGTAGTCCCGGGCCAATTGCACGGCTCGGGCCGCCGGACCGATGACTCCCCGCATGCTGTAGCTGCGAGTCATCGACCTGGCCTTCGCTGTCTCCGATTGTGCATCGAGGGCTCGTAGCCCGAAATTCCTTGCTGGATCAAGGCCGTCTTGTACAGTCCAAACGCTCAGCAGCGGGAGGCAGAGACATGCAGGTCCGGTGTCCTTACTGCAGCACGGTCTTCGAGACGACGCGGACCGGTGTTCAACCCTGCCCGAACTGTCAAAAGCAGATCCAAGTTCCCGAGGCTCCGCCGTCCACCGCTGCCGCGGGCAGCTTTCCTGCGCCGCAAACCGGCGGCGCCGGCGGAGGGTTTGGAACCGGCGGCGGCTTCGGGCCGGGCGGTGGCATGCCGCCACCGGGCGGTCCGCCCGGTCCGCCGCCAGGCACCGCTTGCACAGGGCGACCAGATCCGGGTCCGCCCCGCACCCGTCCAGCCTGGCGAACGCGCCGGTCAGGTCCGCACGCGCGACCGCCGGCCGGAGCGCCTCCGGGTCCGCCGCCACGAACGGCGGCCGGCCGGTCAGGATGGCACAGAGGGTGCCCCCGAGGCCGAACACGTCGGCCCGTTGG
>Ga0126384_10001915_pt1 | contig 12481 bp, 7 predicted proteins | sample PanSoiMetPlot_36_FD_92543 | JGI IMG/M metagenome (GOLD analysis project Ga0126384, IMG submission 92543) | Tropical forest soil microbial communities from Panama - MetaG Plot_36 | ecosystem: Environmental > Terrestrial > Soil > Tropical forest > Bulk soil | place: Panama | collected 2016-02-17 | reverse complement strand
CATCTGAATAAGCTTCGACGCCGCGGCTTCATCCAAGGGAACATCCGCTCCAAAAAAGCTCCAGAGAGACGGGTCCTCGCTTCCGAGCCTCCAGAGAGCTACCCCGCTAGCACCGAGAGCGCGAGTTACCGCAACCTGGTTGAATGCCGATACTGCATCCAGCATCCAAACCTGATGTCGCTTTTCTTTTCCGTCCTCAACTTCTTCCCACTCGAACCGAGGGTTTAAAGATGCCGAATCGAGTTGTATCTGAACCTTTTCACCAGGATCGGAAGACTCGGCAGCGGTGAGAATTGCCTCCTCGAATGTCTTTATTTCGGGTTCGGCTCTTTCCTTCCAGTCATAAGCGTAGTTCCCAATTGCGACGATAGTCTTCGATGCCGGCACATCGGTTTGCCGCAAACGAAGATTCTCCTCGAACCAATCCAAACCGGCGATTGGACCAGGATCGCTTCCGACATAGTGTTGATCATAGGCCATCAGGATCACATAATCGGCTGCCGCTGAAAACTTGCGATAATCAAACGAGTCATTATTCACCGGCAGGTTTATGGAGACCTCGCGGCCAGCTGGATGCAATGCGGCAGAAAGTTCATTTGTAAACTGAACGAGCGAAGCCTGACTTGAATCGAGGATGTTCTCGAAGTCCAGACTTATTCCAGCCAGGTCAAAATCGCGGACGTAGTCAGCTAATCGCGCGATACATCGGGCTCGCGATTCGCGATTCGCGAGCATCGCAGCCAGCTTTTCGCTTTCCCAGGCTTTGCCGTCGAAGTTGTTAACCAGTGCAAAGATCTTCAGGTCAGGGCGCGTCGATCGAACGAACTCGATCACCGCCTTCTCCCCGCCCAAACCCTGGGGGTTCCTGTCGCTCTCCGAACTCAAATCGCCGCTTGGGGTTTCCAGATGAAGGAATTCGCAAACCAGCATATCCAGATTCTTGATGTTCTCCTTTAGAGAACTCATGCTGGTCTCATCCCAGCTTACGTAGAAACCGACTTCCATTTGATCGACAAACTGTTCGTGACGCGGCTTGGGATGCTTTGCCTGCTGCCGCTTGTTACGCTCAACCTCTAGCCGCTGTTTTGTTTCTCTCAGCCGGCGTTGCGCGTCGGTCTCAAATCTGGGCCCGGTTGGGGCGCGCGCATCGTTTGGCAAGAAACTCATCTTTGGTAGTTTGAGTGTTGGAAGTAGCGGATTGATTAGAATGCTGACGATCAGCGCACCGAAGAGGATCGAGAGAATAAGGCCGGTGAGAAAGACCCCTCGCCTTAGCCGCGGCCAGCGCTTTTGATCGGGATCGAAGAAAACGGGAACTTGACGGTACTTGCTCATAACGAGGCCTGCATAGCAAGCCAGTGCTTACATTCCTGTATTGTGGCGAGGTCCTGTTGAAGATAAACCCGATCAGTGCTGAGCAAGTTTATAATACACTATCAGAGTCATCAGTGATATTACGATTTCTGCATTTGATTGCGCGAAATGTTGAGTAGCGTCCTCAGAAAAAAAATTGTGGTAGCCATTGCGATCACAGCTTTGGCATTAGGGTTTCGACTATTTCTCGCGTTGCACTTGCCCAATGACGATGACGACGATGGAAAGTTTTATGCATTGATAGCAAAGAATCTTTTGGACCATAACGGATACTCAGGTGAGGAAGAAGAGCCATACGTGCCAACTTACGTGAGGGTGCCGGGATATCCTTTAGTTCTCGCCGGCCTGTTTCGCGTGTTCGGACGCGATAATCAGATCGCCGTTCGGGTTGTTCAGGCGATTGTAGACACCGTTACGTGTTGGATGGTTGCCTTGCTGGCATTTGCCTGGACCCCAACGGAATGGGAGCTTGAAGAGCGCCGCCGTGCAATGCTGATCGCGTTGGCGCTTGCGGCGGCTTGTCCGTTTACCGCCATTTACGCCAGTACCATTCTAACTGAGAGCTGGGCGATGCTGCTGGTTACGTCATTTGTGCTTGTTGCGACAAACGCGTTCCGCATTGACGGATACAACAAGGCAGCGAGGTGGTGGCTGGCGGCCGGAGTGCTTGGCGGCCTCGCGACGATGTTTCGTCCCGACAACGCGATCTTTGCTGGTGGAGTAGGAATTCTGCTCCTCGCTAACGGATTGTTGAAGGAAATTCATCGGCGGCGCGTCGAGGGCAGCATACAGGTCGGCTCTACACTCCTGGGCTGCGCTTCGTTAACGTTGGGGTTCGCAATCACGCTGACACCCTGGACCATCAGAAACGCCCGCGTGTTTGGCATCTTTCAGCCGGTGGCTCCCGCTAACGCAAACATGCCGGATGAGTTTGCGTCCTTTGGCTACATCGCCTGGCTGAAGACCTGGGTCGATGATGAACGATACGTTGGTCCAATCGAAGATTCCCTCAATCTTTATCCGATTCCGGTCGATCGGATCCCGGATTATGCTTTTGATTCCGCCGACGAGCGGCAGAGGGTGCTTTCACTTCTCGATCGTTATAACAATCCGCCCAAACGCAGCCCGGATTTATCAACTGATGATGACGAAGAACCCGACCAGCCCACGGTGAACATGACCCCCGAAATTGATGCCGATTTCGGTGAGATCGCCCGCGAGCGTATTGCTCGAAATCCAATCCGGTATAACGTCGTGCTGCCGCTGAAGCGAGCCGCGGCGATGTGGTTCGACACACACACGCAGTATTACCCTTTCCAGGGCGAGATATTTCCTCTGTCAGACATCGATATTAATGCGCATCAGCAGTACTGGCTGTTGTTGTTTGCCGGTTCGACCTGGATCTACACGATTGCCGCCGCGACAGGATTCTTGACGATGATGCAATCGAGTTCGTCCAGACTGTGGGGTATTTTGTTGATATTGTTGATAGTCCCGCGACTGGCATTTCTTGCGGCGCAGGAGCATCCGGAGGCGCGTTATACCGCGGAATTCTTTCCTATTGTAGCTGCCGCCGGGGGCCTCGGCCTCGCTGCTCTGATACGCAGGAAGGCAACGTTTAAAGGAAAGAAATCCACTGACTGGATAAAGGCACGGTACAAAAGGCTGGCTGCTGCATGGAGCAGCAGTACACACCGATGAAAAAACACATCGCGATTGCGGTCTTTCTTACGCTCATCGGCCTTGGGTTCCGGCTTTTTCTGGCTTTGCGACTTCCAAGCGATGAGGCGGACGACGGCCGCATTTATGCCCGCTTGGCCGTAAACGTTCTGGAACATCGAAGCTATTCCCTGAACACTGAAGAGCCCTATTCACCTACATTGATTCGCGTGCCTGGTTATCCGCTATTCATTGCCGGATGCTACGCGGCATTTGGAAGTGGAAACAATCAGGCGGTGCGCGTCATCCAGGCGGTGCTCGATACGATTACGTGCTGGCTCATCGCTTTGTTGGCGGTCGGGTGGTCACCAGAGGACTGGCCTCCTGAGAAGCGTCACGCATTGCAGTTGATTGCGCTAGGGCTGGCTGTTTCATTTCCGTTCTTAGCGATCTACGTAGCGACAATATTGACGGAAACCTGCGCGACATTATTCATTACCGGGTGTGCGCTCGCTGCATCACTGGCTATACGAAGCGATAGCAATCGGAGGGCGATCGCCTGGTGGGCTATATCCGGGTTGTTCGCTGGACTTGCGACGATGTTTCGACCGGACAGCGTAATTTTTATTGCAGCAGCGGGCCTTGCGCTGTTAGTTCCGGTGGGATACCAAATGATCAAGGAAGCTGGATGGTTTAATCGACAAACCACCGATAGACAATTCGAGTACAGGCCAGTACTGATCAGAACCATGGTATCCGCGCTCGCGTTATTCATTGGGTTTGTGGCAGTGCTTACACCATGGACGGTGCGGAACGAAAGGGTGTTGGGAATCTTTCAGCCAATCGCACCAAGGCACGCTAATATGCCGGGCGAGTTTGTGCCAACCGGATATATGGATTGGCTTCGAACGTGGGTCGACGACTTAAAGTACACGGAGTCAATGGAGTTTCCGCTTGACGTCGGACCGTTGCACATCGAGAAAGTCCCCGAGTCTGCATTTGATTCAGCGGCGGAACGCGAGCAGGTAGCCGCGCTCATTGCGCGCTACAATGGAACGCCGATTACAAATAAAGTTGAACTACAGAACTCGGGTGTGCAGAACTATGCAGCTGGAGAAACGCCGAAAAAAGGAATTGAGCAACCAGCGGCAACTGACGGGAATGCGGAGGACGCAGAAGAGGATTCTGAGTCGAGCAGTGACGATGACGAAGATTCAGAAGCGCCGAGTTCTGAAGCACCCGCCCAATTCGCGGGTGAGATGACGGCGGAGATAGATGCGGGGTTCGAGGAAATTGCACGAGGACGCATTTCGCGTCACCCCTTTCGATATTATCTGCTTATTCCATTAAGGCGCGCTTCTTCGCTCTGGTTCGACACTCACTCACAATATTATCCGTTCCAGGGTGAGCTGTTCCCTTTGTCGGACTTGAACACAGATCTAAGACAGCAGTATTGGCTTCCTCTGTTTGCGTTTCTGACGGTGCTCTACACGCTTCTTGGCTTAGCGGGAATATGGGTGATGTGGGCGAATAGAACATCAAGAAAATGGTTATTGCTGGTTACGGTTTTGATCATTCCTCGTCTGGTCTTTCTGGCCACGCTTGAGAATCCCGAGCCTAGATATGTCGTGGAGTTTTTTGGGTTCGTGCTGGCCGCAGGGAGCATCTGTCTGACGGAACTTATCTACAGATTACGCAGATTACGCAGAGCGTAACTGATATTCAAAGCACCTCCGAGCGACCTGGTTGCGAACCATCGACAGAACCGCAAGTGTCGGATTTTTGCTGCACCCCCTAACTCCAGCTATCCAATCGTAACCCATTCGATTTGCAGGATTAATCTACGTTGCTTGCCGTGGCACCCCGGTTGCCCTACTGTGGCTGGACTTCAGCCATCGAGGACATCGATGAGGGTGGTGGTTATGAACAGAATGGAACAAGAAGCGAGAACGGTGGCTGTTAAAGCATGCCCGAAGTGTGCTGCCGGACTTCTCGATCGAGACAAGTTTTGTCGCTGGTGCGGGGCTCAACAGCCGACTGCCGAAGCTTGTGATACAAATTACAAAGCTGTCTCTGCGGAATCAATCGAGATGGTGGTGCCTGCGACTTCAGCGCTCGCGCCGAATATTCGGACGGACGTATATCGAAGGATCTCGGGTCCGCTTGTAAGTGCGTTGGTGACCGGAGCGTTGCCCTCCACCTTGCCGGAGAATCAGAGCCCGTTGATTCAGCGCATCACGCTGGCGCTGATTTCGATTCCGATCTGGCTGATGATTGTTTTGCTATCGCCACTGGATGCATATGCGGCGGTAAAGAATCTGGCGAGGCAGGTATGACAGAGGCATCCGTTGGCAAGGCGGCATCGATGCTCGCCGGGGAATTCAACAGCGCGGCCCGTCAACAGACAAGTTTGCTGGCCCCGCTTGAGCGCAAGTGCCTCAACTGGCTTGCAAAAAATTTGCCGGAATGGGTCAAGCCGGATCAGCTCACTTTGCTTGGATTTTTCGCGATGCTGCTGGCGGGAGTTTGTTACGCGCTGGCAAGGTGGTGGCCGCTAGCAGTTTTAATCGTCAACTTGTGTCTTGCGATAAACTGGTTTGGCGACAGCCTGGATGGAACACTAGCGCGTGTGCGCAACAAACAGCGGCCGCGTTATGGATTTTACGTCGATCATATGATTGATACCTTCGGCATCCTGCTTATCATTTGTGGACTCGCTTCATCAGGTTACATGACGTGGACGGTAGCGCTTGCAGTCCTGGTCGTCTACTTCATGATATGTATTGACGTATTCCTTGCGACCTACACAATCGGTACATTCAAGCTTTCTTTTTGTAAGATTGGCCCCACCGAACTACGAATCCTGTTAGCAATGGGAAACATCCGAGCATCTTCGCATCCTAAAGTGCACGCTTTCGGTAACCGATATCTGTTGTTTGATCTGGGCGCAGTCATCGCGATAACAATTATGGCGGTGGTTCTGGTGGTTTCAGTAGCGCGAAATACGCTCGTTCTTTACAGGACGGAGAAGATATCAGGATAAATCGTTGCTCCGAAACTGGCGATGTATGCCGGTCTACCGTGTATCTTTACCCTCGCGGACAAAATAGAACTGATCATCATGAAGCACAGATCGTACATCGCTGATGATGGGGCCCCAGCTCAGTCGCAACGCGGCTCGCGACTCGGATTTAACCGCTTCGTAATGTTTTGCGTGGTGGGATTCGGAGGCGTGCTCGTGCAAACCGTCACACTATCGGTTCTCTTGCGAGTATCTGGAATTCACTACCTGGCTGCGACCGCCCTGGCCGTAGAGGCATCGGTGCTGAACAATTTCGTTTGGCACAGACGCTGGACGTGGTCCGACCGGCCGAGGTCAAGCGCGATCGTTCAGTTGCTGCGGTTTAATGCAACCAACGGCGCGATATCGCTGATGGGTAATATAGTGATCATGTTTATGCTGGTCAGCGTGCGCAAGCTCAATCCGTTGGAAGCCAACCTAATCACAATAGGAATTTGTTCTCTTGTTAACTTTGCCGTGGCAGATAAATTTGTATTTATCGTTAATGGAGAGGGACGCCGTCTGGGTTGCAAGTCATCTCGATAACCGTATACCTCTTTTTTAATTGAGTCAGCTGCTCGTCTTGACGCCTAAGTATCTCCTGATAGTCTACAGGCGGATTGCCCCAGCATCCGGTTAACCTGAAAAAGTAAACCTCTTTGCCATGTGCATCGACCAACTCTCCCTTCTTACAACGCGCTTTGATCTCGTCCAGCTTTTCCTCGACGGTGATCCTTTTGACTTCGTTGGTCGGTTTGAGCCATTGGGCTGACACTATATCGGTGCCTTTGACCGCCGCAGGGAGGCACGCCCGCAGGCGATCAGGCGTTGAGGCGAGGAGACTTACAAACAGAAAAGCGGCGGGTCCTGAGACCACGATTCTTTGCATAATCATTAAGGTAGTACTCTTGCTGTAGAAATCAAACGTGGATAATATTGCTCCGTTCGGCGCGTGACCTCAAGCCGAGTCGTGAGTTCACCTCACGGTTTTGAAAGTCCGATACTACAATTTCCAAATGTCGGTGGCCCCCTCTGACCTGCCGGCAGTCGAGCCCTCTGCTTTACGCTAATAGCGTGTGTTACAAAAGATCATAGCCAAAACCGAAGGAGGATACAGCGATGTCACCAACGGGTACATCAAAGTCGGCCGGTCAAATGGCGCATTGCGATTCGAGAAGAGCCGCTTGGTTACGGCAGGTGCTTGTGGGTCTATGCTTCGTGTTCTTCGCCGCGGGTATTAGTGCGCTTCCAAATATCACTCGCAGAGCAAGCGCACAGAATCTGCAGGAGAAGCCAGCCAACATCCCGTCGGTTCAATCGGTCACTGTCGCGGCGGGTGATGATGATGGCGACGCTGACATACCTCCTAGATTTCGCGGGCGTGTAGATAAGGAGACATATCTTCGCCTGCGCAGTGAACACACCAATCTCCTGCGCGGACTTGATGTTGAAGCTAAAAGTTTTGACCCCGGGTGGCGATTGTCTGGGCTTCGACAGATGGAGCAACAAGAGAGGACAAACGCGCCGGATGTGAGCAGCACATTCTGGACCGAGATCGGCCCCTTTAATTTGCCGAATGGGCAGACCCAACAGTTTCCGGCGACGGTTGCTGTGAGCGGGCGCGCCACGGCAGTCGTTGTTGACCCCACCAATTCAAACAAGGTTTATCTCGGCACGGCACAGGGTGGCGTATGGCGTTCGACCAATGGAGGCACAACCTGGACAGCGATTTTTGACGCTGCCCAATCGCTGGCTATTGGAGCTTTGGCACTCGCTCCCTCGAATCCGACGATTCTTTATGTCGGAACCGGCGAGCCAAACAATTCGCTTGATAGCTTCTTTGGAGCTGGCCTCTACCGCATAGATAATGCAGACACCACAGCCGACCTTGCAGGGCCGATAAACCCAAGCTTCACGTTCACGGTCTCGGGCGGCGGCTCCGTCATAACCACTTGTTTCGGGGGCCGGTCGATCAGCAGCATTGTGGTCAACCCAACCGATCCGGCAACAATTTTTGTAGCTACAGCAACCGGTGTTTCTGGAGTTGGAGGAAATGCATTATCCAATACTGTCGGGCCGCTCGGCCTGCGTGGAGTGTATCGCTCGACTAACGCGACCGCCGCACCTGGTTCGGTGACGTTCACTAAATTATTGGTCACGACACAGGGTAGTTTAGATGTGCCCGGTACCGGAAACACTTCTATTACCGATATGGTTCTCGAGCCAGGAAATGCTAACAATCTATTGGTTGGCGTACAGGGAGTTGCGGCTCCGGGAGGCGGCATTTTCCGATCCACGAATGCGCTTGCGGCGCCGCCGACCTTCACTCAAACGCTAACTCCAGGATTCACAGGTCTTGTGCACAGACTCGCAATTAATAAAGTCGGCGCAACGGTAACAGTCTACACCAGTTCCAACGAGCCACCTCCTCCCCAGGCCATGTGCAGCGGCAACGCGGGCAGACTAAGAAAGTCCACCGACGGAGGTGTCACCTGGTCAGCGCCCCTCTCCGCCGCCGAAGGATACTGTGGCAGTCAATGCTCTTATGACAATCCTGTCGGGGTTGATCCAAATAACGCCAATATTGTTTATCTGGGAGGGAATGCCCGCTCGAGCCTTAATGCTTGTCCGGATGTGCTTAAGAGATCCTCAGACGGCGGGGTTACGTTCGTAAGGGATGATACCAATCTACACGCCGACTCTCATGGATTTGCGTTTGACACTTTAACAGTTCCGACAACGGTCTGGTTTGTTACCGATGGTGGTGTATGGAAGCGACCGGACGCGGCTGCGGGCACGGCGTGGTTAACCCAGAATCTGGGCCTGCTGGGGACAATACAATTTCAAAGCCTGGCTGTGCACCCTACGGATCAATTCTTCACCATCGGCGGCACACAGGACAACGGCACTGAAGCTCAGACCATATCCGCCGGTAACTGGCTCTCAGCCGAAAGCGGGGACGGTGGCTTCGCTTTGATTGATCAGAGTGCGACGAATACAACCAACGTCACGATGTATCATACATTCTTCAATCTGAGAAATAGCCAAATTGGCTTCGACCGAACCAATCTCGGAGCTTGCCTTGCGACCAAGGATTCATGGGCGTTCCGAGGAGCCGGCGGTGGCGCAGACCCAACGCCATCGTGTGACGGAACAGCCTTTGCCGCAACCAATGGTCTTACAATCAGTGACTTCGTGAATTTCTATGCGCCAATGGCGCTCGGACCCGGGACCCCAAATACGTTCTATTTCGGCACCGACCGGCTTTATCGTTCGACAAATAAAGGCGACACGATGACCGTCGTAAGCCAGGGTCCTTTCGTTGCGAGCACACCGATAAGTGCGATAGGCATTTCGCCCTCAAATGACAATGTTCGCATTGTCGGCTTGAATAATGGCTCGGTCTTCGCCACCACGACCGCCGCAAACCCGCTCCCAGACACGAGCTTTCCTATTCCGGCCAACGCAACCGGCAGCACCACCAATCGCTATGTCTCGCGGGCGGTGATTGATCCGGCGAACTCAAATACTGCGTACGTCACATTAGCCTACTTTACCAACCCTTCTACCGCAGGCAACGTTTGGCGAACAACGAACCTGAATGGGGCGCCGCCTACCTGGACCTCGATTGGTAACAGCGGAACGGGCCTCCCAAATATTCCTGTTAATGGGTTCGCGGTCGATGTCACTGATCCGACGCATCCGGGCGTTTCAGTCCTGTATGCAGGAACGGACATCGGCGTCTATAGATCAACGGACTCTGGCGCAAGCTGGGCCCCATTCGGCATCGGTTTGCCGCGGTCAGCGGTGTTCGACATGGCTATTCAGCCCACCTTTCGCATCTTGCGCGTAGCCACTCACGGCCGCGGGATGTGGGAAATCGCACTCCCCGGTTCGCCTACCGCGGCCAAACTAAGCTCGTTCACTGCCGTGCCATCGGACGACGGACGCGTGCTGATTCAATGGAGCACGGGCACCGAGGTGGATAATCTGGGCTTCAATATTTATCGCGAACAAGACGGACGGCGAGTCCGAATTAATTCGCAGGTTATTGCAGGATCGGCCCTCCTCGCGGGACCCGGAGCGAAACTCACCGCGGGAAACTCATATGCGTGGTCTGATGTTCCGCCTGGCGGAAAACCTGCCAGGTATTTGCTTGAAGACATCGATCTTAAAGGCAAGAGCTCATGGAATGGTCCCATCGATCTTGGAGATTCCCGTGGACGCCTTAGTCCCGAGTTAATCCAGAGACAGGCCACCCTGCTGACGCGCCTCGGTTTACATCAGGCTCAATTGAGTAACGGGCTCGGATCGACAACCCCGGACAGGACATCTAAAGCTGTTCAAGCCGGAGCGTTGACAGCGACATTTCCTCCTGCTAATGGCGCCGCAGTCAAAGTGTCGGTCAACCGAGAAGGCTGGTATCGAATTAACCAATCAGAGCTCATTGCAGCCGGACTCGATCCGAAAGTGAATCCTCGTTTTCTGCAGTTGTTCGCTGACGGCTCTGAGTTGCCAATCTCTGTCGTGGGCGAGCAGGACGGCAAGTTTGATCAGTCCGATGCGGTCGAATTCTATGGGATCGGGCTTGATGCAGCGAGCAGCGACACGCGTGTTTATTGGCTTATTGCGGGCGCCCAACCGGGACAGCGTATCGAAAAACTCAATGCCAAGGGATCGCCGGTATTTTCGACAGGCTTTGCTTACACAGTCGAGCGCAAAGACAGGACAATCTACTTTTCCGGCCTTCGCAATGGTGACACAGAGAACTTTTTTGGCCCCGTTATAGCAAGGGAGGCGGCGGATCAGACGATAGCGGTGCCGCACCTTGACACAGCATCAAGTTCGAATGCCAAGCTGTCGGTATCATTGCAAGGCGTGACGCAACAGATACATCAAGTCAGAGTACTGTTGAACGGCGCGCAAATCGGACTGGTTACCTTCGGAGGCCAGGCGAGAGGGACTGCAACGTTCCCTGTTCCGCGTCCCACACTCAAAGAAGGAGACAACGTCGTTACCTTCTTGGCCGAAGCGGGGGAAACGGACGTGAGTCTTGTGGATTCGGTAAGCATCACTTATCAGCACAGCTACATGGCGGACAACGATGTACTGCGCTTTAATGTTAACGCCGGCCGGCAGACGACTATAGATGGCTTCAGCAGCAGAGACGTGCGGGTGTTTGACGTGACCACACCGGATGCGGTGAAGGAGCTGCATAGCATCGTTAAACCGCAGCGGGGCAATTATTCAGTTACCACTACCGCGGGAGGAGCCGGAGAACGAACTGTGATTGCTTTGACCGAATCGCGAGCCAGCGAGACCCTTTCAATTCGCGCGAACCGGCCATCGAATTGGCGGCAGCCCTCGAGCGGGGCGGACATGGTGATCGTCTCGCACCATGACTTCACCGCAAGCCTGGCCGGTTTGGTATCCCTCCGGCAGGGCCAGGGTTTGAGCGTCGCGGTTATCGACGTAGAAGATGTCTACGATGAATTCGCCTACGGCAGTAAGACTCCGATCGCGCTCAAAGACTTTCTTGCTTATACAAAAGCAAATTGGAAGAACCCGCCCCGCTACCTGTTGCTGGTTGGCGACTCAAGCCTCGATCCCAAGAACTACTTGGGATTTGGGGATGCTGATTATGTCCCCACGAAGCTTCTTGACACTCAGTTAATGGAGACTGCGTCCGATGACTGGCTTGCGGATCTCAACGGCGACAGCATTGCTGACATCGCTATCGGACGTCTTCCGGTTCGGACCGCGCAGGAAGCGGCGGCCATGATAAGGAAGATCATAGTATATGAACAGTCGGCCAATATGGAATCAATGCTACTCGTGGCAGACCGCAACGATGGGTACAACTTCGAGGCATGGAATGGGCAACTGAGGGCTTTGATCCCTGCCGGTTTCAGCGTGGAGGAAATAGACCGGGGCTCCTTGGACAACGCTACTGCAAAGACGCGACTGCTTGATGCTATTAATCGAGGACAGAAAATCGTCAATTACACCGGACACGGATCCGTCGATATCTGGAGGGGGCAAATTCTCACAAACGAGGATGCCTTGGGGTTGACCAATGCCGATCATCTTTCACTGTTCATTACGATGACCTGTTTGAACGGCTATTATCAAGATCCGCGATTAGACGGCTTGGCCGAGTCGTTGATGAAGTCGAATGGCGGCGCCGTCGCTGTGTGGGCATCTTCCGCGATGTGTGAACCCGGAATCCAGGAAGTCGTGAATCGGGAGTTGTATCGATTGTTGTTTAGCGGTAACCAAATTACCTTAGGCGAGGCTGCCGCGAAGGCAAAACTAGTCGTTCTTGATCCTGATCTCCGGCACTCCTGGATACTGTTTGGCGATCCGGCAATGCGTCTCAAATAGCGT
>Ga0126384_10001911_pt1 | contig 12489 bp, 10 predicted proteins | sample PanSoiMetPlot_36_FD_92543 | JGI IMG/M metagenome (GOLD analysis project Ga0126384, IMG submission 92543) | Tropical forest soil microbial communities from Panama - MetaG Plot_36 | ecosystem: Environmental > Terrestrial > Soil > Tropical forest > Bulk soil | place: Panama | collected 2016-02-17 | reverse complement strand
TGGTGAACTCCTGAGTTTTGCAGTCTTGGTTGGAGCAGGCTGGTGGTATCGGCATCGTGCCGACGTCCACAAGCGTCTCATGCTGCTCGCTATGGTCCCCATATTAGCCGAGCCAATTCTTCACCTGGTCGGGCACGTGGCCGGTCGCTGGCCAACTCTTCGGGGAATGGGTACTCCCATCAGCGTTTCAGCCACACTCATTCTTCTCTCTGCGAGCGCGATCCACGACCGATTGTCGCGGCGTCGTATTCATCCGGTATCCCTGTGGGTGCCCATTCTGCTGTTCGTGTGGCAAATTGCGCTCGGCGCGATTGTTTTCCCGTCGGCTGCATGGCGCAAGTTGGTTGCCTGGCTGGTTCAGTAGGACACCAGCATCATAAGCGTACAAATAAATATTGTGCCGTATTCGCGACTTGCTCAATAGACACAGGACTGCGTAGTCGATAAATTGGAGAAGTGCATGGTCCCCTCCAGTCTGAATGGTTAAAAAACACGCAGTTGATACAATCCGCGCCATGGCCTCGCGATTTCTTCAACCACTCCCGAACAGCAAAAACGTGGTGCTCGTCGGGCAGGACCTAACGGGTTAGCGGGATTTCCCAAGGTCGCAGCCCATTCCAGCTTGCGTAAGATTCATTCGCCCGAGATGTAGCGCTGTCGCTTGTGCGATCTCGCTCATTTTGGACTAACCGGCAATTCGCTTCACAGCTTCCATCAGGGAGAGTATCTGGTCAATTGTCTTCACGCCGCTGGAGAACTGAACATCGATCGCCAGTTCCGTAGCGCCAAGTTTCTTGGTCGTCTGAATATCCTCGGCAATTTGCTCCAGCGTGCCGCTGAAGTCGACGCGATCTTTCGATATAGGAGAGTCGGTGATCTCGAGATTTCCACGGACAACGAGTTCAAAGGCGTCAGGGTTTCGGCCGGCTTCTGCGACCATCGCCTTCAACGATCCAAACATTGGTCCGACAGCGGACAAGGGGACTCCGACGGGAAACCAGCCATTCGCTTCGCGAGCCGCTCGCTTCATTGCAGGAGGCGTATAGGCTGCCATATAAATCGGAGGGTGCGGCTTCTGGACGGGCTTTAGTCCGAAATAAGACTGGTTCACCTTAAATTGGAAGCCTCGAACTTCTACAGGATTAGTCGTCCAAATGGCCTTCAGCGCGCTGATCGACTCGTCAGCGAGGCGGCCGCGATTCTTCCATGATGAACCGGCGGCCTCGTATTCGTCGGGGGACCAACCGATGCCGAAGCCCAATCGAAGCCGTCCCTCCGACAGAATGTCCAACGTCGTCAGTCGTCGCGACAGCAGCGCCGGGTTGTACCACGGAAGGTTCAACACGCTTGTACCGAGAGCGATCTGTTTCGTCAACGCCGCAGCGAATGTCAGCACTTCGACGGGATCCAGAACCCTCTTGTAGAGGTCGGGAAGAGAACCATCTCCCATGGGATAGGGGGCCTGAGGCTTTATCGGCCACAACAGCCGGTCAAAGACCCACAGACTGTTGAACCCCAGTTGTTCAGCACGTCGCGCCACCTTGGAAACCGCGTCCGGTCCTGTATCTGGTCCCGTTTGAGGTAATCCGAATCCTAGCCGCATCAGATCTCCAATAACGATAAATGTGCATCGCTGTGGGACACATACTACCTCAAACGGTCTGCCTTTTTGGCGGTCTTCGCTATCGAGCTTTTTGAAGGCAGCAGGAATAAGATTTCCGATGTTTTCCGCCTCTATTCGCATCCGGCGATAGTAGTATCCGCGAGTCCAGGGAGCACATCTGGAGGTTAGTCCGTGATCAACCGTGGTTTTCGAACTTACGATATAGAAGAAGATGATTTTCCAATCACTATAACTGCTTCGTCAGACGCGGAGGAACTGCCGGACTTGGCTCCGGTTTCGTTTGTGTTTCAGGATGTGAATACGGGTGACGTTACGCGGCGGAAAATATCCTTCAAGGAGAATGACAATGAGACCGCCACTCTGACCATCAAACCTCCCGACACCCCCTGTAACATCGTCTTCGCCATTCAAGTGCGCTTTCCCGCTACTAATCCTATCGATCAACCGCTCAAGCTTCTGTTCGTATCCAACGATAACCAGAGAGCGAAGGACGAGATTTTACCGGAAGACATGCCGATCGTATTCGCCAACTACGTGATGCATTCCCGGTAGGAGGTCGGCGCAAATGAAATCAATTCTGTCCATTTTGCTTCTATCGTCCGGCGCACTCGCAGCGGATATTTCATCATTCGACACTGCCGTCACCCGAATTGCCAGGGCAGCAACTCCGGAAGCCCGCAATCAGGCAATCGACGTTCTTCTCAATCAACGTCAGGCCGTCGTGAGTGCGGCGTTGAGTCCCAGCCTGGCTCGGCTCGTCACCGAGTACCGAAAGTTGCGGAACGATTCCCAAACAGGATCCCCGAATGGTTCTTCCGGCTCGACCTCACTTGTACTGAATCCGTACCTCGCGGATATCTTTGGCGTCTCCTTTGAATCAGGTTCCATCCTCAAGACAGTTTCGGGCAACACGATCAATCTGCAGATCAAGCCGGCCGGCATTTTCTGTACAGTGCGGGATGAAGATAGCGCCAGAGCGGCGCCTGGCGCCGGTTGCCTCGATTTCTGGAAACGAGTGGGAATCACGGCTGCATTCGATAAAAGCAGGTCCAATGCGCCGTCTCAACTCGTGGCATTAGAGGACGACTTCTCTCAGGTGCGAGTTCACATCGACGTGGTGCAACCCGGTGTCAAGAGAGCTAGAGAACAAGTTTCCAGGTTGATGTCAGATCAGTCGGAAGCAGCCACCGACATCGCAGTCCTTTTTGAAACTAACAACGCATTGAAGGTGTGGTCAGTGGAAGCCCGGGGAATGCTTATGCAAGCCGCAAGCGCGGGAAGCGATAGCGCCCGGAAGAAGGCCGTCGAGGACGCGTGGAGAGCGGCCCTGGATCGATTTGTCGCATTGCTTCAAACCGAATCATCGTTGCGCAGCATTTCACCCTCCCTTGCCACGTTTGCCAACATGAATTTGGAGGCTAATCTGAGAGCGATTGCTCTCGAGCATCTTCAGCGCAATAGCGTTGCCCTCGAATTTTCGTGGGACCGCCCGGACGTGGCCAAGGCGGACATCGCCAACGGCATTGTGAGGAAGGGAGAACGTCCGCCAAACGTTGCGACTGCCAGGGTTATTTATGCGAAAAACTATGAACCGTTGATACTAACCGCAAACGCCGAGGCATCCTGGTTCCACGAAACCTTTCCGGGGATGAAGGGTAACTTCCGGAATTGGCAGATCAGCGGTGCTGCGACATTCGTGTTGAAGGAAATTCCGAACTTCGGCAAGGCGACGCTCTCATTCGGCGGGTTGATGGGGGATCTCCACCAACAACCGCTCGGTTTCGACTACGTTGTTCCTCTGGTCTCCGATCCGACAAGGACTGAGAAGATTGACCTGGCTGGTCCGATTCGCGCATTCAATACCCGTCTGGAATTACCAACAGCAAACAAATCGATAACCATTCCGATCTCCTTCACATATGCCAACAGAACCGACTTGCAGAAAGAGAGCGACGTGAAAGGATCCATTGGGTTCACGTTGCGTTTCGATTCGTTTTTTCCCGCGAAGCAGTAGTTCGGTCGAGTCCGCCCGCGCGAAGCGATGGATTCTATTGATGGCCCATCTGGATGTTGTGGGAGTCGGTTGTTCAGCTAAGAATCTTGCCGGCGTGAACCAATGAAGCCAGAAATGCCACTGGAGTCGGATTTCCGTACCTCCAAACACTCGGTGACAAACGTCTCTCGATGATACGCATCATTCTTGTCGAACCAGAAGCAGATCGCCCTATTCTCCACGCACTCTTCAATAATCATCCAAGGCCCTTTGATTGGGCTTATCCTGACGACATCACCGGCTTTGAACTGCGGCATTTGTGAAACCTCCAAATACGAATTGTAACGCGCATAAGTCTCGCCGGGACCCTAACTCGCCCAACTAGAGGGGAATCGCAGATAGGAGCAAATTCGAACCAATTTGTCAGTCAGACAATCCTCGAAAGCGGGTCTCCGGTTGCCGATCCTGGTTTCCCGACGATTCCGGCGGGAACTCCGAATCTGGTGACGCGCCGAGTTACTAAGTCAGGTATTTCTCTAGCGGTTCCCAATAGTTTTCGTACCAGCCGATGGCCAGATGGTTCGCCGCGCCCGTAGGAAAGCCGGTGTGGTCAAAAATGAGTTTGGTCTCCGCGCCCTGCTCGACCAACTCGAATTTGACAAGGGAGTAGACGCCAGGTTTCCAACTGATTTCCCGCCACGCCTGCACGAGCCGCTCGTTAGGTGTGAGCTCGATGTGCCTTCCGACAATGTACCCGCCGAACAGAGAGAAGGGGCCGCCGACTTCACGACTAATCGCAGTAGGCTTCTTCCCATAGGACATGCCGGCCTTACTGAGTTGGATAATTCGATCGAACTGTTTCGTGTCCGTCAGCGCTTCGTAAATGCGTTTCCGACCGGCTTTAAACACGACCTCCTGGTAAATCGCATCAGCCGTGTGAGAAATCCCATAGTCGTCTGTAAGCCAGCTTCGGACCGGGATGCCAACTATGGACAAAAGCGAAGTGAGACCCAGAGAAAAATCGCGGCGACTAAAAAGTTTCGTTGTCATAAGTAGTCCTCTCTTACGGCTGGTCGATGCTCCTCGAGCTTCACGTCGACCTCGCTGACCGTGCGGGATTGGTTCCTGCCGAGGAGCCGAACACACCTTGGAGCGAGATGCTAGATGAAACTAGAGGCCACAACAAATTTTTCTGGTCGCCTTCGAGTCATTCCACTCACCACAACATGTAGCGGCATCAGGAGTTGACATAATACTTACACGGAGTCGTGACGTATTGAGCACCACAACCTATAGTGAGGCGGGTTGGACTGATGGACGCCGACATCCAGCAATAACGCCACAATTATTCGCGTTAGGGAAACGTCTTTCTTGCGCGACGTCAGGCATTCCTTGTGGTCCAAAACGACGGCAACACCCGTGATCTGTAGTACGGACAGTTCGCCACTGTGGGGCCACCAACACGTGTTGCCGTTAGCGGCATTTGGCGGCAATGAGAACGGCCGATGGAAAGCGGTTCTTAGTCACTACCGCCGCATCCGCTGCCACGTCGACATCCGCCTCCACAGCGCCATTGACTGTCGTCGTGAACTGGCGCAAAAACTGAAGAAGATCGGTTCCAATTTGTTCCTTGGTCGCGCCTCTCGCTCAATCACCGCGTCTCTGTGGTTTTCTGCTTGCTAATGCCGCGGCTGAGATGAGAAAGAGACTAGCATTAGCCCGTTGATTTCATGTGGTCAATGAAACGAACAAGTTTCGTCAGCCTCTCAAACTTCGGGGATGTCTTTCGGACTTAATTGTGAAATCGGTGATGCTGAGTTTGGCGTTTCGGCTGAGTATCTCCAGACTCGGAGAGTTGCTCCGTCGCGCCTCGGGAAGAAGGAATCGAAAGATGGCATTCGCGATCACCGACTCCTTCTTTTGGCTGTGCAGCCAGACAGCAAATGAATTCAAACGCAGCGAAATCATATTGAACGCGATGGTGCGATCGGGGCTTTCGTCCGGAGCGTAGATACTGGTGTAGGTTCGATGGAATGCCAGAAATTCTTTCCATTCGTCGATGGCGGGAAGCGCCTGATCCTTGTTTCTGCGCGCATCCAGACGCGCCATCCTTTCCTCGAGTTCGGTCAGCAGCCTCCGGCGGCGGGAGCTTAGCGCTGACTTCAAAAGAGGCGACTCCCCTGAGACTGATTCCTCGTTCTTCAAAACAGCGTCGATAGCTTCGGTAAGATCGGACTCAACCAACTGCCTGAGTTGATGCAATGCCGTGTCGACATCGCCGCCACCCAGAGCTGCAGAGCGAAGAGCAAGACGTTGTCGAAGGTGTTCATCGCACAGAATGCTGTCCCAGGTCTCGGCAAGGACTGTCAGTGAGGCGGAGTGAGGATCCGCGGAATCGAGGCTTGCCCGCAGCGCTCCCTCCAGGCTGACCGGGCTTACAATGTGCAGCTCTTTAGTTGCGCAACGAGGCGTCGGCTTTCCGGAAAGAATGGGTTTCAGGTTCGGTGAACGAAACGGCAATCGTGACAGGAACACCTCAACGATGGAGGCTTTCCGTTTTCCTGGCGGCCGGCCCGCAAGATCTGCCAGCAATAACAGCGTCGAGACGCGAGGCGCAAGGTAATGCGCTGCAAACCGTCGAACCGCAGTCCAGTCTCCGCGCGCTGCTGCGTCGGTGGCAAGCCATTCGAAACACAGACGCCACATCGGCACGGGTGCAGTGCGGCCATGGAGCAATAGCATGCTCTCGAACAGCATCCGCGCTTCGCTGAATTGTCCGCGCACGGCGGCCAGCATCGCGTGTGCCGCTACCGTCGAAGCGCGCAGCGGGCGCGACGGAACAAGCTGCTTTTCAGCCCAGGTTACGGATTGCTTCGTTGCCTTCCGTTGACGTGACAGGCACCATGCCGCAGCGGCCACGGGGCCTTCCGGTTTGTCGAACCACCACTCCATGCCACCGAAGGCAGTCAATGCATATGCGAGACGAGGCATCCGGAGCGGGATTGCAATATGACGTGTAGTCCACCACGGGTAAAAAAGGAGAAGGCATACGGCAAACAGCAAAATCTCCAGACCGAGCCATTCCCTGACAAAAAGGTAAGGCGCTCCGAAGAAAGTGGCGGTAAGGATGAATCTGAAGAGCATTAACAGGACCGGTTCCCTGTCTTTTAATCCGGTATGCACGGGCAGTCGCGTGCGGACCCTGACGTTGTAGACAAAAATGAGTAAAAGCGCGCTCCAGTAAACCAAAACGACCAGTCTCACAGGTGGTTCCAGCGAGCGGTATGTCGGCGCTAGCGGGGTCATTGCCGGCCTTCTCGAAACCGCCCGTAGCCGAATAAGGCAGGCGCGTTCACCCACCGATCATCGAGTTCGGGTCGCGTTGGCTGTGAGGTGTGGATTTCAGACTGCGGAAGTGCCGCAAGTATTTCATGGAGCAATCTCCTTGAGGGTTCCCGCAGTTCTGCCATGGATCGCCGAACCAGTTCGGTCGTTCTTGTACGCTCGCCTAATGGTGTGTTGTAGGTCCTGACCTCCGCCAGATCGAGAGCGAGCATGGAGAGCAGTTTCTGCCCTTCGCGTTCAAACTCCTGACGGGTACACTCAGGCCTGACGCCAAGAACGTAAAATGGGTTTTCCTCTATTGCCCTGGCGATTCGCGGCAAGATCATCAACGGAGCCCTGAATCATGCCCCAGGTGACGGGTTTCTGTATCAAAGGGAATAAGAGTGACCAGCTGCTTTGTACACTTTATCAGCGTCTCGCGATCTCCACGATGCATCGCGCCGCGCCCTTCATCAACAAGTTTGCGGGCAAGTGGAAGATCCCGAGCCGAGTTGATGCGCGACGCGGCGAATTTGAAAATCTGTTCCCAGGCGTGCGGATCCCGGAAAAAAGCGGCACGGCAGAGAGCCTGGATCTGTTCAATGCGAGCCTGAATTTCAATGACGTCCCGGGACTTGCGAACCTGTTCCAGAGACGCTGCCGCTTCTTCAAGCAGGCGCCGTTCCTGAGGAGTGCCGTGAATCGACACCAGCGCCATTGCCATGCTGAGTTCCATCACGGCCTGAGATTCCAGTTTCGGAAATTGAGCTTCCTGCTCGAGACCATCCAGTTCCGCATCAATATCGATCAGGCTGCGCCTGGCTTTTTGAGCCGCATCGGCATCACCGGCACGGCCGGCAGCGGCATCACGTTCCGCTTCGGTCAACCTCAATTCAAGACCTCCAAGTCGCGCCGTGTTTTCTGATCCTTGATTCTTGTTTCGGAAGGCACTGGCAAAAAGTAACGACAACCTTTTCCGCAGATCGCGAATCGCTTGATCCAATACTTCTGCGGGAACATCCGGGACCAGCAGGTGTGAAATCTCTTCAAAGACCTGGCCCGATACCGTCAGCGCCTGAGCTGAAAGACGCCCTCCCCGATCGACCGCGAGTGTGACTTCAATGGACGATCCCGATGGAATGCTGGCAGTCAGTTGTGATCCGCGAATCTCCAGAGCGCCGACCAGCCTGCATAAGTGCGCTTTATGGAATTCCCCCTGAACGATAGGAATACGCAACACACTGGCATCATTTCCCTGAATGATGGTTTGAACTGCTTCATGAAGAAATGTTCTTCGCGCCGGCAAAGGAGATCCGCGCTCTAAATAAATGTGGGTCCTGTCCGAAGCTAGTGCGACTCCGATCGCGCGGGACAGCGGAGGGTCGCTGAGCGAGAGACCATGGATGATCGTTATTGCCGATGGCCACAAGGGAAAGTCTGTTCCATCCTTCGCGGTACCCAGAATTCTGAATTCATTCGCCCGGTGTGGAAGAATGTTGATCGACGCGACAAACGTCCCTTCTTTCGTAACGGGTGTTTCAATACTGGTCCAGCCCTCGCGTTCGAATCGGATCGATGCCGGACCCGGCGCACTTTCTTCAGACACGCGACCTACAACATACGGAGACAGATCGGAAGTCATGGCGGGATACTGCAACCAGATGCGCCGGCCTTTGTCTGGGTTGATCCTTGCCGAAGGCCGCGCATCGAGGTTTGCACTTGCAGCGTATAGGGCAGCCCCTTGTGCCACGAGCGTCATGGAATCCAGTCCCTCGGCAAAAGGCACTCCAAGAGTTTCCGACAACCGCTGGCGCACTACCGGCATCGCAGTCGGCCCGCCAACCAGAACGATGCGCGTCACCTTGGAGGGCTCCTGTCCCTGCGCTTTCAACAGCCTTAGGCACACCGCAACGGAACGATCCACCAATGCGGTGCATCGGCTGGCGACGTCTTCGCGCGACACCTCAATATCGACGTCCACACTTTCATCCCCAAACTGCAAATTTGGAAGCAGGATGCTGGTGCACCCCATGCGGGTAAGTTCGATTTTTGCCTCCTCGACCGCAAGCTTGAGTTTTCGGATTGCGACAGCGTTTTGGGAGTCGGATCGCAGAAGCCGGCGTGGGCGACCGGACGAGAGACGTTCGAGAACGAGATCGACCAGCTCCCAGTCGAAGTCCCGTCCACCGAGAAAATTATCTCCGTCATGTCCCACGACGCGAAGCAGGCCATCCCGGGTTTCGAGAAGCGATACGTCAAAGGTGCCTCCGCCGAGGTCGTATACCATCCATGCGCCGGATGCGTTCTCCGTCCACCCGGCGGCGAGAGCCGACGCGATGGGCTCCTGGATCAATTCCACCCGATCAAAGCCGGCGAGTCTTGCCGCCTCGCTGGTGGCAGACGATTGCGGCAACTCGAAGAGTGCGGGAGCGGAGATCACGGCATGAGCCGGTTCGAATCCAAATTGCTCGCGCACATCGGCGCGCAGGGACTTCAGGATTTCTGCGGAAAGTTCTTCTGGCTTGAGCGATTTTCCGGATGCTCGAAAATTGAGGCGCTGGCTGGTTCCCATCAGACGCTTGAATTCGCAGCGAACATTGTCGGAATCGCTCTCCAGAAGCCGTCTCGCCTTGGTACCAACAGTAATTACTCCCCGGGCGTCGATTCGAACGACCGAAGGCGTCAACGTGGTTCCCTGCGACGTCCGCACCAGATGCGTCAGGCTGCCATCAAATACAGATGCGGCGGAATTCGTCGTACCGAGATCGATTCCGAGATAGAGAGGCCGATCGTTCATTGGAGTGTTTCGCCTTGAGCTGGAACTGCGGAGACATCGCAGTAAGACTCGGGCTAACGGAATAATAACCGAGGTCTGAGAACAATTGGAGCCATCGTCGTCGGGGCACGTTGCTTCTGATCGCACGGGCCGCCTGATTCGGATGACGCATTTGCATCGCCGAATTTCTTGATCCAGATCAATGGAGGGGCCGCAACCGATCGCACGCCGGCTGAAGGTCAAGAAGAGCGCGAAGGGCGCGCGACGGTCCGTAAGGTATTCGCGCCTGATCAAGCCCATCTACGTCTTAGTCACCTATAGCTGCGCCTTTACACCTCGACATGCTCGATTCCTGCCTGTAAAGTGATTGCCAAAGGAGCCCTGCATGAATGCCAGGAATCTCAGCCTCACGGCATTGGCGGTTGTTTTTCCGTTGGCCTCCGGACTCGCCCTGGCCCAGTCCAAAACGCCGGAGGGAGTGTTGACCGCCAGCTACAAGATACCGAATTATAAGGCGCCCCGAACTGCCGATGGCCGTCCGGATTTACAAGGTGTGTGGGCCAACAACAACGCCACGCCGCTGCAACGCCCAAAGGAGTTAGAAGGGAAGGAGTTCCTGTCAGAACAGGAATTGACTGCTCTGAAGAGAACGGCCGACGACCTCTTCAAGGACGGTAACTCCGATGCTGCCTTCGGCGATGCCGTCTTCCTCGCGGCTTTGGCGAATTTGCAAGGAAAGATGAAGGGATACGTAACCGCCGACGGGAGGACCGGCGATTATAGCTCCGTATGGACCGTCAACCGCGACTGGATGAACCGAACGTCCCTCATCATCGACCCTAAAGACGGTAAACTTCCCGCTCTGACCGCAAGGGCTCAAGAGCTGGCGAAGCGTCCGAATTATGTCGAAAACGATACGGCCTTCGGCCAGACGCCCGGAAAGCGCCCCGATGGTCCGGAAGACCTCGGGCTCAGTGTTCGCTGCATCACGTTCGGCGCGCCTCGCATCGGAGCCGGCTACAACAGCTACGTGCAGATCGTCCAGTCGGCCACGGCGGCTGTCGTGCTGCAGGAAAACATCCACGACGCCAGGGTCATCCCCCTTGATGGAAGCCCGCATCCGCCCGCCAACGTGAAAACGTGGAACGGCGACTCGCGCGGCCGTTGGGAAGGCGACACTCTGGTCGTGGACACCACCAACTACCGCGCCGAAGCCCTCATGAACAATAGCGAAAAGCTTCACGTGATCGAGCGCTTCCAACGCACTGCTCCGGATTATCTTACGTGGACGGTGACGTTCGACGATCCGGACACGTGGCTCAAACCATGGACCGTGGAGATCCCGCTGCGGCATTCGGATGACGGTCTGATCGAATACGCGTGTCACGAGGGAAACTACGGAATGCAGGGCATTCTGGCGGGAGCCCGCGCTGCCGATGCCGCTGAGGCCGCTGAAAGAATTGGTTCCTCGTCGAAGTAGTCGTCCATCGAAAATTGGGATTTTCTGCCTGGCCTTAGTGGAAAAGTCACCACCACCATTAGTGTGTGCGAATACGAAGCCGGTCTTGGACGATCTCATTTCGTGGTGCACGCGAAGGAAACGCTTGTAAGAGCCAAGAGAGATGGGCACCATGACGAATCCGGTGTCCGTGAGCGCTGCCGCATCCGACACAATTTATCCTGCTGTGGCCCTGACATGGCAGATCCAATAAAAGGAACGTCATGAAAAAACGCACGCTTGTCCCCATGATCACATTCGTAGCCGCGCTGACTGCATCGACCGCCTTACCGGCACAGACAACCGAAATCACCATTTTGGTCAATCAGGGCGCCCTGTCCGGCGTCCGCGATCTTGCGGCCGGCTACGAGAAAGCGACCGGGCACAAAGTGGTGATCGATTTCGTCGGCGTTGCCCAGCAGGATCAGAAGATCAGGACCGATGCACCAGGTGACCTGGTAGTCAACTTCATGTCCGCATTTGACGAAATCATCAAGGACGGCAAGGTGATTGGCCCGGTGGTCGAATTTGCCCGCGCCGGTAACGGCGTTGCCGTAAAGGCGGGTGCACTCGTTCCAGATATCAGTACCGCGGAAGGTTTCAAGCGGGCAATCCTCAACGCCAAATCGATCGGCCACAGCAACGCCGGAACCGGTCCGTACAACACGCGGCTGTTCCAGAAACTTGGCATCTACGATCAGATCAAGGACAAGATCAAAATCATCACAGGTAAAACAGTGGCGGTTGCTGTCGCCGAGGGCGAGGTCGAGATCGGTATCCAGCAAACCAATGTAATCCAGCCGGTCGCCGGCACGACTTATGTCGGACCCTTGCCGCCCGACCTGATCGAATATGGCCACTTCGGTGTCGCCGTGCGCAACGTTTCGAAGAACGAGGCCGTGGCGCGTGACCTGATCAAGTTCATGACATCGCCGGAAGCGGCCGCGCTGTTGCGCAAGAGCGCCATGGAGCCACCATCGCGATGATCGGTTTTCTCGGATGAGAATTGAACATTGAGAATTCAGCATTGGTCAGATCCCTTCCCTGGAGTCATGCCTTAGAGCCGCACAAATCTGACCAATCCTTAATTCCGAATTCCCAATTCTTATCCGAGACGGCACTCTGGCATCTTCAAGGTGTCAATCGATATCGATCCCGCGGGTAGAGTGTCGCGTCCCGGACATTCGAGAGGCCGAGCACCTGAGCGGTTAAGCGCTCCAGGCCAATTGCGAGACCCCCGTGAGGCGGCATTCCCAATTCGAACATCTTCAAGT
>Ga0126384_10001908_pt1 | contig 12508 bp, 10 predicted proteins | sample PanSoiMetPlot_36_FD_92543 | JGI IMG/M metagenome (GOLD analysis project Ga0126384, IMG submission 92543) | Tropical forest soil microbial communities from Panama - MetaG Plot_36 | ecosystem: Environmental > Terrestrial > Soil > Tropical forest > Bulk soil | place: Panama | collected 2016-02-17 | reverse complement strand
TGGACCGGTGGTCAGGTGAAACGCATAGATGTTGTTCGTACCGTATTCTTCGATAATCGCGATGATGCTTTGACGCATGCCCGTCAGAATTGAAGCGACAACGATGGCCGCCATCACGCCGATGACGATCCCGAGTACCGTCAGGAAGCTGCGAAACTTGTTCGCTCGTACATTGTCGAGCGCCATCACCAGCGTTTCCTGCGGAATAATTCTGGGTAGTCGGAGTCTCATCGTATTCCCGACGGTTCGTAACCGGGTCTTTGGAGTTAGGTCATTGATCTTTGAAAAGACATCAAAGGCCAAAAGCCTAAGCTCAAAGAGGGGATTCAAGTTGTCTTCGTCAACGCAATAATCGGATCCAGCCGTGCCGCCTTGAAGGCCGGGTAAATGCCGGCAATCATCCCGATCACACTCGAAACAATCAACGCCAGCAGAATATAACCAATCGTGACCGTCATCGTGATGGCGGCCAGCAGTGTGATCAGTTTCGTTACGCCATAAGCGACCAGCAGACCAATGACTCCTCCAAACACGCAAAGCGTCGCTGACTCGATTAAGAACTGCATGAGAATCTGTTTTCGGGTGGCACCGACAGCCTTACGCAGTCCGATCTCGAACGTCCTTTCGGTCACACTGACCAGCATGATATTCATGACGACAATGCCGCCCACGACCAGGGTGATAAGGGTGATTGGGACGACTACGGCGGCGATGCTACCGGTGAATTGATCGATTTGATTGTTCAGCGTCTCCACATCAACCAGTCCGAAGTCATCTTCTTCGTTGCCCTTTAGACGATGCTTGTTACGCATCGTCACCCGGGCGTCCTCGATAGTCGGCTGAAAATTTTCACGGGCGCCGGCTTTGCCGTGAATCTGCAGACCATTGCGACCAAAAATCTGCAAATGAGTAGTGGCCGGTATATAGATGTGCCGATCCATCGAGTCACCGAAGAACGCTCCTCTCTTGTCTTCCACTCCAACCACACGCATCGGCAATCCCCGCACTTTTAACGTCTGTCCCACGGCTTCGACATTTGGAAAAAACTTCTCTTTAATATCGCTGCCGAGGACACAAACAAGCGCCGATCGCTGCACTTCATCAGGCGAGACGAATCGGCCATCGACGATGGTTTTGTCTTCGATCTCCGACATGTTCGACGTCACGCCGAAAACCACCGCGGCTGGGAACTCAATGCCGTCCTGTTTCAGGTCAACCTGACTGCCGACCTCGACGCCAACCTCCGCACAGGAATTACAGTGATCCCGCACCCATTCATAGTCGTCCCAGTTCAAGCGTTTGTTGCGGCGGTTACGTCGTTCAAATTCGTCGTCCGAAAGGTGCCCCTGGAACGCCATGCGCGCAATCATGAAGTGATTCGCACCCAGAAGTTTTGCGACTTTGTCCGTGACGTAAGTGTTCAGGCCGCTAATCGAGGCCCCGACAACCACCACGGCGGCGACGCCGATGATGATGCCAATCAGCGTCAGAAAAGCGCGGAGCTTGTGCGCCAGGATTGATTGAATCGCGATCTTTGCCGCGTCGGAATAGACTGAATAGAGGTAGCGCATATCCGAACGTCAGGATTGAGTACGACGGCCGCCAGTCAAAAGTTTGGACGGAATTTCCGGCGAAATGTTCCAATTATGAAGACGACAGAGCGGATGATTTATTAACGGAATAGTGTAGGTTGAAGCGCTTCCAGGTTAGCGGTACTTTCCGTCTGGGATGAGGATATTCATTCAGTGAACGAGCTCTTTCTTTGCCAACCAGTCGTGAACGACGACTGTCTTATCGCGCCTCTGACCATCGACCTGGTAATTCATCTGGCGCATTTCATCTGTCGAGATTGCGCCGGCGAGTTTGTTCATGACGGTCACCAGCGGGCTGATGGGTCGATCACTGTCGCCTGCAGAACCTGCTAAGTCCTTCACCTCGCGACGAATAACAAAAACGGCTTCATATGGCGGAAAGTAGTGTCGATCATCCTGAAGTTGTATGAGATCGAGCGCCGCAATTCTCCCGTCAGTTGAATTCCCGGCGATCATATCAACCTTGTGCGAAGCCAGCGCCGTGTACGTTAAATCCAACGCCATATCACTCACGCCGGCAAAACGTAAACCGTACGCCCGCGAAAAACCTTCGTAGCCATCCGGCCGGACCATGAAATCATGACCGAATCCGGCGTGCCACTCCGATGCGTACTTCGCCGTTTCGGAGACTGTTTTGAGGTTCAGCTTCCGCGCATCTTCACCGCGTATAAGAATGGCAAATGTATTATCGAAGCCGAGCGGATTGCTCAACCAAAGATTGAGTTGACTTGAATACTCTCGCTGAACCTGGTCGTACACGGCTTTGGGATCGCTTATCGGTTGGTGATGAAGGATCGCTGTATAGGCCGTGCCTGTGTATTCGGGATAGAGATCAATCTGACCGCCAACAAGCGCTGTGTGCGCCAGATTCCCGCCGAGGTCGAAGCGACGATCGACATTAATATGCTGTGCTTCGAGCATTTGAGCCACGATTTCAGCCAACAGAATTGATTCGGTGAAGTCTTTCGAGCCAACGGTGACGTGCCCATGACCATCGGATCCGCTTGACCGGGAACCCACCCCACGCAAACTGAAAAAGCCGAGAAGCAGGATGGCCAGGGCCGTGGTGCCCCACACGAGAATCCGCCTTGATCGGCTTCGTGACCGCGGCACAGAAGTATCGAAGCGCTTTTCAATCAATCCGAAACCAAAATCGGCGATTAATGCCATTATTGCCGAAGGCACTGCGCCCGCCAGCAGCAAACGATTGTCATTCAAACGCAGACCGCGAAAGATATATTCGCCCAACCCTCCCGCGCCTACTTCAGCCGCAATAATCGCGACGCCGATAGTGATCACAACGGCCACCCGCACTCCGGTAAGAATCACGCTCATTGCCAACGGCAATTCGACCTTGAATAGCACCTGCCGATCGGTCATGCCCATTGCCGCCGCCGCTTCCCGGACGCTTGGGTCGACACCGAGAATTCCGGTAACCGTGTTGCGGATGATAGGCAGGAGCGCATAAAAAACCAGCGCTACTATGGCTGTCCGCGGTCCGATTCCGCCGATGAACGGCAGCGGAATGAGAAATCCAAATAAAGCCAGACTGGGAATTGTCTGCATCACGTTTGCAATTCCCAGCACGGGTGAACGTAACTTCTTCTGGCGTGTGATTAGGATTCCCAGAGGTAAGGCGATCACAATCGCGATCGCAATTGAAAGAAAGACAAGCCACAAGTGCTGCGCGATGTGCGAGAGGATGTCGGACCAGTTTGATCTCAGGAATTCCATTGAACGTATCCGCAGATTACCCAGATTTCACAGATTAATGAGAACAAGGTCTGCGGAATCGGCGTAATCTGTGGATTAATCGGTCTCCACAGTTTCCAGATATGCTCGCGCGTGCTCGTTCGTCGATTTTCGGAATCCTGCCGGCGTTTCCAGCACGATGATCTTGCCCGTGGACATCAACGCGATTCGCGATCCGAGGAGCAGTGCTTCGCGCACATCGTGGGTGACGAAAATTACAGTCTTGCCCAGGCTTGTCTTCAATTCAGCAAACTCTTTTTGCAAAGACGCACGCGTCAAAGGATCCAGGGCACCAAACGGTTCGTCCATCAGCAACAGAGGCGGATCGGCGGCGAGTGCCCGCGCCACACCGACGCGCTGACGTTGGCCGCCGGACAATTCTCGCGGATACCGATCCGCGAACCGGCCAGGTTCAAGCCCGACCAGCGATAACAACTCTTCAACTCGCCCCGCAATGCGACCCTCATCCCACTTTTCCAACGATGGCACCAGACCCACATTTTGAGCGATGGTGAAATGTGGAAACAGACCGGCGTCCTGAATTACGTAACCAGTGCGGCGACGCAAGCTGATCACATCCCAATCATTCGTGGACTTACCTTCGACCAGGACATTTCCCGAGGTTGGTATTAACAGACGATTAACCAGCCGCAGAGTCGTCGTCTTGCCGCAGCCCGATTCACCCAACAGCACGAGGGTTTCGCCTTCCTTTACCGTGAGGCTCAGGCCATCGATGATTGGCGCGCCACCGTTAACTGAATAGGTAACGTTGCGAAATTCGACGAGTTTGTTTTGCTCAGGCTCAATCATTCGAACGCGTAGATTACGACATGGTGGTAAGAAGGCGGAAGCTTCAACATCGATCCTGTTTCGATAACGGTGTCAAATACCAACCCTGGTCGCCATTCGTTGCGGAACGAAAAAGCCCAACTAAAGTTGGTACTCCAGGGCCCTTCAGACATCCCGAATGTCCGATGTTAGAATTCAACGAATGCCGATCCCAAAATCGAAAACCGCCGGCCAGCCCAAATTCGATAAGGTAAAACTGATGCGCCAGCGGCAGGGCCCTGCGGTCACGCGCGAAGAATTCCTTGCGCTGAAAAAACCAAAAGGCGATTTGATCCTGGAAGTAGGCGGTGAGCGAGTTTCCCTCACCAGTCTGGATCGCATCTACTGGCCGGACGAGAAGCTGACCAAATTCAATCTCCTTTGCTATTACCTGCAAGTGGAGAGCTTCATCATGCGGTACGTGAAAGATCGCCCGGCGATCCTGCAGCGCTATCCGCGCGGCATTAAGGCGGCAATGTTCTTTCAGCAGGACATTGAGAGTGCGCCCTCGTTCATCAAGACAAAGCGTCTCACGAATCAGGAAGGACGCCAGTTGGACTACGCAGTGTTTACGACTATCGGTTCCGTGCTGCACTTCGTCAATCAGGGTTCAATCGAACAACATCCCTGGCATTCGACGATTAAGCACCTCGATAAGCCCGATTACCTGATGCTCGATCTCGATCCCAAACAGGCGCCGTGGGAAAACGTCCTGCAGGTTGCGTTAGTCTGCAAAAGAGTATTTGACGAGCTTGGCCTGCCTGCTTTTCCAAAGACCTCCGGCTCTTCCGGCATACACATCTACCTGCCTTTGAAGGCAAAATACGCGTACGGCAAGGTTGCGTCGTTAGCAGAAGCCCTGGCGGGCGAAGTTGCCCAGCGCGCGCCGAAGATTGCGACGATTCAGCGTTCGCTGGCGAAGCGACAGAAACAACAGGTTTATGTCGATGCGATGCAGAACGCGCGTGGCAAAACAATCGCGGCCGCCTACAGCGCCCGCGCTAAGCCGGGCGCTACGGTGTCAATGCCCGTGACGTGGAAACAGATCGAGAAAGGCGTGAAGATCTCGGACTTCACCATTGAAAACGTTCCGAAATTGCTGACTAAAACCTCTGATCCGTGGAAAACTTTCTTCGACTTGCAGCACGAATTGAAACTCGATTGAACGTTAAGGTTGGGCGGTCAATTTTCTCTTTCCCTCAATTGCGTCGCGATAAGCGCCGCCCGGCACGTCGCCGACTTTAATCGCTGCTTCAAATTCTTTCATCGCCTCATCGTTGTGATCGAGGAACGCCAGGATTCGGCCCATCGCCTCATGGGCCCGCGACAAGAGAACCTTGTCGGTTTCCGGGTTAGCCGCTGTGATGGCCAGCCGATAGTTTGATAAAGCGTTATTCAACCGCTGCGCCTGAAGATTGTCGTCAGTCGTGTCGCGCGCCCACAGACTTGAGGTTTGGGCCATGGTGAAGAACAAACGCGCGTCACCCGGGTATTGTTGCAGCAACTCTTTTACCCGCGCTTCGGCTTCGTCGTAGTGGCGGGTTTGCAGCAGCGTCTCGACTTCTTTGAGGCTCTTGATTAGCGCAGATCCGCGCGCCGTTTCGGTCGCCTCGCGCGTTTCGGCATCAGGATCTATCAACCAAACGGAATAACGTAGATGCGCTTTCCGTGCCGCCAATGCACGATTGCGTGCCTCAGTGGCCTCAGAAAGCCGTTTTGCCTCCCGGGCCGGATCGAACCCCGTGAGCATCTCGCCGAACAGATTTCCAATGTCAAACCCCGAGGCTTGCAACTCGCGCAGGCGATTAGCGAAAAAGAAAACCATGACTGAACCGTCTTCGTAATTTTCGGCCAGCCGCGCCGTCGCTTCGTCAGCAATCGCCTTGCGCGCGGCGTCAGCACGCGAAGCGATTGCTTTGCGCGTTGCGTCGTCCTTCGCTTGCTGCAAGTATCTTCGTTGCAGCTCCGTCACTGCTGCGACTCTTTGGTCTTCTTCAAACCGAACATCCGCCGCGGCTACGAGCGAGCGCGAAACCACAATGAACGGATCGGGAGAAACGCGGGCGTCCTCTTTCATCCGGGTATCAATTAACTTCTTAATCTCCTCGCGTTGCGCGGCGATGTCTTTATTGAATCTGAGCACCAAAGGGTCGAGGACAAATTGAAAGTACGCGCGGCGAAGCTCGGAAGCTGTTGGGTCGGTTCCTTCGGGCACGACTGCGTAGTAGTCGTCCGCGATTATTCGAAAATTGATCGCGCCCGGCGCCGCCAGCAAATCGGGCACAATGAAAAACCGGCGCGGCCGCTCGCGCGCTTCGTATGCAGCGATTGCAGATTTTTTCTTGTCGGGACTCTGGACGCGCACCCGTTCGACTGTTACCAACAGTGGTTGCGTATGCAAATACGAAAGCGCCCCCCGCACCATCTGCTCAGTCGGACTCCGGAGACGATCGGCTTCGGCCTGATAGGCGCGAACGTATGAAGGCATTCGCTCGTCGATTCCTGATTTGCGATAGAACTCACGAAGCAACGGCGCAAAATCGAGGACTTCCAACGCGCCGGCGGGGAGATCGTCAGCGCGATCCGGAGTATCGAGCGTCGGCGGCGGAGCTAAAACATAGGCGAGCGATACATAACGCGCAGCTTGATCAGCGGACGTGGCGGGAGCGGGGAGTTTATGTCGCTCGAAAAACTCTCTCAACCGATCACGCAGAGCCGGATCAAGCCCTGCTTGATCTTTGCGGACCAGCATACGAAAAGCTGAGGGTCCTCTTCCTTGAGGCGTCGGATCATAACCGGCGGCATCAAGCGCGGCCATTACGACGATCAAGCGCGCATCAGGCTGCAAAGTAACGCCATACTGTGCCAAGTCGAATGCCTGATTGCGAACCGCAGGTGTTTGGTTGTTTTGAGCAAACAATACTCCGGAGGAGGCAACGGCAATGAAAATGACTAATACTTGTCTGAACATTTTTGATTCGCCGGAATGTTAACTGAAGCGGGGGAAACTCACCAAAGCTGCAATAGAACCAGTCAGATGGCAAGCTTCATTCACTAGATGCCAGACTCGCCGATTAATTGTCCTGGCCGGTATCGGGAATCCAGAACTTCTGTTGGTTTACTTCGACGAGTTTCAAGCCCTGCGAAGGCAAGTCGGTTTCGGCCAGTCCCAGGAAAGTAAAATGCGGCAAGTCACTTAACACCGTCTGAAACCAGCCGTGGCGCGCCATGATTTCGCGAATACGCGCTTCGAGGAACTCGTTCACATCAAATGCCAACATGGCGATATGCTGCGAAGTTCCAGGCGCAGCAATCGAGTAAAGCACCGACTTTGAAAAGTCTTTGCTGAAGAAAATTCCCTCCTTTTCAAGTTCCAGAACCGCGGCGACTTGTTGAATGATGGGCAAAGCCTGCATTGCAGCAGTTTGCGAGGCAGCCAGCCGGCCTGCGTCGGTCCAATGGTCCAAAGCCGGGAAGAATCTTGAGTTCCACAGGCGGACTGTGTCGGCAAAATTGCGACGCGCGGCTTCGGCCCCGTCCCGCGGCGAAATGTCGAGGCCCTCAGCGCGCGCCATGGCCCGCGCGCGCAGAAGCGCGGACATCGCCGCTGGTTGCAATTCAATCACTGCGTCATTGATGGTTGCCGCCGCGCGGCCGGCCGCCTTTTGAAAGCGCGACACACTGACTTCGTCAGGGAAGACGCACACAGGCGGCGGCATGACTGCCTCACTTGCAAGAAACATCGCGCCATAGTCGTGAAGCACCCGTCGCGCGATCTGGTTGCCGGACGGAGAAATATCGCCGATTGTTTGACTCCGCTTTTCCAGCGCGGTTCGCAGAGCTGAATAAAAAGGCGAACTTTCGATCTGCGTTAGGTCTGGCTGGGCCATATTTCCTTGTGTCGAGATAATAAGTCGCGTCGTTAGCGGCGTCCAAACCGCGAAATTGCCAGTAAGGAAGAGCTAAGGAAGCATTGACAAAGCGGTGCACGCTCGCAGAGTTCGATATACTCGAGTTCGCAAATGAACGCCGGTTTCATAGAAGACCTACTTGCCACCTATCGTCGTCATGGTTGGCAGTTGCGCACCGCGCTCCTTCGGCCCGAGACGCTCGCGGCGCTAACCCATAACACATCCATGCTTGGGAACGCTGAGATTGTCTCATCGGATTTCGACGCGCTGTGGTTTGCGCGCCGTTCGCACGCCGGGCGTGAAGCCTGGGAGTTGCGCTTATTATCAGAAACGCCTTACGCGCTGTTCGACGCCTTCGAGGCGAACGCACCGGAAGAGCAGCGAGAAGAAAAACGACGTGAGATGGAAAGTCGCATGCGGGCGCACGCCGCCGGCAAAACCTGACTATTTGCCGAGTTTCACGGGAATTTCCAGCTTTTGACCGGCGCGTACGATCGTTAGTTTAACTGTTGTATAGGGAATTGTGCGATGGATACGAGCGACGAACTCGCTGACCGTTCGAATCGGAGTGTCATTCAGTTGAGTGACAATATCGCCCTTTTCCAGTCCGGCAAGCGCCGCGGGACCGCTAGAGTTAAAGTCATCTAAACGGACGCCGTAAATCTTCATCTCTGGGATTTCCACTCGATGAGCGTCGCCTAAATCAAAACCGAGCCGTGCCTGACCCTGAGGCCGTCTTTCGAATGTGCGCTGCAATTGATTGAACTCTGCTTGTGAAATCGTCGTGAGCTGAGTCGTCTTCGTCACGCCGTCGCGTATAAAGACCACGTCCACAGTTTTATGTGGCGGAGTCCTTCGCAACAAGTTCATCATCTGATCTTCATCCTCGATTGTGACGCCGTCGAAAGTGGTAATGACATCGCCGCCCACCAGGCCTGCTTTGTCGGCCGGTGAATCAGGTGGTTCGACATTGCCGAAAGTCACGCCGCCTTCAGTATTTTCAAAACCGTCGACGCCAAAATACGAGCGGTCGACAGCGGTGGACACGATCGTCTGGATATTTTGGCCGGCCTTTCTCAACATGCTCAGGGCGCCGCCAGCGACGAAAACAACGGCAATGACGATTACGATCGGCGCCATGCCGCCCAGTCGTTTACGCCGCCGGTACGGCATACTGCAGCTGTGAGCCGACATCATTGGCGCCGTATAACCCGGTGTAAATCTAGCGTTGGTTTTAGGTGAGTTGGGCAGCAGAACTGTCTGCGTATACTCGGCCGGTCCTTCTCCCAGGCGGTTGCCGCAATTACGGCAAAAGCGCATTTCCTTTGGCATTGGGGCGCCGCACTGGGAACATGCAACGGTCCCGCTTTGATCCGCTGAAGGATTACCGCTTCTGTTTTCTTGAGGCTGCATGCAGACCGTGCGCTGAAATACAGGCAATGCTACTGGGAATTATACGGTACCAATCTCTGATTGGTTGCGTGAAACTTAATGAATGTGCCAGCAGCGCTAAGCGAAGGCTCCGAAAGCGCTCGTAATAGGCCCTCTGTTGTGGCCGGCTAATGCCCGGGCTCGGCAGCTCGAATGTCGCCACGGAATTACGCCACTTCCACTCCCCAGTTTACGAATCATGACAAAAACAAGTATAGTCGAACATCCCTCAGAACATTATGGAAGTAACCAAGGCCCTGGCGGCGCTGCAGCCGCTGTATGGGAAACCGAATGTCGAGATCGTTACGCTTGATGGGCATCGTGTACGTGGAGTCGTGCGCAGCATGAAAACAACGCAGCCCCTGGCCACTCCAACCGTTAAGTTACAACGGGCGGATGGCGAGGTAGTCAAAATTCCGTTCACTGCGATCCTCGAAATAATCAACCATAACCGTGGCAGTGAGCAGTGAGCGGTGAGTCAGCAGAAAGCAGGAGACGACGATTTGACTAACTGCTTTCTGCTTTCTGCCTCCTGCTTACGGTCTACTGCTTTCTAACATGTCCCTCGAGTTTGCTGTCGATTATCCCTGCACTTTACGAGCGCGGTACGCCGAAAAGCACCTGCGCGAATGGGGACGCCTGAGTAATCTTCACACGATAATCACAACCAGCGATAAGAGCGCTCTTACCGCAGATAAAGTAAAGTGGATCGAAGCCGCCGCAGCGACCGTCGAGTTGATGCATAGCGAAACAGCTGTGTGCGCAAACTGTCCCGCTGCTTTGCCATTGGAAATCGCAGGGCAAGGCGAGTCAGTCGGGTGTCTTGGCCGCATCACGTATCCAATCGAAGCGACGTTCGAAAAATTTCTCGCTAACCGCGTCCAACTCGCGCTCGATACGATGGAGCGTGAAGATCAGCCGAGGTTGCTGCATATCTTTGTGGACCCGGAATCGCCGTTTGACGGCGAGGCGACAAAAGAGCTTCGGCGAGTTACGACTGCCGAAGGTCTACGTTTCTTTGAATTGCGTTTGCCCATTAAGCTCGCACGCGCGGCGTCGAACTTAACCACGGACAATGTTTTTGATTTGCTTGCCGGGTTTCGCTCAGAAGACCCCACGGTAACTAGTTACACGCGAGAGTTTCCACTGGCGGCGACCGGCGATTACTACGATTTCCTCGATCTGATTTTGCGGAACGATGTGAGCGAATCCGAAATGTCCCGCCTGCGCGCGCAAAGTCGTAACTACGATCAATTCGTGCGCCTGTTAATCGCGCTCGAGCGTGCGGAAGCGCTGAACACACGCCTCTTGATTGATTGATTTTTCCCTTAAGACACTGGTCCCGGTTAACAATTACGGCACTTTCATCGAAAACATTCGTGAGCATGGGATAATATCTTTGCCCGGATCGTCAGTCCGATGCCCATCAAAATCGGCACGCAACTAGGCCGCTATAAACTACAGTCGCCAATCGGCACGGGCGCCATGGCCGAGGTTTACCTGGCTCAGGACACGAAACTGGGCCGTTCTGTGGCTCTCAAACTCCTTTCCCACAAGTTGGCAATCGACGACAGCCATCTTCATCGATTTGAGCAGGAAGCACGCGCCGCTTCTTCTCTGAATCATCCCAACATCCTGACGATTTACGAAATTGGTGAAGCGAGAAAAACGCACTTCATTGCAACGGAATTTGTCGATGGCCAGACACTCCGCCAACGTTTACAACAGTCGCGTCTCAATTTAAGTGAGGCGTTGGATATCGCGATCCAGGTTGCCGCCGCGCTCGCGGCGGCGCACACAGTTGGCATTCTGCACCGGGACATCAAGCCCGAAAACATCATGGTGCGCAATGATGGTTTGGTGAAGGTTGTCGATTTTGGCTTGGCGAAACTTACTGAGCGATCAACGGAACAATCCGACTCCCTGTCAGAAGCACCGACGATGGTTCGCTTCGACACTGAGCCGGGAACGGTGATGGGCACGACCCGCTATATGTCGCCGGAACAAACGCGGGGCCTCGCCCTCGACAGCCGCACTGACATTTGGAGTTTAGGGGTCACCCTTTACGAGATGTTGTGCGGCCGACGGCCGTTTGACGGCCAAACGCCTGGGGATGTGATCGCCGCCATCCTCGAACACGAGCCGGTGCCTCTCGATTGGTACGTCCGCAATGCTCCGGCCGAATTGCAATACGTCGTTATGAAAGCACTCGCGAAAGATGTCAACGAAAGATATCCGCGCGTGCAGGTTTTCATGAATGACCTGCAGCGCCTCAGGCGCCGCCAGGAACTCGAGGTTGAGCTATCACAGCCGACCCTCCAACAGATAAGCGGCGGAGCGGGAATTCCCAGCGCCGGAAAGTCCGAGGCCAGTGGCCGCCATGTGTCCACGCCTGTGCCGAGTTTGACCGGCGTGTCGTCCATTTCCAGAAAGCGGCGCGCCAAAAAGAAGATCGATTCGATCGCCATTCTGCCGCTGGCAAATACCAGCCGCGATCCGGAAACCGAGTACCTGGCCGACGGAATCACGGAGACGATTATCAATACGCTGTCAAAATTACCTAAACTGAAAGTGATGGCCCGAAGCACCGTGTTTCGCTACAAAGGGCGGGACGTCGATCCGCAACAGGTCGGATTTGATTTGGGAATCAGGGCTGTTTTGATGGGCAGAGTCTTGCTGCGCGGGGACGACCTAATCGTTAACACCGAGTTGATTGACGTCGTTGATGGTTCCCAAATATGGGGCGAGCACTATAACCGCAAGCACTCAGAGATTCTCGCAGTGCAGGATGAAATCGCCAGCGAGATATCAGAGAAACTAAAATTCAAGTTAACGCCAGTCGAGAAGAAGCAGCTTACCAAGCGGGCCACGGAAAATATTGAAGCGTATCACCTCTATCTAAAGGGCCGTTATTACTGGAACAAGCGCACTGGTCCAGCGCTGATGAAAGGTCTTGACTATTTCCGTCAGGCAATCGAAACCGATCCGAACTAT
>Ga0126384_10001907_pt1 | contig 12514 bp, 6 predicted proteins | sample PanSoiMetPlot_36_FD_92543 | JGI IMG/M metagenome (GOLD analysis project Ga0126384, IMG submission 92543) | Tropical forest soil microbial communities from Panama - MetaG Plot_36 | ecosystem: Environmental > Terrestrial > Soil > Tropical forest > Bulk soil | place: Panama | collected 2016-02-17 | reverse complement strand
GACCCTGCGATTTGCCGCTACGTCGCGCCGCATTTTCATCCAGACGGCGACGCAACGAATCGACACTGTCGGCAAGTTGTCGCGTGCGATCGAGCGCCTCTTCGGCGTTATTGCTCGCCTGGCCGGCGCCTTGTTCAGCGGATTGTAAACGCTCGGAAAGATTATTCAGACTTCGTTCGATCGCGCGTTCGTTAGCGCGCGCCCCTTCGAGATTGTTTCCCCCGAGAGCCTGCTTGCCTTCCCGGATTCGGTCCGCGAGACGATCGCGCGCCATTCCTTCGGCGAGGTCATTCAATTGTCGCGCCGTACGTTGCTGCCCACTGCCGAGTCCTCGCGCAGACTGTTCGATGTCCTGCTGCAAGCCGTTGACCGCCTCAGCCAGCGCGTCTTTGCGTTCCGCCAATTGTTCACGCGTCTTTTGCGAGTTGGCATCCTGTCCACCGCGTCGCGCAAGGTTTTCAACGTCCTTCGCGATTTCACGCTGGCGAGAAGCTGCTTGAGCGGCGCGCTGCCGCAACACGCTGATTTGCTGTTGCCGTCCCGCCGCGCCGGATTGGCCGCCGGACTGACCATTCATTTGCTGCAGACGTGTCTGGGCCTCACGCAGTCGATCAAGGGCACGTTCGTTCTGGGCGATGGATTCGTGGGAATTTCCGCGCGCTGATGCCTGGGCCTTTTGCATTTCGTCCGCCGTTTGGTTGAGCTGCCGGCTCAACTCCTGCATCTGCGTATCACGCCGGTCACGCGAAAGACGCTCGAGCTCCCGGGCGGCACGCCGCGTCTCGTCAATCAGTTCCTGCTGCTGTCGCTGGTTGCCGCCAGTGAATCCGCTTTGATTCCGTGGGCCTTGCATCCGCCGGCGCTGTTCTTCAAGTGCCCGTTCCTGTCGTCGCGCCAGTTCTTCGAGTTTGCGTTCGGCTTCGGACTTCTGTTGTTGTGCCTGCTGCCGTTGCTGCCGCTGGACCGTCTCGTACTGGTTTTTCATCTTGTCGAGTTCCAACTCGAACAAGCCGGCGAGCTCCTGTTGTTGCCGCTGGTTACCACCGCCGCCGTTGGCATTCTGATTTCCAAACGCAACCTGCACCTGGCGAAAGATAGCGTCGGCGGCGAGCAATTTTTGGAGCGCGCGTTGCTCCGGTGGCAGCGCATCGCGGCCGGCCTCTTTGCGCAAAGGCGGCGGCGCGCCTTCCATTTCCTGCGCTGCCTGCTTTAAGAGAGTGGCCATCTCTGCGATTTCTTTTTGGCCTTCGATCTCATCACCAAGCCGCCGTCCCATGCGATCCAGAAATTCCAGCGTGTCAGTGCGCAGTTTTTCCTGCCCGGTGGCAACTGTTTCATAGCCGTCTTTGCGTTCCTGTGTCGTATACTTGTCGCCTTCGCGAATCAGCTTGTGCGTCGCCGCGATCAAGTCTTTCTGCCGGCGCGAAAGAGCATTCTGATCTTGCTGCCCACCACTGCCACCGTCGCCGCCGCCCTGCTGCTGCGATTGGCGGTAGTCCATCTCGAACGGTTTCACTTCGATGAAATAAATATCGCTGGTCGTTTCGCTATTGGCGTCGCGCGCCCTGGCGTAATACGAAATGAAATCGCCGGGCTTCAGGTTGAATTCTTCGAGGAAGAAAGTATGTGTCCCGATTAGTGTCCGCGCTGACTCTCGGGTCAACTCCTGGAGACTCACCTTCTTCTCAGCGCCGCCATTTACCCAGAAATACAGATCCATTCCCACTACGCCATAGTCGTCCTCCGCGTGGGCCTGGGTAAATACTTCTTCGAGATTAGTCGCCTTCCGGTCGCCCCCCGGACGATCGAAAGAGACAGTCGGCGGCTGATCTTCGAGCACGCTGACGTCGTATTCGTTCGAGCCGCGATACGTTTCACCGTCAACGCTCACCAGCTCGACGTGGTAACTCGTATTGCCAGTCACGGTCAGGTCGCCAACGAAATCCTGACCAGTTGCGCGCATCTCGATTTGCTTACCATCCGGGAATACGATCCGGGCGGCGCGCACCTTTCCTGACAGGCGCGCAGTGATGCTGGCCAGCGTGCCTTTCAGCGCCGCGATGTCACCACCGTCTTCCGTAGTCTTAGCAGGCAGATGAGAGAAGCCGGGAAAATTCAAAATCACATCGAGTTGTTTTACGTAAGGCAAATCAACGACTGTGAGTTTGAATACATCCGAGCGGACTCCGTTACTCTCGACGAAGTACTCGATCGAATCCTGAATATTGAAAATCGAATAGCGGTAGTCGGTTTTTGCTTTGGCCGGCTCCATTGGTTGACCCTGCCAATCTTTCTTTGAGCCCAGAGGTCGCGAATAAATGGAAACAATCTGCGCGTCGAAGTTAACCAGCGTCGCGAGCACATCCTGATCCGAACTGCGCGGTACCCGGACCGTGCCTGGCTTAACCTTGATGCTCATCGCGTTCGCCGCGGCAGCGAGTGTTTTCGGCATCACCAGTTGCGCCACACCCTCCGAGATCTCTCGTGGCCCCCACTTCAACACACCAGCGAAGAGCAGCAGGCTTGCCAGTGTGGCACCACCATAGAGGAGTAAACGCGACTGCCGGATCACACTTCCAAGACTCAAGAGACCTGCAAGTTGATTCGCATCCGACTCCAGTCGATTGAGAATCGCCTTTGAGATAGGGAGATGGCGCTCGGCATACGAGCATTCGATTGCGGTGACCAGCCGGTCTTCAGCGACCGGGTTATGCTCCTCAATCAGACGCGCGAGACGGGCGTCTGAGATCCGCTTCCAAAGGGGGCGGACCAGCGCGAGATATGCTGACCCCAGAAGAGCGATTAGCGCAGCGAGACGGAGCGAGAGCAGCGCGGTTTCATTGTGACGATAACGGTGCGCAGCCCAACCGGACAGTAACAAAACCGCCGCGCCGGCACTCAAAAGGATGGCCACGCCGCGCAGGATGATTAGCAACTGGCGGCGGCTGCGCAGACGCCGCAGCAAGTTCCTTAGATTATCTCTGTCGGGATAAATCATTGAGTTAAGAGCATACGCTTTGGAATATGGTCCGCCCAACTATCTTTCGACTGGCGCGCAACCGTCTCGGTTGCCCTTCGCAAGCGAGGACGCTTGCGCTCCAGTCACGCGCATCAGCCAACGACTTGCGCGGGGAATAATTGCCGCCGAGTAACAGAGACATGGAAAAGACTTGTCAACAACTATTTTTCGACTGGCGCGCAACCGTCTCGGTTGCCCTTCGCAAGCGAGGACGCTTGCGCTCCAGTCACCGCATCTTCTCTGCTCGGTGTCTCTTTACCTTTGTCGCTAATTAACCATCTTCGTAACTCTTATCCGTTGGGCCAGAAATGATTCGATCACCAGCAGGAGAAGCGCTAAAAACAACAACGGCCACCAGACCTTCTGCCGATTTTCGATCTCCTCATTCGTCCATTTGCGGTTAGATTCCCATCCTTCGGGGGTGCCCGAACCACCGGTGACACCACTGATGAACGCGCCAAAATCAAGCTTCGTAAAGTCGCCTTCTGCCGCATTCAAGTCGACGGCCGCAAAGTCAGGTCGCGCAGCATAGCGCAAGCGATAAAATCCTGGCTGTCGACCCGTGACCAGCAGATCTCCATCCGGCGTCCGACGATTTTCGGTCAACCTCGATCCATCGGGAGAATCGACCGCAGGTGAATCACCTTTCAACTCTCTGGCGACTCTGAAGGTTTGGCCCAACGAATACCATGAGCCCTCGTCTTTGCTCCCAGTGTATCGAATCATCTGATGCATGAGCGGCAGATACAGTGGCGTCAACGGCAGATCATTCCAACTGGGTCCTAAAGACGAAGTAAACAACAACACTCGACCCGTGCCGGCGTTTCCTTCCACCAGCGCGGGGCTACCATCTTCATATCTCGCCAGGACATTTGCTTTGGGTTTCGGTTCCGTACGCAGGTAACCAAACACACGCGCCCCAGCGAGCCGCCCGCTCTCGCGAAAGACTTCAAAAATCGGATGGTCAAACTTAATGTCGGTGATGGCCAGGCTCTCACCGGATTTGGTTTGCACGGCATCGCGAAGTGTTGCGGGCGAAATCTCGCGCAGCGCCTCATTGAAACTGGTCGCATCAGTATGTGGACCCGTCGAGATGATTAGCTGACCACCCGCTTCGACAAATTTCTTGACGCTATCCGCCAGCGCTGATGAAAGGGAACCTGCGTCATTAAGGATCACTAATGCATTTTCGGCGACGCCGGAAGGATCGACGGCCCCGGCGGTCTTGACCGTGAAGGTGAATGGCAGCGCGTCGTTTAAGCTGAGCGCACTCTGAAGATAAAAGCTGTCACTGCGACCGCGCGTGGCGCTTTCAACAATCAGACCTCTGGCTGGCGCGGCGCGGCGAATCGTGAAATAAAATTTATTGTCCGGCGCAAAGTCACCTGACGCGATCTCAATTACACAACGATTTGCACCCTCAGTCAGATTGAATCCGGTGAACTCGAAAGCCTTTGTCTCCCTTGCGTTCAGACTGACCTCGCGCTTGTCAACGGTTTGATCGTTAATTTGAAAAGCAACAGCCAGCCGATCGTGTGGCACATCGCTGAAATTGCTAAGCTGCACCGACAGATTCTCGAGATATTTTTGTCCAAAGACTACCCCGTGTGCATCAACGCCGCTGACAGCGACATTTGGCGGAGGATTGTTTCCGCCAACGTCAAATGTTTGCAGCTGAATGTCATTACTGAGCTTGAAAGACGCATTCGCCTGGTTCCAGCCACTGGCTTGAAAATCTGAGATGAGAACAACTCGTTTCCTGCCGGCTGTCTTCAATTCACTAAAGAGCGATGCCGCGCCGCGCAGAGCCTGTTCGTAATCCGTGCCTTCCCAACCTGGACGTATACCTCTCAACGTTGATCGCAGGCGAGCCTTATCGAGCGTAAATCGACTGATTACTTCGTAACGATTTCCAAACGTCACTAAAGCCAGATGCTCGTCGTTGCGGGCCTCATTGATCGTCGATTCCGCCCGCTTTACCGCTTCGGCGAACATCTGCTCTCGACGCATGCTCAGAGATGAATCGATCAAAATGACCGTGGTGCCGGCATCGCGGTCCTGCGCTGCGCTGCGGCGGGTGAAGAACGGACGGGTAAAGGCAATGACAATGAGCAGAATTGCCAGGCAGCGCAAGATAAGCAACAGGAGATTGCGCAGCGTACGACGCCGAAGAGTGCGCTGCGGCACCTGGCGCACAAATGTTAAGGCTGGAAACTCGATTTTGCGCGCGCGGGTGCGCCGCACCAGATGCACCAGGATCGGGGCCGCCACGGCCGCGATGCCTAACCAAAAAAGTGGATTAACAAACCACATGTATCGATTTCCGTTTCCCCTCTCCCATTGGGAGAGGGGTCAGGGGTGAGGGCGCGCAGCGTACGAGAAAAAATTAAAAAATAGTTTTCTGCTTAACCCCTCACCCAACCCTCTCCCAGAGGAAGAGGGCCAAACTCACTTCTCAATCCTGCGCGACAAGAACGAAAACAACGCGAAATCCAAAGGCTTATCTGTCGTGATCAATTCATAGTCGACCCGATTTGCCGCGGCACAGCGGCGCATTTCTTTGACATGTTCGCGCATGCGCACGCGATAACCGCCCATCACTACGTCCGGCAGCACCGGCATCTGCTCGCGGGTTTCCGAATCTTCGAGCAGCAGAATTGGATCGGCAAAATCGAACTCGAGCTCGTTTTTGTCGAGCACATGAAAAGCCAGCAGGTCGTGTCCCCGAAAGCGCAGATGTTGAAACGCGGACTGCAATCGCTCTGATTGATCGTAGAAGTCCGAGATGAGCACGACGATGCCTCGGCGGGTAAGTATCTCAGCCAATTCGTGGAGCGACTCAGCCAGACGCGTTTCACCGCCGGCTTCGAGCAATGAAAGCCGGCCAAAAATAGTTCGCAGGTGACCAGTTCGACTTCGTGCGGGAACCTGCGTGTGCACGTGCTCGTCAAAAGCGACGAGTCCCACGGCATCCTGCTGACGATTCAAAAGGTAACCCAGGGCGGCAGCCAGAAACTTTGCGTACGTAAGTTTCGAGATTCTTCCATGTTCCGAATAACGCATCGAGGCGCTGGTATCGATGAGCAGGTGACACTGGGTGTTTGTATCAGCGCGATATTTTTTGAGGAAGTAACGATCCGTACGCGCGTACAAACGCCAATCCAGATAACGCAGATCATCACCGGGATTGTATTGGCGGTATTCCGTGAACTCCGTCGAGAAACCGGTGAAGGGCGAGCGATGGAGTCCGGACATGAAACCTTCGACGACAGCGCGCGCCAACAACTCAAGCGAGCCAATCCGCGCGAGTACTTTGGGGTCCAGAAAACGCGCCGGGCCGGGTGATGCCGGCATGGTTGCAGAGGTCGACCCCGGATTGGTGACTGGCGAATTTGTTTTCTTGCGCCACAGCATGGTTTGGATTCGCCCGCTTCGCGGGCTCGCACTCACAATCCACTCTTTGGCTCAGGCACCGTTTCGATCAACTGTTTGATGACTTGATCGGAATCAACCTTTTCCGCCTCAGCCTGAAAATTCAAAAGCACGCGGTGCCGCAACACTGCCGGGGCAACCGCGCGCACATCTTCGCAGGAAACGTTGTAACGGCCCCGCAAAATCGCCCGCGCCTTACCTCCCAGAATCAAAAACTGCGACGCGCGCAACGACGCGCCCCAGGTTACCCATTTGTTGACGAAGTCCGGCGCCGCCGGCGTCGCCGGACGGCTGGCATTCACCAGACGCACCGCGTAACGGGTCACCGTGTCAGCTGCCGGCACCTGTTTTACCAGCCGCTGAAATGCGACGATCTCATCTGCCGACATCACGGTTTTGAAGTGGTAGGCCTGTGGCGAAGTCGTTTGTTTGACGACGGAGACTTCTTCTTCTTCCGGCAAATAGCCGATCTTCACATTGAACATGAACCGATCCAGCTGCGCTTCAGGCAACGGATAGGTCCCTTCCATCTCGATCGGATTCTGGGTCGCCAGCACGAAAAAAGGGCGAGGCAGGTCATAACTCAATCCCTGAACCGTCACCCGTCCTTCCTGCATTGCTTCGAGCAGCGCAGCCTGCGTCTTGGGTGGCGTGCGATTGATTTCGTCAGCGAGCACGATGTTCGCGAACAGCGGACCGCGAATGAATTGCATTGCGCGGTGCCCGGTCGCGCGATCCTCTTCGATTATTTCGGTGCCGGTGATGTCTGCCGGCATTAAGTCGGGTGTGAATTGAATGCGCTTAAAGGACAAATCCAGCACGCTGGCAACGGTGCGAACCAATAGAGTCTTCGCAAGTCCCGGAACTCCCGTAATAATCGAATGACCTCCGACAAACAGCGAGAGCAACACCTGCTCGACGACGTCATCCTGGCCGACGATTGCTTTCCGGATCTCGTTTAGCAATGATTCGCGTGCGAAACTAAGCTTGTCGAGAAGTTGTTCGTCGTTAACTAATGATTCTTGAATCGCCATTTAGTGTCCTCAACCGAATTCACCACAAAGGCGCGAAGTCACGAAGAGCATTACCAGAGAAACCAATCTCTCTCGAATCCCCCTTTTGTGGCCTGGCTTTGTGGTTAATGAAACCTCACTGCCCCACGATCTTCAATAACAACTCCTGTGCTTTCTCGTAACTCGGCGCGGCTTCCAGCGCGCGCAGCACTGCGTGCTTTGCCTCAGGCTCTTTTCCTAACAAGTGATAAGCATTGGCGAGGTTGTAATTGGCTTCTGCGACGTTGGGTGGATCCAAAGCCAGGGCCACGCGAAATTCTGCCAGTGCGTCTGCGTATTGTTTCTCCTCAAGACTCAGCTCGCCTGCCTCTGTGTGCATCGCGTAATCGAATGGGCTTACATAGAAACTCAAACGCAGCGCCTCAAGGGCTCCGGCTCGATCATTCATCCTGGTGCGAAGACTCGCCAATGCCTTGAGCGTCGGCAGGCTCTTGTCATCGTACTTAACGCGCGTTGCCATTACGTCGGCGGCTTGCTTGTGTTCACCCTTCTTCTCAAAAATTTCAACCAGTGCGTCATAGGCATTACCTTCGCCGGTGTAATACGGGAACAGTTCAATAGCGCGTCTGAAGTGCAGGATTGCAGTGTCAATATCACCTTCAGCCCGAAACAGTTGACCTGCGCGCAATTGCAGCAGGAAAGTATCCTGCACGGTAAGCATTTTGATCACTTCGTCCTTTGACAACGAGCCTGCGAGATTCGATTCAGTCTTTAACGCGTCCTGCATGAAACGCGTCTTCCCTTCGATGTAATCCTTAAAGGCCCGATCAAAATCGCTCTCACTCAACTTCAGCACGCGGGCGAGAATGTCCGTGGTCTGTGCCTTCTCCCGGTAAAGCGTAAGCATGCGCAGAATTGCATCAAAGCCAAATCGATCGACGATGAATTCGCAAACCTGCGAGGCCTGAAAATAGGCGATACTTAAATCTTCCGGTCCGCGCGGGTGTTGAAAGCCGCCATCCAGATCAGCGATCTTATGCCAGCGGCCGGCGGCGAATGCGCGCAAGATCGTTGGATTCCAGTCATCGCCCCAACCGGGCCGCGCCCTTCGTTCTTCGTAAACCGATAAGCCTTCTGAGAACCAGCGCGGAATCCGGTAGTTAGTCATCTGCAAAGTGATCACGTGCGTGTATTCGTGCCAAAGCGTGCTGCCCCAGTTGAACTCACCGGTGGGACGCGCTGACGGTGAGTCGGCAGCAATCACCTGACCGAAGCAAACGCCCAATGCGCCAAGGCCAGGCAGCCCCAGTGTGCGCACCGCAAAGTCTTCATGATTCGGAAATAGCTCGACAGTTATCGGCCCCTGCGGCGTGAAATGATATTTCGCGATCAGTTTGCTCGCAGCTTCATCGAGTAGTTCGGCCGCATACGGGATCAGCACGTCGCTCTCTTTCGCATCAGCTTTGATTAAGAACGGACCGCGCCTGCTCTCGCGATAGTCTTTCATCGCATCGAGAAGGTCGAGCGTGTTCTTCGCCCAGACATTGTAGGGATCGCCTTGAAAAGATTTCTCAACTTCGGTGCGCCCTTCGGCCATCTGGCCCAGACGCAACAGAGCCATGCCCAAATCCAGATGAGCTGACCAAAGGCGCGGTGAAGTTTCGATTGCGCGCCGGGCAAAGGAAGCCGCCTCACTTGTGCGACGAGTGATAGTCGCGTAATGCGATAACACGCTGAAGATCAGGCCGTAACGCGGATTAATCGCCAAGGTTGTGGCGACTTCGGGTTCAAAGTCGCGGTCTTGCAGATAAAGCATCGCAGCTCTTACCGCATGAGCGTCAAGCGAGCGTGGATTGACCCTGAAAGCTTTTTCGATGTCAGCTGTGGCTTCTGCGTAATTACGCTCTTCTAATTCAAGACCGGCTTTGAAGGTCAGCGCCCCCACCAGATTCGGATTAATCGTCAACGCGCGCGTCAGCGCTGTGAAGGTTTCCTCGGCTCCGTCGATTCGCTTGTTCCGCGCCATTCCGACGAACGCCCGCGCGCTGTTCGGATTAATCTCAAGCGCGTCTGTAAAAAATTGGGCGGCGTCTCCGTAGTTGTACTTTTCGGTGAAGAGTTCGCCGGCGCCGAGCTGGCCGTCCAGGTATGTGGGATCGGCTGAGATCGCTTTGCGATAAATGTCGTTCGCGTCCTGGAATCTGTCGAGGTGGACCAAAGCCCGGGCCACGCAGGTGAGTTCCGCGGCTGTTTCAGGCTGCTTTTCCTGGTAATAAGCGACCAGCGTTTCAAAAATCGGACGGGCTTGATCCTGCTGTCCTATCAGCTCGAGAATTTCTGCTCGGCGCAGATCGCTCGACAGTTTGTCGCCGGAAGCCCTCGCGGCGTCAGTGCTGGCGCGCTGGAACTCCGCGATCGACTCGGTGTAACGCCCGGTTGTAGCAAATACTTCAGCGAGCTGATGGCGCACGCCACTGGCGGCCGGTTCTTTGGTCAGGAATTTCTTAGCCGAAGTTTCGGTCTCGGTGTAACGGCCGGTTTCCAGGTAAGCGCGAAGCAGGTTCTTTTCAGCCTCAGCATCGGCGGTGTTGGTCGCCAGTCGCGCACTCAAGATCTTAATGGCGTTTTCGTAATCACCTTTCTTCAATTCTGCCAGACCAGGCAAGTCATCGGGTGATTGTGCGGAAGTGTGACGAAGGAAAGTAGAAACGAAGGCGAGCGTGCAGATTAGAAGAAATGCGATGACTTGCACGCGCATCGTTTTAGGTATCGCGCGTTGTCGAACGTCTTGCTCAGAAGCGCCGTTAGGCGTGAGATATTTGTAGCTACCGTTCACAGTAATTAATTTGTTAGCTCCTCCAGGGGCGAAATTAGACACTGCGCTCCCTACTCATCACTCATCACTCATCACCATTATTCGTTCGTCGGCGAAACCGCCCCTTGTTTGATCGCGCGATTCACCTTTGCCAATTCAATAAAGAGTCTTTCGAGTTCGGTTTCGTACGCGGCTTCCGCCATTGTGTTCTTGCGGGCGATCAGTTGCGCGATCTCGCCCTCCAGGCGCGTACGGTCACGCATGAGCCTGGCGATCGCCGCGTTGGTTGCGGCCTGCTCCACACTCAATGAATCCAGATAAGTCGCGCGGGCGAGCAATCCCTCTCCGCTTTCCACCTTTTGGTGACCAATTCCGTCACCGTTGTCTTCCAGCAACGCGTGTTCAGTCGCCAGCCGTCCCGCCCGTGTGTAAAACTCGGCGGTGAGACGATTGGCGTAAGTGAATGCCTCGAGCACCGAGATGTGGCCGTCCTGGTCCATGTCAGCATCTGTCGCCGTAAGCGCGGCGATGAAGTATTCAGTGAATCGCGTGGCGTTGTTTTCCTGGCCGCTGCGGGTAGCAGTTACGATGATGCGTCCCCTGGCCGACAAGGGCCTAATGAATTCGCCACTGGCACTGGACATGTTGAAAACTGCGACGCGTTGAGTTGGCAACATCGACAGCAACGCGTTGTAATCGCTCGCCGAAAGGTCCGGCCCCACCAAATTGAACTTCGCTTCCTTATCGAACGAGCCATGGCCAATTAGAAAGAGAAACAGCTGACTGTCAGCGTTGAGTTCGCTGCGCAGCCAGGCGAACATCTTCCTGACTTCTTCCGCCGTCGCCGGCGCGGCCGACGAGTCGACAGGCTTCTCCGTCAGCAGCTTCACTCGATCTGAAGCAAACCCAAACCGGCCAAGCAAAGCTGCACGTAACGCTGCAGACCACTGCTCAAATTGCTTCGCGTAAGCAGCTTCACCGCTGGCGCCGCTGATGATGACGGCGTATTTGGAGCGATCGGCCGGGCTTATTGGTTGAGTTGGGGGGAGCGAGTTTTGATTCGATTGCGAAAAGGCGGGCGAACCAACGACGCAAATAATTAACATGAACGATGCGACAAACGCACCAAGCCAGCGAAGCTGGCGAAAGTGTAGAGCCTGGGGCGTAAGCCCCAGGGAGGATTTCACCCAACGAGGTGTAAGCCCGCGGAGCGGGCGACAGCCGTTCATTCGGAACGATTTATTTCGCGAGTGAATCATCGGCTCGGCAATCTTTAACACGACTGTCGCCCGCTTCGCCGGCTCAGATCTATTCGAATCCTTTGGTCCAGGGGTTCCTCTGCGCTCCACCCTGGGCTTTATGCTGTCGCCGGCTTCGCCGGCTTTTGAAATTTCCAACCCGATCAAATTTCTTAACGAAAAACCTATCACGCTAATCCTTCTCGCTTCCGTAAAAACCATTCGGCGCTGAGCAATCCGATGATCAGGAAGAAGTTTATCGGCATGTCCCATAAATCCTTCGTCACGCGCTCCGAATAGGGTGTCTTGCGGTAGGTCAGATCATCGAGTAGCGACTGCAGGTCACCGAGTTGGTAGTACTTGCCTCCCGTTTCCGCAGCAATCCGCCTTAACAAATCGCTGTTCTGTGCTGCGCTGTAAAACTCCCGGTTGAGATCGCTGACAAGCACGTTCGATTTCGCTCCAACTTGTCCGACACTCCCGCTCGTCGCAATGAGTTCGATACCGTGCTGACCCAGTTCGTCGGCCTTGAACTCGCCGGTGTAAACGTTCACATCGTTGATGCTGGTGAACTTCAAAGGAACATCAACCGTCGCGCCAGAAGGCTTAGTGATCCGCGCCGTCGCGCGGGCGTCGTTGACCGGGTTGTAATGTTTGTCGCGAATGTCTGCGACTACACGCACGGTATCGTCCATCACATAAACGTCCTGTTCAGCGCCGACTTCAATCCGGTTCGTCGTACCGCTGACAAGATAGCGCAGCATCTGCCGCCAGAAAGTCTCGTGGGCATTACTCTTCGAATCCATCTTCATGCGCCAGCGCCAGGTATCTGTTGCCGTAAACGCCAGCGTCTGACCACGACCGTACCGTTGTTGCGCGAGTAACGGGACCGCCGGTGAAGATGTGCCGGCGCGTTTCGCTTCCAAAAGGACCGTCGCGCCGGGCTTTACCGTTTTCAAGACTTCGGAAATTGAGATCGGCGGGAGCTAATTCCATG
>Ga0126384_10001905_pt1 | contig 12518 bp, 18 predicted proteins | sample PanSoiMetPlot_36_FD_92543 | JGI IMG/M metagenome (GOLD analysis project Ga0126384, IMG submission 92543) | Tropical forest soil microbial communities from Panama - MetaG Plot_36 | ecosystem: Environmental > Terrestrial > Soil > Tropical forest > Bulk soil | place: Panama | collected 2016-02-17 | reverse complement strand
TAATTGCCCGAGGGCTTGCCCGCTTGCACCCCACTCTTCAGCTTGCTGAGGAGGGGCCAGGAGTCCACATCACCGCCGGCAGCACGGCGGGATCTCGATAAGACCTTTCGGTTGATCGGCGTTCGCCGGCGCTGCGGTGGCGTGTCGGAACCCCGCGGCTACTCCCAGGTGAGCGCCATCCGACGATGGAAGTACGCGGCCAGGCGCTGGGCTTCTTCCTCGATGCCGTCGCGTTGCCCGGGGCTCAGGCGGCCGAAGGGTTTGACAGTCGCACTCAGGACCTGGCCTTCGACCCGATGCTCCCACGTCCCGGCGGCTACGCCATCCGCCAGCACGGTAGGTGAGACCCACCCTGCCTCGCGGTAAATGCGCTGGCGGAGGTCGGCAGGAGCGATGTGATGGCGATCGGCGTGACCAAGTAAGTAAGGATCAAAGCCGGGGAGGAGAACGATCGGGAGGTCGCCGGCCGGCCGCGGGAGCTCGCGCAGGTCGGACGAGAGCGCCCACATGCGCCTGCCCCTAACCTCCACCTCGGTGAGATCTCGCGCCAGCGCGACGAAGGCATCGTTCACCGGTCGCATCAGCCTCTGGCCGAGCCAGCGCGCGTAATCCTCCTTGGTAGCCGGCCCGAATCGGTGGAGGTAGCTCCGGAGCAGCTCTGCGGGCGCCGTTGTCGGATCGACCGCCGGCAGCGGCCCGGGCGCCGTGAATGTCACCTCCTGACCTCGGGTGGGGCCATTTATCAGCAACCCCATGCGCGCGGCCGGCTTCAACAGCTCGCCGAAGCCGGAGCCCAGCCGCTCGGTCAGGTGGGCGCCCAGCCGCCGGCTGAGCGCAGCCGTCAGCTCCGCACGGCTCAGCACCTCGCCATCGAGGACCTGCTCGATCCCTTCGAGCAGGCCACTGTACTCGGCGGGCGTGATCTCGAACGCCCTGAACCAGGCCCCGCCAGGTTCCCAGTGGCGACCGAATCCCTCCACAAAGAGGGCGTACTGGGCGGGTGACAGTACATGCAGCGTGCCCCGCATTGTCCACGTGCGCAAAAGAGACTTCTCTTCGACAAGCGCGCGCTGGAGATCTCCAGGGGTCGGCCTGGAACAGCGCGCCCAGGCCTGGAGCTGGGCGCAACTCATGACCTGGGCCTGGAGCCCGCAGGCAGCCGTAGCCGCTTCAACAGCCCCGCCCGCGAGGCGAGCAGCGAGTCCGTGACGCTGCAGCCGGAAGAAGGCGATGGTGCGCGGGTCGAGTTCCTGAGGAGCCACCGCCACGAGAGACTACGGGATGGACCAGCAGGTGGGGCTACCGCGCCGGGCCACCGCTGCGAGGCCGGGGTCGATGACACGCTGGCCCCGCGCGCAGCGGCGGACCAACCGCGCAGGTCTTCTGGAGCCCGTCTCGACTCACCCCGCGCACCAGAACCGCGGCCTCGCGCCGCTGGTGGTGGGCGACGCGTTGCGAGTCCTCCGCGAGGCGGGGGCGACGGTGGCGCGGGCTGGAACCTCCGGGCCCGCCTGCCAAGCCGCCGACACGGCTGTGGGCTTTCGGCCCTGGCAGCGCGAGATCACGTTTCGCAAACGAGTGAGGGCCTGATGCTCGATCACGTCGAGGGAGCGCCACAGGGTCGTCGTCCCGAGCGCATTGAGCGTTATTCAGCCCGCCGCGCGGCGAGCTCGTGTGCAAGGGCAACCGCCCAGCCCCCGTCACGCAGCGGATGCACTTTCACCCAGACTCGATTCCGCCATGCATTCAACTCCAAGGTGCCTCGACGGCCGGGGATCCGAAGGTGCCAGTGATGGCTACCTGCGCGCCCGGCGAGCTCGCGTTCACTTCGAACGATGAGGCCGCGCCGGCGGCACTCTTCCAGGACTTGGCCGGCAGTGAGCTTGAGATCGAGTTCCAACATGGCCCGCAGCGATCGTAAATCTCGCTACGAGTGGAGACGGCATCGACTGAGGAGTCCACGAGCGGGATCGCCTGGGGCAGTGCCGCCGAGAGCATCGGCCTGGGCGCAGAGTCTCGCGAGCAAGCCACGCATGACGTCGGCCGGTTCAAGGCCTGACGCCACACGACCCGGTCGGCCGAACCCGTCCACGCGTGCTAGTCTGCATCACCGGATTTTGCCAACCGGTTGGCTGGCGTGCGCGTTGGGGAGCAGCGGCGGCCCGACTGGTGGTAGTGGCCGCCCGGCGGCTCCGAAGGGGAGAGACGAGATCAAACGGAGCGTGGACAGGATCCTGACCACCCACACCGGCAGTCTGCCCCGGCCGCCCGACGTCGTGGAGATGCTGATCGCGCGCGAGGCCGGCAAGGCGGATGAGGCCGCGCTGGCCAGGCGCGTGCGTGAGGCGGTGGCCGAGGTCGTGTGCAAGCAGGCCGATGCGGGTGTGGACGTCCTTAACGACGGTGAGACGAGCAAATTCGTCTACTCGACCTACGTGAAGGACCGGCTCACAGGTTTCGGTGGCCGGGCGCCGATGATGGCCATGGGGGACTTGGTCGACTTTCCCGAGTACGGGCAGAAGATGTTCCGGGATATGGGCGCCGATCCCGAAGCGTATGTGATGCCCGCCTGTACTGGAGAAGTCCGGGTCAAGGACCGCAGCCTGATGCGGGCCGACATCGACAACCTGAAGGCGGCCACCGAGGGTATCAAGGCGGAGGACGTCTTCATGTCGGCGGCTTCGCCGGGGGTGATCGCGCTCTTCTTCCGCAACCAGTACTATCCGAGCCACGAAGCCTACGTGGGCGCTCTTGCCGACGCCATGAAGGAGGAGTACGAGGCCATCGCTCGGTCCGGCTTCGTGCTCCAGCTCGACTGCCCGGACCTGGCCATGGGCCGCCACATCCAGTTCCCGGACGCGAGCCTGGAGGAGTTCCGCCGGATCGCGCGGGTCAACGTGGAGGCGATGAACCACGCGACCGCCGGCATCGACCCCGACCAGATGCGGATACACCTCTGCTGGGGCAACTATGAGGGGCCCCACCACAAGGACGTGGCCCTGAAGGACATCATCGACGTCGTCTTTCAGGCCCGGCCCAACGGGATCTCGGTCGAGGCCTGCAATCCCCGCCACGAGCACGAGTGGCAGCTCTTCGAGGACATGAAGCTGCCGGACGGCAAGCTGCTGATCCCCGGCGTGATCGACTCCACGAACAACTACATCTAGCACCCGGAGCTGGTGGCGCAGCGCCTGACGCGGTACGCGAGACTGGTGGGCCGGGAAAATGTCATGGCCGGGTCCGACTGCGGCTTCCAGACGGGGGCTGGGATGTCCCTGGTGGACCGCAAGATCGCGTGGGCCAAGTTCCAGACGATGGCCGAGGGCGCCTGGCTGGCCTCGAAGCAACTGCAGCCAGCGAGGAGGTGACCGGAAGCTGGCTAACGGCTCGGGAGCGATCGCGGCAGCCCGAACCATGGGAGCACGCTGTCGTCGAAGCGGCTCATGGCGCATATTCGGTCGCCGGTGAGGGTGAGGACGAAGAGGCCCATCCCGCGGCTGATGCCGTTGAGGGTGCGCAGGTAGGCTCCGAACGCCGGCTGACCGTTCGCTCGTGTCGGCACGAGGTCGAACCTCCGGCCCGAGCGGACGATGCTGGCGCAGAAGCGCGCAACGAGGTCTCGGCCCTCGTATTCGAAGGGCATCGGTGGCATCGAGACGAAGACGTCGTCCGTCAGAATGGCCACGAGCGACCGGAGATCGGCGGACTCCCACGGGCTGACGAACTTGGCCACGATCGCATCCTCGGAGGGTGAGTCGGAGGCGGGAGGCGGTTCGCGGTCGGCGGCCGCTGGCCGTCGGCGCTGCAGGCTGGCGCGCGCTCGTTTGAGGGCACTGTTCACCGATTCGACGGTCGAGTCCAGCATGTCGGCCACCTCTTTTGCGTGGAACCCGAGGACGTCACGCAAGATGAGGACGGCGAGCTGGCGAGGAGGCAGGAGCTGAAGGGCGGTCACGAACGCCAGGGAGATGGATTCGGTCTGCTCGTGGCGGGCCTCCGGGCCGAGGGGAACGTCGATCGCACCCTCAAGGAGGGCATCAGGAAATGGCTCGAGCCATACGACCTCACCGAGGCGCGTCGGCTCGGGCGGTTCAACCCCGTGGATGTTCCACTCCATGGCGGCTCGCCGGCTAGCCGAGCGGCGCGCGTTGAGGCACCGATTGGTGGCGATCCGGTAGAGCCAGGTGCGCAGCGAGGCGCGTCCCTCGAAGCCTCTGAGGCCTTGCCAGGCGGCTAGCAGCGTGTCCTGGAGGGCGTCCTCGGAATCCTGGAGGGATCCGAGCATCCGGTAGCAGTGCACCTGTAGTTCTCGGCGGTGCGGCTCGATCAGCTCTCGGAACGCGTCGCCGTCCCCGGCCCGCGCCCTTGAGATCAGGTCGGCTGTCACCAGCTCCACTCTAGCGTCACCTCTCTCCCGCACCTTGTCGCACTTCCATCCTCATGGACACACCGGCCGAGGGGCGAACTAGGCGGTTGGTGGCCGCCCACTTTCCCAAACGTCGCGGTGTCTGCATCATCAACGGCTTCGATTGTGGGCGTCCCACTGGTCGAGCTGGATGTCGAGCAGTTCTCCCTGCCGATCGCAACCTATGCACGTCGTACTTCCTGACCGCACGGCTGGCTGCAAGGCACATGATTCCAAATAAATCGGGGGTGATCATGACCGTCACCGCCCTCCTCTCGCGGACGGGCGCCCCATTGGTGGGAGGCTACGGTCCGGCGATGGCCGCCAAGGAGGCACTCACTCGAAATCTATCCGCCGAGCTCGCACCTCACGGCATTCGCGTGGTTGGTCTGCGACCACAGGGGATGCCTGAGACGCGAACGATCAAGAATGCCTTCGAGCCTCGCGCCAAGGCATCAGGCATGACCTGGGAACACTGGCTTCAGTTTCTCGCAAGTAGGACCCACCCACGGCGGCTCATGACGCTCGAGGAGATGGCAAATGTGGCGGCCTTCATGGCGTCCGACAAAGCGAGCGGGATGACGGGAACTACCGTCAATTTGACCATGGGCAGTCTGGATGACTAGCGGCTAAGCAATCGAGGATTCGCTAAGAGGGAGCTCGCGTCTGTGCCCGAAGAGGGACGCGACCACCGTCCAGGTTCGCGATGGGAGCGTCGAGCCGGACGTGTCGGCACCGGTCGATGAGCGAGGGTTTGGTCGATAGTCTGACGCCATGAGCGACATAACCCACCGCGACATCGGGACCAACGGCATTCGGATGCACACCGCCGAGGCGGGCCAGGGGCCACTGGTGGTGCTGCTGCACGGCTTCCCCGAGGGCTGGTACTCGTGGCGCCATCAGCTGGCAGCACTTTCGGAGGCGGGCTTTCACGGTGTGGCGCCCGACCAGCGCGGCTACGGCCAGACTGACCGGCCCGCCGAAATCGAGAAGTACTCGATGCCGTACCTGGTCGGAGACGTGATCGGGTTGCTGGACGCTCTGGAGGAGCCTCGGGCGGTGATCGTGGGCCACGACTGGGGGGCTCCCGTGGCCTGGAACACGGCTCTCTGGAGGCCCGACCGAGTCAGGGGCGTGGTCGGCCTCTCGGTTCCATTCAGGAGGCGCGGCTCCAGGCCGCCTCTCGACGTCTACCGCGAGGTCCTGGGTGAGCGCTTCTACCAGGTCTACTTCCAGGAGCCTGGGGTGGCCGAGCGCGAGTTCGAACGTGACGTGCGGCAGACGTTGAGGCGGGTGCTCTTCGGCCTCTCGGGCGACGCACCCACCGTACCGGACATGATCATCGACGAGCACAACGGCTTCGCCGAGGCCATGGGACCCGAGCCGGCCGAGCTCCCGGCGTGGCTGAGCGATGCTGACCTCGACCAGTTCGCGACGCAGTTCGAGAGCACTGGCTTCACGGGCGGGCTCAACTGGTATCGGAACATCGATCGCAACTGGGAGCTGTCGGCCCCCTGGCGGGGCGCTTTGGTCACCCCAGCCGCGCTGCACATGGTCGGCGACCGGGACGTCGTGTACCGCTTTCCGGGTGGCAAAGAGGCGGCCACCAACCTGAAGACGCTTGTGCCCCACCTCACCCAGACCATCGTGCTGCCGGGCTGCGGCCACTGGATCCAGCAAGAGCGGCCGGCCGAGGTCAACGGTGCATTGCTGGAGTTCGTGCAGGCTCTATAGGGGCCGCGGCTGCGCAGTGCCTCGAGCAGGCGCGAGGGCACGGGGGCTGGCTCGCACAGCGCCAGTGCGGAAGCCGGGGCCTGCGGCCTCTGCCAGACGATTGACGCGAACCCGCGGATCGAGCTGGGCGTTGATCTGCGCGGCCCACAACGGTGGGGCGTCACGGGCGGACGCCAGCCGGCACATTATCGGCGTAAGTGCCAGCGGAATTGCTACCAGGAGGGTCGACAATGCAGGCAAGCATCAGCGTGATCGTGACGTTCGCGTACGGCTATGGAGGTCCCCTCGATCGAGACTTCCCGCCTGATACGTCAATCTCAGCGGTGCGGGACGCTGCGATCAACCACTTCAGGTTGGCGAGCGAGCCCGCGTCCGCCTTCTATCTGACCGACCGTGACCAGCGGGTGTCCGAGACGGCGACGATCGGGGAGGTAGCCGGCGGCGCACCAAACGTCCTCCTGAAGCTAGTGCAGAGCTGACCGACGGCGGTCGGCGTTACAGCGGTGCCCAGGCGCGCTCGAGGTGCCAGCGCACGTAGTAGGCGAGCACGCGTGCCCAACTGTTCGCCCGGTCCAGCCGGCAGAGTAGCGTTTGCCGGACGCAGCCGGCGAATACAGGAAACCGGTGTCAAAACCGGTACCGACCTCCGTACTTCTGGGGATGCGAGTTGTCCGAGCGCCCTCTAGCCTGCGCTCAAGTCCAGATGCATGCCCGCTGGGAAAGGAGCCAGAAGGACACCGAAATGACGCTCAAAGTACGGATAATCGCGCTGGCCGCGGCGATCCTGTCATTGGCATGTGGGGCGGGAGCCAGTCCGCCCGGCCCAGATGCCCGTGCGCTGGCTTATGGTGCTGCGGTCAAGAAACTCGACGGCGGGAGGCTCGAGTCTCTCCCGACCGGCGCCATGTACTTTCGTGCGATTCACTTTGTTCAACCCGCCGCCTACACCATCAATTCGACGCAGCATAATCCTGGGTTCGTCTTCGTCGAGAGTGGCTTGCACCAGCTCCAATTCAAGGGCCAGCCGCCCCTCGAGTTGGCCTCTGGCGAAGCCAAGTTTATCAGAGCGTCACCCACTCCCACCTCAATCCCGGAACGGAGCCTTGCAGCTGGTATTTCATCGCACTCTGGCCAGGCTCCACCCGCAGCCAGCCGCTCGTGGATCGCATAGCGAGCCTGGTCTTCGAGAGCGCAGACCTGGTGCCAGGGTTGCGCCAAGGACCTTACTCGCAGGTCCTTCGCGAGGTCACATTGAGGCGTGAGGGCCACTCCGAGGCACACGAATTTGGCGGGATGTCTGTCTTCTTCGTGCTGCAAGGCTCCCTTACGGTGCGAAGCACGCAGGGGCGCGCCGTTGACATAGTCGCCGGCAGCGGCGCCTTCTATCCTCCGAACGTAGCCATTCAGGAGGTCAACGCCGCGACCGGCGAGACCATCTACCTCGTGCTACTGACTACGGCCATCGGCAAAGAGTTCGAGATCCCAGCTTCACGGCCGCCGGGGGGCTGAGATCAGCCGACTCGACGCACGCGATTGTCGTCGGCGTCGGCGATGTAGACGACACCTTGAGCGTCGACCGCGAGACCAACTGGCATGCCAAGCCGCGCGCTCACCGCAGGACCCCCGTCGCCAAGTCCAGTCGCAGCCACGCCGCCGGCGATCGTGCTGATCGTCCCGGTGCTTGCTACACGCCTGATTCGGTGGTTTTTGGCATCGGCGATGAACAGAGTCCCGCGGGAGTCGACGGCCAGACCCTGGCCGATTCCCTCGAATGGGTTGGATGCAAGGTTGATCTCAGCATTTGTTGCGAGATCTCCATCGCCAGCAAATCCGGCTATGCCCGTGCCCGCCACGGTCTCGATCAGGCCATTGACGTCGAAGCGGCGCACCCGCTCGTTGAGCGTGTCCGCGATATACAGGTTGCCTTCGTCGTCGAACGCCAGGCCAGCTGGGCCATCCAAGACCGCGTATAGTGCCGGTCCTGAGTCTCCCCGATAGCCGGCCTCGCCGGTCCCCGCGACCGTCCTGATCACCCCGTCAGAACCTACCTGGCGGACCACATTGTTGCCCATGTCGGCGATCAACAGGCTGTCGCCGAACCCGACTGCGAGGCCGACCGGCAGATGCAGCCGTGCCTCCGATGCCGGCCGGCCGTCTCCAGCGTAGCCGGCTTCGCCAACGCCGGCGACTGTTGTGATGGTCCCGTCGACAGCAACGCGCCTGACTCGATGGTTGAGAGTGTCAGCGATGTAGACATTGCCGGCGCTATCCGCTGCCAGCCCCTGGGGCATATCGAGCTGCGCCAACGCGGCAGGGCCGCCGTCGCCGCTGAAACCGGCCGCACCTGTGCCCGCAAACGTGGCAATCCGCCCGTCCCGCCGAACTTCACGTACGCGGTTGCCCTCAGCTATGTAGATCTCGCCGCCTGGCCCGATGGCGACGGCGAGAGGACGGACAAGCGAGGTGGCGTTGGCACGACGCCCGTCGGGTGAGAAGGCCCGCTGACCGGTCCCTGCTACGGTGCTGATACGAGACGAGCCACCGGTCGCGGCCCCCGACAGCCAGCTCAAGACAAGCGTCACTCCCAGAAAGACTGCCACTGCGGCCGCAGCAACTGCTGCACCGATTGCAAGGAGCCGCGAGACACGCGGCCGGATCTGACGGTCAGGCCGGGTCGCAGTGGCAACGGTACGAGCCGCCCTCGGGCCAGAATCCTCGGCAGCCCTGTGCGCCACCACCCAGGCTGCGATCTGCGCCCGGGAATGGAAACCGAGTTTGCCGCGGATCTGCTCCAAGTGGCTCTCCGCTGTGCGTTCAGAGATGAACAGCCGAGCGGCGATCTCGCGGTTGGTCAGTCCCTGGGCCACGAGGTCTGCTACTTCGCGCTCGCGCCGTGTGAGATTCGGCGTCGCCAAATGTTCACCCCGCCCCAGCCGGCCACGTAGTGTCTCCGGGATACGGCCGGCGAATCGAAGAAATCGGTATCAAAACCGGTACCGACCTCCGTACTTCTGGGGATGCGAGCCGCCCGAGTTCTCCCTAGCCTCCGCTCAAACCCAGGCGCGTGCTCGTTGGGAAGAGGAGACAGGAGGACTCTGACATGACGCTCAAATTACGGATGATCGCACTCGCTGCGGCGATTGTGCCACTGGCGTGTGGGGTTGCGACCTCGGCAGCGGGGTCCGGTATCGGTGAGAAACACGAGATCTGGGTAACTCTGCAAGCCGGCGACCGGATCGCCATCCTGCATGGGCCTGAGGGACGTGGGGCCCAGGCCACGATCGACCTCCCGGCAGGCACTGGCCCTCACATCACAACGTTCTCGCCGGACGGGAAATACGCCTACGTCTCTGGCATGGGGAACGGGGATCTGGATGTGATCCAGACCGGGACTCGTCGATTGCTAAAGACACTGTCCCTCGGGCCAACGGCTACCCACCAGGCCAAGCCATCCCCGAATGGGTCCACGCTCCTCGTGGCGCAAGTCGCCCAAAAGAGCCTGATCAAGGTCAGTGTCGATGAGGTGGCTCAGACGTGGCAGCCGGGCTCGGAACTCTCCTTCGGAGCTATCGGCAAGGCACCGATTTGCACGATCTTCAGTGACGACGGCCAGCGCGCCTTTGTCTCCCTGAATCCAAACGGACTTGCGATCGTCGACGTAGCAACTATGAGGCTGCAGAACGTCCTCGCCACTGACGGTTTCGTCGCGTGTGGAATGGTCAAGTCCAATGACGGGCGGACCATCACCCTGGCAGCCGGTGGTGGTGGAGGTCATCTGTATCGCCTGGACACCGCGACTTACCAGCTGTCGGACCTGGGGGTACTGGGCGCGGTGGATTGGCACAGCTTCAACATGGTCCCAGCCGGGACTATCGGCTTCGGCACAGTGCCTCGCGGCGATGAACTGCGAATCATCGACCTGCGAGGGGACCGTGCCTCTACTCTGGCAACCCTGGCGCTTCATCCAACTTCTGGCACGGCCACCGACCAGCCGGACAACATGGGCGTCTCAGGCGACTTCGTATACGTATCACTGAGAATGTCGGGCAAGGTCGCGGTCGTTAATTTCACCAAGCGGACCGTCAGCTACGTACAGCTGGCACCCCCCGTTCCTGCGATCAACCCGGCCAACTGCGCAGGGTGTGCTTTGCACGGGGTGACAATTCGAAGCTCCGCCGCCTCCTAACTCGCAAGCAGTCGGACCTTCGGCTCCAGGGCCAGGTCCCCACGCCGCTGTGTACCTGGGACCGGATGAGAGAAGCTGAGCGGCGACAATCTTGAACCTGAACCAAGTCACTGTGCCCTCAACCGACGTGGCCCGTGCCGTCGAGTTCTACAAGACGCTTGGCTTGATACAGATCGTCGATGCGCTGCCGGACTACGCTCGATTCGAGTGTCCTGATGGTGACGGGACGCTGTCGGTCCAGCGTGTGGACGAAGTCGCGCGGGGTCACGGCGTGGTCGTCTTTTTCGAGTGCGATGACCTCGACGAGCGAGTTCGGGCGCTCGAGGCTGCCGGAATCTCTTTCGCCACCGGGCCTCACGACGAGGACTGGCTCTGGCGCGAGGCCCGACTGCGCGATCCCGACGGCAACGCGATCTGCCTTTTTCGCGCCGGCATCAACCGTCGTTTCCCACCCTGGCGGCTGTAACGGCCTCTAACCTGATCAAGGCTCGCACGGGCCCGATCCACCAGGTCGACAGCCTGCTCAGATCCCTGGTGAAGCGCGCTGGCCGGCTTGTCGGCCGACGCCGTGTCGCCGTACGGCGAACCAGCGCGTCGTTGGGGGCCTCGTTTGTCGCCGCGGCCGTGTCGCAGCCTCAGGGCCGCGACGATCCGCGACCCCAGCCGCCGACCTTGCGGTAGCCGGCCAACATGACCACCGCGATGCAAAACTGAACCAGGCCAACCGGGCCCGGCAGAACGACGTACCAGACTGGCCCCTGACGCGGGACGATCCCAGTCAACTGGAGGGCCGAGTACACCGCGCGCAATAGGCCGGCCATGAACACGACCAGGATCACCCAGAAGGTCCATCGCCAGCCGCAGATCACGCCGATCGAAAGCGTTCCGAAGAGTAGCGTCAGGACTACAAGAGCCGGAATCTCGGCCTGCGCTTGATTACCGGACAGGCTCAGGATCTGGTCGTACAGCGGTCGGGCGGCCAGGAGCATAGCCACGACCATGACCCAGTAAGCCGCGAAGAAGGCCAGCACCAGCACCTTGGTCCCGTTCATCGCACTTTCCCTCTACTTGCTCGTTGGTCGGAGCGCTGGCTTTCATGCCGGACTCCGCCAGGTCGGCGTCTCGGTCTCCTTGTCGAGACCAGACGCGAACGGCACACGGCGCTTGGCATGAGCCGACCAACGCTGTGTTCCTCGACCGGCTCCCGCGCACTTGCGATCGACACCCAGGATCGGGCCACATTAGGGGTTGGCCTTGGCCTCGTCAAATCGTCGAGTGTAGTCGCGGCCGCGTTCGGTCACCGCGACCAGCTGCGCAAAGTCGCGGCGTTCTCTGTCCGTGACCACAGAGATTCGGTGCTCGCAGAGGCGCTTGATCAGGCCGATGCCGGCGGGCTTTCTCAGCTGCACTCGGCGTTCCTTGCTGCCAGCGTGCTCGGACGACCCCTGCACCAACTCGCGCAGTACCTGCCGCTCCGCGTCCGTCAGGAGCAGCTCGAGGACGAATCGCAGATGCGGTCATTCTCGCGAGGCTAATCGCACTGGTCGGTTCTGGCTTCGCTCTGGCCCGATTCAGGCCCAGGACCCGCTGCGCCATCTTGGGAGTCGTGGCCAACGTCGCCGCAATGTCAGCGGTACTCGTTGCGTTCGCCTCAGGCATCGATGTCGGGCAATAAGGTTCGTCGGTGCTGACACCCATTGCCGGTGCCCAACTCCTTGGCGAGCCGAGGCCCGACAGCCGAGGGCCATGGGCTACCCGTAAACGCGCCCGAGCGTTATCCAGCTGGCAACCGCGACGCGAGGCGGGCCCCCAGCTTGCCGGCCCTTCCACTCGGCCTGCTCCGGCGCAGGCAGCACTTGCCCGATTTCGACAAAGACCTCGGGAGTCGCTTCAAAAGTCTCCTATCGATCAGCGCGATCCGGGCCGGTCTAGTCGAGCCCTTCAACGGCCCCGACATCGATAGCCTGGATGTCGATCCACACGAGGAGCGGAAGCCGTCGATGGCGATTATCGGGCCTGCGGGAAAAGACCCGCCGGCGAGTGGGAAACACCAGGCCACCAAACTCCCGGTGGTCGAAGCAGTAATGTGCGGCATTCGCCCGCTCCCCGAATTCCTCAGCCGTGTAGTCCTGACGCCTCAACAGGAAATCGGCGCCGAAGTAGAAGACCTGCTGACGCGAGTGGGTGCTAAAG
>Ga0126384_10001904_pt1 | contig 12518 bp, 7 predicted proteins | sample PanSoiMetPlot_36_FD_92543 | JGI IMG/M metagenome (GOLD analysis project Ga0126384, IMG submission 92543) | Tropical forest soil microbial communities from Panama - MetaG Plot_36 | ecosystem: Environmental > Terrestrial > Soil > Tropical forest > Bulk soil | place: Panama | collected 2016-02-17 | reverse complement strand
TTTTGTCGAAGTCGGGCTGGGCCCCGAGCTGCCATTGGATTCCAGCGCCTCCAAGGAAATCGGACGCGAACTCGCGGACCCTGAAAACTACGTTGCTCAGATCGTCTAGCCTGGGATCAATCACCCACACGATATCGCTCATGGAGTCCACCGCCGCGCGGGCTGAATCTGCTATCTCAGTAAGGATTGGAATGGAGTCGTTCTGGGATCCATCCATTTTCTGCTTGGCGACTTCGCTCAGGAGGGCCATTCGAGACAGGCTAGACCCGATATCATCGTGAAGATCCGTTGCGATCCGGGTGCGAACGCGCTCCAATTGTATGAGACGGGCGACGCGGTAGCGATGCGCTGCATAAGCCAGCATAGCGAGCGCTGCCGAAGCCAACATCACAAACCACCATCGCAGATACAACGGCGGCGGGATTGTGAAGGCGACCACAGCGGGCTGAGAGCTCACCTCGCCCTCAGCGGTCACGGCGCGCACCAGGAACCGATAGCTGCCCGGCGCGAGCTTCGCGTAGTTGACGGTTCGCTGGTCGGTAGGCACGCTCCAGTCGCGATCCGAGCCTTCCAGTTTGTACTGATAGCGCAATACCTCGCCCGTGTCGAATTCGAGTCCCGCGAAGTCGATGCTTATCCTATTCTGGCCGGCACTGAGCCGAAGCGGCCCAACCTGGCTCTCGCCAAGTTCCGAGATGGGCGACGCCGCCCCCGCAATGCGCAAGCCCTGCATCAGAATCGCCGGCTCAGGTTGTGTCCGGTCAGGCTCAGGGATGAAACGCGACAGCTCGCTGTCATTGCCGAGCCAGAGCGCGCCGCTTTGATCACGATACGCCCACCGCACCCTCCCCGGGAACAATCCGTCGGTCTCCGAATAGTGTTTGATACGACCTGTTAAGGGGTCGAGGCGGTCCAAACCGCGGCTCGCGCCGAAATATATCCGGCCCCATTTGTCTTCGGTGATGCAAGTCACCTGATTGCTCGATAATCCTTCAGCCGTTGAATAGCTTACGAAGCTGGGCCGCGCGGCAGTTGGATCATCGATACGACGCACACCATCCTGCCCGCCGGATACCCATAAACGGCCGATGTGATCGCAATAAATTGCTGTAATCCAGTCGGACGGCGCCCCATCCTTAATGGCGAAAAAGGTGAACCGACCATCCTTGAAGCGCTCCAGACCGCGCCCAGCGATCCCAACCCATAGACCGCCATCATGGTCTTCCGCGAACGCCGTCGGCAGCGGACCGTCGGTCAGCCCCTCAGCTTCGGTGAAGGTATGTAGTGACCCTGTCGACCGTTCCCAGCATGCCAGGCCACTGACGCCTGTTAATCCCCCAGCCGTGCCAATCCAAATGTTACTCTGGGAATCTTCAAACAGGCGAAAGACATCATCCGTAGCCAATCCGTTGACGGCGGTGTAAATGGCCCTGGGGCGCGTCTGCGCCGGTGGAGTGGATCCGCGAGGCAGGGGAAAGCGGCATAATCCATCTCCGGTCGCAACCCACCAATCGCCGCCGCGATCCTGAAGTGCCACCTGTGCCACGCCCCAGCCGTTCTTGCGGATCGACGCAGGCAATTGCACGCGGACCGAGTCGAATCGCCGCCCGTTGAAGCGGGCAATGAACTGGCGGCTTTGCGTATCCCTCATGAACACGCAGAGCCCGCCCTTTTGGTCCTCAAAGACTGAAACGATATCGCCACCGTCGAGGCCATCCTGCTGACCGAACCGATAAAAGCCGTTTCGAGCGACCTTCATCGCGCCCACCACAGTTCCCATCCAGAGATTGCCGTCGCGATCTTCCGCTATGACGCGCGCGCCCACATGGCTGAGCCCCTGAGCAGTCGTATAGCTTCGAAACTGCGGCTGCTCCGCATCAGAAGCAGCAATGAATTCGCTGGGTCCTCTGCCGCCGACCATGAGCCGTCCATTGCTCGTTTGAAATAGAGTGGGAATCCAATTCTGGGTCAGTCCGTCGTTGACGGTGTAACAGCGGGCAACGACAGGGCGCTCGGGACTCGGATCAGAAACTAGCCGGCAGAGGCCCTCTGGCGTGCCGACCCATACCCGTCCGAGACGATCTTGCAGTAGCGCGGTGATTCGATTATGAGGCAACCTTTGGGCTGTGGTGAACCGCTCGACCCGTCCGTCGGTATGATATCGACAGAGTCCGCTGCCGCTAGTGCCAACCCACAATGAGCCTGCCGCGTCTTCCATTAGCGCTTCGATAATCCAGGAATCGAAGTTCTCTTTTGGAAATCCCAGATCCACGCGCTGAGAACGCCATCCATCGGCGGCGCGCTCCAGCCGGTAGAGACCAGCACCGGTTCCGCACCAGATAATGCCGGCTCGATCCTCGAGCAGTCGGTTGATATTTTCTTTGGCCAGAACCGGATCGTCCATTGGGGTAAACAGCGGCGAGCCTTTTGGATGAAACTGGAGCAAGCCGCCCCCGGTCCCCACCAGACAGGTTCCGTCCCGCACTTCCAGTAGATCGGTAACAAAATCGTTGCGCATTCCGTTCGCCTTGGTGTAGTTGGTGAACTTGTAGGCGTCGAAAGGCGAGAGCCCTGCGGCCGGGCAGAACCAGAGAACTCCATGGGAATCCTGAACAATGCGGTTGACGCGGTCGTCGGCGAGACCATCGGCCGTCGTGTAGATCTTGATGGGTAACAGCTCAGCATGAACCTCGGGCGCCAGGCGGCAAACGGCGGACCACGACGCAAGCAGAAGAACTCCGAAGACCTTTCTGTGCCGGCTGCTAAACATAGTTGCGTACGGCTATCCCGGGCGCTATTGGCTTCGCGCAAGCGGTAAAGGAATCACAAAATCTGGAACGCTATATTGCTCAACCCAATTTTGAGCATTGTCGCTTGGAGGATCCGAACTGATGCATGATGCTAGCTGACGGGCATAGGTGTTACTCCTTAGACAGACAGCTTGGAAAGGTGACGACATTCTAGCACTCAGAGAGACAGAATCAAGCCGCTAAAAGTTCATTCAGGGTCCAGATATGATCGGTTATACCTGCGGCATACTGCTGGATAGAATTCTAGTGTTCGAAGTAATCGCTTGGTTACTGTCTGGTTGTTGTCAAAACGACTTTTAAGCGAGCATTTCTTGATTTGAGTGTTTAGTAGTGCTTGATTTGGTGGGGCGAGCAGAGGGATTTGAACCCTCGACCTCCTGATCCACAGGCATCAGAGAGCATAACGTCCTTTAACAGTGGAAAACGTAAGCATATCAAAATGCAAGACTTTTGTTAGAAAGCGTGTCGCCGAAGTCAGCCAATGTTCCCCGAAGTTCATAAACTCGCGTAGATGGGAATGGTAGACGGAAGAGCGCGTTTTCAGTTGTGGTATAAGGATCGTTATGCGTGAGAAGCACTATGTCGAGCGAAACGGAAAGCTGTACGCAAGAGCATATTATAAGGATGTTAACACAGGTAAATGGAAACAAGTCTGGCGCAAGGTCGATTCAAAGAGCCAAGCCCGTGATGTCGCGGACCTAGTAAAACAACAACTCAAAACCGGCACCGAGGCCTTTGAGAATAGGGATACTCTCAACGCATTTCTTGATGTCTGGCTGGGAGCGCACAGGGTGTCGGCACGTACATTGGAAGACTACACAAGCCTGATGAAACATCACGTCCGGCCCACATTAGGAAAGAAAAAGTTGTCGTCAATTAAACCTCTAGATGTACAGCAGGCCGTAAACGCGATGGTGGAAAAGAAGCTGTCCGCCCGCACCATTCATTACACTATGACTGTTTTGCGTTCCGCGCTGCGACAGGCGGTGAAGTGGGGAGTCCTACTCAACAACCCGGCGGAGGACTTGCAACTGCCCAAGCAGAGGAGACGAGAGATGAAATGCCTCAGCCCGCAGCAGGCGAAAGAGTTCCTCAAGTTTGCACGCAAGGACAAATACGGCGTCCTGTTCGAACTCGCTCTAGTTACAGGTATGCGACCTGAAGAGTACCTGGGGCTCCGATGGTGCGACGTCGATCTTCCAAACAGAACTGTTAGTATCCAACGTACACTCGTCTGGAGGCGACAGAAAGCAGCTTGGTATTTTGGCGAGGCGAAAACCGATAAGTCCCGGCGGACAATTCCTCTCACCGAGAAACTTGCAAGAGAGCTCGTAAAGCACCGAAGGAAGCAGAACGAAAGGCGTCTGAAACTGGGAAGTAAATGGACGGATCACGACCTGGTGTTTCCTTCTGATCTCGGAACTCCTCTCTCTGTGCGCAACTTCGACCGCAGACATTTTAAAGAGGTTCTCATCGCAGCAGGTCTTCCAGATATCAGGCTTTACGATCTTCGCCACACGTGTGCGACGCTACTTCTCGCGGCCGGGGAGAATCCAAAGGTTGTGAGTGAGAGGCTCGGCCATTCAAGCATCGTCTTGACGCTTGATTGCTACAGTCACGTCCTTCCTACTATGCAAGATGCAGCGACTCAGAAACTGGCGGCTATTTTAAGGTAGTTATTTATGAAAAAGGACGGCAATCGAAGATTTGCAGAAATGGGAAGGGAGCAAGAAAGTGGTCAGGAGCGATATTAGAGACGGAAGCTTTAAAAAGTTTGCAGCGACAAGCCTTCCGTGCTAACTTACACAATAAGCGCAGACGGATAAATACAAGAACAAGAAACTGCGCATCCTTCCTTCTGCGGAGAGGGTTCAAGACACTGTCACCCTGGTAGAACTTGAAAGGAATCTTTCTACCGTGAGCAGTATCGAAAACCTAAAACTCGCATATTCCGTTTCCGAAGTTTGTAAAGCGCTTCAGATCTCGCGCACTACATTGTGGAAGCTCGTCAAGTCGCGTCGACTCAAACCACTTCGTATTGGACGGAGAGTTCTATTCACGCTAAGAGCTATCGATGAGTTCTTAAACGACGATAGATCCACGCGGCGATGAACTTTCCTAGCTTGACTAATTGCTTTCTCGCCGAAACGAGAATGAGGCAGATGGTAAGTTCAATCCGCGCGCGCGGCCCATGCTCCCTAGACTCGGCAGCTTCATCACGGGGCAGCCGGATTATCGCGTTCCGAGATCCGCAGCGCGAACGAGTCGCAATTGGAGAGTACTGGGCGGCGATGAAGCCAAGGGATGAACAAGCTTCGACCTCGATTCCGAGTGCGAGAGCTGAGGACGGCATCGCCTGCGCGCGTTTTAAAGTGTCGAACAACCGCCCCACTAAATACAGGTTTTGCCGTTCCATATTGGACCGAGTCGTACCACGAATGGCGCACTGAAACTTCGTTGGACCATTGTACTAGCGACAAAGGCGCGTCTGATCGGATCAAGAATTCTTTGCAACTGCCCCTTCAAATGCTCATCCATTGTTGCCAACCAACCTCGATTCTGAAGGCAATACAACGATGCTGTAAGACCACATCGTGGGCTGGTCACGCGCTGCTAACGATGGTAATGCAACTTGCACCGTCATTAAGCGCTCGCAATGCGCGCCCAATCATTCCTGCAAACGCCTGATCCGTACAAAACGAAAAGCATATGAAAAACGAACCCGGAACGAATCTAGAACAACTGAGGTTAAGGCGGGATACGTCTTCGCGCTATCGCGCTCAGACAGAAGGAGGACTCAGAGTTAACACTGTCTAGAGGGTACACAATGCAAAGACGAAAACAGTATCCGAAAAACGCGTTTGTCAGGCTGACCGTTGCTGAACATGGCCGACTAACCGAGCTAGCAAAGGAAGCCAGATTATCCCTGTCGAGGTTTTTAGCCGAATCAGGGCTTGCGGGAAAGGCACCAAGTTACGAGGACAGAGAACGACACGAAAGGGCGATAATGGAGGTCAATCGGGTGGGCAATAATCTGAACCAAATTGCCAGACAACTGAATGCGCAGAGAGGAACCATCAATCTTCGCCGCGTGGAGGAGGCGTTGATAGAAACCAAAGAGGCCCTCGAACAGGTGAAATTACAGTTCTTCAATCGGTGAGAACGAGCGTTCAGGAGCAGTATTATGGCAATGCCATTGACTAAAGTAAGCATAGGAAAGAGCGGCTATGGCGCAGCCCACGCTTCTTACATTACCCGACTGTCCGCGATCGACCCGGCCGGTAGAGAGCGAGAACAGGCTGAGTTGCAGTGTCAGGAGAACTTATCAAGGTCCATCGATGGTGCCGGAGTCGAGCGGGAGCCGAGCGGGTCTGAGACACTTGACGACAACCTCAACCAGGGCGCTTTGAGAAAAGAAAGGAGCATGGGGGACGGCACCGCGCGAGACGCTGACCCAATTTGGGCGTGGAACGCGCCTCAATTCCTAACCGGAGAACGTTATGGAACTAGGTCGGAGTGGGCAGACGAGGGCCGACAATCGGAGCGAAGTAAGCCGCGCGACCACCACGCAACTGAAGAGCACGCTCCGGACATATTGACTCTTGCCCAGAAGGTTGACAATGTGAAGTTGTATTTCCGCTCACGCGAGGAGTTCGAAAAGAGGAAGGGTGGCCGAACTCATTATCGAATAATACTCTCGTTTGATGTCCCGGCTACCAACCGGCAAATCAGAGAACTCAGTAACGACTTTCTTGGTCAGGTGTTCCCAAACGCAATAGCGTTCGGAGCAATACACCGAGATACCGACCACCCGCACGTGCACATTTATCTGCATTCAAGGCAAATTGACGGCAGGCGGATCCAACTCAAGAACCACGACTACAAATCCATTGATGAGAAGTGGGCGAAGATCTACGCCGCCTTCGCAGGAGACCGAAGTCTCTACATCGAGCACTTGCGCAAGAAGGAGGAGACCAGACAGTGGAAGATAGCCGCCGCCGAAGCATATCGAAAGGGTGAACCAATCCCGCCAAAGCCAGAAAGAGATAGCGACCGCAGGGAGAAGTTGTCCGAGCAGAGGCTGTCGGCTCAGAAGTCCGAGGCGCGAGATCGCGCGAGCCAACTTGAGTCCAGACCGCAAGCCGAGCCTGTGAGTAGGGCGGCTTCTGAAAAAGAAACAAGTCGCCTGCTGGCAAGAACTGAGGTCGCCCGAGAGCAACTTGCCCATCTGATTCGGACTGATGCTGCTGAGACTCAAATCAAATCCGCTGCACGAATCGTTCACGATCTGTCTAGTGTTCTGGATAAGACCGTTGCAGCACGGAAGGAGATTGGCCGTGCGAGAATGCCACAAGCAGTCTATACGACCGAAGAGTGGAAACAGCTTAAGGGGTACCGTGCATCGACTGAGGCGCCTGTCAAAGATGATCAAGTTACAGGGCGCCTTCAGGCCGGGTGTGTACTTGCCGGCGCCGAGATGAGAACGGCTCAGGAGAAGGTCGAAGCATTCCGCACCACGTACCAATTCTGGAAATTCGATGTCGAGGGATGGGATCGACCGCTATCACTCGTGGATGTTATCAAAGCTATCAATGCGAAGTCTGAGGAGAAGCTCAAGCTCTATAACTTTCTGAGACCGGGTAAGAGGGACGAGATACAAGGCCAGATCGATTATCTCCGCGACGTGAAGAGGGATATCCAGAAACAACTATCAGCAAAAGGACAGAGCTTTGACAAGAATCTCGGCGCGGCCGAGGTTAGATATCAAATCGCCAGTCAGCAGGTTGAGGAAACGCAAAGAACACGCGCCTCGGAAGGTAGAGGAATGCCCGCTGCGGTTCACACTAAGCATGAACTTGACAGGATGGAAGAGATCGCGACGCGCGACAAGAACGGCGATCTCTTGTTGTATGTTTGGGATCAGGTTAGAGATCGAGTTCTGAGCAAGGCAACCCCTGACCTGGTCGCACGTGTAAAGGGTTGGGCCGTTATGGCCAGACTCGACATGGTCAAGGAAAAGGAGCGACTCCACTACGCAGTCTGCTTCGGCGAATTCAGGCAGATTCCATACAAAGATAAACGCGGGTTTCTCGAGACCCAACGGCTTACAGATGTTACGCCGAAGAATGCACTGGAGGCGATTCTAAGACATTTCACTGACAGCGTTGACCAGAAGCAACAGCAGCGCGATCTTGCTGACAGTTTGAGGCAACAGGCAAGTAGGGCTCAAGAGCGAGCGATGAACGCGAGACAGTTCAGCGAAGCCATGGATTGGATACTCGCGGAACACTGCAACGCCGTCCGAGTCTCTACCCGCGAGGTTGTGCCGGTGTTGAACCAGCAGCAGATTGCGGAGTTGAGAGACATTGCTCATAAGTTGCCTACGCTCAATCAAGCAAGGATGGGATTTCAGAATTGTGCGCAGCAAGCTGAGCAGCTGCTCCAGGCAAGAGAAGCCGACCAGGCGGCGCGGCAAGAAGAGCAGACGCGCAGTTACGGCACCATGAACCGATCCATAGACCAAGCGTCCTCACCCGAAAGGACACAGATCGATCGATCTGAACGCGGTAGTTACTCACGCGGTAGATAAGTAGCAGGTTTCCTAGTATCTTTAAATATCTTTTAGCTTAGTGCAGTTCAGCGAGAATAAGAGTTAAGACCTTCGATTTATGACCCTTGAAACTCTTTCTAAACTCTTTGTCAGAAGAAGTGTCAGTTACGGCAAAGGCGAAGCTCTCAACGAAAGGTTGCACCTTTTCTTTCTGTATCCCCTCGATAGCGAATATGAAGGCTGACTGATTTTTTATTGCCCACTCGACAACTAATATCATGACCTCATGTCCTGTAGCTTCCCCACGGTATTCAGTTAACCAGAGTCTCAATGGTTTTGGATCACGAGTTCGTTCATACTCTCTCAGGATTTTGTGGGTTTCAACACCCACCCGGTCGATCTGATCTTGAACGAGAGGATAGACTGCGACCGATAGGACAAGAATTACGAATAGAGTCTTAGGATAGCGGCTTGCCGAAATTCTCTTGCTCATTTCAATTACCTCCTAGAAACCTCGTCGACGTAGGATGATGTCTAGCCCTGAAAGCGTCCGCTCCCAAAACCCAAGAGATACAGAGCCGACCCACGGCTATGCGAGGAATCTGTTTTCTTCACCGTTTCAGAAGCCTCACGACCTTGCAATGAACGCAGATCCAAAAAACTGAAACGTCGGGATGTGAGGTCCGGCGAATTGCATAGGTTGCGACGTCATCGCCGAGCCCGAAACGGGTCGAAGTTCGTGGGCGGAACGACCAAAACCCTCTCTAGAAGATGAAAGCGATGAAAAAAACCTGTATACCGGCAAATTACACCAACTCAATTAGCGCCGGCCCAAACGTTACTGACCGCCCCGTCTTCGAACCGCACCGACAGCGCGTAGTGCCCTTTTGTCAGCGTAAAGTGCAGAAGCTTCCTCAACTCCCCCTGGTGTTCGCCTGCGTCCCAGTACCACACGTCCGCCAGACCGTGATTGGTCTTGAAGTCGGGTTCCTTCGCAATCTCAAGCACTTCCTGAACCGTCATCCCGGGATGCAGCCTTTCGGAGACGGAGCCAAGCCGAGTTTCGGTCGCACGATACTGTAAGTACTCCCGCAAAAGCTCAGCGAGGAATAGAGCGACGAGCATCGTGAGCAAAAGAAATGTAGTTCTAGTGGACTGTAACAGCGTCATCGCTAGTGACAATTCGGTTTGAGGCATCGGTGTATTTCCATTTGATTGGTTGCGATGCCTCGTTGTAGTAACGGATGTACTTCATGAGCTTTCTTTTCAAGTCAGACACGGAAGTGAAAATTCCGCGTGCAATCACGTCGCGCTCGATTTTGGCAAACCAGAGTTCCACCTGGTTGAGCCAAGAGGAATAGGTTGGCGTGTAGTGGATCGTCACTTTCGGATGCAACGCCAGGAATTGTTTAACAAGCTTTGTCTTATGAGCCGAGAAATTGTCAGCGATTATGTGAATCTCACGGCCCCGAGGCTGACTGGCTACGATGTCGGAAAGAAACGCAACAAACTCCTGACTTGTATGTCGCGGAGCTGTTTTGCCGATGACCTCTCCGGACTTGGTATCCAGCGCTGCGTACAAAGACAAAGTGCCATGTCGGTAGTATTCAAATCCGTGTCGCTCTGCTCTTCCAGGAGACATTGGAAGCACTGGGTCCAGTCGATCCAGTGCTTGAATGCTACTCTTCTCATCCACAGAGAAAATCGCAGCGTGCTGCGGTGGATTTACATACAGGGCAATGATATCGGCCGCTTTGTTCTCAAAGTCTGGATCCTTCGACGTCATGTAGCGCTCAAGTCGGTGTGGCTGAAGTCGTGCTCGCTTCCACACCCGAGCGACCATCATGTGATGAACACCCAGATGCTTGGCCAACTTACGCGTGCTCCAGTGCGTCGATCCATCTGGAGGTGTACGTCGAGTCCACTCCAGAATCTTCGCTTCCAAGCGCGGCGTGCGTTTTTCAATCGCCCGTCCAGGATGCCGTGCATACAAACCAGCAATCCGCTTTTCAAGGAAACGCTTCTTCCACAGCGCGATAAAAGTTGCGGCGCAGTCCAGCTCTTCTTGAATCTCTTGATAAGATTTTCCTTCTGCCAACATCAGAATCAACCGGGCTCGTCTTACATCGCCCGTTGGAAGCGAACGAGATCGAGCACGAAACAGAAGCTCCTTTTGTTCCGAGGCAGTCAGTTGAATTGGTTCATTGGACATGCCTCATTGTACAATATTCGTACTAGCGAAGTCAAGGATACACTCCACTAGTTATACGTTTCATTGGAATCGAGCGCTTACATGACACTACTTGCCGAAGGTCTATTTCACCCAGCGCTGCGGATCCGGTTCAAACGCGGTGAATCACTTCGCGCGGGTCAAAATAAGTCATGGATCAATTGCGGAAGTTGATAAGACTACTCAGTCCAAACTCCATCCTCCTATGTATGAATGTACTTAACCGGACTATGCATCGCGGACATCAGGCAAGGTGTTCTCCTTCGCCTAGTGGGATGGAGTGAAGCCAGTTCCAAAAACTCCACATGTTATAGTACCACCACGAGGCATAACCGCTTCCGCCTCCAAAACCGCCGCCTCCTCCACCGCCCCCGGACGACCGGTTGGCAGCATTCTTCCAAGGATTGCATGTGTATTTGACAACCAGCTTGATGGGTTTCCCGTAACTACTGAGAAAGTTATGAAAGGCATTGTTCATCAGATAGAAATGATCTACGCCCGCAAGATCTATGCAGCCTCTTGACCCGGGGACATCGCCACCGTGTATGAAGAACTTGTCTGGATCCCTGCCGCGAAGATCAGTTCCTGGATCTGGATGCAGGTTTGTTCGGTAATCACCCCATGCTACTCTTTCACGCTCGCTGTGGGCCCAGAGTGGGTGAGAATAAACCCAAACTGTTATTGAGCTTGCGGCGTTCGAGGGGTTCGGCACGATTATCGGAACCTCATCCAAACGATACTGTACTTCGGAGGGGTTGATAGTATACGTACCCTCCGGCAATGGACCTTTCCCTTTCTCGCCCTGATCTTCAACCGAAGTTCCAGGTAATCCTGAGACAGCATTCCAGCTTGAAATCGCTTTCCCACTATCTGCTAAGTGGGTTACCTTGCAACCATCGAAAGTCAACGAGTCGAGGCCCAATGGATCAATTTTGTTAATGGGATCGTTCCATCCGTAGAGATAGCGGTTTAGGGTCTGTGGATTAGTGAGATAAGTACTTCCGGCAAATGGATCGGGCTGCATAAACTTGCCATTTGCATTTTGATGCTGCCGATTGATCGCCTGATCAGTCCCGGTCTCGCTGTCACGCTCATAATTAGTGAACCGGTGCTTCTCATTCTCTCCCGTCCCAGTAACGGTGTCTTCGCCAAACGGGAAATGATCCTCGGTCCCGACAACCGAACCATTGGAATCTGTTATCATTCGCGTGGAAAGTCTGTCCTGATGATAGTACCTCAGCACGGCGGATTGCTCCCGCGCTAGCATCCGCGACCCCGCATAGATGTATTCGGAAATCAGGGTTCCGGTGCTGCCGTTGTATTCGGCGATCACCTGTGAGTCCTCCCACACGTAATGCGTCGTCACCCCGCCGGAGACCTTCTTTACACGCCAGTTATTAGAATCGAAGGTACTCGTGGAAGTTGCGCCACTATCCACGTTCACCTGGCGACCCTCTCCGTCGTATCCGTAACTGTGCGCGCCATCCGACGTACAGTTACCGCTTTGGTCATATGAATATGTAAAGCCGTTGACATTGGCGATTCGATTGTTCGCAACGCTGCCTGTCGTGTCGATCGCAATGTTCTGTAATTGAACACCTCCAGCCAGAGCGTCCCACATACCAGTGCGATTGCCCCATCGATCGTAGGCGAACCTTCGCGTCCAAGCACTCCACCCCGTCGCAGTCAGTAACCTCCCTAGATTATCGTAGCTGAATGCCTGATTCCGCGACTGGCTGTTAATAGTCCCACTGATAGAAGCTAACTGCCCTGTATTCCCTGGGGTCGTACCCGCTCCGAACGCGCCACCCAAGGCGGAGTAGACATAGGTCAAACTCATCAGCGTCGAGCCCTTGGTGGCAGTCTGGCTGGTCAGTTGCAATCGATCCGCGCTGTAGCCGTACGTCTCGTTGACTGCATTCGCCAG
>Ga0126384_10001903_pt1 | contig 12528 bp, 12 predicted proteins | sample PanSoiMetPlot_36_FD_92543 | JGI IMG/M metagenome (GOLD analysis project Ga0126384, IMG submission 92543) | Tropical forest soil microbial communities from Panama - MetaG Plot_36 | ecosystem: Environmental > Terrestrial > Soil > Tropical forest > Bulk soil | place: Panama | collected 2016-02-17 | reverse complement strand
TTGAACCGTGATATAGCCGAGGGCGTTCTGGCCTGGATGCCGAAGACTTACGGAACCGGTTTTCACCAGATTTACGAAGTTGAATCATTGAATCATTGAGTCATTGAGTCATTGAGTCATTGAGTCATTGAATCATTGAATCATTGAGTCATTGAATCATTGAATCATTGAATAAGAATAGAATAATTGGGCATTAACTCAATGACTCAATGAAATCAATGACTCAATGAATCAATGACTCAATGACTCAATGACCCAATGACTCAATGACCCAATGACTCAATCTTTCGAGGCCCGTTGTGAAGAAACCATTTAAGCGCACCGCGTGTAGCTTTGTCGTATTCGGTCTTTTACTGCTGTTTACTCTCACCTACGGGTTACCCTGGGCAGACCGCTGTCGGCACGTCCTTTCCAGGATGATTATCAGAATGGAAATGAAAGTCTCGGCCTGGCAAGGGGTGGAACCAAAACTGGTATCTTTAGCTGGAAGGATCATCGTTAAGCGACCACGGAGGGATTCTCTGAAGGGCGCACAAGTAGAAGCGTTGGACTCCAAATCTGGTTGGGCGTCGCTCACCAATGAACACGGACATTTCGTTCTGCGCGACGTCATATGGTATCCGAGCGCAACCTACAAATTGATCGTTCAGGCAAATCCTTATCAATCAAGACAGTTTGACGTAACTGTACCTGCTGCTTATCCCGACAGTTCACTGATTGAATTAGGCGAGTTGAATTTCGATAACGGCCGTCTTGTTGACGCTGACGAGATCCCAGGACGAAACTCGATCAGCTATATAGATTTCGACGATAAGAACAATTCTTTTTACCGTCGGTGCTTTGAAGAAGTCACCAAAGGCAAACTCACTGACGAAGCGAAAATCGAAGCGATAAATACTTACGTCGGAACAAGATTTGATTTGGATAAGCGCGATGCTCGAGATGAGCCTCCGCGAAGAGTGCTGGAGAATGGTTCAGCGTTTTGCGGCAAGCTGGCACTGGCATTCGCCACACTCGCTGAGGCAGCAGATTATCGTAGCCGCCTGGTGAATGTTATTTATGAGGCGCCCCAACTGACTGCTCACATGGTCACCGAAGTTTTCTACCAGGACCGTTGGCACTTATACGATCCCACCAGCTCATCGGCCCACTTCGATACCAGCCCCAGTAACCAGATTCCCGGATATAAAGAATTGAGACTGAACCCGACCCTGGGACCCGTACGGTTGCCGGAGCACTTACCAGCGATGGACGGTGTCGTAGGAGGCGATATCTATAGGTCGGGTGTTCATCACTACTATTACTTGCGAAAGGGCCAACAATAACAAAGTCCGGTCCCTTACCTCAGTCCTCAATAATAAAGTAGTCTGCGCGACGCGCTTCTCCTTCCGATCGCACTTTTTCGAGCCGGACCGTATCTCGATTCATTACCTGAGAAACAACCACTGGCTGCTTCTCATCGAAAGATAACAAAGTATGAAGCGGCTTCCTGTCAAAGCGTTCAGACCCCTCAGAGTGCCTTAAAACGCTGGCGCCGGTTTTGTCGATCTCGTGGTCAAAAAACTCCACACCGCGTGCTTCTCCGGAGCTACCGACGACGAGCACGGGAATGCGATCCGCAGTTTTAGTTTCCGAAGAGCCGATCTCTGCTTCTCTGTTGACCCTCTCGTTCAGCAGTTCCGCGAGCCGATCCAGTAGCTCCTGTCCAAGCACTTCATTTGCAGGTCTGGGATTACCAAAGCTGCTGTTTTCCCAATCATCGATCATCTTCCACGCGCCTGCCGGCACCTCGACGATAGTTGCTTTGGAAGGTTCGTACATTTCGGAGGCTCGTTCACCGATTGCGTATTGAGCGATCGCTTCCGCGCAAGGGCTGCAAATCGCTACATGATTCGCAACTTGCGCCATGTTCGATGACTCCTCCTTAGAGTAGAAAAACGAGGCAAGCTCATCTATGCCGGGATGAACGCCTATGTGGGATTGTGACTTGGCGTGCGTCCCCTCGGCTTTAAGCGCATTAACAAGAGCCGCGACCGAAGCGCACTCTTCGCATGTCGACAAATGCGTCGCGATCGCCGACGCGCGATCCTCGCCCATCGAGTGGTTCAGATACTCGAACAATTCAATTTCCGGATGCATTGACTTCGTAGACATCGATATTCCTGTTGCAGAGACTGTTTCCTCCAATCACAGCCCCTGCCTACTTATTCCAATTGTCTGAATCCCTGATTATTTTGTCAGACAAAACACCTGTGTGTGGTACTGATGAGAGCGCAAATAGAAACAGGAGCAACAGTTTCATAATTACCTCGTTGCGCGACCGTTAATTACTTCGATGCAAGACCGGTCAATAATGCATGCGCCGAGTCTATTCCTCGCTCATTCAGCCACTTGATCAATCGAACGCGCAACCTTCGCGCACGCTGATAGACCAAATCCTCTGACATGCTGTACTTCTCCGCAATCTCCTTGCCGCTTTGATTTCCGATTATGTATTCGTTCACGATTACGCTGTCCTTCCAGTCGCGACAGACATCGCTAAGCAAACTATCGACAATCTGACGCTGCTCGCGGGCGACGAGTTGCGCTTCCGGTGAAGGCTCTCGCGAGCGAGCTGTTTCGATCGGAGACGGGGCGTCCGAATCGGGATCAGCCGGACTCTGACGCGGATTCCACGACTTGTCGCGTCGGACCCTTCTGATGGTGTCAATCATCTCGCTCGAGGCTATGCGTGCTACGAAGCTCGACAGTTTCCCCTCTCTCCGCCACTGCGCGAGCCCGCGATAAATCTTAAACACCACTCGCGAGATTACGTCGTCCGCCGAGTCCCACGCTGGGAACCGGTAGTGCGAGTTGCGCACGACGTGATTTATTAGCCAGTGGTAACGAGCGATGATTACTTCGAAGCACAGGTGCGCTGCGTGGCGGTCGTTCTTCGAACGCGACAGAAAAGCATCCACGAGCTCTTCGTCGCTCAGGTTGTCGAGCCAATTTCGGTCAAGCTCGGCTCCCGCTCCTGACCCGTTTGCCATCTGCTTACTCTTGATTCTTCTCTTGATCTTTGTAAGCGCATTCTAGCATTGGGAAAGAGCCGCTCGAAAGCCACCCAGCTAGACGGCTGTAAGGTTCGCAGCCTGACAAAAAGCCATTAAATGTTGAGATGAACTTAGGGGATCCGACAATCGCCGGTCCAGGAGGCTTCAGCAGAGATCCTGAAACAATCTGCCAGTCATCGGCTTGCTACCAGACTTTTGCTCAACTTCTTTGCGGCTTTAGCCAGGATGTCGCTGAGCTTAATGATTCCTTCGAGTTCGTGCGCGGCTTGGGAACGAAGCTCACCGTCGTTTGGAGCGCTCACGCGAAATACCGGATTGCCGACAAACTTCGTGATGGATCTGCTGAGTTGGGACAGCATTGGGCCGAACTGGCTAACGTCGAATTCATATCGAATTTTCTCTCCGGTGCGGTCAGTCAGAGCAATCGGGCTATTGAATTTGATTCGATTTGCCCGGGACTTCACGTCATTGCAAGCTTGCGCAACTCCTTTGTAATCAAATGTCTTGGATGAGGAAAGGGGCACAAGGCTCTCGGTATTGAGGCGCTCAAGTTGCCCAAGGTCACGAACGAGTTGGGCAGCCAATCGATTCCGTTCTCGTTCCCGGTCCGTGGCCACAGTCCGCCTGGACATCAGAATCGACATCTCGAGTTGGGCCTGCTCAAAACTGCGAGGATTGGCGTTTGTAGTGGACGGTGTATCCGGAGAGGGCGGATTGGTGCCCGGCGATGGGAATGGTTTTCGTTTTTGGGCACTTATTGATATCGAACACAGCAACGTTAGTCCGATTGCGACTAGAACAACTCCAATGCGCGCAGAAAGCTTCAATTTGAGCCGCCTCATTTCGAACCTCCTGAACGTGAGCCTTATTGGCGCCCAGTATAAATCAAAACTGCCCTCGAACCAAAAGGGATTCTACGATTTTTCTCACTCGATCCGGCGATAGTGGATAGAAGTTTTTGATTGTGTGATATATAAATTCCTCGCGCCGTTATTATGAAAGTAAAGGACTCACAGTGGATCAAACCCTGACCGCAGTGGAAGTGCGAGTGCTCGGTTCGTTGATCGAAAAAGAGATCACCACGCCTGAGTACTATCCATTATCTCTTAATGCCCTGACCAATGCCTGCAATCAGATTTCTAATCGTGATCCCGTAGTGTCTTTTGATGAGAAGACTGTAGCCCGAGCGCTCGAAAGCCTGCGGGAGAAAAAGCTAGCCTGGATGGTGACCGGAGTTGGACGAGTACCAAAGTATGAACATAGATTTGCTGAGGCATTTCAACTCGCCGCACAGGAAATCGCAGTGCTGTGTGTGTTGATGCTTCGGGGTCCGCAAACGGTCGGCGAGATTCGCGGACGCACGGGAAGACTTTACGAGTTCAAAGAGCTGGAGGAGGTTGACCTGACCCTTCAGGCATTGATGGCCGCACAACCGCCGCTTGTAATGAGATTGCCTCGACAGCCCGGGACGAAAGAGTCGCGTTACGCTCACCTTCTTGCGGGAGAAGTCCAGGTTGAGGAGCGTGCAACGAGCGCGCGTCTGGAGCCGGCGACGCTCGAGGTTCAACAGGAAAATGAGAGGCTGACCAGGCTTGAAACGGAGCTCTCGCAACTTCGAGACGAATTGAGTGAACTAAAAGAGCAGTTTCTGGAGTTTAAAAAACAGTTCGAATAAAGTCTCCAGCGCTGATGCGCAACGAATCAATTATCTAAAGTCGCTTAACTCGTGCGCCTTGAGGAAAGGTCTCCGAGGGCATGTTGAATCAATGTGATAGCGACTAACGCGGCAGTCTCTGTCCTGATTATTCGGGGTCCGAGGGTAACTGGCTTGCAGCCATAATCATTAAGCGCCTCTAACTCATCATCACTCCAGCCGCCTTCCGGTCCCACCAGGGCAACAACCGGTCGGAAGCTCGAAGCCTCTCCCAAAACTTCGTTCACACCAAAGCCGCCTCTTTCGCTGAAGAGCAGCAGCGAGTGATCCGCTTTTTCTGCGACTGAGTCATTTGAACTCTCAACAACGCTCATAAATTGATAAATGCTAAGCGGCTCGGTAATCTGCACCAGTCGCCGCCGTCCGCATTGTTTCGTTGACTCGAGAGAGATTCGACGCCACCGTTCCGTCCGGCTGATTTTCTGCCTTTCGTCGAGTCTCATATCCGCATAGCGAGTCATCAAAGGAGTGATTCGGCTGACGCCAAGCTCGGTGGCCTTCTGAACAATAAAGTCGAACTTCTCCCCTTTCGCTAAGGCCTGTGCGAGGGTGAGGTCCAACGGCGATTCGACTTCATCCGACAGCGATTCGGCTATTTCCAACTCGGCACGATCCTCTGCCACGCGGGCAAACTCACATCTATATTCGTTTCCACACCCGTCAAACACGAAAGCCACGTCGCCGGGTGTCATTCTTAACACGTGCATCAAGTGATGAGTCTCGTGGGTAGACAAGACGGCAATGGAACCGTTGATGTCATCCGGAGGTGCATAGAATCTTCGACGAGTCATCGATGATCTCGAGAATCGGTTAGAAGTTCGAAGCAACCAGTATGGTCCATTCACCGGCTTTTTTGCGCTCAATTATAGTAAAGCCGGCCGAAATGAGAGCTGCTTCCACTTCGCTCACCAGAATACTTAGAATGCCCGATAGTATCATTAAACCTGTGTTAGACACGCAACCGACAAGATCCGGCATGAGGTCGACAATGACCTCCGCAGTAAGATTTGCTACTACCACGTCGAAGTAGTTACCTGCCAGGATTTGAGGCTGACCGACGCGTAAGTCGATCTGGCTGGCTAAGTTGTTAATCTCAACATTCTCGCGTGCAACTTCTACGGCGCGTGGATCAATATCGATACCAACAACTCGGGCGCCTGGCTGGAGCAGTGCGGCGCCGATCGCAAGAATACCCGTTCCGGTTCCAATGTCGAGCAGACTGCCACCACGCCAATGTCTCTCTATAGATTCTAAACAAAGCCGAGTGGTCTCGTGCGTGCCGGTGCCGAATGCCATTCCGGGATCGATTTGAATCACGATGCGTCCACAGTCCTCTTTCGGAAGTCTCCACGATGGCGCAACCATAAGACTCTCCCCGATTTGAACTGCTTCGAATCCCTCTTTCCATTTTTGCAACCAGTCTTCTTCAACCACTGAGGAGACAATGCAGTCGCGCAACGCAGTGGGGTGGCCAGTTAGGCTGAGTTCTGACGCGATGGATTGCGCGGTGTGCTGGGCGGCTGAACGTTCATTGAAGTAAGCAGCAAGAGTGACACTGTCGGGACTTTCGTGAAGGGTAACGATGCCTGTGGAGCCGTGGTCGAATAGAATGGCGCTTGCCATTTCCTCAGCGCTGGTTTCGAGAGTGAGTGTGACGAGCCACCATTCATTTGACATGCCGATTTTCGATTGGCGATTTGCGATTGCCAAAGTACCGTAGACTGTCTAGTCCGCGGCTGTGTGAGTAGAACTAGCCTGAAGAACGTGGACAGGAATCCGCAGACTAGACAGTCTACGGTAAGTCGCCAATCGGCAATCGCCAATCAACTTACTCCCAGCTCGTTCAACACGCGTTCATCATCGCGCCAGCGTTCGCGCACCTTCACAAAGAGATTCAGGAAGACTCGGCGCGCAAGCAGCTTTTCGATATCGGCACGAGCGGCCGTACCGATCTCCTTTAGGCGTGCACCGCCTTTCCCGATCACTATTGCACGATGAGAGGCGCGTTCTACATAGATCAAACAGTGTATCTTAGTTATGCCTTCTGTCTCTTCCCAACGCTCTGTGAAAACTGCTGTAACGTAGGGAAGCTCATCCCCGGTAGCCTGCAGTATTTTCTCTCGCACCATCTCCGCCGCGAGGACACGTTCCGGCTGATCGGTCATTTCATCTTCGGGAAACAACAAAGGACCAGTTGGAAGCGCCTCAAAAAGCTTTTCAATCAGTAGCTCGACTCCGTCGCCGGTCAGAGCCGAAATAGGAATAACCTCTGCGAACTCGCGCTCCTCGGTGTATCTTTTGATCATTGGCAGTAATTGCTTCTTGTCGCGCATAAGATCGACCTTGTTTGGCAAGAGGAATGCTGTCGTTGTTGTGGATCTGATCATTTCAAGCACAAAACGATCTCCGCGGCCCATCGGCTGGGTCGCATCGATCAAAAGCACGATGAGATCCACGGAGGAAAGCGCATCAGTAACGACGGACATCATTCGTCGATTCAGTTTGTGGACTGGTCTGTGTATTCCAGGAGTGTCGAGAAAGACAATTTGACCCTCGGGTTGCGTCACTACTCCAGTGATTCTGGTGCGAGTGGTTTGCGGCTTATCCGAAACGATCGCGATCTTTTCTCCGACCACTCTGTTAAGCATAGTCGACTTGCCGGCGTTAGGACGTCCAATCAGCGCAACCACTCCAGACTTGCGGTTTTCGTCTTTCACTAAGCGAGAAGATAACACAAAAGGGGATGAAACAGGTGCGGGTATGAAACTCAACTCTTTTGCAGTTCGTGAGTCTGCTCATTGCTGCTAGTTGCTTCGGCTTCTTGTTTAGTCGGCTCATCGATCCTGCTTAGCCTGATCCGATTAACTCGTTTATTGTCGGCTTCGACCACCTCAAAACGCAGACCTTTAAAGTCTAGTTTTTCTCCAACGCCCGGCACATGGCCAAGTTCGTTGATTACTAATCCTGCAACAGTCGTGAAGTCATCCGCCTCGAGTTCCCGGTCAAAGAGCAGCTCGATTCTTCTTATCTCGACGCTTCCATCAACTAAATAGGAACCATCATCTGACTGAATGATTTCGTCGGATGCGGTGGCTACATCCTCGTCTTCTATCTCGCCGAGTATCTCTTCAATGATGTCTTCAATTGTTACCAGCCCCGCGAGACCTCCGTATTCATCGATGACCATCGCGATCTGCACTTTTACCTTCTGCATCTCCTCCAACAGTTCTCGGATTGGCTTGCTTTCCGGGACGAAGTAGGCGGGACGCATGCATTTCGTCACTCGCATTTTCACCTTCTCGGCTTCACAGTAAGCCAGCAAATCCCGAACGTACACGATCCCCTCGATGGTATCGATTTGATCTCGATAAACTGGGATTCGCGAATGTTTGGATTCGATCATCAATCCTCTGACGTCCGCAATGGTTGCGGTTGACTCGATTGCGACGATTTGAAGCCTCGGACGCATGACTTCGGCAACTCGAGTATCGCTGAACTCGATGATTGATTGTATAAGCTCCCCTTCCGACTCTTCGATGATACCGGCCTCTTCGCCGACATCGATAAAGGCCTGGATCTCCTCTTTCGTCTCCTCGTCTTCATCTTCGGTTACATCTTCCTCCGGCTCCGGTTTGCGCATCCGATTGAGGAGGTGTATGACGGGCGCTACCGCGATTGAAGAAAAGCGATAAAACATTCGAAAGGCTGGGAGAAGGGCCCAGAACACCTCCTCGGGATGGTTTTGAGTCAACAGTCGCGGGACAAGCTGCCGGAAGAGAACCACTACTATAAACACCGCGACAAAGCTCAAAAGCAGCGGAGCCCTTACGCCCGTATCTATGAAGACGTCGGCTAATAGGATTGCGATTGCGGCGATTGACAGCTGCGTTCCGAGGATAAGGATTAATTCGAAGCGCCGGCGGTGGTCCATCAACTCGCGGAAGAAGCGAGTTCGCCCGTCGCCGTTTTCGCGCTCTCCGCTCAGTACGCGGAGAGAAACGTCGCTGAGCGATTCATAGGCGCTTTCAATGGTGGAGAGGAAGACCAGCAGTAGTAAGACCCCGCCGGTCAATGATAACTCGGTTAACATAAGAGAAGTGAGGTAAGAGACTAATGAGTCTGCTCGCGTTAGTTTGAATTTGTGTAAGTGTTCTTACACGGATGCAGACATTTCCTTTTTCAATCCAGCAGCTTTCTTCGCACTCTTAACTCAAGCCGCTTCATTTGACCGCTGTCGGTCTCGTGATCATAGCCGCACAAGTGAAGTACGCCATGAATCACGAGTTCATCAACCTCCCGATCAAAAGAATGACCGGCCTCAACGGCCTGACGTTGCGCCGTGTCAGTTGAAACCACCACGTCTCCCAGATCTTCAAGCGCGTTGTTGTCGATGAATAGCCCGGCGGCGGCATCGGTGTTCCCGGCCGGGAACGAAAGTACATCGGTGGCGCGATCATTTGCCCTGAATTTATTGTTCAGGTTTCGAATCGTGCGGTCGCGAACAAAGGCAACAGTAAGGGTCGAATCGCCCCTCCCGGCTTCTGCGAGCGTTGCATCTGCGATTCGCGCTATCCGAGTCGCGTCAATGCGCGCGAGTCTCTGCCTATTCACTACTTCAGTCGCCACGAACCTCTCTAAGTTTTGGAGGGGTTTTCGTCCCTACCACCGGAATGCTTCCGGAATCGAAGGCCTCCACTGAGGGAGCTACCTTCGATAGCTGGTTAAAATCGTAACCAGGGTATGCTATTCGATGATGGTGAATACCCATCAGCACCTTGACGAAACTTTCGGCTACCAGGCGAAGATCGCGCAGAGTTATGTCGCACTCATCGAACTGACCGTCATCACGCAGCCTACCGCTGATCATATCGACCATGTTCCGAAGCTTAGCGGGTGTCGGCTCATCAACCGTCCGGGCCGCCGCTTCCACAGAGTCGGCGATCATTATTATTGCCGCTTCTTTGCTCCGCGGTTTCGGACCGGGGTAGCGGAACTCCTGCTCGAGCGCGGTCGAATCGTTTGACGTGCCTTTCCTCGCTTTGTAGTAAAAGAATTTCATCAGACCGGTGCCGTGGTGTTGGGGGATTATGTCGATGATTCGTGGAGGCAGCTTGTGCTGCTTTGCCATTTCGATACCTTGTTTGACGTGATTCGCAAGCACTATCGAGGACATCTTTGGAGACAATTTATCGTGGCGGTTGTCCATGTAAGATTGATTCTCGACGAAGTAAGTCGGACGAACGCTCTTACCGATGTCGTGGTAGTAACACGCAACCCTGGCGAATAATGCATCGCCCCCCACGGCTTCAGCGCCTGCTTCTGCAAGCAGCCCTACCATTATCGAGTGGTGATATGTGCCCGGCGCACGCTCAGCAAGCTGCTTGAGCAGTGGCAGATTCAGGTTTGAGAGCTCTAGCAGTTTAATGCTGGTTGTTATTTGGAACATCCACTCGAATAACGGAAGCAGTATCGAGGCAGTCATAGTTGCCAGCACACCACCGCCAAAGGCGCAGAATGAATCAAAGAGCAGCAGGCGGAGGCCTGGCTCGTTCGCGCCAAGCAAGTCCAGCGCGAGCGCAGTTGCTGCATTTATTGCCCCGATCCATAGACCCGCAGCAACAAGCGCCGTTCTGTCTCTACAATTCTGCAGGTGATAGATCGCTCCTGCGCTCGACATTAATGTGAACGCCGCCATGTACATATTGCCCGAGAAAACGCCTACAAACACCGATAAGATTGCGGAAAAAATGAACGCGGCGTTCGCGTCCGTCAGAATCGTGATCATCACTGCACCGACGGCTAACGGCGCGAGGTACCGATACCCATTCGGAGTATTGAACGGCGTGTGTGTGGACCACTGGCTCATTGCCGAAGCAAAGGTGAAGAAGAGCCGCGCGAGCCCAAGAGTGATGACAAAGCAAGTGATCTGAAGGAGGAAGTGTCTGCGCACACGCAGATGCTGTCGCTGATAGCGAATCATGTACTGCCACAATACCAGCAACAGCAGCATCACGATTATGATGGTTCCGGCGAATTCAAGCGCACGAGGGCCGGTTGGCCGATGCAATGAAGCCTCCGTAAGCAACATTGCCTTGGCTGGTGTTACCGTCTCTCCCTTGCTGACGATTGGCTTGCCGCGCTCAACTGTGATCATCGCGACCGGAATTGCTTCGGCGGTTTGTCTCCTGCGCTTTTCAGTCTCTGCTTCGTTGTATTCGAGATTTGGTACGATGAATGAACCCAGTATTTCTCCGAGCAAGCGCCGGTCGTTGACACTGTATTCCGCAGGCCAGATCAGCTTTTCAGATTTTAGCGATGCGCTCGCAGTCAGTTTATCTCGTATTGAATTGAAATCAGTAAGAATTACCTCCTGGCCAGTTTTTATATCACGCTTGAGAATCCCGCCCGTTCCGAATCTCCGAAGCTGACTGCGGCTGCTGACAACCGGACTCATCATTACCGCTTCAACGTGTTCGGTCATCAGACGTTGGAGTTCAGAGCTGAAGCGATGTTTTTTCAGCAGACTGATTTGATCGGGATCCAATGGGACCCCAATCTCCTCCTCGATTTTGTCGTGCAGGTCTTCGACCGTTGCACCGACGGGCATCTCTCGTCCGATTGCGAACAGCTGTTCGAGACTGGATTGGGCGTCCCGTGCCGCTCGCGTGTTGAAATCAAAAATCGGTAACACCTGGATCGCCGCCTGGTCGCGCGCTGCTTTTGTTTCGGCGGTGTCTTCTACTCTTATGTCTTCGGGCGCGATTATGTCCGCCGGCGCGACGCTTCCCGCCGGCAACTGCTCGATGCGTGGTCGCTGGTAATCACGAAGAAGGAGAATCGATAGTGCGACGATGATGAAGACACCGACGCCCGCGTCGATAACTGTTTGATCGGAGAGGCTCGATAGAAATGACTTCAGTCCATCGATCAGTCGTGTTGAGAAACTACGATTTGTGGTTCCTGCGGGCTTTGACATGTCGAAACGGTGTCACTAGTAGATTGCGTCCAGCTTCCCTTAATTCAAGTTTGAATCGTCGTTACATGTGAAACTGTGTATCGACGTGGTCATCAGGCGGAAAGCGGATCGTCAAAGGGCAATATTATAGCTTGTCTTCGAATTTCGTTTTACCGTGTCGCTCGTACGCCTGGACTATCATGTGAACGAGATGATGCCTCACTACGTCTTTCTCGGTGAAGTAAATAAATTCAATTCCTTCGACTCCCGAGACCACTCGCTGTGCTTCTACCAGCCCTGACCGGCGGCCTGCTGGCAGATCGATCTGGGTTATGTCCCCGGTTATTACTGCCTTTGATCCAAAACCGATACGGGTGAGAAACATCTTCATCTGCTCGGAAGTCGTATTCTGCGCTTCGTCGAGGATAATGAAGGCGTCTGACAGCGTACGGCCTCGCATGAAAGCGAGAGGCGCGACCTCGATCACCCGCTTCTCAAGCAAACGTGTTACTTTTTCGTAATCGACCAGATCAAACAACGCATCATATAGCGGGCGCAGATAAGGATCGACTTTGTCCTGAAGATCCCCTGGCAGGAATCCTAGTTTTTCGCCCGCTTCGACTGCCGGCCTCGCAAGCACGATCCGGTTCACGCGTTTCTGCATTAACGCCTGAACCGCCATTGCGACCGCTAGATAGGTCTTACCGGTACCTGCGACTCCGATTCCAAAGACGATATCATTCTTTTCAATAGCCTCAATGTAGCGCCGCTGATTTGCTGAGCGAGCGGTGACCTGTTTCTTA
>Ga0126384_10001902_pt1 | contig 12529 bp, 9 predicted proteins | sample PanSoiMetPlot_36_FD_92543 | JGI IMG/M metagenome (GOLD analysis project Ga0126384, IMG submission 92543) | Tropical forest soil microbial communities from Panama - MetaG Plot_36 | ecosystem: Environmental > Terrestrial > Soil > Tropical forest > Bulk soil | place: Panama | collected 2016-02-17 | reverse complement strand
GACCAGTTCCAGGAAAGGGGCTACCGGGTTGCGAGCGCATACACCGTCGCAACCACAAAAAAGCCTTGCCGATTCATCTACACCGACGCATTGTGGCATGGCGGAGATATGATCGGACTCGGTGTTTCGTCGTTTTCACATTTCGGCGGAGTACATTTTCAGAACGTGCACGGCTTCGAAGAATATGTTCGCTCACTCGATGGTGATCAGTTACCCCTGCTGCGCGCCTTATCGTTGACGCCAAAACAAAGGCTGATTCGCGAAATGATTCTTCAACTCAAGACTGGAGCACTTGATAGTGCTTACTTCCGACAGAAATTCGGAGTCGAGATCTGGGATGAGTTTCAGCCGGTTTATGAGGGGTTGATTGCGCGGCACTTGATCGGAAGAAACAACGGAACGATCAAGCTGACGCGCCGAGGGTTACTGGAAGTAGATAGTTTTTTGTCGGAGTTTTTCGAGCCGGAGTTGAGGCCGACACGCTACTCCTAAGCGCTGCTTTGCGCCTTTGTGGCTTTGCGCCTTTGCGCGAAATAAGTGGCCAAAGGCACCGACGAAAACGGAAGGACAAAAGGCACTCAGAAACGAGACACACGCATTTCAAAAAGCTGGAAATTATCTCGAGAAGGTATGTAACTAAGTAAAGATGGAAAAGAACGCTAACAACTTTGATGTAATCGTAATAGGCGGAGGCCCTGCGGGCAGTTCGGTAGCCAGCATTCTCAGCCGTGAGGGCCGTAAGGTCGTTTTGTTCGAGAAGGAACAATTCCCACGCCATCATATCGGTGAGTCGTTGATGACCGATACCTATTGGACTTTTCAACGGATGGGGTTTTTGGAAAAGCTCAAGGCCAGCCCGTTCACTGTTAAGTACAGCGTGCAATTCGCAAACTCGGCCGGACGAGAATCGCGCCCGTTTTACTTCTTCGAGGCTAACCACCACGAGAGCGCAGTAACCTGGCAGGTTACCAGATCCGTGTTTGATCAGATGCTGATCGAACACGCTGAAGAACAGGGAGCGACGGTTTATCAGCGAACTTCGATTAAACAAGTGCTCTTCGACGGAGACCTTGCGTATGGCGTCGAAGCGCAGATGCCCGATGGCACCGTGCAACAGTTCCTCGCAAAGGTTGTGGTCGATGCAACCGGTCAGAGCGCAATGCTTTCAAACAAGTTTCGGTGGCGCGTTCGCGATCCCAAGCTTAAAAAGGCAGTGCTCTATTCCTATTTCAAGGGCGCTCACCGCGAGCCTGATTTAAATGGCGGAGCTACTCTGGTATTGCGAACTCCGCCGGGCAGCGGTGGATGGTTCTGGTATATCCCGCTCGAGGACGACATTACCAGCGTGGGAATTGTTGCCGATCCGGATTATCTGACAAAGGACCGCGGCAAAGACCTCGCGAAGATCTTCGATGAAGAGATCGAGAAGTGCGAGTCTTGCCGCAGGCGCGTCGCCGGCGCCGAGCGCGTGGATAAGATCTATTCGATAGTTGATTATTCTTATCGATCGAAACGATGCGCAGGCGATGGTTTTATTCTGATCGGTGACGCATACGGATTTCTGGATCCGATTTATTCTTCGGGAGTACTGTTGGCGCTCAAGATGGCAGAACTGGCTGCAGACGCAATCCACGATGCGTTCAACAACGATGACTTCTCCGGCGAGCGGCTCGGTCAATTCCAGTCAAAGCTCGACAACGGCATAGAGTCGATGCGCAAGCTGGTTCATGCCTTTTATAACGACGGCTTCAGTTTTTCTCAGTTTTTGAAGAAATATCCCGAGTGCCGTGTAAACATAATCAATCTGCTGATCGGCGATGTTTTCAGGGCGGGAGTTGATGAGGTGTACGGCCCGTTGGCTGACTTCGCAGTGATTCCTCCGCCGCTCTATGAGGAATTTCTCAATGCCGAACGCAATGGGAATCGGGAATCGAACGCGGAGGCTGGCCAGGCCCTCTCTGCGACGTATGCGTCTTACGACGACCGCGCCGCGAAGTAGTTTGAATCCCCTTGTCTCGAAGTAATCATACCCACCTCGCCAGAGGTGGGTTTTTGATGTCGAGGCCTACACACAGAGAGGGATCTCACACTCATTTTTTTCTTTCCTTCATCCTCGCCTCTATCCCCTCTCTAAAATTTGATCCTTCCGCCCAGACCGTCTATTCTCCAACAACTATGGCAGGGTTTCAGCTCCTGATCCTTCAAGTCGGGACTATCCTCATCGTCGCGCGAGTCGTCGGGTGGCTATTCGGCAAGCTTCACCAGCCCCGTGTTGTAGGAGAAATGCTCGCCGGTATTCTCCTCGGTCCCTCTTTTCTCGGCTGGCTTGCGCCAAATCTCTCTGCAATGATTTTTCCAGGTGACAGCCTCGGTCACCTGAATTCGCTGAGTCAGATCGGCCTGCTCATATTCATGTTTCTTGTCGGACTGGAACTCGATCTCGGTCATCTTCGCGAGCTGGGTCGAGCGGCAGTTATGACCAGCCAGGTAAGTATTGTTCTGCCGTTCATTCTGGGCTCTGCATTTGCCGTTTATCTTTATCCGAGGCTATCCAACACTGGCGTAAACTTTACCGGCTTCGCGCTGTTCATGGGCGCCGCGATGAGCGTGACTGCTTTTCCGGTGCTCGCTCGAATCCTGACCGAACTCGATATGCTTCGGACCAGAGTGGGCTCGGTGGCAATCGCTTGTGCCGCTGTCGATGATGTCACCGCGTGGTGCATTCTCGCCGCGATCATCGTAATTGTCCGCGCATCAAGTTCAGAGCTTCCGGTTTGGCTCACGCTCATTGGTCTTGCGGTTTTTGTGTCTGCAATGCTGCTGTTTATAAGACCGGCTTTAAGACGTCTCGAAATGGCATACGAGAGACGCGAACAGTTAACCCAGAACTTGATTGCATTCATACTGTTGGTTGTACTGGTCTCAGGGTGGATCACTGAATTTCTGGGAGTGCACGCTTTGTTTGGGGCTTTCCTTGCCGGCGTGGTGATGCCAAGACACAGGGATTTCGCGAGAGAGCTTTCAGAGAAATTTGAAGCGTTGATAGTGGTGCTTTTGCTTCCGATCTACTTCGCGCTTACGGGCTTGAAATCAAGCATCTTTCTTATTACCGGCGCGCAGTTGTGGGTATACTGCGCGATTATTATTGTCCTTGCGGTTACCGGCAAATGGGGCGGCTCGATGTTGTCTGCCCGTTTGAATGGAATGTCGTGGCGGGAGTCGGCAGCTGTGGGGATTCTGATGAACACACGCGGTCTGGTTGAGTTGGTTATTCTCAATATCGGACTCGATCTAAGGATTTTGTCCCCGACTCTGTTTTCAATAATGGTACTGATGGCACTGGGGACGACGTTGATGGCTACGCCTCTGGTCAAGTGGATTTACCCGCACAGTGTCGAGGCGCCGGTGAAGGATTTAGCAGTGGAGCTCTGACCACATTCCCGAATCCCACCAACTTTTCCGCTGGTGGGATTCTTTGGAACGCTCCTGTTCCTCGCTCATTTTCTTTTTCTTTCTGATCAATTAGAATCCCAACGCAATAATCACTCAAATCCGAGGCGACTCTTGTAATTAGGCAGGTTATCTATGTCAAAGTATCAACAAATCATCATCGCTCTACTGATCGCTCTTCTATTATGTCTCACAACTGCTGTTGCCGCGGAAGACTGGTCACAATTCCGTGGGCCAAACGGCACCGGCGTTTCAATCACAACCGGATTGCCTACAGAGTTCGGACCCGACAAGAACGTCGTATGGAAGACCACTCTCCCGCCCGGTCATTCGTCCCCGGTATTGACCCGCAATCGAATCTTCCTCACCGCTCACAGCAGCGAGAAAGAGAATCACAAGCTGTTCGTGATATGCCTCGATCGACAGACCGGAAAGCAAGTGTGGCAACGAGAAGTTCCCCGCTCACATGGCGGCCGCCTTCAAAACGTCAATGGTCCCGCGTCCCCAAGCCCAGTGACCGACGGGGAAAACGTATACGTCTTCTTCCAGGAGTTCGGGATGGTCTCCTACGACGGCAGCGGGAAGGAACGATGGAAACTGCCGCTTGGCCCGTTCAACATGTTCTATGGATTCGGCGCTTCGCCGATCCTGGTTGATGACTCTGTTATTCTACCGATAGACCAGGATAACCCCGGCTCTTTTCTTATCGCTGTAGACAAGAACAGCGGACGTTTGCGATGGAGAGTCGAGCGACCAGAAGTAATTTCGGGGTACTCGACGCCGATTGTCTACCAACCGAAACAAGGCCCTAAGCAGATCATAATTCCCGAATCGTTCCAGCTCTCAGCCTACTCAGTTGCAGACGGCAAACGAGTCTGGTTTGTGCGCGGGCTGGCTTGCGAGATGAAATCGATTGCCAGTCACGACGATGATTATCTTTACGTCAACGGCTGGGGCTTTCCTCAGAATCAGCCTGGACAACAAGTCGCAACGATTCCGTGGAAGGAGGGTCTCGCGCGGTACGATAAGAATCACGATGGCCTCATTACTAAGGATGAAATCGACGGCAAAGAGATGATGGACAAGATGCTCAAAGGAGCATTCGAGGCTTTTGACACTAATCGAGACGAGAAACTGAACGAAAAGGATTGGAACGTTTTCCGAGCGATGCTTGCTTCAGAAAACGGATTGCTGTCGATCAAGCTCGGCGGACAGGGCGATCAGACCGCGAGCGCAATTCGTTGGCGCTACCAAAAGCCGGTTCCGCAGGTACCTTCGACTCTTCTCTACAAAGGCGTGCTTTACATGGTGAACGATGGCGGCGTGCTGATCTCGTTTGATCCGGCTACCGGGAGTGTAATCAAACAAGGTCGCCTTCAGGGGGCAATCGACAAGTATTTTTCCTCACCGGTCGCCGCCGATGACAAGGTTTTTCTGATCGGAGAAGGCGGCGCGGTGTCAGTGCTCAAGGCCACCGGTGAATGGGAAATACTAAAGGTTAATCAGCTCGACGATGAGTGCTTCGCGACTCCGGCGATTGCAGACGGTCGAATTTATATCAGAACCAGAAGCGCGTTGTATTGTTTCGGTAACAAGAGTTGATGTGCTTAGCAGGCTTTGCGGTTCATTGCGTCTTTGCGAGAAACCTTTATTGCAGTTAGGGTTCGCGAAGACGCAAGGTACCGCGAAGATCGCAAAGTTGGGAAGGCACAAGGAGAGTTCGTGGCTCAAATAAATAAGGAGCAAAACAAATCTATGATGTGGGTAATGTTCGCGTTAGGCGCGGCGTTGTCGTGGGGACTTTATGGACCGATCCTTCATAAGGGTCAAACAGAATTGGGAAACCCGTTTCGCGCTTTACTCTGTGTAGGAGTCGCTTACTTTCTGATTGGTGTCCTGGTGCCGGTCATCGTGCTGGGCGCGCAGGGAGGGCTCAAGGATTTCAATAGCGGCGGGATCACGTGGGCTACGCTGGGCGGCGCGCTCGGAGCTGCCGGAGCGCTCTGCATCATTTATGCGTTCAAGGCCGGCGGCATACCAACCTATGTGATGCCGCTGGTATTCGGCGGCGCCCCGATAGTAAATGTCATCTTCTCGATGTGGCAACATCCGCCCAAGACGGCGCCAAATCCCTTGATCTATGTTGGAATGGTCCTGGTCGCGGTTGGGGCAGGAATTGTGTTGTACTTCAAACCTCAGGGATAAGTCGACTCCGCGTATAAGCTATCAACCCCGTGACCGCAAGCGCATACTGTGCAGCCTTTCGGTTTGCGCTCATTTTGTTCATAGAGGTCGTCATCGCATGAACAGGATCTTACTCACCTCACTGGCAGTCATTACGCTGAACGGTATTTGTATCGCGCAGGTAAGCGGAAATGCAGCCTACTCGCAATCCGGCGGGAACATAAGGGCCAAACAGAACGAACGTAGTAAACACGTCCTGCAACAGGGAGAGATGCCTCCAGGACCAAATAGCATGTTCGTCGAAGCCAGCGTGCTGATGAACGTTAAGGCTGACGAATACGTTGCGGTTTTCGGAATTATGCAGGAAGGCCAAACCGTCGCCGAATGCAACCAGAAGATGGACTCTACTGTTGCTGAATTCACAGCAGAACTGAAGCAACTTGGGATAAGACCGGACGATATATTTGTCGATTTTGCAGCACAGAACAAGATTTACGGATTTCAGGTTGCCGGTTCGATCGCGAAGGAGAAACTCGTCGGGTTCGAATTAAAGAAGAACGTTGCCGTACATTACAAAGACAAGATGCTCCTGGACAAGCTGGTGATTGCAGCGGCGAAATCGAAGATATTCGATCTGATCAAGGTTGACTACGTTATAAAAGATCCGGTCAGCATTCAGGCTAAGCTTATGGATGATGCGACACAAATCATCAAACAGAAAACCGTAATGTATGAGAGGCTACTTGGAATTAGAGTTCAACAGCCAGCGCAGGTCTATGCAGAGAAGCCGAGCATATACTTTCCGTCAGAAATGTATGACTCATATGCCGCCTCAGAATCGGAAGAGATGATCAGCGACAGCGATCGACAAAAGTATGCCATTCAAGGCGCTCGAAAGAGCCGCACATTCTTTTACAATGGATTGACCTGCGATGGCTTTGATCACGTAACAAATCCGGTGATTATCGAACCGGTTGTCCAGTTCACTCTCTATTTAAAAGTAAAGTACGATATAGAACCGGTCAGAAAATAAGGTTCCGCAATCCACGATAATTAGTGGACGCCTCGGAGCAAACCAATTTTCCTTGATTTCATAGTCTAAGAGTTCTGATCGCTGTGAAGATGATGGAGGGTACGATGCGCATATTGCTGCTTGTTACCATCTTGCTTTCATCGATCCCCTGCGCTGCAGCAGACGACTGGCCGCAATGGCGCGGTGTCTCCGGTAACGGAGTGTCTACCGAAACTGGATTGCCGCTTCGTTGGGGTAAAGACGATGTTGCATGGAAAACTCCATTGACCGGACTCGGGGTTTCTTCGCCTATCGTTTCGCGGGACCGCGTGTTTGTTACTTCGCAAATCGGTTCGGTCGAGCTGCGTCCGGGTTCACATCCAACTCTCGCGAGAGGTCCGGAAGCTGCTTCGGAAAAACCTCTCGGCAAAGGCGCAACGTCGACCCCTGGAAAGCAGACTTTTTTTCTTATCGAAGCCTTTAGTCGCAGCGACGGACGCAGACTCTGGGAGTACCGGCTCCCCGCAGAAGGTCCGCTTATTCCAGTTCACCAGAAACATAATCTTGCCAGCCCAAGCCCGGTGACTGACGGTGAGCTTGTATACTCATGGTTTGGCAATGGCCAGATCGTTGCCCTGAATTTTGATGGAAAGTTGGCCTGGCAACGACACCTCGGGAAAGAAATTTCACCGTTCGAGATCGAATGGGGACACGGCAGCTCGCCGACAATCTATCGTGATTCGCTGATCCTGCTCTGCGATCACATTCCTGCATCCTATCTGCTCGCTGTCGATAAGAAAACTGGAAAGGACAAATGGCGCGTGGATCGTGGCAAGGGAGTGAGATCCTACAGCACACCTGCAGTCGTTCGAGGACCATCCGGCGACGAGTTGATCGTCAACGCCAGCGAGCGCATCGACGCATACGATCCGGCAACGGGTAAACACTTGTGGTACACAGGCGGGCCCAATCGTTTTCCTATCCCGGTGCCCACTGCTGAGAACGGCATTTTGTATGCGAGTCGCGGCTATCGAAGCGGGCCGTTCATGGCGATTCGATTAGGAGGGAAGGGCGATATCTCTTCGACTCACGTTCAGTGGTTAGTGCCGACAGGCGCACCCTACGTCTCTTCGCTGGTTTTGTATCAAGGATTGATCTACATGGCTAACGATGCCGGCGTTGCGAGCTGTTTCGACGCAAAGACCGGCGAGAAGGTTTGGCAGGCAAGAACAGAAGGCATATTCAGCGCGTCGCCAGTTGCCGGCGACGGAAAGGTATACCTCGTAAGCGAGACAGGGGAGATCATCGTTCTCAAGGCGGGTCGAGAATATACTGTGCTGGCGAAGAACGATCTCGGCGAGCGCCTGGTTGCATCACCGGCAATCTCGGGCGGCCAGCTGTTTCTTCGGACGGATGGATATATCTTCTGTATTGGCAAACCCACATCGAACCCACGACGATAAGAACCGCCAAACAAATCGTTGTAAAATCAACCAACCGGTATGGATCTTTAGCCCCGTCTAAAAACAGCCAATTCGGTGGTTTTCTAAACTGTTTATCTTCTGCGTAATCTGCGGATCAGTCTCAGTTGAAGACATAAGAAAAGCATCCGCAGATTACGCAGAAGATTGGCCGTCTGCGCAGCACGTACGCTACTTCTTGCCGTACTTCGCAATATAATTCTTCGCAAACTCAGTCAGGTGCGGCGCTTCTCGGAGTCCGATCTTTTTTGCTTCTTCTTCAGCAGCTTCTACGGTCCAGCCGTCTCTCAGCACCCGGCGGATCATCCAAAAAGCGCCTACTCGAATTGCCGCGGTGCAATGGATGAACACCGGGCGGTTTGCCGGATCGTCGGTTATTTTTAAGAACTCCGTTGCCTGCTCCTCTTTAGGCTCAGCATATACCACCGGTATGTTGAAGTATTTGAGTCCCAGCTCCTTGGCCTTTGCTTCCTCGTCCGCGGCTCGATGCTCGCTGGGCTGTCGAAGGTTTAGGATCGATTTCACGCCTTCGGATTTTAGCTTCGCCAGGGCCTCGAGCTTTGGCTGCCCGCCGGTGCAGTACTGATCGCTCACACGAGTGAAGTTGAAGATCGCAGGCTGTTCGCTTTGAATTTGAGCGGACACAACCACAGCTGATACTGCCAATACTAATAGCAAGCCGAGGTGCTTCATTACTCCCTCCCAACCATGTTCGCAGAACCGAAGTTTGTCGAGCTTAAGCCTTCGAAGCTCCGCCCTTTGTTATCTTGTAAAGCTTTGACGCCGTGCGAATGATCAAGCTGCCTCGCACTATCGCCGGAGTAGCCATGCACATTTCGTCGAGCGAATTCTTGCCGATCAGCTTGTACTCCTTGCCCGACTGAATCACAAACGTATCGCCATCCTCGCTCAGGCAAAAGATCTTGCCGTTGTAAGCCCAGGGCGATGATGTGAACGCGTTCACGCCCGGATCGATCCGGACCTTCGGATAAATTTCCGCTCCCGTCTTTGCGTCGTGACAGGTAAAGAATCCGCGATCATAGAGTGTGTAATAGAAATCACCGTATACTAACGGCGACGGGTTGTACGGGCCGCCCTGGGGCTGGTACCAGGCAATGTATTTGTTGCTGGTTTCGCCGGGCTTGAGAGAGATATCGCCCGAAGCACCCGGTTTTACCGCATACACCGGTCGGACCTGATCACCTACATAGCCTGAGGCGATGTACACCAACCCATGACGCGAGAACGGCGTCGGTATGGCGATAGACGACATCCCGCTGAATTCCCAAAGCGGTTTGCCGTCGAGATCATACGACCTCACCTTTTTAGTTCCCGGCGTGATGATTTCAGTCCTCGCTCCGTTTTCCCAAATGTACGGCGTCGCCCAGTTTGTTCCTTGTTCACGCTCGACCCGCCAGATCTGATCGCCGGTCTTCTTGTTCAGGGCGATCATGAACGACTCGGTATCGTTGTCATTTACTACATAGATTCGATCCTTGTAGAGCACCGGCGATGCGGCGGTTCCCCAGCCGTAACGAGTCACGAAGGGTCCCCACTTCTTCGACCAGATCAGTTTGCCATTCATATCAAAACAGAACAGCCCAACGTTGCCGAAATACGCATAGACGCGCTCGCCATCAGTAACCGGAGTCTCCGAAGCATAGCTGTTCTTGAGATGTCGCGGGCTTTCTGGTGCGCCTTTCTTGACCTCTTGCTGCCACTTGATCTTTCCGGTTTTGAAGTCGACGCAGTAGACCATCCATTGATGAGCGTCAGCCGGGGCCTTTCGCTCACCACCAAAGTAGAGTCCCTTCTTCGGCTTTTCGCCTTCGACCGAGCTCACGACTGAGGTCAAAAAAATGTTGTCGCCCCAGACCGTTGGCGAGCTCCACCCGGTACCTGGGATCTCAGTCTTCCAGGCTACGTTTTCAGTTGTGCTCCAGGTGTCCGGAAGGTTGGGATCCTCCGCTACGCCCAGCGAGCCGGGCCCGCGAAACTGTGCCCAGTTGTTCTGCGCGGTAACGCTGGCGGTTAGCAGTCCGATCATTATGATCACGGTGAATATTTTTTTGATCATGGAGTTTTCTCCGAAAAACGTTCAGAGTTTAGCGTTCAGCCTTCAGCGTTTTGCGTTGCGAGATGAACGCTGAACATTGAACGCTGACTTACTTCACCCTTTTCCCAATACAGTACAGATATTGCGCGGTTCGCATAAATATCTGCCCGTCGGAAATGGCAGGTGAGCTGAGCGTATAGTCATTCAAATTGTTCTCGGCTAATACTTCGAACTTCGGGCCAGCCTTTACTACTGTCGTCAGTCCCTCTTCATTGGTAACGTACAGCTTGTCGTCGGCGAGAACCGGCGACGAACTGTAGGTAGCCGGTTTGATACGCTGCGGCCCCCAGATCGTCTCGCCGGTCTTTGCATCAAGGCACCACATAATCCCGCGATCATCGACCACATAAAAGAACTTGCCATCGGTCACCGGTGTTGGCACGTCAGGCCCGTGTGTAAACGCCCAAAGTTTGTGTGTCTCGGTCACGTCGCCCCGACCACCCGCTTTTATCGCAAGCAGCGGTTTCTCCCTCGTTGGCGCATAGACGACTCCCTGATACACAACCGGAGAAGCGACGATTCTGTAGTTGGGATTGTTGTCCGGATTAAGACCGTTGGCCCTCCACAACTCTTTGCCGGTAGCCGGATCATGACCGGTTACGCAGTCTCCGCCGGTGATCACGATTTCGACATTGTTTCCATACGTGAGCAGCGCCGGCGTTGTGTACGAGTCTGGCGATTCTCTAATCGCCTTTGTCTCTCGCTCCACTCTCCAGAGCGTCTTGCCTGTCTTCTTATCGATCCGCATCACGTAAGACGGATCGTCAGTTTTCATACCGTGTAAGACCTGAACAAACAGCGCATCTTCATAGAGCAGAGGCGACGAGGCGTAACCCCAATTCAAACCGAACCGGCCGTAGTCTTTTTGAATATCTCGCGCCCAAAGTTCTGTCCCACTGAAATCAAATGCTTTGAGAATGCCGGTGCCGGTCATCACCCAAACGTTCTTGCCGTCGGTAACCGGCGAGGGCGATGACATATTCTGCTTGCGCATCTTGGTGTTGCCGGCGCTGAGATGCTTCTTCCAGAGCGCTTCGCCCCTGGTCCGGTCCACGCACCAAAGAAGCAGATTGTCACCCTCGGCAACGTTTAGAAAAATCCGATCGCCCCATATGATTGGGGTGGCACCGGTCCAGCTTGGCATCGACAGCTTCCAGGTTATGTTCACTTCAGCACTCCACTTGAGCGGAAGATTTTTCTCCGCACTGATGCCGTTCATCGTTGGTCCCCGCCACTGCGGCCAATTGTCAGCGAAGGCGGCTCGGATCACCACCAGGGAAACGAGAGATGTTAGAAGAAGTCCTCTGCGCACGTAATTCCTCCGAGGTGGAATGGGGATCAATATTAGTGCATTCGGTGCGAAAGAAGAAGGGTTGGGGATTGGGATTTTGGAGTTAGGAGTTTGGGGTTGCGGTTATGGATGCAGTTGGGTCCTTCGGGAGTCTTCACGAGCCATCAAATCCGCCAATCCCTAACCCCGATTCCTACCCAATCCCCAACCCCCCAAGTCCCAACCCCTAAACCCCTAGTTATTCAAACCCTAACAACGCCAGGTTCGAAGCGTCTTTGATCAGCACTCGCCTTCCGACCGGTACGGGATGAGCCCATGTGGGGCTATCAGCGACGGAGTATTTCTTGATTACCTCGAATTGCTTGGGATCGGCGCGTATCACAACCAATTCAGCTCCATCGGTCAACATAAGAAGAAACTGTCCAGCTACAACCGCTGCGCTGTTGTCTCCTTCACGGCCATTGCTGAGCCACTGAGTTTTACCGGTTCGAGCATCGAGACAGAAGAACTGGCCCTTTCGTTTGGGTGAAAGACCATAAATATAATCGCCAATCACCACGGGCGAGCTCATGTACATTGACACGTCGGTGTTTTTCCAAAGCTCCTCGGTAACCCACCTCGGTCCTCGGAGAACCGGTTTGATTGCGAAGACGCCCTTGTCTATGCCGGACAGAATTAATGTATCTTTGTAAATGAGGGGCGTGACTATGTTCTGGACGTATTCAGTCTCGAATGGTATCTGCCACAGATTCATGCCACTCGAGGCTAAGAAGCCGACGATGTTTTTTTGCGTTTGGGTTACTATTTGCCTGGTCTCTGCCACGCTGACCACGATAGGCGATGCATAACCAGGACCATCTCCGGACCACGCCCAGCGCGTCTCACCGGTCTTTGCATCGAAAGCCGCCAATGTTCCTGAGTCGTTCCCACCAACGTGAGCTATCAACACGCCTCGATCCACCATTGGAGACATTGCTGTTCCATAGAGTGGAGAG
>Ga0126384_10001901_pt1 | contig 12531 bp, 13 predicted proteins | sample PanSoiMetPlot_36_FD_92543 | JGI IMG/M metagenome (GOLD analysis project Ga0126384, IMG submission 92543) | Tropical forest soil microbial communities from Panama - MetaG Plot_36 | ecosystem: Environmental > Terrestrial > Soil > Tropical forest > Bulk soil | place: Panama | collected 2016-02-17 | reverse complement strand
TGGAGCGCGCGTACTGCAGCTCCTACCTGCGCAACTAGTGTGCGGGTCATCTGCATCATAAAAGCCATTCCCGCCCTGAATTGTCCTTGTAGATTGCCGTTGCTGCTGACCTCCGAACAGAAGCCGTGGCCACTTCTCCTTTTGCGGCCACGCCCACGTTGGCACGCCCCGAGCCATTCCCTCGCTTGGGGCACTCGCGTTCGATTCGGTATCCCTCGTGATCGCGCGGGTGACTCAGGCGCAGACGATATCGGCTGACCGTCACGCCAATATACGCTCGCGGCGCCCTGTCCTGCAGGAAGAAAAGAGCTCCGCGCCCGGAACCGATGCGAGCGATGTGCCGTAGCCCACGCGTCGGGCTGTCATCGACGCCCGCTCGGCGGCAAAGCGGAAATCGTGACTTCATCAGCGCCCCCTTCAGGGTTTCTACTGATTTCGATGCCAATTGTTCCAGCACATTGTCAGTTCTGTGAGTTTTGCCTGGCGCTCAGGAGCCGGTCATGACCGCCCAGCTTTGCCACAACCCCCGTACTTCCCACAACCCTGGTAGTTGCCCGGCCTTCCGCGGCGATGCTGTCAAGGCATCCATGATTGCCCGCGCTGCGGCGCAGCGCCGACGAGCCTCGGCCAGCCACGATTACTCACCCCGTACCACATTGATCGCGAACGTCGTCGGGATCGGTTTCCGCTAGCTGCCAGCCTCGCGGTGATGTGTGAATGCGCGTCCCTCGCCAGGGCACGTGGATCAGTTAGAGCGGCATTCACGAGTGCGAAAGCTGAGCATGAGTGGGCAACCAAAACTAGATAGTACCAACGGGCATATTCTTTTCGAAGGAGGGCGCCTTGGAATCCTGCTGATTCATGGGCTAGGTGGCACGCCGGTTGAACTGAAATTCGTGGCGCAGGCTCTCAATCGTGCCGGTCATACGGTTTATTGCCCGCTTCTTGCCGGCCACGGTGGATCCGCAGAGCTTCTCAACGCGACGACATGGACGGATTGGTACAGGTCAGTTCAAGAAGCCCACGATGCACTGAAGGAACGGACTGACGTGATTGTCGTCGGCGGATTATCTGCAGGAGTACTACTTGCGCTACACCTGGCTGCCAAACGTCCGGGGGAGGTCGACGGAGCGCTGCTGTTCTCGCCAACGTTTTGGCCGGATGGTTGGGCCATTCCACGCTACCTCGCGCTCTTCAAACTGGTTCGCTATAAATGGCTCGCCAACCTAATGACCCTGCAGGAATGCGCCCCGTACGGCATAAAGGACGAGCGCACTCGCGGAGTCGTCCTGAACTCGCTGCAAAGCGAGGGGCGCCGGCTGAAAGATATTTTTGGGCGCAACGGTGGCACCGTCCTGGAATTCCGCTGGCTCGGCAAAACCGTCGAGAAGGAGCTAAGCAGCATCAAGCAGCCGGTATTGATCGTCCACCCCCGCTTTGATGACCAGAGCGACATGAGCAATTCCATCCTCCTGCAAAGGAAACTCGCTGGTCTTGTCGAGGTGGTAATCCTCGATGATAGCTATCACATGGTGACACTCGACCGACAACGCGCGGACGTGGCCGATCGAAGCGTGACCTTCTGTGCCTCACTGCTCCGGCAGCACAAGCAACAGCAGGAAATGATAGGGCCCGAGGGCGCAGGAGGAGGAGAAGTTAGCGTCGCAGCTTGTGGTGCACGAAGCACGTTAAGGGTTGTGGGCGGATCGTGATCTGCTTGGCAATGGCGAGCCCCAGCCCGGTGCCGCCCTTGGCCTTCCTGTTGGAGCTGTCGACCTGGCGGAATTGCTCGAAGATGCGCGCCTGGTGCTCCTGGGGAATGCCGGCCCCAGTGTCGGTCACACGGAGGGCGAAATGGCCGTTGCTGGCGGTGGCGGTGATGTGTATCTCGCCGGCATCCGTGAACTTAATGGCATTGCCGACCAAGTTGAGCAACACCTGCGTCAAGCGCTGCTCGTCGCCCACGCCAATCGGTAGCCCTTGGCAACGTCGGTCCTGAGTCCGAGCTTCTTGCTTTCTGCGAGTGCCTCGGTTGCTGCGCGCACCGTCTCGACCACGTTCCCGAGCGCATACTCGCCGAGATTGAGGTTGGACTGACCGGACTCGATCTTGACGATGTCGAGGACGCTGTTGATCAACCCCAGGAGATGCTTGCCGTTGGACCGGATGCGGGTGAGGGCATCCATCGACTTGTCGGGCAACGGACCGTAGAAGCCTTCCTGGATCAACTCGGCAAAACCCAAGATGGCGGCAAGCGGAGTTCTCAGTTCGTGGCTCATATCGGCGACGAACTGCGATTTGTGTTGGCTAGCAAGCTCGAGCTCGTGGCTCTTTTGAACTATCTTCTCGAACATTTGCGCGTTCTCGACGGCGATGACAGCCTGATTTGCGAATGTTCGCAGCAAATCGATCTGAAGGTTTGAGAAGGGTCCGGGGGTCTCGCGGGAGACCGCAACGACACCAATAGGGTGACCATCGTGGAGCATGGGCACCGTAATCCCATCCGCCGGTAAGCATCATGCGCTACTGCGTCCAATTGCTCGGCCTCAATGTCCGAAATGTGGGCGACCGCGCGATCGACCAACGCCCGTCCTGAAATCGAACCATCACGCCGCGGCACCTGCGGGAAGAATTTCCAGACTTCGACATCAGCACCTGATCTGGGATTATGTTGCGCGGCTAGATGTAGCATCATTCCATCGTAGCGTGTGACGATTGCGTACTCTCCGCCGCACAGAGAACTGGCCCTTCGCACGATGGCCTCAGCTGAACATTCGTCGGAGAGTGTGAGATGACGCGAAGGATTTCGGCTGTCGCAGTCTGCTGCTCAAGCGACTGGGAGAGCTCATTTGTGCGCGCCTGCACCTCCTCAAAGAGGCGCGCGTTCTCGATGGCGATCACGGCCTGGTCGGCGAAGGTTTGGAGCAGCGCGATCTGCATTTCCGAGAATTGTCCCGGCTGGTCGCGACTGACGGCGATGGCTCCGATGGGCGTGCTGTTCCGAAGGATCGGAACAGATAGAATACTGCGGAAGCCTAGTTTTTTAAGCTTAAGCTCATAAGTTGCCTCTTCAAGCACGTCAGGGATTTGGACGGGGCCGCGAAATCGGATTGCGCGGCCCACCGAAGAGCTATCGTCGGGCTGCCTCGGAAAACTACGCCAGATCGCCTCGGCTGCTTCCGGGTTGCTGTTGTGGAGGGCGACCAGATGCAGCACCTCTCCGTCGTAGAGCACTACGCCAACATGCTGCGCGTTGACGGGGCGGAGCGCGCTCGCCGCAATGATGTCGAACACCGGTCTGGCTTCACCCACGCAGCGGCTGACGACCCGCAGGACTTCAGCGGTTGCCGCCTCGCGTCGGTGAGCTTCGTCAAGTTTCTCGGCTAAGCTCCTCGACCTTTCGGCCAAGCTCCTGCTCCACACTGCCGGTCAACATCTGGGACGGCATGATGACGCCCAACACTTTGAATGCTCACACAAATCGCGGGATCAATCCATGGCTTTGATGCCGATGACCGCTGGGCGAAGCGCGCGTCGCTCCAATCTTACGCGATGCCGCTCGCGCGCACCATGCATGATATCTGTTCCGATGTCTGCTTTCCTCGCCACCCCACCTGCGCAAAGCATCGGCGATCCATGTGTCGCTTTGCGGACACGACCGGCCGGATCGTCACCCTGGGGGTAAGGCAAACATTCGCCTTGGCCATGCTCAATCATGCATCGCTCCTGCCGAGGCTGCAGTCCTTCGATCATGGCGCGGACGCTCTGTAGACTGAACGGCCGGCCATGCACATTGTAGTAGCCGGCCTCCTTCAACCTGACGCTGATTTCGCGGTAGCTCAGGCGCCCTGCTTTGCCCTCCACCCCCGAAGGCTCGCGCGCTTCAGCAACGATCTCTGGCCACAGCTCGGCGTGTGATCTCCGGCCGCCGACTTTCTTGCCGGTCTCCTTGCGTTTGCGTTCCCGGGCGCCGACCAGGCGCCCCGTTTCGTACACCATGAAAGCGCCGACGAGGTGATCGAATGATCATCACGCTGCTCTGCGGGGCCGCGGCGTGCTGATCGTAGCGTGCGCAGCGGCTTGGGGAGGCGGTGGAACGTGCGATCGTGGATTGGTGAAGGTTTGTGGTCGCTCCCAGGGTATCCCCCTATTGAACACCACAGCTCATGGATCTACACGGGGTCGATGTCGGGCGTGTTCTACATCGGCCAGTTCGACGGCGGCAAGGTGTAGCTCTTTCCACCTGGATGCGTGGTCGTGATGCCGGCAACACTTCTCATCTCCACTTGGCGAAATCCGGCGAGTACATCACGCAAGTGACGGCGATCGGACCGCTCACTCTTGAGTATCTGGGTCCCGCCGACGATCCGCGTTAGAGCGCCATTCGTCGGCGTGCTGACGGCTGAAATCCTGGGTTTTCGGTGTTTCAAGGACCCGAGCTTGAATTGAACCCCTGATCTCATCAGGGCTCGCCGAGGAAATGAAGCCATGCCTGAAGCCAACGCCGCTTCTTCAGTATCGGTGACACTGACGGTCAACGGAACGAAGCACGTGCTGACGCTCGACCCGCGATCCTCGCTTTTGGACGTGCTCCGCGACCGCCTTGATCTGACCGGCACAAAAAAGGGCTGCGATCACGGCCAGTGCGGCGCGTGCACTGTGCTGGCCGACGGGCGTCGTATCGTCTCGTGCCTGACCCTGGCCGTTATCACAGATGGTGCAAGCGTCACCACCGTCGAGGGTTTGGCGAAGGATGGGACGCTGCATCCCTTGCAGCAGGCCTTCATCGATCACGACGCCTTCCAGTGCGGTTACTGTACTCCGGGCCAGCTCTGCTCGGCGGCGGGCCTGATTGCGGAAGGGAAGGCACAGACGCCGGACGAAATCCGTGAATTGATGAGCGGCAACATCTGCCGCTGCGGCGCCTATCCTAAAATTGTGGCGGCGATCCAGCAGGCGATGAGGCAGTCATGATCAACTTCCAGTACTCACGGGCCAACGATGTCGCCGATGCCGTACGCCAAATAAGTGCAAGCCCGTCCGCGAAATTCATCGCCGGCGGCACGAATCTGGTCGATCTCATGAGGATGGACGTCGAGCGGCCCACCAAGCTGATCGACGTCTCCAAACTTCGCCTGGACAAGGTTGAGGAAACCGCAAACGGCGGGCTTCGCATCGGCGCCCTCGTGCGCAATTCCGATCTTGCCTATCACCCCCTGGTGCAGCGGCGCTACCCCGTGCTGTCGAGTGCACTGCTGGCCGGCGCGTCGCAGCAACTGCGCAACATGGCTTCCGTCGGCGGCAACCTCATGCAGCGCACGCGCTGCGCCTATTTCTATGACATTGCCACACCTTGCAATAAACGTGAGCCGCGCAGCGGCTGCGGGGCAATTGCCGGCATCAACAGGATGAACGCGATCCTGGGCACGAGCGACGCCTGCATCGCCGTCAATCCGTCGGACATGTCCGTGGCATTGGCCGTGCTGGAAGCGCGGGTGAATGTGATTGGCCCTCGCGGGGAGCGGAGCATCGGCTTGGCGGACTTCCACCGGCTGCCCGGCGACGCACCGGAGCGCGACACCAACCTCGAGGCCGACGAGCTCATTACGGCTGTCGAACTGCCGCCGCAGGGGTTCGCGACGAACTACACCTATCTCAAGATCCGCGATCGGCTCTCCTATGCCTTTGCGCTGGTCGCCGTCGCGGTTGGCCTCGAGCTCGACGGCAACACCATCAGGGAGGCGCGATTTGCGCTTGGGGGCGTCGCACATAAGCCTTGGCGCAACACACAAGCCGAAGCTCAACTGAGGGGACAGCAGACCAGCGAGACGACGTTCACCCAGGCTGCAGACCTCGTTCTGCGCGACGCCAAGGGCTTTGGGCATAACACCTTCAAGATCGACCTCGCGCGCCGGACCGTTGTGCGCGCGCTCTCGCAGGCGGCGCGCGCCACCCCGCAATCGCAGTCCGACAAGAAGATCCTGTGAGCAAGGCAGTGACGGCTTTGCGCAAAATAAAACCTTGAGTCCTGGCTTCGGCCCGACCGCCGACACGGAGACAAACATGGTGAACGATATTAGCCGCCGCAATGTCCTCGGCGGCGCGGCCGCCGTCGGATCCATGGGCTGGGGCAGCCTCGTTGACCCGGACGATCTGACACGTCCCAGTCGAGCCATTGCGCAGGAACGGCGAGCGAGCAGGCCATTGACAGCTTACTTCGGTACCCCAACCTCCCGCGTCGACGGTCGTGCGAAGGTCACGGGCGCGGCGAAATACGCCGCAGAATACAACGAACGCGGCCTCGCCTTTGGTCCCGGCCTCGCCCACGGCAGCGTCGTGACCTCCAGCATCGCCAAGGGGCGCATTGTGCGCCTTGATGCGAGTGAGGCGCTGCGCGTCGCCGGGGTGATTGCAGTTCTCAGCCACCAAAATCGGCCAAAGATGGCCGACACCGATGACGCCTACAAGGACGAGATCGCCCCGGACGGATCGCCGTTCCGGCCCCTTTACAACGACAAGATCATGTTCAGCGGTCAACCGATCGCACTCGTCGTCGCCGAAGATCCGGACATCGCGCGCTTCGCCGCGTCACTGGTCCAGGTGGACTATGAGAAGGATCCGCATATCACCGATGTTTATCGTCAGCGCGATGCAGCCACGCCAGTGAGATCCCCGTCAAACCCGATTGAAGCCCTGTTTACGCCACCAAAGCCGCGGGGCTCGGCCGAGCAGGCGCTGGCGTCGGCAGCAGTGCGCCATACCGGCGAATATTATGTTCCGATCGAGCATCACAACCCGATGGAACTCTACGCGTCGACCGCGATCTGGGATGGCGACGGTAAGCTCACGGTCTACGACAAAACCCAGGGCGTGCAGAACGTCCGCAACTACCTCTGCGGCGTGTTCGGCATGAAGCCGGAGGACGTGCGCGTCATGTCGCCTTACATGGGCGGCGGCTTCGGTTCGGGTCTGCGTCCGCAGTATCAAGTGGTGCTTGCTGTCCTGGCGGCGCGCGCACTCGAACGCTCGGTGCGCGTGGTGCTGACGCGACAGCAGATGTACGGGATCGGCTATCGGCCCGCCATGATTCAGCGGATCGAGTTAGGCGCAGCTGCCGACGGAACGCTGGAGGCGATGACGCACGAGGCTGTTACGGTGACGTCGCAGTACGAGGACTTCCACCGGCAAGAGACCGGCTGGTCCGGCCTGCTGTACAAGTGCGCGAACGCCAAGTACGCGCACAAGCTGGCGAAGCTCGACCTTGTGACCTCGTGCGACATGCGCTGTCCGAGCGGCGCAACCGGGGTTTATGCCCTCGAGTGCGCAATGGACGAACTCGCAGTCGCGCTCAAGCTAGATCCCCTCGAGCTCCGCCTGCGCTGCTATTCTGATCGTGACCAGAACAGCGACCGACCCTACAGCAGCAAAAGCCTGCGCGAATGCTACCGCCAGGCTGCGGAAGCGTTCGGCTGGCACCAGCGCAACCCGCAGCCGCGCTCAATGCGTGACGGCAAGGAGCTCGTGGGTTGGGGTATGGCGACGGGAGTCTGGGACGCGTTGCAGATGCCAATCACGGCGCGCATCTCACTCTCCTCCAATGGCCATGCCGAAGTTTCCTGTGCGACGTCCGACATCGGTACGGGCACCTACACGATCATGACGCAAGTCGCCGCTGATTTGCTTGGACTGCCGCTGGAAAACATCAGCATTAAACTCGGCGACTCGACGCTGCCGCAATCGCCCGTTGAAGGTGGCTCGTGGATGGCGGCGTCGGTCACGAATGCGATCGCCGAGGCGTGCGCCGAGGTGCGCAGCGAACTCTTGCGCTTGGCCAAGTCCGCGCCAGCATCACCGCTTGCTGACGCCGTGCCGGGCGACGTCGTTCTCGTGGATGGCAAAATCGCCAGCAAACGCGATCTAACCCAAGCGATGACGATCACCGATGCAATGCGGCAAGGTGTGGTGGAGCGCGTCGAGCGGGAAAGAACCTACAATCCGCAGCCCGATGAAAAATATTCGAGCAACACCCACCAGGCGGTCTTTGCCGAGGTGAAGGTGGACGAACAGCTCGGCGTCATCCGCGTCACGCGCATCGTCAACGCAGTTGCGGCGGGGCGCATCATCAACACCAAGACCGCGCATAGCCAGATCATGGGTGCCGCGGTGTGGGGCATCGGCATGGCCCTGCATGAGGAAACGCTGATTGATCACAGCCTCGGCCGCATCATGAATGCCGATTTCGCCGGATATCATGTTCCGGTGAACGCAGACGTGCACGACATCCAGGTGATTTTCGTCGACGAGCCCGACGACATCATCAATCCGCTCGGCGTCAAGGGGCTCGGCGAGATCGGAATCGTGGGCGTGGCCGCCGCGATCGCCAACGCAGTCTATCACGCGACCGGCAAGCGCGTGCGCGATCTGCCGATCACTCTGGACAAGCTAAGCGCTTAGCAGGATGCGGCTTCCCGTCATAGGATAACTGAATTTGGGAGGAGACCAACGTCGCCGACTACTTGCTGAACCGAGAAGATCTAACGATGCTGGAGCGCCGAAGCGAGCGATATTCGTGCGGTTCCGGCAGCCGAGCGACGGTCCGATAATACCGACCCTACCATCTGACCGCTGACCTCGCGGCGCCATGGGGGCTGGCGAGATGAGCCCAGACTTGATGGCGGCGATGAAACACACTGGCCAGACACTAAAGGCTTCGAGGCATCCGATGGTCGTCGTTCCCGCCCTCTGATGACATGGCCGGCAAATACGAGCCAACCATGAAAGTCCTGATGGTTCTCACTTCACACGACCAGCTCGGAAACACGGGGCGCAAGACCGGTTTCTGGCTTGAGGAGCTCGCCGCTCCCTACTACGTTTTCAAGGATTCTGGGGCTGAAATCACACTTGCCTCCCCAAAAGGCGGTCGCCCCCCGCTCGATCCCAAAAGTAACGAGGCCGAGTTCCAGACCGACCTTACGCGCCGGTTCGAGAAAGATGCCGCTGCAGAAGCTCAGCTTGGCAAAACTGTTTGCCTCGACACCGTCAAACAGGAAAGCTTCGACACCGTCTTCTATCCGGGCGGCCACGGCCCGATGTGGGATCTCGCCGAAGATAAGAATTCGATCAAGCTGATCGAGTCCTTCCTCGCCGCCGGTAAGCCGATCGCCCTGGTTTGTCATGCCCCGGGAGTACTGCGTCACGTCAAGATGCCAGACGGCAAGCCTCTGGTTGAAGGCAAGCAGGTTACAGGTTTCACCGACGGTGAAGAGGAAGATGTGGGCTTAACGAACGTCGTGCCCTTTCTCGTCGAGGACGAACTGATTAACCTCGGCGCCATCTTTTCCAAGGTCAAGAACTGGGGCGTTCACACGGTGACCGACCGCCACTTGATCACCGGCCAAAATCCAGCCTCCTCCGGGCCCGCCGCGAAGGTCCTAATCGAGAAGCTTAATGAAATGAGGAAGTCGCGCTGATCCGAATCCACTTCTCTAAGCGACGCGCTACCTCCCCCAGCTACGCAACGAAAGGTAACCCTATGGCAAAGAAGTATACGGCCCAATGTGCGTGCGGCGCGGTCAAGTTCGAGTTCAATACCGATCCCACCTTCATCGCCGTCTGCCACTGCCTGGACTGCAAGAAGTCGACAGGCGGCGAGGCGGCTACTTTTTTCGGCGTCCCGGAGGATGATTTCACACTCATCAGCGGCAAGCCAAAGGCATTTCATTACATCGCGCAGTCGGGCAAGGGGCTGGATCGGAACTTCTGCCCTGATTGCGGCGCGAGGGTCTTCACAAGTAACCTGGAGGGCTTTCCGGGGGCGATCTTCGTCACGCTCGGTAGCCTGGATAAGCCTCAAGCGATCGAGCCTATGCTTGAGATGTTCACTAAGCGCCGCCTCGCATGGGCGAAGCCGCTCGATGTCCCCCAGTTTGAGAACATGCCGAGCTGAGTCTGGGCGGCACGTTAAGCCGGAGATTAGCTCTGCCCTAACTTTCGCCATCGGAACCTTGCGCCTCATTTGAACAATTCCGTTGAGGGCTCAAGGGATTGGGGAGCGCATCGTGGAGTCCCAGACACCGACCGCCAGCATAGAGAACGACCTTGCCCGGAAGGTTCAGCGTCTTGAACTACAGCTGAGCGAGGCACATCAGCGGGAGGCTGCCACTGCCGAGGTGCTCAAGATCATCAGCCGTTCGCCTAGCCAACTCCAGCCCGTGTTCGACTTCATTGCGCGTAGTGCCAGCCGGCTGTGCGGGGACGAGCATGCAATCGTTACGCGTTACGATGGTATCGACGTCTACCTTGTTGCTCAGCACAACCCACGGCCAGGCACGTTGTCAGAAGTCGCGCAAAACTATCCAGCGCGCGCTGCTCGCAGCACGTTAGTGGGGGTTCGGGCAGTTGCCACCGCTTCCGTCATCCACATTCCCGATGTTGACGCCGCAGAGTACGACGCGTTCGATGCGTCGGACTTGGAAAGGTACCGTCGAATTTCGGCGCGAGCCCTCATCGGCGTACCGATGATCCACCAGGGCCGTCCGATCGGCAGCATTGCCGTGTCGCGGGCTACACCGGGCCCCTTCTCGGAACGGCAGATCGAACTTTTGAAAACCTTTGCTGACCAGGCGGTTATTGCAATTGAAAACACGCGCCTGTTCGAAGAAGTGCAATCGCGCAATCGCGATCTCACAGCGCTTGGCGAGGTGGGCCGCGCAGTCAGCTCGACGCTCGACCTAAAGGCCGTCCTCAAGACTATCGTCGATCGGGCTGTGGAGCTTTCCGGGACCGCTGGCGGGTCGATTTTCTACTTCCGCGAAGACATCGGCAAGTTTGAACTCGGGCAGACCACCGGGCTCGCCGAGGAGGTCGTCGCTCGGTTCCGCAAGCTCGATATCGCTGCTAGACAGACGGGGCTCGGCGAGGCGATTGCTAAACGTCAGCCACTCCAGGTGCCCGACGTCCAAGGGCGGGCCAGCAACCCTCTTCGCGATGCTGCGATTGAGGCCGGCCTGCGTGCAGCGCTGATCGTACCCTTGTTCAGCGGTGATAGTCCGCTTCGGCGCGCTGGTGCTGCAACGGCGGCAGCCCGGAGACTTCGCGCCGGCCGTGGTCAATCTCATGCAGAGCTTTGCTGATCAGTCCGCATCGCGCTCGAAAACGCGCGGCTCTTTGAAGAGATCGCTCAGAAGAGCCGCGAGCTTGAGATTGCGAGCCAGCACAAGTCGCAGTTCGTTGCCAACATGAGCCACGAGCTCAGGACACCACTGGCCGCCATCCTGGGCTACGCCGAGCTGATGCAGGAAGGCTTCTATGAGCCGCAGGGGCCGAAATCCCTCGACGCACTCACCCGCATCCGCTCTAACGGCAAGCATTTGCTGGGCCTCATCAATACCGTGCTCGACATCGCCAAGATCGAGTCCGCCCAATTCACCTTGAATATGACCGAATACGCGATCGAGAGCGTGGTCGAGACGGTGCGATCTGCAACGGAGTCCCTGGCCCAGAACAAGAAGCTAGCCCTCAAGACCGAGGTGGTGAAGTCCCTGCCTATTGGTCTCGGCGACGAGCAGCGCCTCACCCAGGTGCTCCTTAATCTCGTCGGCAACGCAATCAAGTTCACGGACACGGGTGAGGTGCGCGTGACCGCCAAGGGGGTCAGCGGCCACTTCGCCGTCAGTGTGACAGACACGGGTCCGGGCATCCCCGAGAAGCATCAGGCGCGGATTTTCGAGCAATTCCACCAGGTCGACAGCTCTATTACCAAGGCCAAGGGTGGCACCGGTCTCGGGCTCGCCATCGCCAAGCAGATTGTGGAGATGCACGGCGGTCGCATTTGGGTCGAGTCTGGGTTGGGGAAGGGTTCGACCTTCCAGATGGCGATTCCCACGAGCGCCGCCAGTAGGGGAGCCTAGACCAGCTATTTGCGCGTCAAGCGAGGGTTCCTTGGCGGGAAGCTGTGAGAGTCTTGGGTCCGGTTTGTGCAACCGCTTCAAAGGCGCGATGTTTAAGGAAAGAACTTCTCCTTCGAGTCTTGGTCGTGCGAAAACGTTTTCACCCAGGGTCACGACCAGCTCAAAATGGATCGGCTTCGACCCGCCGAGATAGTCTGCAGACCCCAAGAAAGCTGACTGGAATGCTCACTTGCAGAGTTCGGACGGCCATGTGCCAAAGCAACAGACGCGAGCATCCGCAGCAAGGTGCGTGAACAGAATGCTTGGACGGGCTCATCAGCCCGTCGCGTGGTGCCGGAGCTTCGGAGACGCACTGCGAGAATTGCAGGCCGGTTCACCTTTGAAGGGTCGCATGGTGCGGTTCGTAGAGACCAAGCTCACCGCCGCCCGGCAGACCGATCATGGTCAATAGGCCCCAGCCTGCATCGGTGACTGAAGTACACTTGATTCCTTTTTCGTCGAGCCGCGCGATCTCGGCCAGCACATCGTCGCACATCAAGTAGAGCTCATGCTTGCTATTGGTCTCGCCAGGATGGCATGCAACTTCGGAAGGTGGCGCGGCGAAGATCAACCAACCGTCACC
>Ga0126384_10001900_pt1 | contig 12533 bp, 9 predicted proteins | sample PanSoiMetPlot_36_FD_92543 | JGI IMG/M metagenome (GOLD analysis project Ga0126384, IMG submission 92543) | Tropical forest soil microbial communities from Panama - MetaG Plot_36 | ecosystem: Environmental > Terrestrial > Soil > Tropical forest > Bulk soil | place: Panama | collected 2016-02-17 | reverse complement strand
GCGCAAAGTAACCATGCCCGTTTTGCCGGGCGAATGCGCCCTTGAAACCCATCCCCGTAAGTTGTTGATTTCATTCAACAGCCTCGGGGGTGTTCCTAAGGAGTCGCAAAGAACCGCAAAGCTCGCAAACAAGATGGGCGCTTAAAAGACCAGCTTGAGCCCCATCTGAATGTTTCTCCCCGGAGCAGCCGCGGAGATTTTACCAAAGGCAGTATTCGGGCTCGCGATCGTTCCGAACGCGAGGCCCGGGTCGTTAAAGTTGGTCTGATTGAAAGCATTGAAGAAATCTGCCTGGTATCCAAGCGTAATTCCTTCAGTAATTCTGAACAGTTTACGAGCAGACAGATCCCACAGGTTCCTTCCAGGACCAACGATGATTCCGACGCCGGCGTTGCCAAGTCTCCCATCGGGAGGCGGTGCGAAGGCGGCGGTATTGAACCAGGCGGACGGCCCGCGTGAATCCAGTTCTACCTTTCCCCCAACGTAGTCAGCACGTCGCGAACCGATCGACGTGGTCGCGGTCGGAGTCAGGTAGGAGCCGCTCTGCAGATGCGTGATCCCGCTGACCTCCCAGCCGTCCAGAAGCACACCAGAAACGCCCTTCATATGTCGGAAGAAGGGAACCTGGTAAGTGTAGGTGGCAACAAAAATATGCCTGCGATCGAAAGAGGCTGGGCCATAGCTGAAGTGCCTGTTGAGGAATTCTTCAGGGTTATCGGTGTTGCTGCTGGAGTCAGTGAGCACCTTCGACCACGTATAACTGAACGTAAAGGTTGCATCGCCTTTTCGTTTGGCCGCATACAGCTGAAGAGCGTGGTAATTAGATGTCGAGTCACTGAGCCGGCTTCGAATCTGGGAAAATCCCTTGTACGGCCGCAGCGCGTTGGTTGAAAGCCTCTGGGCAGCCGGCAGAGCAGCATTTAAAGCCTGCGCAAGGAAGCTTGGTTGGTTTATGTCGGGTTGGCGAATCAAATGCCTGCCGAGGTTTCCAACGTAATCGATCTCACCTAGAATGCCCCAGGGCAATTCGTGTTGCACTCCCAGGCTGTAGCTCATCGTGTACGGCACTTTCAAGTTAGGATCGATGGTGTTTATTGTGTCGAATGGCGCGAGGGCCGAAGCGCGCCCACCTGCAGGGTTCGACAGATTTCCGTTTTCGAACTGAGCGCTGCTCGAATAAGGCGGAAGGTTGAGCGACGAGAAGATGATGTTTCCTTCAGGTCTGTCGAAGAACATGCCGAAGCCGCCTCGAATTGAGGTTCTGTTGTTATCGAACGGCGACCACGCAAAGCCGATCCGGGGCGCTATGACGTGTGCATTCTCATAAAGACCGCGCGGCGCACCTGTTGGTACCCCAAGCACATTAGCGCGATTACCGTTCGGCACTCTTCCCAATTCATCTTCGGGCACTCCATCGCCCGCACGAATCAAGCCGTTGAACCGGTTTCCGCCCTTGGTGACGTCTATCAATCCGTTCGGAAGAATGGTCACTGCCTTAGTCGGGTCGTAAAGCGCCGGATCAAAATTCACCACGTTGTTCGCTTGTGTGTAGATTGGTACTTCATACTGATAACGAGCACCAAGCTCAATACTAAGCTTTGGATGTATTTTCCAGCTGTCGGATGCGTAGGCTTCGACTTGAGTGAACCGGAAGAAACCCACTGGATCGTTTTCGGCCTCGCTGTAGGTCCGGAAGTTGCCGAGCAAAGCATCCGCGAAGGCGTTACCAGTTGAGTTGGTATTTCCACTTGTGCTGAATGAGATATTTCCCGCGTAGGTGGTTCTTCCGTTCTGGTCTTTGCGGTTTCGAACGACCAGAACTCCGGTTCTCAGAGCGTGCTTACCGCGGGTCCAGGTGACGTTGTCTCCGACGCTAATATCAGTGGTCGGTGAAAGCAGCGAGCGTGCGGCTCCGGCGAAGCTTGCAAAGTTGGCTACCGACACGTCGGGAATGCTGTTTTCAAAACGTCCGCCACCGGTAAAAAGCTGAGGATATGTGAAGCCGTAGGTCTCGCGCTTCCAGGCATCGCCGACCGGTGGAATGCGCTGGCCATTCCACGATGCGTTCACTTTTGCCTCATTGACCAACATAGGATTGATTACCCACGTATGCGCGATCTGATAGCTGAATCCCGGCCTCAAGCGGTTGGAAGGCACAGTTGGAAGCTGAGACGTAATGAATGTGCCAAACGGGTCAATTAAATCGTAGTTGTCGTGAATATACCGGCCATACACGGTCTGCGAGTCGTTGATTCGATAATCCAGACGCAGGATGTCTTGCCGAACATCGAACGGATTCGGCCTTTGATACAGCGCGTTATTAGCTACCGGAGCATCGGTGAAGGCGACCGCCAAACCGGCCATCGCTCCGTAAACACTAGCCAGCGCGCGTCCATCTGCGGTGATTCTGTTGGAAGGGATCTTGTTTCCCTGGAATTGTTGTTTGGTGACTGGATCAATTAGCTTGCCGTCATCCGAGGTACCTACTTTGCCGTCTGGACCGGCGAGCCTCAACGAGAAATCACCATTCAGCTCAGCGGTTGTAGGAATTGTTCTGTTGGTCGGGGCCGAAAACTGCCTGATGAATTTCCACTCTATTCCACCAAAGAAGAAAAACCTGTCTTTCAGGATCGGTCCGCCAACACTGAAGCCAAAGTTGTTGAATCGCAAGGTGGGGCGATCGACGACCTTATTTCCAGCGCGCGCGTCTCCGCTTGGCACAATTACATCGGGAGCTTTGGCTGTTGGATCGGTGGTGAAACGACCGCGCGCGTTGCTGAAGAAGTTATTTGCATCGAGCTGGTCGTTGCGCAAAAACTCGAACGCGCTTCCGTGAAACTGATTTCCGCCGCTCTTGGTGATGACATTGATTGAGGCGCCGGAATTTCGTCCGTACTCGGCTGAGAAGTTAGAAGTTTGAATCTTCACTTCCTGGATAAAATCGATTCCAACGTTGTTGATCTGACTGTTGTTGCTCCCAGAGTCGAGATTAAACCCGCCGTCAACGGTGAGGTTGTTTGCATTGCCTCGACTGCCATTTATTGGCTGCGAAGTGCTCAGGCTGGTCATAAGCCCGAGTTGATCGTCGTTAAGAAGCGGCGCGCCGGGGATGAGGGTTGTCAACTGAAGATAGTTTCGGCCGTTCAAAGCGAGCTCCCTGACCTGTGCGCCGTCGATTACTCGAGCCACCTCACCCGACGTGGTATTAACGGTTTCAGCCTGGACGGCAGTGACGCTAACGCTTTCGGAAATGGCTCCTGCTTCGAGAGAAATATCTGCTGTTAATCGTCCGTCCGCCACCAGCGTGTAGCCCGATTGGACCGACCTCTTAAAGCCGGTTTGTTCGACGGTTATGGTGTAGTTGCCTGGAGGGAGGTTCGTAACAATATAGAAGCCGTTATCATCGGCAACCACTGAACGGGTTGATGCGGTAGCCTCGTTAGTAATCTTGACGTTGGCGCCGCGGAGCACGGCACCGCTTGCGTCGGTTATCGTTCCGGAAATTCTACCTACGATGCTTTGCGCGAAGGCTGTCGCAGGTTCAGTTCGGAGCGGAAGTATGCTTATTGCGAAAGCAAACGCAACCCAGAGGCTAATCGGTTTTAGGGTCCTTTTCATATGCACCTCCATCCTCGCGGTTTCAGCCGGCTTACTGGGTCGGCCTAAGGTCAGCGCCACGGAGCTATTTGCTCCATATTGAGACAAATTCCTGAAATTTCAATTAGCGGAATTCGATGCTGGTAGATCCTCTCCGACAGCTACAATAGAGATTCGGATTAATTTTGCTAACTAGTGTAGAACGAGCAAATGCGTATTGTTTGTGAGACACCTACGGTTATTGAAAACGGGACTTCAGCAATAAGCAATGAAAATTTGAGCGTGGCTATTGAAGCAATCCCGCCCTACTGTGAATGAACAGAATCGAACAATTTGTCTCAGCGTGGGCCAAAATATCACTGTTGTGAACTCTGGTCAAGAAAAATCTAATCAAAGAGGAGAGATTTATCTGCGCAATCTGCGGATGTATCTGAGGCAGTGATCCGCAGACTGCGCAGAGTCTTTGCCTTTCGAGGCGGTTGAGTGTGGCAGTCGCGGCAGGGTGAGTTCAGCTCGAGGTCGGCGGGGTGATTCGAAGCTCCTTGAGAATTTCATCCGGCTTCCACTCGTTGCCTCTATACAGCTTAATCAGTCGTCCGTCGCTTCCTACTATTGCTGTTCTCAACGAGTGAATCACTTGATCGCCTTCGGTCCAGTATTGCAAGCCGAAGTACGTCGCAACTTTCTTTATTTCATCTTTGGTTCCAGTAGCGAAATCCCACCGCTCCAGATCGGCGGAATACGCCGCCGCATACTCGCTTAAGACTTTGGGAGAATCGTATTCGGGGTCGAGGGTAATGCTGAGCAGGTGAGTCTTCAAGTATTTCTCAGATTCCGATTTTAGTGCTGCCAGAATCTGCGAGAAGTTTTCAGTCATCAGCGGACAGTAATCCGGCAGGGGACAACGGGTATAGATAAAAGTGACTATCACCGCGTTGCCTTTATAATCACGAAAGCTGAGTCGCTTGCCGGACTGATTCACCAAGTTGAAATTTGGGACTTCCTCGCCGGGCTTGGGTTCGGTCCACTTGCTAGACTTGCTGATGTCAGATGGATCTGCGGTTTCACGCGTAACGACTACATCTTCGAGCCAGGATTTCAGACCTGCGATGACCAGAGTCGCCTGTATTCGATCGCCTTCTTCCATTTCGTTCAATAATCGCTCGTCCTTTAGTTTGAACGGCATAGTCATCGCAACCATATATCCGGGAATATCGTCGTGAGAAATTGTAACGAGCTTATCTTTTCTATTGATCTCGACTACCTTCCCCTTGAGTTGATACTGGTGCTGGGGCTCTGGTTTTCCCCCACACGACGAAAGAGTAGTTATGAAAAGCACAATTAGTAATGCGGCGCTCAGGATTCTCACGTTTTGCATTTCGCAGCAATTGTCCCTGACGATGGCGTACAAGACAATGTGAAATCCCACCACCGGCAAAGACTGTGTGAATTTTGGATCGAGCAGTATGGCTGCCGAAACATAAGTAAATCAAAAGTTCAACACTGGCGAGTCGTCACAGGAACGCTGGTTATGTTAGATTCTACGGTCGCGAATGGCAGAACTAATTTCCTATGACAAATGACACAATAACGATTGTGTCCGGGCTTCCGCGCTCGGGCACCTCGATGATGATGAAGATGCTTGCCGCCGGCGGGCTCGAACCATTGACCGATAACATCCGAACTGCCGATGAAGATAATCCGAGGGGATACTTCGAATTCGAGCGGGTAAAGCAAATCGAGCAAGACAACACGTGGTTGGAATACGCTCGCAGTCGAGTCGTGAAGTTAATATCTGCGCTGCTGAAGCATTTACCTCCATCCTACCAATACAAAGTAGTCTTTATGAAACGGGCAATGTCGGAGATTTTGGCCTCTCAGCGACAGATGCTTATCCGGCGAGGCGAACCGGCGGACAAAGTTCCCGATGACAAGATGGCTGCGATGTTCAACAAGCATGTAGCCCAGGTTGAGGCCTGGCTCGCTGAACAGCCGAACATCGATGTTCTGTATGTCAACTATAACGAAGTTTTGAAAGATCCTCGTTCGCACGCTGAGCAAATAAATTCATTCCTCGGAGGCTCTCTTGCGGTCACGGATATGATCGAAGTTGTCGACAAGGCGCTTTATCGGCAACAGCATTCAGCGTAATTTTTGTTGTAGTCCCGCGTAATCGTTTGTAGTCCCGCCTTCAGGCGGAAGTTTGTATCAAGTCAGGAATCGACAAATCCCAGTGGCCAGATGAATAGGGCTTCCACAAAGGCCGGCTCTGTATTAACGGCGCCAGCTCAGGATTGCTACCGTTCTTGTAAGATCCGGATTACGAACTTCCGGCTAAAACCGGGACTACGAACTTCGGGCCCAATTACATTTTTCTCACTGATCACCCATGCATTGGAGGGGCGTTTTGAAGATTCTCTTTTCCGTCGTCGGAATGGTTTTGATAACAATCCTCAACGGTACCGAAGCGCTTGCTCAGGATCCATTCGAAATACAGGTATATGAATATGAAACGGTGCCCAGGGGCATGTGGAACCTCGAGACCCACATAAACTACGTTGGTCGAGGCACACGGATGTTCGAGGGGCCTGTGGCTCCCACCAACAATCAATTTCACCTCACGTTTGAGCTGACCCGAGGGCTGACTGATAACTTTGAGCTGGCAGGTTATCTCGTCCTGGCCCATCGTCCGGGACACGAAACACTTGACTATGTCGCTTGGCGTGTCCGTCCGCGAGTTTCCGTTCCAAAAGAATGGCACTGGCCGGTCGACGTGAGCATGAGCCTCGAATTTGGATTTCCAAGGAAGGTATACGAAGAGAATTCGGTAACCTTGGAAATGCGACCAATCATTGAGGAGAAGTTTGGGAGATTTCAGCTCGACGTAAATCCGGTTGTCGGACGAGCGCTTAAAGGTCCCGGCACGAGTGAAGGATGGGATTTCGAACCGGGTGTGCGATTTGGTTATGAGCTAAACAAGAAGTTGGATCTGAGCCTCGAGTATTACGGATCGACTGGACCAATTGGGGATTTTCTTCCTTCGGACGAGCAAGTCCATCAGTTTTTCCCGGGAGGCGATCTGAAAATCACAGAAAACATCGTGTGGAACTTTGGGATTGGAGTGGGTGTCACTGAGGCCGGCAATCGGCTTGTGTACAAATCACGTATTGGGATCTTGTTTGGGAAGAGTAAATGACGTCGACGCACCGTAGACTGTCCAGTCTGCGGTGTATGAGAGCTACGACTCCTAAAGGCACGAAAAGAAAATGTGATTCTCGACCGTCGATTTCTTATCAACGCCTACCCAGGATTCCAAGTTCGACGATTTCTGATTCCGCAGACTGGACAGTCTACGGTACGTCGTCGTCAGTGAAAACTAAACTCCAATGTCCCACTCCATCGTCTCGATATTCCAAAATGAGTGCCTTCAAAAGGATTCCCAAAATTATAGGCAAATCGATGATCGAACACGTTCTGCACCATGAACTGGATCGCGCTGGAAATTCGATCTCGCTTGAAGACTGTTAGCCCGGCCGCGAAGTCGAACGTCGTCCGCGGCCTTACCCGCCCTCTGACAAAGTCAACCAAGTCCGCTCCAGGAGCTGTCTTCAGTTCCTCCAGTTTTTCTTCATCAACTTCCAGGGGAACTCCGCTCTCATGTCGACCTGAAAAACTAAACTGTAGACTCGAGCGCTGGTGTTGATAGATCAGCGCAAAGCACCCGGTGTTGCGCTGATCCTGATCGGGAATGAACTTAGTTCCAGGTCCGATCTCGATAAACTCATCAGTCAGGAATAACCCTCCGTTGATTGGGCCCGTTTGCAGGATTCGTTGATTTGTGTAGCTCAAATAACCAGAGAAGCCATTGTGTTCAGGCACATCGAGCCGCACGTCTACTCCACGCGAGAATCCTTCTGCAACGCTGTTTGGAAAAATAATTGTTGTGTTGAAGAACACATTTGGGTCGCCGACATTTCTGAAATTCCGCCACCAGTATGCTGCATCAAGCTTGAACAGCCCGGCCATCTCTTGCGCGAACCCGACTTCCCACGCCGACGATCGCTCCGGCCTTATCGCTGCGCTACCTCCGCCCTCCGGCGTGGCAAACGGAGAAAGTTGGCGCGCTTCTTCGGAGGCCGAGAGGAGCAGATTGTCCACCTGCGGGGGTTGATAGAGGCGGTTGAACGAAGCCCTGATCGCGGTCTTCGATTTCGGGATGAAGTAAACGCCTCCGATGCGCGGCGAGAACTGTTGAGCTGATACCAACAAATTCGAGTGATCGTATCGAAGACCTAATTGCAGGGTCAGGTTCTTGAAAGGTGAAAATGCGTCCTGGATGTATGCCGAGTACAGGTTTCGACTGGTTCGGTCGTTAAAGACAAAAGGGTTGTCCTTTTTGAAGGCAATCACTTCTTCGGTGACTTCACGTTCCCTTGCTTCGTCTTCATCGGTGACATAGAAGCTGAAGAACTCGCGAGGAGAAACGCGCTGAAACTCAAAACCGCTTTTGAGATTATGTCCCCGCAAATCGTGAGTAATGCTAAGCAGCAAACCGTGCCTCGTGTGCCGCCTGTCTTGTTCAGCAAAAAGCGGCAACGACAGTTGATTGCTCTCGAGAATTGATTCGTGAGACCGCCGAAAGTAAGCAAAGTCAGTGACCGTCCTCGCGTTCCAAATCCGTTGCCAGGTGATCGACTGTGAGTTATCTCGCAGTTCCTGATTTTGTCGCTGGCCCGCAATTTCCTGGACTTCATCGTTGGGAACATCGAAATCAGATCCATTCCCGGCAAGATTAAAAATAATCGTATCTCCGGAGGTAAGGTGCCAATCGGCTCGTAAGCCGAGATTGACTCCTGCACCGTGATTGTTGAAGTTTCCCAAATCCACGGGATCTAAAAACCGATCCGATCGGTGCGTAGCCCCATTGAAATAAAAGCCAAAATTGCGTTTGACTCGTCCTCCGAATCCAGCGCTGATCTCATCTGTTCTGAAGTCTGCAGCGCCGATCGTGAGATCTGCGACTATAGGAGAGTCTATGCCGGATTTTGGGTGAACAATCACAACTGCAGCAGAACGCCCACCGAACTCCGCTGGGATGTTTCCTGTGATTACCTGCATGGAATTTATTGTGTCGGTGTCGATCGGGCTCGCCGATACGGCGTCCATCCTATCAACGATGGGAATCCCATCGACCACGTAAAGAATGCCGTCATCGACCCCGCGAACGTGTACAAGGCCGTTGTTTTCGGTCGCCGATCCGGGCGCTGTCGCAACCAGCTCCTGAATGAGCCTGTTGCGGTTTGTGCGAGGAGTTTGCCGGACGGAATTTTGGCCGATGGTGGTTGTTGAGCTCGACGAATCCGGTTCAACAAGATTCTCGCTCGAACTGATTTCCACCGACGCCTTAGAACCGGCTACGGCCAATTTGATATCGATTTTGATTGGAAGGTTCGAACGTACGGCGATCGGCTGCGACGCGATTTCAAATCCGTCGGCCGTCACGCGCAGTATGTACTGATCGAACGCGACGTTGTTGAATGCAAATTCGCCATCAAGTCCGGTGATCAGTTGGTGTCCGCGTCCGGCCACGCGGTGATCGAGTCTCACAACCGCATTCGCAACCAGGGCGCCAGTCGGATCGCTAACCACACCAGTGACAGTTCCATTCTGGATCTGCGCTTCGACAGGTGTCGGGCTTGATAGGAACAAGGAGAAGAAAAGCAAAAACGCTGTCGAAGACGCACGTCTTGCTTCCAGTTCAAACGACGCTACAAGAGCATCCGCAGATTTCCGCAGATTTCGCACAATGAGTGTTATGACTTTTATTCGCTTAGCAAAACACGATTAAAGACTTTGTTTTTTCGCATCGCTGCACATACCTGCGATCTCATGAAATCGATCATGCAACGCGTTCAAAGACTCTGACCTGCCCATCGCTCGCTTTCTTCGATACCAGGGCTGCAAGAGCCTGGGACTCTTGCGCGAGCTTCGCGACATTCGTTTTTATTTCCGCCTTGTCGTATAGAGCGGGAGGCGTCGAGTCGGACCATTGCTTTGCCTTGGCGGCCAACTCGGCGGCACGACTGCGGATCGGTTTGAAGTTTCCTTCTTCCATAGGATGGAATGTGGCAGACATAACTGCATGAAACGCGGTCAGCTCGTTCCACTTTTCGTTGTCCGCTGCAGAAACGCTCTTTGGTACAGATTGAAAGTCGGCTGAGAGCGCCAGTGTTCCCCACGTCAAAATCATTCTTCCGCCCTTATCTTTCTTTTCGAGGGTGATGGTCAGCGCTTCAACCGATTTGTCCGTTGTTTGCAGGGAAAAAGGAACTTCGGCGACCGTTGAGCCAGCCTCCGATTGAATCAACAGATTCCATTTTTTAGCTTCGACTAGTTTGGCCTGAAGAACGTAGGTACCGGCCGGTATAACTTTGTCCCCAAACTTCAAATCACCTTGAGTAGACAGAGTGGTTGGGTCATTGGCGCCCATCCGCCAGACCTGTCCCGGCTGTATCATTGCTTCCGGGTTGCGGCCGCGCAACGTTGGCCGCCCGTGATTCACCTCGATCTTGTTCCCCGCCAGCTCCAATACCGGATGTCCGCGATCATCTCCCTGAGAAGGGGCATTCGCTGTATTGCCAAAACAAGAAACAGCGCTGATCAGAGAGAACAGGGCTATCAGGGCATAAAGTTTCATTAGCTTTCTCCTGGAGGGTGTTTGATCCTGGGATCAACGGCAACATCCTATCGCATTACGGTGAGTTTGAGCACCAAAAAATGGGTTGGGGATTGGGGATTCGGGGATTGGGTTGGGGATGGGGGTTTGGGAGCTAGGGATTGGGCGTGGGATTCGCAGTTGCATGGGGTAGCGGGACAGGCGACGGAGGATTGGCCTTCTATTCCAAACGAACCCAATCCACAACCACTATTCCACCCCCAATCCCTAACCCCCAATCCCCAACCCCTACTCCGTGAACGTCGCACGCAACGTCAACATGAACGTTTGGTGGTCCGCATCATTTGTCGTTACGGTAGCGGTCTTGGTTATTTCGCCTTTGTATCCATCAGTCTTCGCGACTTCCAGCGTTACCGTACCACTCTTCCCGGGCGCGATAACCTTGTCATACTTGCTAGTAGTGCAGCCGCAGGACGGAGCAACATTCTTGATCTCCAGATCTACCTTTCCTTCGTTCTTGATCTGGAACGAGTAGTTCAGAGGAGTCCCGGCTTTAACCGTACCGAAGGAGTGCTGCAGAGATGGGATTGACAGTTTAGGTTTGGCGCCATCTTGCGCCGCTACTGAAAACGCGAATGTGAATAGAAGTGAGAATACTAGAAGCGATGCCCTTGATTTCATATCTTGCCTCCGAGAAATGTGTTATCGAAGCCGCTCATACAACCGGCCACATCATTGATTAACGCTCACCGCCCTAAAACGGTTACAGTGTGGAAAAAAGTTTTGGTTTTGTGTCGGGATCATCAGAATTGTATGAGGGATACGATCGGATTTCAGAGCGATGGAGTTTCAAGTTCTTCCTAACAGAGGCCGCCGAGCTCCAAGATATCATCGGGCTTCAGCCGATGAAGTTTTCAGGTTCTACCTAACAGAGGGCGCCGAGCTCCCACATACCATCGGGCTTCGAAACTCCACCGGCTTAAAGCCTGGTGGTGTCGTTTGCGCGCACTCTCTGTACTGAGATGTTCGAAGGCTCCTGCTCAGCCGTCTCTAAACACTTGACCGTATTTCTTGCATGGTATTTCATTACTTCATTCGGAGCACTGATATGAGATCTACCAAGCTTGTGCGGTTCGCAGTAATCATCTTTTCTATACTCGGGCTATCTATGGAGGCGCCCACTGCAAATTTGCAGACCGAGCACACACTGGCCGGCGAATGGCTAGTGACCTCCAGCCCAATCAATGGACAGACCGCTTCACCAAAAGGAGTCAGTCTTGGTTTTCCAGACCGGGATATGGTCTTCGAGCAACAAGGTGACATTAGAATCGGCGTCGTCCTCCGCGAAGATGTCGGTCATAATGTCAGACCGCTCGGCGTCTGGCGGGTTAATGGTGATCAATTCAGTACCACCTTTCAGCTTTGGTGCCCCAACGAAGATGGACCCTGCGGATCGATCGTAATGCGCGGGCGCTTTGTCCGCGAGGACCGGATCAGCGGAACGATGACCGCATTCTTTGATGTGTTTGATGACAGCACGCCAACTGGGTATGACAGCTGGACTTTCTCCTTTGTCGGCAATCGAACCGCGGCCGCAGCTAGCGGAGGCTCAAATTGAATTTCTTAGCTGCTTACTTGCGAAACCGTCTAGCGCGAGCTCTGAGCGTCATCGTGGTAGTTCTGGCAGTCGCCACTACTGCGTTCTCAGGCAATGAGCTCGCAGGGCGGTGGACTCTAACAATCAATTTCCCGGATGGCCCGAACAGCACAACAACCCGAACACAAACCGTTACGCTCGAAGTGTTTCCTCGCGGCGACAGTCTCCACGGGCGCGCAAACCTGACCGACGAATCAGGCAAGAAGTACGGCGCAACCTGGAGACAGGTCGGAAAGAGAGTCTCTATTGCCTACGAGCTGCCGTGTTCAGGAGACACACAGTGCGCGTCAATGATACTACAGGGTCGGGTAAAAGGCGGCGGCATTTTGATAAAAAAGGGCTCGGTAATTGTGGTTTGGGATACACCTAACAATCGAAACCCCGCGTTGTTTGATACAGCGAATGGCACGTTTCGAGGTGACCGCATCGAGTGAACAAGAGCACCATAAGCTGGTCTCAGGTTTCAGCATTTCGACTTGCGCGTCATCATTTCTTAGATCAACATCCGGCGGATCTCGTTAAAATTTGCGCCGACGTCTGCGGAGTCCAGGCTCAGGTAATGAGTTCTGCTCGCTTGGCGCTGTTGACCAGGAACCGGCGGAT
>Ga0126384_10001899_pt1 | contig 12535 bp, 8 predicted proteins | sample PanSoiMetPlot_36_FD_92543 | JGI IMG/M metagenome (GOLD analysis project Ga0126384, IMG submission 92543) | Tropical forest soil microbial communities from Panama - MetaG Plot_36 | ecosystem: Environmental > Terrestrial > Soil > Tropical forest > Bulk soil | place: Panama | collected 2016-02-17 | reverse complement strand
TGACTTCGCGCTTGGCGATCAGCGCCGCCAGCTGAGTGGCATCGAACTTGCGGTATTCGTCAAATCGCATGGCCTCGCCTCCTTGCGCCTCAGGTGCTGCCGTGCCGGCGCCCGCAACCGCGCCAGCCGTCAGCTGGACTCCGTTAGCCGCTGTTCGCGCCGATCCGCCGCCACCAGCAGGGGATCGCGCGCTGCCTCCGCACCGAGGCCGCCGCCGCCCGGCGTCATCACCAGCAGGCGCTCGCCCGGCTCCACCGTCTGCGTGCCCTTGCCCTTGAGCTTGCGTCCGCCCTTGATGGCAACCGCCCCTGGCGCACCGGGCATGCCGCCGGCGCGGCCGCGCGGAGGAAAGTCGATACGGTCGAAGGCGGCCAACAGCTCGAACGGCTCGCCGATGGCGCTCTCGATCTCGATGATCTGGCCGAGGCCGCCGCGGGTGCGGCCGCGGCCACCGGAGCCCGGCCGCAGCTCCTTCTTCCAAAAGATCAGCGGGGTGATGGCTTCCGCGATCTCGACCGGCGTGCCCTTGACCCCGGACGGATAGGCGGTTGCCGATAGCCCGTCCGCCTCGGGCCGCGCGCCGGTACCGCCATTGGAGGTGATCGCCAGGCTGAAGGCATAGTTGCCGCCGCGCCCGGCAGGCAGCGACCCGCGCACAATCAAGTTCCAGAGGCAGGACGTACCCTCGGCCGGAATTCGCTCCGGAATCGCCTGCGCCAAGCAGCCGAACACGACATCGGGCAGCATCTGGCCGATCACGTGCCGGATGCAGACGGCGGCGGGCTTGGCGGCATTGAGAATGCTGCCCGGCGGCGCCGACACGGTCAGCGGCGACAGCGACCCGGCATTGTTCGGGATCTTGCTGGCGACGATGCAGCCGAGCCCGAACACGGTGTAGGCCGTGGTATAGGCGAGCGGCACGTTGATGCCACGCCGCGCCTGCCGATCGGTGCCGCTATAATCGACGTGGATGCCCTCGGGCGTGATCGTGGTCGTGGCGCGCAAGGTGATCGGCCCATCGAAGCCGTCGGTGGTCATGCTGTTTGACCACGAGCCCTTGGGCAGCGTGGCGATTTCGGCCAGCACCGCCTGCCGGCTCTTGGTACATATGTGCTCGGCCAGCAGGTCCAGGTCGTCCTGCTCGAACTCGCGCATCATCTCGATCAGCCGCTGGCAGCCGACGTCGTTGCACGCGGCGAGCGAGTAGACATCGCCAACGGTATCGATCGGCTGGCGCGTGTTGGCGCGGATCATCGCCAACAAGGTGTCATTGACCTTGCCTTCGGCGAACAGCTTGAGAAAGGGAATATAGAGCCCCTCCATGAACACATCGGTGCCATCCGGACCAAAACCGATGCCGCCGATGTCCATCAGATGCGAGGTGCAGGAGAACAGGCCGATCAGTCGGTCCTGGTAGAAGCAGGGCGTGGTGACGACAAAATCGTTGAGGTGGCCGGTGCCCATCCAGGGGTCGTTGGTGATGTAGGCATCACCCGGGGCCATGTTTTCCAAGCCGAAGTGGCCAATGAAATGCTTGACCGATTCGGCCATCGAATTGACGTGGCCCGGCGTGCCGGTGACCGCCTGCGCCAGCATCCGCCCCTGGCTGTCGAAAATGCCGGCCGAGAGGTCTCCGGCCTCGCGCACGATCGCCGAAAAGGCGGTGCGCAGCAAGGTTTGCGCCTGCTCCTCGACCACCGCGATCAGGCGGTTCCACATGATCTGCAGCTCGATGTCGTTGGGTAGCTTGCGCATCGCTTGGTCCTCAGTCGAGCTTCGACCGCGCCGTCAATACCAGCGCGCCACCGGCATCGACGCTGACATCGAAGCTCGGCGAAACATAGGTCGAGGTGCCGTCCTCAACGATCAGCGCCGGCCCTTCGATCCGCGTACCGGGCGCCAGCAGGCCGCGATCGAACACGGCCACGGCCTGGGCATGGCCCAGGCGCGCATCGATCACCGAGCGGCTGGCCGCCGGCGGCGGTGGCGAACTCGTTGCGACCGGCGCCAGACGCGGCGGCCGCAGGCTTGCCGTCGTCGCCAGCACCATAAAGCTCATGATCTCGATCTCGGCGCCTGGAATGTGGCGCTGAAACAGCCGGCCGTATTCCGCCTCGAAGGCCTGCCGCAAGGTTGCGGCATCGGCCGGCGTCAACGCCCGCTCGGGCATGGCCACCGTGATTTCGTGACCCTGTCCGGCATAGCGCATGAAGGCGGCGCGCCGCACCAGGATCGGCCGCTCGCCCGCCGCCGCCCGGCAATGCGCCACGGCTTCGGCGACCAATTCCTCGAGGATGGCGTTGGCGGCCTCGGCGGCAAACCCGGCGAGCGGCATGTAGCGTGAGCGAACGAGCTCATAGGCGGCAGGCGCCACCAGGAAGCCCACCGCCGAACCCACCCCGGCGTCCGCCGGCACGATGATGCGACCGATGCCAAGCTTCTCGGCGATGCGGCTGGCGTGCAGCGGGGCTGCACCGCCGAAGGCCACCAAGGTGCGCTCGCCGACCGCCACGCCACGCTCGATGGCATGCACGCGCGCCGCATTTGCCATATTCTCATCGACGATTTCGGTGATGCCGATCGCGGCCTGTGTCGCGGTTTTACCGCCGAGCCTGTCGCCCACTGCGCGCGTCAGCGCCGCCGCGGCGCGCGCCGGGTCGACGGCGATCTTACCGCCGGCGAAGCAGTCGGGATCGATCTTGCCGATCGCCAGATCGGCATCGGTCACCGTTGCTTGCTCGCCCCCCCGACCATAGCAGGCCGGTCCCGGTTCGGCGCCGGCGCTGTCGGGACCGACCAGAATGCGCTGCATGCCGTCGACGCGCGCGATCGAGCCGCCGCCGGCGCCGATCTCCACCATTTCGATCACCGGGATACGCACCGGCATGCCGCTGCCCCTTTTGAAGCGCGAGCGGCGATCGAGCTCGAAGGCACGCGCCTTGAGCGGCTCACCGTCATCGATCAGGCAGATCTTGGCCGTGGTGCCGCCCATGTCGAACGACAGAATGCGACGCTCGCCGCGCTCCAGCGCCAGGTAGCCGGCCAGCAGCGCGCCACCGGCGGGACCGGATTCGACCAGCCGCACCGGAAACCGCGCCGCGGTCTCGAGGCTGGCAAGGCTGCCGCCCGACGTCATCAGATGAATCGGACGCCGATAACCGAGCTCGGCCATCGTGGCCTTGAGCCGCAGCAGGTAGCCCGCCAGCAGCGGCTGCACGTAGGCGTTGGCGATGGCAGTGGAGGTGCGCTCCCATTCGCGCGCTTCCGGACAGGCCGCAGACGCCAGGGTGACGGCGAGACCCGGATTGAGCTCAGCCAGGATGGCAGCAACGCGGTGTTCGTGGCTGGGATTGGCATAGCCATGGATGAATGCCACCGCCACCGCCTCGACAGCCAACGCGCGCAGGCGGCTGGCGACGGCGCGGACCGCGGTTTCGTCGAGCGCCAAGCGCACGCCGCCGTTGACATCGATCCGCTCAGGCACCGTGAAGCGCAGCTCGCGTGGTACCAGCGGTACCGGCTTCACGATATTGATGTCGTATTGATCGAAGCGGCCCTCGTCGGCGATCTCGATCACATCGCGGAAGCCTTCGGTGGTGATCAGCGCGGCCTTGGCACCCTTGCGCTCGATGATGGCATTGGTGGCAAGGGTCGTGCCATGCACGAAGACGCCGATATCGGCAAAGCCAAGCCCGGCGCGCGCCAGGATGTCGCGCACCCCCTCGATCACCGCCGCCTCGGGCGCCCGCGGCGTGGTGATGAGTTTGCCGACCAGGCGCCTGTCGTCGGCAACCAGCACAATATCCGTGAAGGTCCCGCCGATATCAACGGCCAGCCGGGCAGCCGCAGGCTTGCCACTCATGCGCACATCCGCTCAACTTCGGCGTCGATCAGAGCGCAAGCGGGCAGGCTTCGCAAGCGGCGGCAGCGGACGCGGCTTGACAGCGCGGGCGGCGACATGTCGCTCTGGCTCCCTCTCAATCGGCGGTCCAGCCACCATCAACGATCAGCGCCGATCCGGTCATCAGCGCGGAAGCATCCGAGGCAAGAAACACGATCGCCCCCAACAGGTCGTCGACGGTTCCGAGACGCCCGAATTTGATCTTAGATAGCACCTCGTCGCGAAACGCGGCATTCTCGAAGAATGGCCGCGTCAATGGCGTGTCGAGGAAGGTCGGCCCGAGCGAGTTGACCCGAATGTTGTGCGGGGCGAGCTCGATCGCCATCGCCTTGGTGAAACCCTCCATGGCATGCTTGGAGGCGCAATAGACGCTGCGCCGGGCCGCGCCGACGTGACCCATCTGCGATGATACGTTGATGATCGAGCCCGGCCCCTTTGCCTCGATCAGCCGGCGCGCCACGGCTTGCGCCACGAAGTAGGCGGCACGCACGTTGAGCTGCATGATGGCGTCGAAGTCCTCGATCGTCACCTCGATCAGCGGCTTGGGGCGGTTGGTGCCGGCATTGTTGATGAGGATGTTGAAGGGTGCCGCCGCCGCGATCACGCGGCGCGTGGCCTCAACGTCGGTGACATCAAGCGTGACGATGTCGGCGCGCTGCCCGCGTGCCCGGATCGCGGCAGCCGCCGCCTCGATCTCGGCGGTGGTGCGCGCCGCCAGGGTCACATCGGCGCCCGCGCCGGCGAGCGCAAAGGCGGCCGCTCTGCCGATGCCGCGCCCGGCACCGGTGATCAGTGCCCGCTTGCCATCGAGCCGGAAGCTTGGCGTGGTCGCGGTGTCCATGATTATTCCGCCGCCGCCGCATACGGCACGTTTTTACCGCCGTAACGGCGTACCCGCACGTTGGCCTGCTCGGCATGGCCGGCGAAGCCTTCCAGAATGCACAGCCGTGAGCACACTTCGCCGATTTGCGCCGAGGCCTGATCGGTCAGCACCTTCTGATAGGTACAGGTTTTGAGGAACTTGCCGACCCACAGGCCACCGGTGTAGCGCGCGGCCTTACGGGTGGGCAAGGTATGGTTGGTGCCGATCACCTTGTCGCCAAAGGCGACGTTGGTTCGCGCGCCCAGGAACAGCGAGCCGTAGTTGTTGAGGCGCTGCAAAATGTAGTCGGGATCCCGGGTCATCACCTGGACATGCTCGGAGGCGATGCGGTTGGCCTCGCTCAGCATCTCGTCGATATCGTCGCAGACGATGACCTCCCCTCTATCGGCCCAGGCCTGGCCGGCGGCATCGGCGGTGGGCAGGATCTGCAGCAGCCGCGCCACTTCGGCGATGGTGGCGTGCGCCAGCTGCTCGGAAGTCGTGAGCAGCACGGCCGGTGAGGTCGGCCCGTGTTCGGCCTGGCCCAATAAATCGGTGGCGCAGAGTTCCGCATCGACGCTGTCATCGGCAATGATCAGGGTCTCGGTGGGCCCCGCCAGCAGATCGATGCCGACCCGCCCGAACAGTTGCCGCTTGGCCTCGGCGACGTAGGCGTTACCCGGACCGACGATCATGTCGACGGCTTTGAGGCTGTCGCTGCCGAGCGCCATGGCCGCGACCGCCTGCACGCCGCCCAGGACGTAGATCTCGTCGGCACCGCCCAGATGCATTGCCGCGACGATGGCCGGATGCGGTCCACCGCGGTGCGGCGGCGCACAGGCCACGATCCGTCCCACGCCGGCGACGCGCGCCGTCACGATCGACATGTGTGCCGAGGCAACCATCGGGTAGCGGCCACCCGGAACGTAGCAGCCGATCGAATTCACCGGGATATGCTTGTGACCCAGCACCACCCCGGGCAGTGTCTCAACTTCGAGGTCGGTCAAAGTGGCGCGCTGGCGTTCGGCGAAGTTGCGCACCTGTGCCTGGGCAAACGCGATATCGTCGAGATCGCGGCGCGGCACGGCGGCGATCGCGCGCTCAATTTCGCTGGCGGTCAGCTTGAAGGAGGCCGGTGACCACTGGTCGAACTGCTGGGAAAACTCGCGCACGGCGGCATCGCCGCGGGTCTCGACCGCAGCCAGAATGGCTTCGACGGTGGCGCGCACCTTGGCATCGGCGGCGCTGACCGCGCCGGCGTCCATCCCGCGCTTCAGGTAGCGGACCATGCTGCGCCTCCCTGTCGGTTCATGGCGTCCTCACGTTGCTGTCCGGCAAGCGGCCGGCGGATCGGGTGCTTGCGCATCGAGCCTTGGGCAAGGTTAGAGCAAAAGCGGCCACTATGGCCAGGCGCGGGTGCTTGGTATCTGCCGCATTGCGGAAGGATCTCCGATTGCCTCAAGATTGCGCTAAGATATCCCTTGGCATGAGCCACGAGAGCCTTGAACAAGGTGAACGACAAGGCCGACACGCGCCGCGCCGGCGGCCAACTCGCCGATCAAGAGCGGGCACAACTGTGGCCGGCGCTCGAGCACCTGGAGTTCGTGCTGTCATCGACCGGGCTCGGCGTGTGGGAGCGAGACCTTTTAACCAATCACGTGACTTGGTCGGAGACGATGTACCGTCTATACGGGCGCACCTCGGAGCACTTCTCCGGCTCACCCGATCAGGTCTTGAGCTTCGTGCATCCCGATGATCGCGAGCCGTTCCGCGCCGCCTACCGCGCCGCCATCGACGGGCATCTCGACAGCTTCGAGCAGGAATTCCGGATCGTTCGCTCCGACGGCGAAATCAGGTGGGTAGCGCGGCGCGGCCAGGTGCGGCGCGACGCCGATGGGACGGCGCGCTCCGTGTTCGGCGTGGCCATGGACATCACCGAACGCAAGCAGGCCGAGGCCCTAGACGCCCGCCTGGCGACCATTGTTGCCGCCGCCGACGATGCTATTTTTAGCCTTTCACCTGAAGGTATTATCCTGTCCTGGAACCCGGCGGGAACGCGCACGTTTGGCTATTCAGCCGAGGAGATCATCGGTCAATCGGTGCGCATCCTCTATCCCGCGGGCGCGGCCGCGGAGTTCGAAGAGCGATACGCACAAGTGCGCCGCGGGGAGCACGTCCGAGCTGAGGCGAGGCGGATTCGCAAGGACGGCACATCGCTAGACGTGTCGATCACGCTTGCACCGATTGTCGGTATTGACGGCCGGGTGGCAGGAGTGTCGGCAGTGGTTCGCGATATCAGCGAGCGCAAGCGGACGGAAGAAAAGCTGGTCGAAACGCTAGCTTTGCTGTTGCAAACCAGCAATCAGCGCAAGCTCGCGCTGGTGGCGGGTCGGATGGCCACCTTCGAGCTCGACCTCAAGCACGGGGCCATCACCTGCTCGGAAGAAATTTACGACCAGATCGGCATCGGCCGCGACCAGCCGCTGTTGAGCCTGGCCGACCTGGAGCCGTTCATCTATCCCGATGACCTGCCGCGCTTGCGCCGGCGCTGGGGCCGGCCCAGCGGCGAGGGCGGCGTCTACGAGGATGAGTTTCGCATCGTTCGCCCCGATGGCGACAAGCGCTGGCTATTCGTACGCGCCCAGGCCTTCAACGACAGCCAGCGGCCGGCGCATGTCTACGGTGTCAGCATGGACATCACCGAGCGCAAGGAGCACGAGGCGCACATCCGCTTTCTGATGTCGGAGATCTCACACCGCTCGAAGAATCTGCTGGCGGTGGTGCAGGCGATCGCGGCACAGACGGCGCGTGCCAGCAGCTCGTCGGCGGACTTTGCCGCCGACTTCAGTGCACGGCTGAAGAGCCTGGCGTCATCGGTCGATTTGTTGGTGCAGCAGGAGTGGCGCGGCGTGTCGATGAAGGAGCTGGTGCACTCCCAGCTCGGGCATTACGGCGCCGGCAGCGACCGGGTCGCCATCGTCGGCCCGAACGTGTTGCTGACGCCGCTGTCGGCGCAATACCTCGGCATGGCGCTGCACGAATTGTCGACCAATGCCGTCAAGTATGGCGCGCTGTCGGGTGCGGACGGCCGTATTACCATCGAGTGGCACGTGCGCGGCCCCAAAGAGAAGCGGCATTTCGAGATGACCTGGGTCGAGCGGGGTGGCCCGCCGACGGCGCCGCCGCAGCATAAGGGGTTCGGCCACCTCGTCATCGAGCGCATGGTGGCTGAAGCCCTGCAAGGCACGGTCAAACTGGAATTTGCTCCCGAGGGCCTGTCCTGGAGCCTCGATGCGGATGCCGCGCCGATGTTGCGCGAGTGAGGGGCTTGCGCCGGCGCTGCCCGCGGGCCGCCGCGCAAATCCGCGACCAGCCCTTGAAAACGGCGCCGCAAACGTCAATCATGACACCTGTGCAAAACAGGGAGGCGCCGTTGAGCGAAGTCGAGCCGATAGCGTTCCGCCCGCGCGTGGCCGTGGCCACGGCGGGCAAATCTCTTTCCCCTCAAAGCAGTGCGGCAATCCTGACCACGTTTGATCGCCGTGAGCTCAACCAAATTCTGGGGCTCTACGGGCGCAAAGTTGCCGCCGGCGAGTGGCGCGACTACGCCATCGACTTCGGTCGCGACAAGGCGGTGTTTTCGGTGTTTCGCCGCAGCAGTGAAATGCCGCTCTACCGCATCGAAAAGCAACCCCGCCTGGCGCGCCGGCAAGGTGCCTATGGTATCGTCAGCGCCACCGGGCTGATCCTTAAGCGCGGCCACGACCTGGCGCGGGTGCTGGCGGTGCTGGAAGCGCGGCTCCGGCTGGCAAGCTATTAGCCGGCTTCGTCTTCAGCCGGCGGCGAAGGCTCGGGGGCTCTGCCGCCGCGACCGGCGTGTACGGCGGCAGCGCGCCTCAGCCGCGTCCCGGTTGCGACCTGCTGCGCTCGGTCGGCGGCGTGCTGTCGCCGGGCCCCAGCGGCAGTGCCATGATGACGCTATCGAGCCAGCGGCCGTGCTTATAGCCCACCGAATGGATGGTGCCCGAGAACGTGAACCCCAAGCGCCGATGCAGCGTGATCGAGGCATACTGCGCCGAATCGCCGATGACAGCGACCATCAGGCGAAAGCCCGCAGCGGTTGCCGCCGCGATCAACGCCGCCAGCAACAGCCGCCCCACGCCTTTGCCTTGCGCTTGCGGCGCCACATAGATCGAATCCTCGACCGTGAACCGATAGGCAGGTCGCGTCCGATAGGCATTGAGGTAGGCATAGCCGAGAATGACACCGTGTTGCTCGGCGACCAGATACGGATAGCCCGCCCCGGTAATGGCCTCGAAGCGCCGGCGCATTTCTTCTTGGCTGGGCGGCTCGAGTTCAAAGCTTGCGGTGCCGCCGGTCACGGCCGCGGCATAAATGGTCGAGATCGCCGGCAGATCGTCGGTACGTGCCGGGCGCAAGCTTACGGTCGTCATCGGCAAGGCAATGCTGGCGGCCACTCGACCGCGTTGTGATCACGCCGCGGCGGCGACAAGCAAAGGGCCCCGCGTTGCAACGGGGCCCAACCGCGTTGATGGCTCCCGCAACTTATTCGCGATTGCCGAACAGCTGCAGCAGCATCACGAACATGTTGATGAAGTCGAGGTAGAGATTGAGTGCACCCATGATCGCCGACTTGGTGGCCGCCGTCACGTTGCCGGCCACCTCGTAGTAGCCATCTTTGATGCGTTGGGTGTCGTAGGCCGTCAGGCCGGCAAACACCAGCACGCCGATCACCGAGATGGCGAACTGCAGCGCGCTCGACTGCAAGAACAGATTGACGAGAGCCGCCAGGATGACGCCGATCAGGCCCATGACCAGGAACGAGCCCCAGCCCGACAAATCGCTGCGGGTGGTATAGCCATAAAGGCTGAGGCCACCGAACGCTGCCGCCGTGACGAAGAACACCTGCGTGATCGATTGGCCGGTGTAGACCAGGAAGATCGAGGACAGCGAGACGCCCATGGCCGCAGCGAACAGCCAGAAGGCGATCTGAGCGCCGCTTACGCTCATGTTGTAGATGCGGAAGGACAGGAAGAACACGAACGCCAGCGGCGCCAGCATCACCACCCACTTAAGCGGGGACGCGTAGATGGCAAAGCCGAGCGGCGTCAGATACATGCCCCTATGCAGTGCCAGGGTGGCCCCGGTCGCCGTCTTCGCGGCGAGCGCAGGATCCGTGGTTACGGCATACGAGAACATGATGTATGCGACGATGCCGGTGAGCGCGATGCCCCCCGCCATGTAGTTGTAGACCTGCAGCATATAGGCGCGCAGGCCTTCGTCGACCGCAACGCCGGTGCGCGCAGAAGCAGTCTGCGCATACCTGTTGTCGTATTGGGCCATAGGATCCTTCCCTTCAACTTTAGGCGAACTCGTGGTTCGCACCAGCAGATTATGGCGACGCCACCCCGCGCTTGCAAGGACTGGCGGTACGAACCGACCTTGAAAATGGGAAACCTTCGTCGCCACGGCAAGACGGGGGTTATTCAGAGCGCAGATAGGGGATGGTCGGCGCCCGGAGCACGCGCCAGGTGCCGAAGCCACCGAAGGCCGCCACCAGCACCGTGGCGAGCAGAAGGGCTTCGAGCGCCGCCCCCCAGGAGAAGGTGAACTCCAGGTCCATCACTTGGGTGACGGCAAGCCAAGCCGCTGCCGTGCCAATCAAAAAGGAAATGAACGACGTTAAGATAGCCAGGATGGCGTATTCGACAAGGTGGGACAACAGGATCCGGCGGCGGGTGGCGCCCAACGCCTTGAGAATGGCCGCCTGCTGGATTCGCCGACGCTGGGCCGTCGCCAGCGCCCCGGCCAGCACCAGAGCGCCGGCCAGCAGGGTGACGCTGCCCGCCGAGCGCACCGCCACCATCACGCGGCCGAAAATGACGCCGAAGGCGTCGATCGCATCCTTAACGCGTACCGCGGTGGTGGCGGGGAAGGCGCGGCCGATGTCCCGGGCCAGTTTGGCCTCGCTTGCCAGTGGCGCATCCTTGGCGAGCGTCAGCGTGGCCAGCAGATGGTGGGGCGCGCCCTTCAGCGTATTGGGCGAAAACACCAGCACGAAATTGAGCGACAGGCTCTCCCATTTCACTTCCCGCAGGTTGGCGATGCGCGCCGTCACGTTGCGGCCCAAGACGTTGACGGTCACCGTGTCGCCGAGCTTGAGGCCGAGCCCTTTGGCGATGTCGGCTTCGATCGACACCAGCGGTTCACCATCCCAGTCCGGCGGCCACCACTGGCCGGCCACCAGTTTCGACCCGGCCGGCAGGGTCTCGGCGTAGCTCAGACCGCGATCGCCATTGAGCACCCATTGCGCCTCCGGCGGCGCCTTGACCTGTTCGGCCGGCCGCGCCCCGACCCGCATGATGCGCCCGCGCAGCATCGGTGCCTGCTCAATCCTGGCCTCGGGCGCCTCGCGCCTGACCAGAGTTTGAAAGGCGTCGGCCTCCTCGCGCTTGAGATCGAGGATGAAGAAGTTGGGACTGTTCTCGGGCAGGCGCTCGGTCAGTTCGGCGATGACGGAGCGATCAACCAGGGCCACCGTGACCAGCAGCGAGAGGCCGGCGCCGAGCGAGATTACCACCGAGCGCGTGAGCCCGCCGGGAGCGCCGAGATTGCCGATCGCAAGCGCCAGCTCCGGCCGCCGCGGTCGCCGACTGCGGCTCGCCACCCGCGCGATTAGCGCGCCAAGGCCGGCGAACACCGCAAACACCACGATCACGGCCAGGCAGGAGTAGAAGGCGAGCGCCTGCGCCTCGGATGAAAAGATGGCAAAGGCCGCCAGCAGCGCGCCGACGATCAGCGTCATGACCACGACGCGGGCGCGCGGCAGCACCGGTGCCGGCGCCACCTCGTCGCGAAACAGCACCGCCGTCGACACCTGCTCGGCGCGCCCCAACGGCCACAGGCTAAACAGCAAGGACACCAGCACGCCATAGGCGGCTGCCGTCAAAAGACTGCGCCCGGTCAAGGTGATGTCGGCCGTGATCGGCAAAGCATCGCCCAATAGCGTGGTGAGGCCGATCGGGATCAGCATGCCGAGGCCGCAGCCCAGGATGATGCCGATGCCGGCGATCAACAGCACCTGTACCAGATGTATGCCGAAGATGATCCGGCTGCCGGCGCCGAGGCTCTTGAAGGCGGCGATGACCCGGCGTCGGCGATCGAGGTAGGTGGCGACCGCATTGGCGACGCCGACGCCGCCAACCAGCAGCGCCGCCAAGCCAACCAGGGTGAGGAACTGGCGCAGCCGCTCCAAGGTCCGCGACACCTGCGGCGAGGGATCGCGCCGATCGCGAATGGTAAAGCCCGATTCCGGCAAGGTCTCCTTTACGCTCTTGCGGAAGGCGGCGAGCCGATCGGCGGCCGCCTCCCAATCGGCGCCGAGCTTGAGGGCGTAGCGCCAGCTGACCAGGCTGCCAGGATCGACCAGTCCGCTGCGGCGCAAGGTTTCGAGCGAAAGCAACACCCGCGGGCCGACGCTCAGCCGCTCGCTGATCCGATCCGGCTCGGCTTGGATGGTGGCGCGGATCGGCACCTCGAGATGGCCGAGCGACAGTTTGTCGCCGACGCCGACACCAAGACGTTCGAGCAGCAGCGGATCGACGACCGCGCCGCCATCGCGCAACTGATCGGCCAGCGCCGCGCCTCCCGACAGCGCCACGCTTCCGACCAAGGGATAGGCATCGTCAACGCCCTTGACCTCGACCAGCGCCTGTTCGGTGCCATCGACCCGGCGCGCCATGGCGCGCATG
>Ga0126384_10001898_pt1 | contig 12539 bp, 8 predicted proteins | sample PanSoiMetPlot_36_FD_92543 | JGI IMG/M metagenome (GOLD analysis project Ga0126384, IMG submission 92543) | Tropical forest soil microbial communities from Panama - MetaG Plot_36 | ecosystem: Environmental > Terrestrial > Soil > Tropical forest > Bulk soil | place: Panama | collected 2016-02-17 | reverse complement strand
TCGTGCGCTGGGGCGCATTTCTGAATTTTGACTATAAATCGTTGCTGGGAGCGTTACAGGTTATTTGGGTAATCGGCGTGTCAATGATTGTATTGGCAGCGCTCATCCATTTGCCGCTGCGTGCGGTGGCGGCTTTTGGTGTGTTGATGATTGCTCTGCACAACTTGCTGGATCGCTTTCAGGTTGTCGGATGGCGAGGTCCGCAAAGCCCCATCCCAGGATTTTGGGCGAAGATTTTTATTTTCCTCCATCAGGGCTTTGAAGGGTTTCCTATTTTCGGACCCGGAAGTCCAGTTGTTTTTATTATCTATCCTTTAATTCCATGGATTGGGGTGATGGCTGCAGGTTATGCGTTGGGACGCGTTTACCAATTTGAGCGAGATCGGCGCAAGCGCATTCTGTTAACGCTTGGTGGCTCGATGACATTACTCTTCTTTGTATTGCGGGCCATTAATCGTTACGGCGATCCATCGCATTGGTCTCAGCAAAAGAGTTTTCTGTTCACGGTCCTGTCCTTTTTTAACGTGACGAAGTACCCGCCATCGTTGCTATTCCTGCTGATGACGCTGGGGCCCGCGCTAATACTCCTGGCGCTGTTTGAAATGAGATTTGAAGCTACCAGTCGAGCCGCCACACGAGTTCGAAGCTTCTTCGTTACGTTCGGTCGAGTGCCGCTCTTCTTCTATCTTCTGCAGTGGCCGATGGCGCATCTCACATCTATTGCGGCTCACATTATCGGTGGGAAGTCGATTAAGTGGATGTTTTCCGCTGCTGGACAGGCCTCGCCACCTCAGGACATCGGTTTCAATCTCGTGGTCGTTTACCTGTGCTGGATTGCCGGTGTTCTTTTGCTTTATCCGCTCTGCAAGTGGTTCGCCGGCGTGAAGCAACGTCGCCGCGATTGGTGGCTCTCGTACTTGTGACTTTGTAGCGCAGACCTGAGTGGATAACAGTCAGTACCACCACGCGGTAGCGGGTGGGTCGCCATTTACTGAACTCGATGCTGTCGAAAGTGATACCCACCCGCTACCGCGTGGTGGTACTGACTGTTATCCACTCAGATCCCCCATGGTTTGTGTGACTTAAACCTCGGCATCTAATACCTCGCGCCGGCTCGCCTTTCACCGAGGATGTGAAAGTCCTTCTCGCTAATTGCTTGCTGGACTCTGTGTCGATCGACGTAAAGCGAGTCGTGTTTGAAGTTGTGCCACGCGAGGCCGGCGTGAAACACAATCCCGCAGACAATCACGACTAACGCGAACTTCCTCCAAGCGTTTTTCTTCAACAATTCCTGCCAGCAATAAAGGCTATACAGCATCGCAATCGGGAAGGTGACGTAAAAAGTGTGTGAGACGGGCGCCTTCATCGAAAACAGAAAGCTTACATACAAGAGCACAATCGTTCCCAACGTAAAATACTTCATTGCTCTCCAGTCTGGTTCGCTGTGCTTCCTGCGAAACCATAAAAAGAAAAGCGCGACGCTTTGAAGGATGCCAACTGCTGTCAGGAACACGATGAAAGGACTGAGCCACAGATTCTCTTTGATGAAGGCAAGTCGGGTGTTCGTGTTATTGCCGATGAATCGTGGTACCTCGAAACTGGCAAAGGAGAGGAAACGACCCAGCACACCTTCGACGATATTCACGTGCTGGAGAAGATTTCTGAAGTTAAATTCCAGAGCCTGATTCGTGCCACCCAAACCCGCATCGAAGCCGTATTTGATGAAAGTCGGAAGAAGAAATGCTCCGGACAAGATTGCTCCGAGCCCGAACCACAGCAAGTTGATATATTCTCTCTTCTTTACCCGAAAGTAGAAGGAAAGTAATACGAACGGAACCAGCACTACCCACGACAAGTGAAACTGCATGATCCAAAACAGCGCCACTCCCATCATGAAATTCGCCAATGCCGGTGAGATTAAGTGATGCGTGAGAAATGGAAGTGTCTCTATCAGTCCAATAAAGAATAGGATTGCGCCGGCTAACACGTACGAAGGATTGTAAACCTGAGGTGAAAGTCCAAGCGTCCAGGGCACCGTTAGGATCCAAGCCCACACCAAACCATTAGGTAGTTGTGGCAAGCGGCGGGTGCAATACCAGCAAAAGAAGACCAGGCTTGCAAACGAAAGAATATTCAGCAACACATACGGCGCTTCCGGAATTGGCAGAACGTAGAAGGGCAAGCCCACGGCAAGTCCCTGAAGCGCGCCCGGAATCTGAATACCAGGAGCTACATCGGGTCCGAAGTAAGGCCAGTTGCGAGTGGCGTAAAACTTCAAGCCTATCAAATAGATTTGCCTGACATCTTCATCCGGATTCCAGAAGTCGGAACACAGACCAAACCCCAGACGAAAAAGAAAAGCGACTAACAGGACTATCGCGATTCCCCAACGCCGCAGATGTTTCGGCTCTGCCGGGACTTGCATCAAGTACGTGGACAGTTGAGCTGTTGGGCCTCAGTTCGCAATTCCTGAAACAATCGAGTCAGATCCTTCTGCTGATAGTTAGCGTTCAACCCGCTCGGATTGGGTAAGGCCCAAAGCACTGTGTCACCAATTTGCTCATCCTGGCGTCCGATTGTCGCTTTGGGTCGATCGAAAGCAATGCGATAAGCTCCGAGGCCCAGGATCGCCAAAATCTTCGGACGATAACGTCGCACCTTCGCGAAGAGCTGTGCGCCGCCCTTTACAATTTCTTCTTTCGATAATTGGTCGGCGGTTGCGCTCGCGCGAGCCACCACGTTGGTAATGCCAAAGCCACCTTCGAGAAGCTCATGTTCCTCGAACGGCGATAATAAACGATCTGTGAACGCAGCTTGGTGAAGCGCTTTCCAAAATCGATTTCCGGGTCGAGCAAAGTGATGACCCACCGCAGCCGTGTAGAGTCCCGGATTAATGCCACAAAAGAGAACGCGCAAGTTGGGAGCGATAACGTCTTTAACAGTTTTGTTTTCAGCGGCGAGAATCTGTTCCCTGGTCGGTTTCCAGATCAGAACATTCTTCGTACTTTGAACTTTGTTCTTTGTTTCGGCTTTCATTGTTTCGGTTTGGATTCCGAAGAGGATTCTGGCAAGGCAAAGGTTGTAACGCAAACCCCGATGTGTCGGGTTTGCGACTGAGGTTGAATGCGGCGCACGTTCACGCAAAACCCCGACACATCGGGGTTTGCGTTACCGTTACTCGATATCGAGCTTGGTTCTCTGAGTCGCACTCGTTTTTGCGACCCGATCTACGATTGAAACTTGTAGCACATAATGACCGGGAGCAAGACCCTCAAGAGAAAGGTCTCCACCGTACAACAATCGATCAGCTTGCCCGGCTTCGTTGGTTGCCACTCGTTTTGACGGAGTCGTGATCACGGGTTGCTGATCACGCAGAATCAGCACTTGTGCTCCGAGATCAGGATTGCCGTCAGCTGGAGACTTGAGTGCGTTGTAAATGTTAAGCATAAATCGCATGACCGAGTCTCGACGCAAACGATGGTTCACTCGCATTTGCGCGTCGGGACCGGTACTCGGACTGGAAGCTGATCCGAGCGTCGTGGTGGGCAGCACCTCCGCCACAATCAAGCTGCTCAATGCAAGCTTTTTGTCTGCCAGGTTGGGAATCTCAATCCATTCAAAAGCGGCTCCCACTTTGCCGGTTGCCGGATCACGAGCCGCCACGCGCACCTGAAATAAACCTGCGGGCAAGAATACCGGAAAGTTGTAGACAATTTCCTTCTTCGACTGTTTCAGTTTATCAAGCGATGCTGCGCTCACTGTTAAGCGGTCGCTGAAACCAGCGCCCGCTTTCCCTTGATCGTTATAGATGGTGCCCCGAATATCCACATCACCGGTAAGTCCCGCCGTAGCCTGACGGTACTGCAGCGAGTCCGTGTTCAGCTGCATGGACACAGTAAGCATCATTCCCTTAGGCTGGTCCAGGTAGCTCAAATTCATGGCAACGGGAAGATCTGTGGTGGGGAAAGCCGCGTGCAGAGATTCTCGCAGCGCAATTTCGGTCGGAGAGTCGGTCTGTTTGTTGGCCGGCTTTTTATTCTCGGCTTCGCTCTTCTTAGTTGTCGGCACCGGTTCGCGATCAAAGAATCCTTGCCGCACACGCACCGTGTAGTCCGGATGGTTTAGCAGTTTTACATTTATGCGCCGGAATTTATCACTGTCAGTTTCGCGGTCGGGGCGCCAGGCGAGCAGGTAATACACTGACGTCTCATTGATCGCTTTACTAAGGCCGACGTCCAGGGCGTTGGTATTAAAAATTGTGCGTCCGCCCGTATCTTTTGCCAGCGCATTCATTCCATCTTGCGTCGCGACAAGCTCACCACTCGAACCGCGCGACAGCCGCCCCGTCGGATCGAAGGCAGCGCCGACACTTGGATCTTCCAGGCTTGCAACCAAACCACGCGCGTCCATGGAATAGATGACCACGCCATTCCTGGCGGCAGCACTGGTAATCCTTCGCAGACGTTCAAAAGAGTCGGAATTGCGATCATCGAGCAGAAACCCGTCCGAAATGAAAAAGACCAGCTTTCGGCCCGGCAATTTGCTTGAAGAGCGCACCAGGCTTTCGAGTCCCGCCAGAGTCTTCCTGGCCTCGTTGGCCGCGTATTGGAGTATGTGATTGGCCCGCTCTCGAACCGATTGCTCGGCTATCTGTCGAGATAGACCGGGATTGTTGCGGAGAAACTCATCGATAAAGTAATCGAGCACATCGTTGTCATTGTGATCGATCTTCAAAGCATGGTATTCGGTCATCGGCGGCCGGTCCAGATCGTGAGTGCCAATCTGGTGAAAGGACAGGCGCTGTACGGCGGCGCGCATGACCGCTCTGTTATCGCTGAGCTGTTGCAAAAATCCAATTGAGCCGCTGGAACAGGTTATCGCTGCCAAATCGTTCTGGCCCAGGCTTTGATCGACGAAGCGGTTCAGCATCTTTCGTATTCCCGCCAGGTTGCCAGCGCTCATATGGAAATCATCAACAAAGAAGAAAATCGCGCGGCCACGATCCAGGGGAACCGGTGCAGCTGAGGTGTTGCGCGCGCTCGCCGCAGCGCCACGGGCGGCTGCTAGTTGGACTTCTTCATTGCCGCTGCCGGCTGATACGCGTTCAAAGAATTCGACCTGACGAGGCTTTCCATCGATGCGCAATTCAAAATCTTCTCGCTTCAGCCCATTAACGAATCGTCCTTCTTTGTCAAAAACCATCACGTCGGTTTGCACTAATTCGCTGTAGACGCGCACGACGTCCTCTGGCTCAGGTTCCTTGGGACGCGGCGGGTTCTGAGCGCCCGTCTGAACTGTCAGTATCAATACAAGGGAAACGACGAGATAAACTTTCTTTTGGTGCGAATTAAAGACGCAATAGCAGATTCGCAGGACTTTCCACACACGGGTTGTGACTGGAATAATCATGAAGCGAGCTGACTCTAAACGCAGACTATTGAAATGGGGAGATCACATCATCACGCGCCAGTCACGACGAGGAACACGGGCGAGACGCCCGTGCCACGACGCAAGGGTACTATGTAACAAAAGGACCTGCCACGCAATACTCAGCTAAAACCTTTCCTTTCAAATTTTCGTATTAGCAGCCGCATAATCATCAGGCGTGAATCAGTGCGATTAACGAGGGCAATCTCCGATGAGTCATCCTAATGGCTATCATGAAACCACCGTACAAGTGGACCAGGTAACCAAGAGTTTCGGTGAATTCACTGCAGTCAACCAGCTCAGCCTGTCAGTGCGGCCCGGGCGCATATACGGTCTGCTTGGTCCAAATGGAGCAGGGAAGACGACAACCATTCGGATGATCGTCAATATTACTGCTCCGGATTCAGGCAACATAAAAATCTTCGGCAAGCAAATCACACCTGAGTTGCAGGATCGGATCGGCTATCTGCCTGAGGAGCGCGGGCTTTACAAAAAAATGAAGGTTGGCGAGCAGCTCAAGTTTTTTGCCGAACTAAAAAACATCAACGGCAAGGAAGCTGACCAGCGAATCGATAAATGGCTGGCAAGGTTAAAGCTCTCCGAATGGAAGCTGAAGAAGAGCATGGAACTCTCAAAAGGCATGCAGCAGAAGATCCAGTTCATTACTGCAGTGCTGCATGAACCCGACCTGATAATTCTTGACGAGCCGTTCTCCGGACTCGACCCGGTCAATGTTGAGTTGCTCAAGGACGTAGTCCTCGAATTGAAGGCTGCCGGCAAGACAATCATATTTTCGACGCACCAAATGGAAGTCGCGGAAGAGATCTGTGATGACATCTGTTTGATTAATCGCTCGCGCAAGGTGCTCGAGGGCAGCATTCGCCAGGTTCGACAGAGCTTTGGGCGAAACACGGTCGCGCTGCGATTCGAAGGAGATGAAAGTGTGTTGAGCGATCCAGCTATGGTGACGAAAGTCGAACGACATGCGGACGAGATGGAAGTGCTGCTGGCTGAGGGAGCGGATGCACAAATTCTTCTGAAACGATTAGTAGCCGCCGGAGCTGTGGTAGGCAAGTTTGAGATGATGGAGCCGAGTCTCAATGACATCTTCATCGCAAAGGTAACAGAAGCCGCATGACAAAATTCCTTGCAATCGTGAAGCGCGAGTATATTCAGCGGGTACGCTCTAAGCTGTTCGTAGTGATGACCATCCTCGGTCCGATTTTGCTGATGGTTTTCACAGTTGTCCCGGGTTTGTTGATGAGCATTAAGACTGAGGATACGCGGCTCGGCATCGTGGACCAGACAAGCGGCACGAAGGTATTCGATGCGGTACGAGACTCATTGGTAAAACCGGACCGGCGCGACAGCAATCCAAAAGCGGAAATGGTAGAGAGTTTGAATGCAAACTCGAAGGAACGAGTCGAACGCGCCAACCAGGCCTTTACCGGGCGCATCCTGGTTTCCAAACTCGAATCGTCCGCAGGCTCCGAAGACGAAATTAAACGAGAGCTAAACAACAAGATCGTCAAAGATGAGATCGATGGTTATCTCATTATCCCTCCGGACATCCTGGAAAACAGTGGCGCCAGCCCTTCGTTCTACAGCAAGAATCTAAGCGATCTGCCAACGCAGGCGCAGATTGAAAGAGCGATCAATGATGCCGTCAGGAAGCTGCGATTAACTGCCGCCGGTGTGAGTGAGGAGGCGCTCGATAGACTCTCTAAACCGGTTAATCTGGAAGTCTATCCCGTCAACGAAAAGGGAGAGCAAGGGGGGCGAGCTTCGGGTATAGCCGGTTTTGCGATTCCGTTCATTGTCGCATTCCTGATCTACATCACTGTCCTCCTTTACGGGCAGGTGATTCTCGGGGCGGTAGTGGAAGAGAAAGAGACTCGCATCGCGGAAATTCTCTTTTCATCGGTAAAGTCCGGGACACTGATGCTGGGCAAATTGATTGGCGTTTCTCTGGTGGCCGTGACGCAGTTGGGAATTTGGGCAGCTGCGTTCGGTCTTGTCGTGACGTACGGACTCGCAGCTATGAGCAGCCGCGGGCTGGACCAGATTCCGCTTCACTTGCCCGCGGTGTTCTTCATCTATCTATTTGTTTTCTTTGCGCTCGGCTATTTCATTTACGCGACGCTTTATGTGCTGGTTGGTTCGATGGTGACGACCACGCAGGAAGGAGGGCAGGTCGCGATGCCTATAATCTTTCTGTTGATGGCAGGGCTTTACCTGGCGTTCCCGGTAATGCGCTCACCGAACTCCTCATTCGCAACGTGGTTGTCGCTTGTTCCCTTTTTCTCCCCGATTGTGATGGTGGTGCGAGTCGTGACGCAGACTCCTCCATTCTGGCAGATTGCCTTGTCTCTGCTGATTGGACTTGTGACCGTCATAGGTTTGCTGTGGGTGGCGGCGCGCGTCTACCGCGTCGGCATGTTGATGTATGGCAAGAAGGCTACCATCCCCGAGATGCTCCGCTGGGTAAGGCAGAGTTAGGCTAAGTACAATCCCAGATTACGCCGATTACGCAGACAAAAGGCTGAGCGCTGAGGGCTGAGCGCAAGAAGTTGAGCCGTTCTTCACAACTCCTAACCTATCACTACGCTCTCAGCTCTCAGCCGCCGTAGCACCCCCATGTTGTAGCGGACACACCAATCCCTTATTCTCTTCGCGTGCCCATTGAGATTGAAAAGAAATATCGCCTGACGAAGAAACAGCGTGAACAGATCGAGCGGCGCCTTCCTCAAATTGGCGCAGGGTGGCGAGGACAGGAGTTCGAGGAGAATACGTTGTTTGCTGGTGACGCGTTGCCGAGCGGTCATTGCGTGCTGCGTCTCAGGCGGGTTGGAAAGAAGAATGGAATTCTCACTTTTAAGGAACGATTTCCCTCGACTAAATCAATCAAACGACAGCGTGAAGACGAGACGAGCGTAGGCGATGCCGAGGCAATGCAATCCATCCTGGCAGTGCTGGGTCTTGAGCCACGCATGGTTTACGAAAAGCGGCGGGTGACGTGGCGCCTTAATAAGACAGAGATTGTGCTGGATGAGCTTCCCTTCGGGTTGTTTATGGAGATCGAAGGCCCCGACGATGAAATAGTGAAGGTTGAGCGTCAACTGGAAATCAAGCGCCTGCGAGCCGAGCACGCCACCTATCCTCAACTCACGGAACGCCACGGCACGCGCCGCGGCTCAATCATCGAAGCGCGATTTAAAGAGCAAAGGGCAAAGAGCAAAGGGCAAAGTGGGGGCTGAGAGCTAAGCGCTTTGCTCTTTGCCCTTGCGCGAAGCTCATCGGACTTAGGATACGGTTGCCAGGTAAGGGTGACCGGGAAGGTCTACCAGGTGCGAAACATCCGTGCTGAAGGCGCGATAAGAGTTCACTTCATCGCGTACCAGAACGACGGCTGACTCCTGCAAGAGATCGCCTGTGAGTGGTTGGTCATCATGCATTGCTTCAAACACCGCGGCAATATCAACCTCAGAAACAAACGCGCCCCAGTTCGGCCCCGACGGTGACATCTCATTCTGGTCCCGCCCATCGCTGTTAATGAATTTGAGGCGATGATCCTCATAAGACATTACGCCGCGGACAAGCCGTCGTTGCCAATCGTCAAGATCCGGATGGGTCGCGAGCCAATCTTCCAGGAACGGCCGCAACAGTATCCAGATCGGTAGCATGCTCGACGTATCGGCTTCAATGTCCTCTCGCGTGATTGAGCCGCGGCGCGCGGCAACCTGGCAAAACGTCTCAACCAGGCTCGAGCCCATCACCCGGCCCATAACTGCGATAGTGAGCGGAACTGCAGCCACAGCCTGCGTGAAAAACAATTCAACCTCTGCCAGTTGCTGGAATGTTCCTGCGTCGGTGTATGGTGCGAAATAGCCAGCGAAGAATTCCGGATCTTTCTCGATCGCGGCCACGTCCTCGCGCGGCACGTCGAGGAAGGGATACTCAATCTTGAGCGAGTCCAGATCGAACTCGGACGGCAATGACGTGTGGGAGAGGGGAGCCGGAGGCCATGTCCGTAGCCGGTGATATTGAATCAACCCCGCTCCAATCAGTTTAAGCTCGGCGCCCATCGCGATTGTTTCTGAAAGCTCTTCCTTCGTTTCATTCGGGAATCCGATTACAAACGAGCAGGTTGAAGCGATACCCAAATCAGATAAACCCCTGATAGTCGACACCACGCCGTCTCGCTTCAAACCCTTGTGCATTTCCTTCTGCAAGCGTGCCGATGCGGATTCGACTCCAAAGAACATGGCCCAGCAGCCGGCAGTCTTCATTTTGGGCAGCAAACCATGCAGATCAATGTCAGTGCGGTGGTTGGCCATCCACTCGACGGGCAATCGAGATTCGATAATGGCTTCGCTGAAAGAGTTTATGAACTTCTTGTCCACCGTCAGCAGATCGTGGACCAGCATGAAACCGTTGTAACCATACTCTTCAAAGAGGAAACGCATCTCGTCGAGGATTGCCTTCACGGGCTTCACTCGATACTTTCGTTCCCAGAAAGGCGCGGTTGCGCAGAACGTGCAGGCGAAGGGACATCCACGTCCAGCCTCAATGTAGATCGCCCGCCTTGGCGAGCCCGGTGGAACGGTATCGGCATAGCGGCCGATATCGATAACGCCATCGAGGCTGGACCAGATCAGCGGCAGCTCAGCGAGATCCATGAGTCCAGCCGAAGGGTTGGCACGCGACTCTCCGTTGTCGCGGTAGTGCAGTCGCGGTATGGCAGAAACAGATGTGCCGGCTTCCAAAGCAGCGAAAAGATCAGTGAATGTGTGCTCGCCCTCGCCTGTAATTGTGTAATCAAGCTCGGCAATGCGTCGCAGTGCCTGCGGCCCAAGGGCTCCAAAATGCGAGCCTCCGCCAATGGTGCCAATTGAGGAATCACACTCCTTCACCGTACGAGCCATGCGTTCAGCCTGCAGACTGTTGTTATACATCGAAGTGATGCCGACCACTGCGGGAGCAAACTCTCTGACCGCATTTGCGAGCAGAGAGAGATACTTTTCCTGGCCGTCCGGCTGGCCCTTAACTTCCAGATCGAGATCCAGAATGCGAACTTCATGGCCGTGATTTTTTATCCAGGCCGCTAGCGTGCAGAGTCCCAGCGGCGGCGTAACTTCGCGATTTAGATTAAGCGGCGGGTGTGCGAGAAGAACTCTCATGATGATTCCTGCCTTATGAGACGGTGCCCTTGCACAGAAAGAGACGCCGTCGGAGGTACTGCGCTCCCGTCTTAATCACGAGACGCACCGTCCTCCGACGACATGAATAGTGCAAAATCGGATGCCGTTAACTGGGATACGACAAGGCGATGTTACTGAAACTTGGTCCTGTTGAACTCGACCAGTTTGTCCAACCACTGCGGATCAACATAAATGACGTTGATCGGTGGCCGGAGCTTGAGTAGGCTGAGGTCTCTGATTGGTTTCAGAAAATCGGCGGCCAAATTGCGGGAAACCGTGTCTACCTTGGCTTTGTCATTCAGGAATACCTGAATACCGGTCTCTCCCTTCTTTGATGATCCTACGATGACGGCCCTGACGTCCTTTGGATTTACCCGCACGTGCAGTGCATCACTACCCGGCTCCAAACGAACTTCGACCGGATCGCTCGATGCTTTTCCGGAGGCGAGCGCTCTTGCGACGCTGTCGGAGACATAACCGACTACCGCATTCATTTCCTTCATGGTTTCGTCCTCCCTGGCGACATGCTGTGAGCATCAGCCAGATGTTGCAGTGAGATCAAACGAAAATAGTTCGTGAGTCTACTCGTTCCGATCTCAAATTGGGGCCTGTTGAATGGCAGGCCTTATATCATGCTTTTGCGGTAGCAATCAAGAACTTTGGTCCAGAACTTTGGACCAACGGTTAGAGGGAATTCAAAAGGAAGCGAGCGACAATGGCATCATCACCACAATTAAGAATTCCACCCACAGCAGAAGCTGTGAAAGAAATAAACGCGTCCGAGGCTGACTTAATTTCTCTCATTCACACCCGGTTTCAACCGGGTGGCCAGCGACCGTCCGAAGCCATCTAACCGTTTCACCGGTTTCCCTTGCGTCGCCGCCACCGAAAACCGTTGAAACGGTTACGAAGTGTCGGAGAAAGTGGCCGTATCGCCCGGTTGAAACCGTGCGAGAATGATAAATAGCTCCGTAGTTCTGGAAAATAAAAGCGGAAAATAAAAGCGGCCTCGTTCACACTGGAACGAGGCCGCTCTTTCCTTGAACGTTCAGGTGTACTGAACCTTGAAAATGGAACTAATTACATCCCCATGCCGCTCATGCCGCCCATACCGCCGGGCATGGCCGGGCTGCTCTTGTCTTCATCGGGCAACTCGGAAACCATCGCTTCAGTCGTGAGCATCAAGCCGGCAATCGAGGCTGCGTTCTGCAGGGCAGTCCGCGTGACTTTTGCTGGATCGATGACACCCGCCTTGACCAGATCCTCGAAGGTCTCGGTCGCGGCGTTGAAGCCGAAGCTATCGTTCTTGTCGGCGCGAACCCGCTCAACAACTACGGCGCCTTCCTTGCCGGCGTTCTGAACAATCTGGCGTAGCGGCTCTTCCAGTGAGCGTCGGACGATGTTGACGCCGATTTGCTCGTCAGCATCACCTTCGCCGTCCTCGTTGATCTGGAATTTCTCGAGCACTTTGGCAGCTCGCACCAGAGCAACACCGCCGCCCGGCACGATACCTTCCTCAACAGCTGCGCGGGTAGCGTGCATCGCATCTTCAACGCGAGCCTTCTTCTCCTTCATCTCGGTCTCGGTGGCAGCACCCACCTTGATTACCGCAACGCCGCCCACGAGCTTCGCGAGACGTTCCTGCAGTTTCTCGCGGTCGTAGTCAGAGCTGGTTTCCTCGATCTGAGCGCGCAGCGTCTTCACGCGGCCCTCGATGTCGGAATGCTTGCCGGCGCCTTCGACAATGGTCGTGTTGTCCTTGTCGATGGTGACTTTCTTGGCCCGGCCCAGGTCTTCCACCTTAATGCTCTCGAGCTTGATGCCGAGGTCTTCGCTGATGACTTTGCCGCCGGTCAGGATGGCAATGTCCTCGAGCATGGCTTTGCGACGATCGCCGAAGCCGGGGGCCTT
>Ga0126384_10001896_pt1 | contig 12540 bp, 5 predicted proteins | sample PanSoiMetPlot_36_FD_92543 | JGI IMG/M metagenome (GOLD analysis project Ga0126384, IMG submission 92543) | Tropical forest soil microbial communities from Panama - MetaG Plot_36 | ecosystem: Environmental > Terrestrial > Soil > Tropical forest > Bulk soil | place: Panama | collected 2016-02-17 | reverse complement strand
CTTGGGGTGCGTCCAAGTGGCTTCGGGCGGGAAGAACTCGCTCAACGCTTGCAGCATCACGTCGCGGCGCTCACGATACACGGAACGAATGTGCCTGACATGCTCGTCGAGGAAGCCGTCGCGGGCGACTTCGTAGGCTACGTACTGCGTGAATGTTGAAGTGTGCAGGTCGGCGCCCTGCTTCAACTGAACAAATTTGCTGATGACATCCGGTGGAGCCACCATCCAGCCAAGACGAATGCCGGGCGCTAACGTCTTCGAGAAAGTGCTGAGGTAGATGACGTTTCCAATCAGATATTCTTTGTCACGGCGCAGATTTTCTCGATCGATAACAATCAGTGGCGGCAGGTGCTCGCCTTCGTAGCGCAATTGTCCATAGGGATCGTCCTCGACAATCGGGATGCCATACTTATCAGCCTGCACGACCAACTCATGACGTCGGCCTTCCGACAAAGTTGTGCCACCAGGATTCTGGAAGTTGGGCAACACGTACATGAATTTTGGTTCGGAGCGCAGAGAGGCTTCCAGCGACTCAGTACGTAGACCGTCTTCGTCGACCGGCACCGAGACATATTCCGCGCCATAAACATTGAATGCCTGGAGCGCACCCAGGTAAGTGGGCGCTTCTACCAGGACACGGTCTCCGGAGTTGATGAGCAATTTACCGATCAGGTCGAGAGCCTGCTGCGACCCTGAAGTAATGAGAACATTGTCGATATTCGCGCGGATGCCGTAGCGGGCCATGTTGCGCGCAATCATCTCGCGTAGCGGTTCGTAGCCTTCGCTGGCGCCGTACTGCAGTGAGCAAGCGCCTTTCGTGGATAGGACTTTTTGGCACGCTTCCTGGAAGCGTTCGACGGGGAAAACCTCGGGAGCCGGTAAGCCTCCCGCAAACGAGATGACTTCTGGGCGCTGCGTGATCTTCAGCAGTTCGCGAATCGCTGAGCTCTTGATACCCTTGGTACGGAGCGCGTAACGGGACGTCCAGCCAGTCGACATCGTAGCCCTCCTAAGTCATATTGTATTCTGCAGGAAGTGCAGCTTGGCGGTGACGTCAATCAGGATTCAAGTGGCGAGCGTCACAAGAGTAACGTGATCAAAATGCGGGCTCCAGGCTTCGGCTTCAGCCTTCGGGCTGGGCTTTTAAGCGAAACTCGCTCGATGCTGTTCCGCAGACTCTCCACGTCTCAGCATAGCATTCCTTCCTCGAAGCAGTTTGTCGAACGTTTTTCGTGCAGAATTCAAGACTTTTGACACTGGGTTGTAAGCAGACTTCCCGAAACATTGCTCTCGCTGCGTACGCAACGGGTCTATCGCGGCACGCGGATTGCAGTAGCCGACTTGGGCGTATGTGAAGCAGGTCACTTGCAGCTGGCTACTGCTTGTCACTCTCTTCATCTCCTACCTCCCTCTCTCTCTTCGCCTATGAGCCGCTCCGGAAGGGGCGGCTTTTTTATCTTGTCTTGGGTCACAAAGGAACCCTGCCCGGCCACACCTTCGACTCGCAGCCTTCGCTTACTGCAGGCAGCTCCTCTGGCCAATGTCAGGGAACGAATCTTTGAGGTGCACGCACGCAGCGCACACATGTGGCCGTGTCGTCACCCGTCCCGCGGAGCAAAGGTGGGTGTTCTTTCATTACACAATGAGGTGGGAAAACCGAAGAGCACCGGAGAATGCCTCTGAGGATTTCGGAGTCGCTTATTCGTCAGTTCCCCGGATGTTGTACTTGGTGAGTTTGTGAGCCAGCGCACTACCCGATAAGCCGAGGCGTCGCGCGGCTTCGGCCTGGGCCCCCGCGAGTAGCCGTAAGCGTGCGGATAATCAATTCCTTCTCCGTCTGATCGAGAAATGCACTCAGGTCGAAAGGACCGGAACCCGACTGAGGGACGTTCTCCTGCGCTGCTATTGCCATTGCCGGATGCGGGCACACCCACTGCGACCGCTGTGCTCATCCCTTGCGGTACAGGAAAGTCTTCCACGCCCATCGTATCCTCGCTGGTCAGAATGTATGCGCGCTCAATCAGGTTTTTCAGTTCGCGAATTTTCCCTGGAAATTGATAGTGCTGCAGATTACTCAGAGCTTCGGGGCTACTCGTCCGTGGTGGAGGCTTGAGTTCAGTCGCAATCTGACGCAAACGTTCGCTCCCGCTAACCAGGCAGCCGCATCTTCCGGAGCGTGTCAAAGTGGACGCGTTTGTGTATCGGCAAACACGTAGAGGCCAGACTATCTTTCGGTTAACTTATTCATTATCACTAGCTTACAGTTGGTCTCTCAGATGCCATTTAGACCCCCGGAATCTGGAGGGCTTTATGCAACTCGCAATCACTTCGCTGGCAGTCATCACTGGACTCGTCTTTTCGATAGCGATCGCAATTCTCGTTGAGGAGTTCATCTTTGGAGAAGTTTTCCGCCTTTTTCTCGCTCCCCAGGCTGTGGAACGAGTTCGCGTACGCTCAACGAGGCGCTGACGCAATGGGTTTTACCCCGGACCCAGCAAGTCACGGAGTAAAAACGGGCGAGAGAATTTCGAGCGCATCCTCACCCGATCTCCGATTCGAATTTTCCTTCCTCCGTGCTTCCGTGCCTAAGTGGTTCAGAAAAAACGCGCAACACATGCGCACAACGACGATGAACAATGCGGGTTATAATTCGCAAGTTCCACAAATGCCCAGTGTCCGGCCAGGCTGTTTACGGCTTCTCTCTGTCCTCCTGTTCGCCTTGGCCGGGTCTGCCTTGGCCACTGACTGGTCGACGCCAGTTAACCAGCTTGTCGCAAAAATCGTGGCGGCAGGCGTGCCCGCCGCCGTCTCTTTGGAGGTCCTGAATCGATCCTCGCTCGGCCAAGCCGATCTCGAGAGTATTCAAATGGCCCTTGCCGACCAGTTGAGTGCAGGTAGTGTGCATCTGGTCAAGGCTGAGCGGGCGGCAGGTGCGATCCACGTAACCCTCTCCGAAAATCTGCAAAGCTACGTCTGGATCGCTACAATACAGCAGGGTTCGGAGCCCAAGGTCGTTATTGTCTCTTCGCCGCGTGTCGACCTGCCCGCACTCATCCACGAGCCAGTTCAGTTTACGATTCGCAAGATCCAGGTCTGGTCCCAAGAGCAGGACATCCTGGATGTCGCCATCGTGGATAGCAGTCCTCCACAAATCATCGTGCTGGATCCAGAAAAAATCGCGATCTATGGGTTCCATGGGCAATGGCAGTTAGCACGGTCTTTTCCGGTGAGCCACTCTCGGCCTTGGCCTCGAGATCTCCGCGGGCGCCTCGTGCTGGGGGCGAACCACTCGTTCAATGCGTATCTTCCCGGACAAATCTGCTCCAGCAATGCCGACCAAGTCAGCGTCACCTGCCGTGACAGTGATGATCCTTGGCCGCTTGGCACACACCAGGCCGTCATGAGCGCTTTTTTCTCTCCTACCAGGAATTTCTTTACCGGCGCGTTAGCTCCAGGTGTTGGAAAAGATAGAACTGTTCCCGCGTTCTACACAGCCGCGGCTATCCCGCGAGAAAAGTTTGTATTCTGGCTCTTCGCCGGCATAGACGGCCAAACCTATGAAGTAGACGGTGCGAATAACCAAATAGCGATTCGATCTAACTGGGGCAGCGACATAGCCGCCATTAAGACGTCCTGCGGCTCAGGATGGCAGATTCTCGCCAGCAGCAACGGAGACGGCGCATTTCTCGACACGATTCGTGCCTATGAGTTCCCAGATCGTGATCCAGTGCCGGTGAGCCAGCCCCTCGACATGAATGGAACCGTTACTACACTCTGGACAGAATCAAGTGGAACTGGTGCGATTGCAGTTGTGCTGAATCGGCGAACAGGGAAATATGAAGCGTTTCGGGTTGAAATTTCTTGTAACCAGTAGCTTACTGCTTAGCGGCTTGGCTGTTGCGGGCACCCGTCCGCATTATGGTGGAACGATTCGTATGATGACTCACATCGCACCCACTTCTCTGGATCCCCTTGATCAGACGCAAAGCGATGGTGTGGCGCGACAGAATCTGACTAACTTGCTTTTTGATACGCTCATCGTGCTGGATAGCGCAGGCCGACTAAAACCAGGGCTGGCCGTATCGTGGACAGCCGACGCTGACGATCAGCGCTGGAAACTTTGGATCCGGCAAGGCGTGAAATTTGACGATGGCATACCGTTGACCTCAACGATAGTTGCCGCCTCGCTGCGTTCGGCCAATCCTACGTGGAATGTTTATGTTGCTGATGATTCAATCTCAATTGCTCTTCCCGGTGCTGAGCCGGGATTGCCCGCAACCCTGGCTCAACCCCGCAATGCAATCGTTCGAAGAATTCAGGACAGAGTTAGCGGCACCGGTCCGTTCCGAATTTCCCAATGGCAACCTGGAAAGCTGCTTCTCGCGGTCGCCAACGAAGATTACTGGGAAGGTCGGCCATTTGTAGATTCGGTGCAGGTTGAATTCGGCAGCAGTTATCGGGATCAGTTGATTGCTCTCGATCTTAATAGAAGCGACGTCATTGAGATCGCTCCGGAACAATCCAAGGGCGCTACGATGGATGGGCGCCGCGTTAGTGCTTCGGCTCCTTCCGAGCTGATGGCTATCCAGTTCACCCGTAATCGCCAGTCCGTAGAAGACGGGAAACTCCGCCGGGCGCTGGCTTTGAGCATTGATCGCCGTTCCATTCGAAATGTTCTTCTGCAAGGAATAGGAGATCCTGCGGGCGGAATGCTTCCGAATTGGATGACAGGGTATGAGTTTCTCTTTCCGATGGAAGGAGACATCGCAAAGGCCCGCGAACAGCGCATCGAGGTTGCACAAGCACCCGTTTGGACCATCGGGTTTAACCCAGCTGACCCCCTGACTCGATTAGTCGCCGAACGCGTGGTTTTGAACGCGAGAGATGCGGGCATCCCGATGCAGACTGGTGCGCTTTCGGTCGACCTTCGAGTCATACGCGTGCAACTGGGATCTATCGACCCGCAGACCGCCCTCACCGACCTCACGGCAAAGCTCGGTCTTCCACTACCCACCCTTTCCGACCAGTCGGCAGCCGGGCTGTATGCGGCCGAGAGTACGATTTTGCAAGGACAACGCATCATTCCACTGTTCCATTTGCCGGTTCTCTATGGCTTGAATTCACGGGTGAGGAACTGCCAATTGGAAGGAAATGGAACCTGGACACTGGCCGATGCCTGGCTCGCGACGGAGAAGCCGTGAGCTTTCGCCGCAAATTGTTACTGGTATTTTCAATCACTGTCTTCTTTTCAGTGGCCACCGTGGCGTGGATCATTTCAATTTTTGTGAAGCACTCGTTTGACCGACTCAACCAAGACCGTACTGCCGCACTGGTTGCCCAATTCCATCGTGAATTTGACAACCGAGGAGAGGATATTGTTCGCCGAGTCACGGCCATCGCCTCTGGCGAACCGGCAGCCCGCGTGGCCTTAACTCTGAATCGCGGCGCACCCGATTACGCGCCTTTTCTGTCACAGGCAAAGACCCTGGCCGACAATCAACGACTCGACTTTCTCGAACTCCTCGATGATGGGGGGACAATCATCTCGTCGGCCCAGTCGCCCGCTCGTTATGGCTACAAAGAAACAACGCTTCAGCTGGATCGTGCGGGCGTGAAGCCTGCCTTTCTGAAACGTGAAGATTTAATGGACGGACCAGCGCTGGGCTTGTTTGCCATGCGCACGGTAAACCTTGGTGAAAAACCTCTGTTCATAGTGGGTGGACGCAGACTCGACAAGGAGTTTCTCGCATCGCTGGAGCTCCCAACCGGCATGCGCGCCCTGCTCTACGAGAACCTTGAACCCAGCTTTTCTCCTAAGTTGTTGATCGATTCAACGAACTCGGTTCGGGATCCCCAAAAGTTGAAGTTCTTGATAGAGAGGACAAAGGAAGCTGGAGAGTCTCGCGAGTTGATCGCTTGGTCGGACGACAGAGCGGACATCGAACTTATGAACGCCTTGCCCTTGAAGGGAGAAGGGGGTCAGCTTCTGGGGGTGCTGCTGGTAGGGAACTCTCAACGTCCCTACGTGGAACTCGAACGGCGCATTCAGTATGTTGCAATCCTGGTTGGTGGGTCGGCAATCGTGATCGCGATCCTCCTGAGCACGTGGGTAGCCGGGAGGGTGACCCGTCCGGTTGAACAACTTGCTGTCGCCGCGGAGGAAGTGGCGAGCGGAAACTGGAACACACAGGTTCAGGTGGCTTCCCGCGATGAACTCGGTCAACTTGCCGAATCTTTTAACCAGATGACACGCCAGTTGACTCAACAACGTGAGCACCTGGTGCAGGCGGAACGCGTCGCTGCCTGGCGGGAACTGGCTCGTCGTCTGGCACATGAGTTGAAGAATCCTCTGTTCCCTCTACAAATCACAGTAGAAAATCTTCTCCGAGCGCGACAGCAGGGTTCGGCCATGTTCAACGAGATTTTTCAGGAGAGCGCTTCTACCTTGCTGGCAGAGATTCAGAACCTGAAGGGCATAATTGCGCGATTTGGCGAGTTCTCACGAATGCCGACGCCGAGATTTCAGCGGACTTCTATGAATGAGGTTATCGAAGGTGTTTTGCGCGTATTTCACGCGCAGCTCACAAGCAACGACCGGCCCCCTATTGTTGTGCGAATGGAGTTGCAGCCTGACTTGCCAATCATCGCCGCCGATTCTGAACTGCTCCACCGCGCATTGTCGAACCTCGTGCTGAACGCTATGGACGCAATGCCGCAAGGTGGCACACTGCGCATTCGCACGCGTGCTCTCGATCATGGTGGGGAAATCCAGGTATCGGACACAGGTGTCGGATTAACGCAAGAAGAGCGCGACCGCCTGTTCACTCCTTACTACACCAGCAAAGCCCACGGTACGGGCTTAGGGTTAGCCATCGTGCAATCAGTCATAAGCGACCACGATGGACAAATCACGGTTGAAAGCATCCCGGGAAAGGGCACCGCATTTCGCATCGAGCTTCCTTTCAACCTCGATAAGCTGAGCTCAGACAACGTCAACAAGGGAAGCGCCCACACGGGCAACTGAACGAGGAGAAGCTTTGCAGCAAAAAGCACAGCTGTTGATCGTGGATGATGAAGCTAACACCCTGGCCTCTCTGGCACGTGCATTTCGTTTGGCCGGGCATGAAGCAACCTTGGCCGATAACGCCGCGAAAGCGCTCGATCTAGCGAAGTCCCAATCCTTCGATCTTATTTTGTCTGACGTTGTCATGCCGGGCAAAGACGGCCTCTCTCTGCTGGAAGAGTTGAAAGCGCAAAACGTAACCGTTCCCGTAGTGATGATGTCTGGCCAAGCGCACATCGAAATGGCGGTTCGTGCCACGCGATTGGGTGCGCTCGATTTCCTCGAAAAGCCAATCTCCACCGACAAACTGCTGCTAACAGTCGAAAACGCCCTCAAGCTGCAGCGACTCGAATCAGAGAATCGCCAGCTGCGTCAGCGCCTTGGCAAACACGAAATTGTCTGGGCAGGCGAGGCTATGCGAAAGATCATGGCGCAGATCGAGCGCATTGCCACCAGTGAAACCCGCATTTGCATCCTCGGAGAGACCGGCACGGGAAAGGAATTGGTCGCTCGCACCCTGCACGACAAAAGCGGTCGTACATCCGGGCCCTTTGTCACCTTGAATTGTGCGGCTGTCCCGGCCGAACTCATCGAGTCGGAGCTTTTCGGTCACGAGAAGGGATCATTTACCGGGGCGGCGGGGCGACACATCGGAAAATTCGAGCAGGCGCAGGGCGGAACCATTTTTCTCGATGAGATTGGAGACATGCCACTTGCCATGCAGGCGAAGCTGCTGCGAGTGCTTGAAGAAAGTGAAGTCGAACGTATCGGCGGCGACAAACCCATTCCCGTCGATGTACGCGTAATTGTCGCAACCCACAGAGACCTTGGCAAGCTCGCACAGGAAGGCAAATTTCGCCAGGACTTGTTTCACCGAGTGTTCGTGTTCCCTCTCTTTCTTCCGCCTTTGCGGGAACGCCCGGACGACATTCCTAGACTGGTTGAGCGTCTCTCTGCACAAGTGTGTATGCAGAATGGTTGGAAGTCCGTGCCGTTCGCAGCGGAAGCAACCAAGGCGTTACAGGCCTACTCCTGGCCCGGGAATGTACGTGAACTGCGTAATGTTGTGGAGAGGCTGATGCTACTGGCAACCGAAGGGGAAGTTAACGTAGCAACCGTTCAACTGGCGCTTCCACAAATGCCAACAGGAAATTTGCAGACGCCAAACACAGCCACGGGTTCGCTACACAGCCGCGTTCAGGATTTCGAACGCGAAACAATCATTGCCGAGCTGAAGCGAAACCAATCACACATTACCAATACCGCCAAAGCACTGGGGCTTGAACGCAGCCATCTCTACAAGAAGTGCGAACAACTAGGAATCGATCTGGCGACGATCAAAAAGGAACAATAGCCGGATCAACCCGCCACCGCTGCCCTTCCCAACACCTTCCTGATTTTCTGTAGCAGCGCCTCCATGCTGAACGGTTTCTGGAGAAACGGTGTCTGGTTGTCAAGCACGCCACTCTTGAGTACCGAGTCGTCTGTGTAGCCAGACATAAACACGCACTTAATTTCTGGTCGCAACCCAGTGATGCGCTCTGCAAGCTCGCGCCCACCGAGGCGAGGCAAGATAAGATCGGTCAGCAGCAGATGGATCTTGTCCTTGTTAGATTCAGCGATCTGCAAGGCTTGCTCGGCATTGTGTGCTTCCAGAACCCGGTAACCATTACGCTGCAGCAACAACTGAATCAGAGATCGAACTCCTTCCTCGTCTTCCACGAGAAGCACCGTTTCGAAGCCGGCATAGAGTTCGCTGGGACCTGGCTGCGGGTCGAGGGTCTCGGCGCGCTGATCTACTCGCGGCAGGTAGAGCTTGAAAGTAGTTCCCATTCCCGGATTGCTGTAAGCCCAGATATAGCCGTTGCTTTGCTGGACAATGCCGTACACCGTCGAAAGTCCCAGGCCAGTTCCCTTACCTACCGGCTTTGTGGTGAAGAATGGCTCGAAGATATGCGGCAGGGCTTGTGGATCGATTCCTGAACCCGTGTCGCTCACGGCGAGTTGCACGTAACGACCGGCCTCAATCTGGATTTGCTGGTCGCTGTACGAGTGGTCGAGTTCCACATTCCTCGTTTCCAGAGTGAGTCGGCCTCCATTGGGCATGGCATCGCGTGCATTCAAGGCAAGATTCATGATGATCTGCTCGATCTGGCCGGGATCAGCTTTCACGCTTCCCAACTCTTTTCCTTGAACGATCGACAAGTCAATGCGCTCCCCCAGGAGTCGCGGCAACAGCTGAGCCATGTTGGTCAGCACCGCATTCAGATCTAACACTCGGAAGGCAACCACCTGCTTGCGACTGAACGCCAGCAACTGGCTGGTCAGGCTGGCAGCCTTATCGGCGGCCTTTTGAATCTGCTCTACGCCGCTGCGCCTGGAATCGGCTTCATGCAATCGCTCTAATAACAGCTGGCTGTTTCCCTTGATGATCGTGAGCAGATTGTTGAAATCGTGGGCGACTCCGCCGGCCAGCTGGCCCACAGCTTCCATCTTCTGCGACTGCCTTAATTGCTCTTCCAACAGGCGTCTCTCCGTGATGTCTTCCACGATCATTTCAAAACCGCTGATTCCATGCTGATCCAGCAGCGTTCTGCCGCTCAACCTCACCGTAATGCTCTTTCCATCGCAACGCCGCCATTGGACTTCCATCCCGCGCAATTGTCCCACCGTCAACAGAGTGTTAACAATCTCATGATGCTGGGCAGGATCTAAAAAGACGTCAGTCGCAGAGGGTAGCGACAGCACATTCTCCGCGGACTCGTACCCAAGAATCGCGACCAATGCCGGGTTTACATCGGTAAATTTCCTTTCCAAGTTCCACCCAAAGATGCCGTAGACGGCGCTCTGCACCAAAGTGCGATACCGTAGTTCTGAGTCGCGCAATGCATCTTGGTTGCGCTTCTGCTGAATGGCGCTGGCGACATGATGAGAAACGAAAGTCAGAATCTCCTTCTCCCGTTCCCCGTAGCGAACCTTTTCGTTGTAGCTCTGAACGACCAGGACACCAAATGTCTTCTCTCCGGTTTTCAGTGGAACACCGAGCCAATCCAGCGAAGGTGCACCGACCGTTTCCACTTCTCCGTTTGCGACCATGCGCTCGAACACCTCAGGATTTGCCAGCAGCGGCTGTCCGGTTTTCAGCAGGTATTCGGTTAGGCCTTTTTTCGGAGGGCGTGGCGCGTCAGTGGCATCCTCTTCGTCCACAAAGTACGGAAACGACACCAAGTTCTTGACCGGGTCGTACAGGGCAACGTAAAAATTCCGGGCGTACATCAACTCACCCACAATTCCGTGAATGGCTGCAAATAGCTCCTGTAAGTCTTGTGCAGAACTGGTGGTAGTGGCGATTCGATAAAGGGCGGTTTGTAGCTGTTCTGCCCACTTTCTTTCGGTTATATCGACTGCGATCGCAATGTTTGCCGGCTTTCCGGCAAATTGAATGGGATTGCTGGCGCTGAAATCGACCCAGCGCTCCTCGCCACTCTTTGTGATGATCTTGAATTCATAATGTGAAGGAACGCATTCCCCTCGCAGTCGCGCCTGAGATCGTTCCCATGCCATCTCGCGGAACTCTGGATGAACCAGAATCTGCCATGGATCGTCCATGGCCATCAATTCTTCTCGTGAATATCCAAACAGTCGCGCAGTGCTGGGATTCAAGTAGTAAAAGCGTTTGGAGTAGATGTAGAGAGCAGGAGCGGCGTTTTCGGCCAGGCTGCGGAAGCGGCTCTCACTCTCGCGAATCGCGTCCTGGTTGCGTCGATCCAGGACCGCGCTGGCGATTTGCTGAGACACAAACGTCAGTATTTCTTTCTCCGCTTCTCCATATCGAACGTTCTCCTCGTAGGTCTGGATCGTCAATACACCAAACGTAATCTCCGCTTGTTTAAGGGGAACTCCAATCCAATCCCGCGAGCGCGCGCCGACTCGCGCTTCCACTTCAGCGCGACGCACCAGGTCGTCCAAAATCTCCGGCGTGGCAAGCAGCGGTTTCCCCGTGCGCAGCACATACTCGGTCAGACCGCGACGAAACTTGTGAGGCGGGGGTGCAACCACATCTTTCTCATCCACAAAATACGGGAAGCTCACCATTTCAGTGGCTGGATCGTAGAGCGCGATATAGCAACTCTTGGCGAGCATCAACTCGCTCAAGATCCTGTGGATTCCGGCAAACAGATCGTCCAGATTTTGCGCAGTGTTAGCCTTCTCCGCGATACGGTACAGAGCTGATTGAAGTACCTCCGACCGCTTGCGCTCGGTGATATCGCGATAGATTGCATAGTATGCGACTCGACCTCCGCCGATCTTTACCGGAGTACTCAGAATGGAGACTTCGACCGTTCTGCCGGCACTGGTACGTCGTTGGGTCTCCAGGGAGACCGTTTTGCCTTGCTCAACCTGCGCATTCAAGGCTTCAGATTCTTCGACCTTGCAGGCTGGGACAATAAGCCGATCAAGGTCGCGTCCCCGCGTTTCCTCCAGCGAGTAACCGAACATGCGGCTGAATTCCTTGTTCACGCGCACAACTCGGCGCTGACTGTCGACGATGACCACGGCCTCGGGAGCACTCTCGAACAATCCTTCGAGGTAGGCCTCGGGAACTTCGCGCTCGCGTTCTGCCCGCTCCAGTGAAGCCAGCATCTGATTAATCGATCCCGCCAAGTGTGAGATCTCATCTGCGCCTTGTACCCGGACACGCGCGGAGAGCCCGCTGCGAACTCCTATCGCAGCAACACTTCTACTCAGGCTGATCAGGCGAGATAAGACCTGCTTCTCCAATAAAAAAAGCGTGAGAATCGTAAACACGACCCCGACAAACAGCGTAAAGCCCATCAGATACAACAGGGTCATCTTGCCTTGTGCATACACAACACGAGGCGTTTGCACACGCAAGACCAGTGCCGGTTTACGGGTATAGTCCTTTAACAGCGTGTAACCTGCAATACCCTGTCCCAATGGGGAAACCACTGCACTCGATCGGGAAAGCTGGGCGTGCGCATGAGCCACGTCCCGAGGCAACCGGGCATCAGCCAGGGAGAAAATGTCGAATTGAAGACTCGTGGTCCAAGCCAGACGCTTCAACTCCCCAGCATCGAGGCGCCGTCCCATCAGAAGAGCGCCGTGGGGGGGGCCATGGCCGACGGAATTTAGCAGGGGCCAGGCAGTCACCAGCATCGGCCCATCCTGCATCACGACGATTCCACCCACACCGGTATTTTTGCTGGCGCGCGCCATCCGACTGAGCGGCAGAACGCGGTTAAGGCTCTCGTCCGAAGCTAGACTTTGTTTTCTCTCTTGATCATCGAATTCTCGTGCATGGACGGGACGGTCCGAACTATTCGTAAAAACCAGAAGGTTCAGACGCAGCGCAGCCAAGGTATCGTTGGGGAAACTGTTCTCGCCCCATTTGGGAGTTGGACGGTTTACAAAGCGGTAAGCCTCATCCCATTGCGAATCGTCACGCGCGATGGTCG
>Ga0126384_10001895_pt1 | contig 12548 bp, 8 predicted proteins | sample PanSoiMetPlot_36_FD_92543 | JGI IMG/M metagenome (GOLD analysis project Ga0126384, IMG submission 92543) | Tropical forest soil microbial communities from Panama - MetaG Plot_36 | ecosystem: Environmental > Terrestrial > Soil > Tropical forest > Bulk soil | place: Panama | collected 2016-02-17 | reverse complement strand
GGGCTTCATTGTGTGCAAGAATGGCGAAGCCGCTCGTTCCCGTTTTAACTTCTAATTAAGGAGCACCACGTGAAAACAGCCCACATACTCGCAGTAATCGTAGTTTGTAGCGTACTTGCAGCCGCAGATGACAAACTGCCGCCCAAAGTTGTGCGCGTCATGGGTGTTTCTGAAGTGAAGGTAGTTCCCGATCGAGCCATGCTCGAAATTGGCGTAGAAAAGCAAAGCGCGACGGCGAGTCTTGCAAAAGGATCAGCCGACGCAACAGCTCGACGCATTCTCGCGAGCCTGCGACAGAATGGCATCGACGACAAAGACATTCAAACTACGTATCTCTCGCTACAGCCGCAGTTTGATTATCGAAAGGGAATGAAAATCTCCTACTTCGTGGCAAATCAAACGATGACTGTAATCCTTCGTGATCTGCAGAAGCTCGATCTGGTTCTGGACTCGCTGATCAAGGTGGGCGGAAACCAGATCAATTCGATTCAGTACGAGACAAGTGATCTGCGAAAGTATCGTGATGAGGCCCGTGATCTGGCGGTGAAAGCGGCACACGAGAAAGCCGAAGCTCTGGCCCATGCCTTGGGTCAGCAAATCGGAAAAGCAAGCGCGATCGAAGAGGTTCCAGAATCGACATATTTTTCCGGCGGCTACTTAAGCAATGTGTCATTCGAAAGCGACAAGGGCCGTGCGCCTAGAGGCCCATCAACCGCGGCTGGGCAGAAAGCTATTTCGGCTTCGATCATTGTCTCGTTCGATCTCGACTGACAAGCAGACCTGTGATCGAAGATCCTGTATCACCTCGCCGCACAGTGCAGGCCGTCCAGGAATCCCTTTCGGAAGACCTGGGCTCCCTGAGTATCAAGTTCGTAGCGAACTGCAGTGCGGGCGCCCTCGCTGATGTTCTTGTGGCCGAACTGGAGTTGCAGTGGCCATTCGAGCGTTGCTGGATTGCTGCCAGTCCAGTCGGCGCTCTCGAAGAACTCGAAGAGCGACCATGGGCCTTGTCCCGTGAGGGGCGGCAGAGTTACTGCGCCGGAGGTGGCGGTTAGCGAGACGCTGGAGGCATCGCTTCCCGTCCACACAAACTGTTGACGCGCTGTGCTGGCGAGCGTTTGGCCGTCGATGACGATTGTGGCCTGATCGATGCCTTTGCTTGGAAGTTGGCGCAATGCGAAGGTCAGTCGGATCGTGGGTGAGCCGTTCGGGAACAGCGTGTCGGTGAATTCTGCGGCGCGCTGCATGAATCCAATGAACCTTGGTGAAACCGGGACTGTGCCAGTCGCGACAAACTGATTTCCCTGGCGCAGCAGAACGCTCTTGAGCTGCGAATCGTAGAGTGTCCAGAGTGTTCCCGTTTGCGGACGGAACAGATCCTGGACCTCCTGCAACGTCGCTCTTTGGCTCGCTCGAGAATTAAACGGATACTTCGCCGTGACCTGGTTGACGATACGGCATACGTCTTCTGCGCCAGCGCCGCCGGCAGCACGCAACACGCCTTCCGTTCGGACGATTGGCTCTTCCATCAATTGCTTGACTTGAGCATCAATTCGTCCTTGCGTATCGATACGGAAGCTCTGCGCGATCTGAGTCACTGCGCCGTGGGCTCCAGAGGCCGCTTGCGACCCTTGGCCGAGCAGTCCCGGATCGGGCTTGGGAGCGCTGGAAACGGCGGTAATCACTGACTGCAACTGCGATAAGGCGCCCATGTATGCCTGGTTTCCTGAGCCCACAAACTTTTCCGCGGTGGAATCCTTCGCCAGTGTTTGCACGGAATCGAAGACGTCGCGAATGGCTGGAGCCTCTACAGCGGTGTTCTCTTTCGCCACCCAGAAGAGTCCCAAGAGAGGAGAATCGTTGGCAACCAGTCTCGAGAGCTTTGTGGCCGCATCTTTCAGCCCGGCATAGCCAACCACGTGAGCAGACCGCAGGAAGGTGCGCCACTTGGCTGCGTAGTCGCCGTAGTAACGCTGCGCGAGTTGAGCCCGCAATGAATCCAGCGGAATATTCAGCGATGTCTGCGGTCCCAGGACCCACTCTTCTCCGCTGAACTTCTCGGGATTCTGCATCGACTTCTGCATGGCCTGAAACGCGTTCTTCGTAAAAGCTGCTGGCACTTCATAGCCGTCGATGACGACCTGCGCCGATCCGGGAAACTGCCGATTGAAATTCACCGGCGATTTTCCTCGTCCTGCATCGTCGAGCATCGCCTGGTAGATCGCCTCAATACCGCTGAATTGCTTCAGATAGGCGCGGCCTTGATTTACTGCGGCACTATCGATTTCGGAGGAATATGGATTCGCCGCAGTCAGCTCGGTTGAGTAGAACGCAACCTGCTTGCGGATGAGTTCTTGCGTAGCGGGATCTGTCGTTCGTTTGTACGCATTGGAGCGGTCGAGCAACGCTGGAACGAATCCAGCCCAATCTGCCTTCTCATGATTTGAGGTCGTGATCAGATAGGTCTTCAGCGTCGCGTACATCTGCTGAAAATCGTCGCTGCTGCGTGTGGTAGGAGGCTGCTTCAAGCTCGCCACCATGCCTGCCTGTGCAGGCGCGAGCAGCAGGCGCTGGAAGTAGAGGAAGTAAAGTTTGTGCGCGTCCGGATAAATGCGGTCGCCGGAATAGAGACCCATGCGGTAGCTGAATGGCGCTCCGTCTTTGCTGTATCTCTGCAGATCTATAAGCGCTGCGCGAATCTTCTCCAGCTCCTGCAATTGGTCGAGAGAGGGCGTGTCAGTTGGAGCCGGAACGCTTCGCGACAGCGACTCTGCGGATGCAGCGATGCTTTGCTGCAAGGCCCGATTGTTCGAGAACGAAACTGCCGCCAGTGCGAGGACAAGCAGACACAAAAGCGCCGCAAGCCCGAAGAGGATTCGACGTGTGACCTGAATGTGCGCGCTCTGGCCGCTTACGCCGAGGGCTCCGCGGTCACGCAGAATGACTTCGTTGAACAAGTGCGGCAGGAAGGTCCATTCCGGGACTTTGCGAGATTGCACGACCCGTTGAGCAGGTTGGGCAACCGCTTGCATATCGGCGGCTCTAAACATCCGCGTAGCCCCGCCGCCTGCAACTGCGGTGGCTGCAGGAGCGGCGGTTGCTACCGATTCCATTACGACTACCGGCCTCACTCCTGAGAAATAGAAGCCGCGAAGGAAGCAATTAGCGCCAAGCTGCGTTGGCTTCGTTAGTTCGATCAGAAATTGCGAAACGATGCCGCGAAGCTTGCGGAGTTCACGGGGAAATTCATAGATCGATGGCAACCGCTCCCCTGCGGCTTCACGTGGCAGATACTCGATGCGCTTTTCGGATAAGGAGTAGACAAGCTGATCAAAAGTCCGGCCGATGCGGTTGTTCTCTTCCTCAACAAAGAGCCCCTGACTGCCGGTGCGCCGGGGAAGCGTTACTCCAAGGACCTCACCGGATTCGGATTGAGTCAGATTGGAAACGTATTCGGTGAAGTGCGGTAGCCTGTCCATTCGCGTGAAGAGTGCGTACACAGGAAAATCCGCACCTAACGAAGCGGCCATCTCACGTAGCCGGGACGCGAAGCGTCGCGCTGAAACTGCGAGGGCATCCCCGCCTGAGGAGAATCGTTCGCTATCGAAGCACATGAGCACGGCTCGAGAGGCAAATTGTCCTTTCCCAAAAGCGGACTTGAGCTGGCTGGGACGAGTCTTCTGCAGAACGCGCGCCCAACTCGCAGCATCGGAAGAAATCTTCGCTGAGACTTCAATGAACACGGTCTTGCGCGCGAACCAAACGTTAAGCACACTCGTCGAGGCAATATCTGAGCCGTCATAGACGTGTCCGGCGAGAAGCTCCGGCTCCAGGCCGGAATGCAGCATGATAGAGGTCTTGGCGCTTCCACTTTCGCCCAGCATGAAGATCACCGGCATGGAAGCGATCGTCGCGGAGGCTGCCTTGGATGCCTTGAGCTTTCGGTCGGCCTCGCGCAGGAGAACGTCAATCTCGTCGCCGGCAGCTGCGACACCGATTCCCGATTCTTCGCGCTTGACTTTGCGATGAAACCAGAGAAACAACCCGGCGCCGGCGATGCAGAGCAGCGAAAGGATTCCACGCAGCAACCACAGACTCGTGCCTTGCAGGTGCAGGATGGAGCCGACCAGCCAGGAAAGGACCAGGCAGACGAGCAGTACGACAGCGGTGATGATGTAGATCCCCATTTTGAGCCCCTTGGAGGACGCTTGCGCGCTGGAGCGCCATTCACTCCATCAATTCCCTAACTAGAACCGAGAGTCCTTACAACTATCCGGCAATTCCATGTAACGTTGACGCGCCGGAGATCAGTCCAAACATGAAAGCTGCATAAGCAACGAGAGTAATGGCTGCAGTCGCGACGGCCGCGATCATGATTCTGCTTACCCACGGATCGGAGCGCCTGGGGGGAGCAGCTTCGGAGGGTATCGCCCACTGCGGCGACAGCGGAGCGTTCGAGCCGCGAATGCGGTGAATCTTCTCGCGAATGCTGTCCATCACACCCCGCAGCTCGCCTGATGAACCCATCCCATAGCGACCGCGATACCCCAACAACAAACTCAGATAGAAGACTTCGAGGATGTCGGCGGCCTCGGCGGAGTCACGACGCGCCAGCAATTGCTGTACATACTGGAAGAACGCCTCACCACCCATGTGCTGTCCAAACAGCTCTTCCTGAAACGGTAATCGCGACCAGGTGGAAAACACAGGATTACTGGAAGCGAGGACAGATTCGTCGAGGAACGCGACGACGGCGAAGGCAGCGAACTTAACATCATCAACGTTGTAGCCTTTTTGCACCGCCTCCTGCGATGCCGTGCGAAGCGCATTCCGCATGTGTTCGCGGAAGCTGTCGGCGCTTGATACGGGCTGGCGGTTGAAACGGACACGGACAATCGCGGTAAAGATTTCCTGAAAGCTGAGCGCCAGGTTCGATCTTCTTTCTATCGCTTCCGTAGGCATGCTGCCTCCCCCATGTTGGAACCAGAACCGGCTCGACGATCACTGGGTCTGCAGGACAACCTGCAATTCGAGCTCGACCGACGGTAGATCGTCCGGAACGTAAACTCCAACCTCGCGTGTGCTGGCGATATGGTCCCAGCACGGTCCGATCTTGTCGAGCGAGAAGTATTGGAATTCTACTTTCGGCGAAATCGCCGCTGGGGGAACGGTCAGATGTCGCATGATAAGTCCGGGCAACGCTCGCGCAACCAATTTGCTAATCCATTCGTTCGAGCACACTTTTACGATTTCAGGGCCGCGCGCGATGAGCCGCGCCTCACTGCCTGATGAGCGAACTCCAAGCACCCAGGTAGAGCGGCCAAGGCAGCGCTGATCCTGCACGATGCCTCGATAGAAGTTACGCTGCACCGGAACCAACTGGATGTTGACGGTATTGGTCGGTACAAGGATCTCGAGGTGCCGACGTATATGAGCTTCGAGAGCGCCGAAGCATTGCTCAAGCTGCCGATGGTCGTAAAGCGGCAGGCTGTCGGGATTCGAGTCCATGCCAAACGTGCACAATTCGCCGGCGATGCGGGAGAGCTGGCCAAAGAGTTCCTCGGGATGACCGCGCTTCGACGTGTACAGGTGCCGCAGAGAGGCGATGGCTCCGTTTACTGTATGCAGGAACCAAAAGTTAGCAACATCAAGCTGACGGGTCCCTGCCTGAAAGACGCCCGCGGAGTTTTGTGTCCTGGAAAAGAATTTTTGTTTTTCCTGAAAGGCATCGAGCAATCGTCTGACGATCGCCAGCAATTGAGGACTCGCCGTTAACTTCGTGCATGGCGGGATGAAATTGGGATCGTAAACAAGATGACCTGCTCCATCGCGGCGAACGCGGGCAATGGGAATGGTTAGAACCGAATCGTCACACTCGGACTCAAGCAGAATCCGGATATTCTTCTGCCCGACACGGACCTCTTTTTCGTCGCTTCCATTATTGACGTCAGCGAATGCTCGTTTGACAGCAACATATCGCACCGAACCGTTGCGGCCCTCTAAGTCGCAATTTGCCTGACCTGCTCGCCGCCTGGGGACGGCCAACATGACCAACATTTCCTGGCTGAGTGGGGAGAATTGCTCCCGAATTTCACGGGAGTCGGGCAGTTCGTCGCACTCCGGCATGTCGAAGACCAAGCCGTCCTCGAATATGCCATGAGCCCCGAGCAATGCCACGCGGCCGTTCTGGATCGCTGATTCGTCCAGCCGGCACGACACCACGCCCCACGGCTCGAACCAACACTGTTCGACCGCGAAGTGGATCGAGTCTTCGAAGTAGCGGCTTTGTGTCTGGAAGTGGTGGGGCCCAAGGTACATTCCCTCGGACCACACAACCCGGGAAAGTGATTTCATAACTTAATCCGCAGGCTTTGCCCGGGTCCCTGGTGAATGAAACTCGACAACACCACACTGACCTTCAAGGCGAAGGACCGAGGGTAAAAACTGAAGTGATTCGGGAACTGCATCGTATGCGGGTTCTCCTTTACTGTCAAGGACAACCAGAGTAAGCTTACGCCTCGTACCTGTATGTAAAGGCAGCGCGATCAGTCGAGGGATAGGTGTCAAGTAACGCGAATTCAAATCGAGACGATGACAAGTTCTTTCCCCCAAGAACCGATGACGAAAAACCGAAAGCTCCGGGTGCATTTACCCAACAGTTCATGGGTACCAGCGCTCCTACCGGACCAACGTCTCCGTTAGATTCAAAGACTCCTCCATCCCCAACACCCTTTACAGCGCAGTTTGGAAGCGTGAATCCGTTCTCCGGCCCTGAGAGTCGCACAGCTTCCGTTCCGGAACGAGTGAGCGAAGGCAGCCAACAACCCGCTTCCGACGAATCATTCACGAATATGTTTGGGTCGAACGCGACATCTCAGAAGCAGGCTTTCGAACCGCAGACCGAAGTCACGCGCGTATTCGACCGTGCGGCGACAAAGTCGCAGGTTCCGCAGGAGACAAAGCCGAGCGGGTTCACTGAGATGTTTGGGTCGGTTCGACCAGCATCACCTGAAAGTACGCAGCCATCAGTTGCTTCTGATCCATTTCAAGCGAAGACGCCGGATTTTACGGAACTTTTCAAACCGGCGGCTCCCGCGGCGCCATCAACGCCGGCAGCGCAGGTGCCGCTCTCTCCTTTGTCTGCTCAACCCGGAACGGGACGATTCACTGAATTATTCAAGAACGAGTTGCCTTCAGCAGCACCCAAGCCAGCTCCCGCACCAACACCCTTTTCCAGTTCGGGACCGAGCGGCTTTACGGAACTTTTCAAAAGCTCGTCGCTTTCCTCTCAGCGATCTGCGCCACCACCTGCGACACCACCAGCCACTGAGTCGACACCTGGCGGATTCACACAACTGTTTAAAGGTTCAGTTCCTTCGGCTCGGCCGACGCCAGTTCCGCCGAAGCCTGCCGGAGAACTCACGCAGATGATCTCTGGCGGCATTGCATCGAAGCCACCATCGGCACCGAGTCCTGGAGCTGGTGCCACGAGACTGTTCAGCGGCGAGAGTAGCGCCGCGCCGGCGATGGCTCCGCTGCCGCCAGGTCCGAGCGAGTACACACGCATTGTGAGTCCCCGTCAGCTTAGGGAATTGCAGCAGGCAACACCAGCAGCAAACAATGCTGCGCCATCCGCGGCAACGGGCCAAGCGCCGGCAATGCCCGGAGCTCCGCAGATGCCGGCGTGGCCAATCCCCACCGCTGCACCGGCCCCACAATTGGCATCGCCGCCGATGCCGCAAGGTGTGCCATCCTGGCAGCCACCACAAGTCCAGGTACAGCCGGCTCCGCCGCTTGCCTGGCAACCACCGCAAGTGCCTGCGCCTATTCCTCCGGCTGCGGCTCCAACACCGGTTCCAAAAGCGGAATCGAAGATTTTGACGTATCTGCCTCTCATCATTGGACTCAATGTCCTTTTCCTGATCGCCGTGCTCTTGATTCTGCTCTTCGCGCTGAAGCGTTGAGATCTACCTGCATCTGAACTGAATCGGCGTTCTTCTGTAATCTATTGAGGTTGTGGTCAGTCCTCCTGTCATGTCACCAAAGGTTAAGGGTTCGTCAAAGCCCTCGCGTCGAACATTTCTGAAACGGGCTTCTCTATTCGCTGGCGCGGCGGGTTTGGGACTCGCCGGCTACGCGTGGGTTGTTGAACCCAATGAGATTGATATCAGGCAAGTAGACCTCAAAATTCAACGACTCTCACCTGCTTTTGATGGCTTCAAAATAGCTCTGCTTTCAGACCTGCATTTTGGTCCGTACACTGGCGAAAGGGAGATTGGCGCAGCGGTGGATGCGGTGAACAATCTGCATCCTGACATGGTGGCTTTGCTCGGCGATTATATTTCCTCTCCCGCCATTGGCGGCAGAGGATCAACGCCTAAAAAAGCCGAACCATGCGCAAAAGTACTCATGCGATTGAAATCCCGACTTGGATCGTTCGCCGTCCTGGGAAACCATGATGCCTTCACGAATCCCAATTTTGTCGCAGAGCAGTTGACCTCCCATGGAATCTCTCTTCTTCAGAACGCAAATCATGCAATCGAACAGGATGGCGGCAGGCTCTGGCTGCTGGGGTTAGATGACGTTCTTGAGGGAAATGCAGACCTCGATGCTGCAGTATCGGGAGTGCCGTCTCAGGAAACGAAAATCCTGCTCGCGCATGAACCTGACATTGCAGACGGTTCGGCGAAGTTAGGAATCGACATTCAATTTTCCGGCCATTCTCACGGTGGTCAGGTTCGGGCTCCCGGTTTGGCGCCACTTTACTTACCGCCAATGGGAGCTAAATACTATGAAGGCTATTACCGCGTCGGGAATCTGCAACTGTACACAAATCGCGGCATCGGAACCGTGGGAGTCCCATTTCGATTTCTTTGTCCGCCCGAGGTCACGCTCGTGACTTTGCACGCCGCCTAAACGAATTGGTTTTGGATTTATGAAACACATCGGAATTGTCGCCTGCAGCGCCGAAGGGGCTGCGCTTTGCTATCGGACGATCGCCCAAGCGGCTGAAGAGTTCGCCGGCAAGTACAACCATCCAACCGTGACGCTGCACTCGATTGCCATGGCTGAATGGATGCCTGCCTTCAATGTCGGCGACTACCGCGGAATCGGCGAGCTCATGCTGAAATCGGGTCGCGTGGTTGCGGAGGCAGGAGCAGACTTTGCGATTTGTCCAGATAACTCCTGTCATCTTTCCTGGGAGTACTTCATCGATCGCTCGCCAATTCCGTGGCTGCACATCGGCGATGTTGTGGCGCAAGAGGCGCGGCGCAATGGCTGGAAGAAGGCTGGATTACTTGGGACTCGATTCACGATGACCGGTCCGATGTATCGCGATGCTTTCCGCCGCGTCGCTATCGATGTACTTCCGCCAACACCTGATGATCAACGGATTATCGATGATGCGATCTGGAACGAACTCGTGTACGGGACCTTTCCCGAGAGCTCCAGACTTCGATACAACGAAGTAATCGCTCGTCTCAGAGGCAAGGGCTGTGACAGCGTAATCCTCGGCTGCACCGAGATTCCCCTTTTGGTCAGAGCGGACGATTGCCCACTGCCTACTTTGGATTCGACACGTTTACTGGCGACAGCGGCCGTGAAATATGCCCTCGGACTGGATACAGGATCGCTTCTGGCTTCTTCGGCTGATTGAAGATTTATTCATAACGCAGCGCCTCCATGGGATCAACCGACGATGCGCGTCGTGCCGGCATGAGACACGCGAGGGCAGAAGTAGCAATCAACAGTGCAGTCACCCCGAACAGCACGAGGGGATTCCTTGAGCTCCCCTCAATCCAACTCGCAAGCAGCCGATTGAGCGCGAAGGCAAGAAGAAGTCCGGCCAGCACTCCCGAGCCAACGCTGAACGCTGCCGAGCGGAAGACCATCAGAACAACATCTTTTCGCATAGCGCCGAGTGCGATGCGAATTCCGAACTCGCGCCAGTCCGCTGCGCTACCGTGTACGACACTACGCTGTAGAGTCCAGTCGCTGCGAGTCCCAGCGCAAGCAGTGCAAAGAGAGCGAACAGAAACGCGATCATATGCTCGCGCGCGTACTCCGGCTGAGTCGTGATGCATTCTTCTAGGCTTCTCGTTGGCTTGAACACTTGCTGATCGGCATCGATTGTCTGTATCTGCTGACGTATTGAGTGAAGAAGCGCCAATGGATCTTTCTGCGTGCGCACTAAGACCTGTGTCCAGACCGGCATCCCAACCGTATACGGAACGTAGAATTGCGGCTTAACCGGTTTGCTGAGCCCGTCATCGCGAGCGTCTCCGACTACTCCCACTATACGAAACCAGGAATCGCTTTGCGGAAAAGTGAGCTGAAACGGAGGCTCGCCTTTCAGTTCGGGAGCACGGAGCTGGCTGCCAACCGCGTCTCCATTCGGGAAAAATCGCTGCGCCATAGTTTTGCCGATGATTGCAACTCGATCTCCGCGAGCAGCCTCTGCTTGATCGAAAATCCTTCCCTGCAACAAAGGAATATGGAGCACAGAAAAATATTCCGAACTCACAAAATTCAAGGTTGCACGCTGCTGCTCCGCTGCCGGCCTGCCGGAAATCTCAAAGCGCAGCTCCCAGCCGTTATTCGGCGGAGTAGCATTTGTAGAAATACCTGCAGAAACCACCTCCGGCATCGCTGCAATCTTCTGCCTGAGCTGGTCGAAGAACGTAGCGCGCGCCTGCCACGTGGTGTAGCTGTTGTCGTGAACCGGAATTCCTACCGACATCACGTTGTGGGGATCGTACCCAAGCTCGACGTGCATCGTGCGGACGAAGGCCTGCATTGCCGCACCGGCGGACGCAAGAAGAAGGAGCGTGAGCGCCATCTGTCCTGCGATCAAGCCCGTATGCATGTGACGGCCTTTCACGCCCGCAGTCATCTTGCGTGTGCTTGATTGCATCACTTGTGCGATATCAGGCCGCGATGATTGCAGTGCCGGTGCAATACCGAATCCAACACCGGTCAACAGCGCCAGCACTACGCTGAATACCAAGACGGGAACATTCATTTTGATCGCAGCTTCGTGTGGGAACGAAAACGCGGGCAGCCAGTTAACAATGACGTTCAGCAACCCGTAACCAAGCAGGACGCCGAGCAGCGTTCCCGTGAACGAAAGCAGCAACGATTCCGTGAGGAGCTGACGAAGAATCCTGCTGCCGGCGGCACCGATCGCAGACCGCACGGCCATCTCGTGCTGGCGGGCAGTTCCGCGCGCCAACAGCAAAATAGAGACGTTGCCACAGCCAATCAGCAGCAGTAGTGCAACTGCGATGAACAGCAGCCTGAGTGTTCCCCCCAATCGTTCGATGAATTGATCATTCAGTCCTTGAATCGCGGTTTTAAACTGCTCCGGAAAATGCTTGGGCGTCTCCTTCGCAAACTGCTCCAGCAGAGTTTGGAATTCTGCGTTTGCCGCAGCATGACTGACGCCGGGCTTCAGCCTAATTGTCGGCATCACTGTGCGCGCGGGATCGTTCGTAAACTTCCACGGCAGATATACGTCCCCGTCGCCCCAAGTGAACCGCGGAGGAGCAACGCCAACAACGGTGTAAGACTTATGCGTCAGCTGAATGGTCTTGCCGACGATGTCCGGATCACCGTTGTAATGACGTTGCCAAAACTGGTAGCCCAAGACTGCTACCGGCTGCGGGTCCTGACCTTCGGGCGCATCGGTCGGGAGCAGCCCGCGTCCCAACAACATAGGAACACCAAAATGGTTGAAGGCATTCCCAGTGAAATAGATTGCCGTGAGGTCTTCGGGCAAATCTCCGCCAGTGGTCGTGAGATTCCACTCGTCCAAGGCGGCGGCGCTCTCGACGGAACTCGCCTTGCGAAATTGCTGAAGCTGAGGTCCGCTTAACCCAATCCATCGCTGGTTTCCGCCTTTGTCTTTTACAACTAGATGCACCATGCGATCCGAATCCGCATAAGGATACGGATTCACTAGTACGGCGTACACAACGCTGAAGACCGCGCAGGTAGCGCCTATCCCGAGCGCTAGAGACAGAATCGCGACGACTGCAAATCCAGGTGAAGTGCGCAGCTGCCGAAGAGCAAAGCGGAGGTCTTGAAGCAACGCTTGCATAGAGTCTCCCATGGCGACTGGAGATGAACGAGGCAAGTGTTAGACCGGAAAATAGGAAAAAGGTTGGAGCTGTTTTTCCTCGTTTTAAATGCAATTGACCTATGTTGGGGAGTCTGTAACTGCTCCACTTACGATCGTGACTCCATCCGGATTGACCCTAAATGGAAGCACTTGGCCCCGATGCTTGCGGATCGCATCAGCGACAATATCGTGAGTACCTTCACGCACCATGACCACAAAGCAGCCGCCACCACCTGCACCACAGACTTTTGCGGCCAAGCCACCTTTGCGCTTCGCGACCGCGATGAGCTTGTCGATGAGTGGTGTCGTGATACCTGGCGCATTGGTGCGGCGGAGCTTCCATTCTTCGCCGAGGAGTCGCGCAACGTCGTCCCATTTTCCCGATTCGAGTGCGGCGTGCATCTCACGCGCGATGGCGCCGATCTGC
>Ga0126384_10001894_pt1 | contig 12550 bp, 7 predicted proteins | sample PanSoiMetPlot_36_FD_92543 | JGI IMG/M metagenome (GOLD analysis project Ga0126384, IMG submission 92543) | Tropical forest soil microbial communities from Panama - MetaG Plot_36 | ecosystem: Environmental > Terrestrial > Soil > Tropical forest > Bulk soil | place: Panama | collected 2016-02-17 | reverse complement strand
CTGCAGCGCGGCGAAGACTTCGGCGATGTTGATGCCGAGGAGCTGCGCCTTGGTGCGGTCGATGTCGAGATAAAGCTGCGGCGTCGAGGTCTCGAACAAGGTGAAGACCTGCGGGAAGATGCCGGGCGTCTGCCCGGCGCGGGCCGCCAGGGTGGCGGCCGCCTGCTGCAGGGCCGCGGAGCCGCGGCCGGCGCGGTCCTCGACCATCATGCGGAAGCCGCCCGCGTTGCCGATGCCGGAGACCGGCGGCGGCTGAACCACCAGGACCAGGCCGTCCTGGATCGGCGCAAACTTCTGAAACAGCGCTCCCGTAATGCCGGCGGCCGACTGGCGCGGATCGCGTGCGCGCTGCTCCCATGGGGCAAGAGTCAAGAAGATGGCCCCCGCATTCGGCGCGTTGGTGAAGGTCGCACCGGAAAATCCCACGATGTTGACGGCGTGCTCCACTCCGGGAGTTTTGAGCGCGATGTCGACCAAGCGCTGCTGCAGCGCGTCGGTGCGCGAGAGCGAGGCGCCCGGCGGCAGCTGTACCACCACGATCAGATAGCCGCGATCGAGTTGCGGGATGAAGCCGGTCGGGGCCTTGCGAAACTCATTGAGACCGAAGGCGAGAATGCCGGCGTAAACCAGGAGCACGATTGCCGAAATGCGTACCGTGCGGGCGGTCAGGGCCGCATAGCCGCGCCCCACCGCGTCGAAGCTGTAGTTGAACACCCGGAAGAACCCGCCGATCGGCCGCTCCCACCAGCGCGGCTGCCGGCCCGCGTCGTGCGGCTTGAGCAGCAGTGCGCACATGGCCGGCGACAGGGTGAGCGACACCACGAGCGAAATCACGGTCGCGCCCGCGATGGTGAGCGCGAACTGGCGGTAGAACTGTCCCGAGATTCCGGTGATGAAGGCGGACGGCACGAACACGGCGCACAGCACGAGCGCGATCGCGACCAGGGCAGCGCCGACCTCGTCCATGCTCTTGATCGCAGCGTCGCGCGGGCTCAGCCCCGCCGCGATGTTGCGCTCGACGTTCTCGACCACGACGATCGCATCGTCGACGACGATACCGATTGCCAGCACCAGGCCGAACAGCGACAGGTTGTTGAGCGTGAACCCGAATGCCGCCATGAAGAAGAAGGTTCCGACGAGCGATACCGGGATCGCCACGATCGGGATCAGCGCCGCACGCCAGGTCTGCAGAAAGACGATGATCACCAGCACGACGAGCAGGATCGCCTCGCCGATCGTCTCTTCGACCGCGTCGACCGATTGCTGGATGAACTGGGTCGGATTGTAGACGATCGTATGCTTGACGCCGGGCGGGAAGCGCTTGGAGAGCTGCTCCATGGTGGCGACGATGTTGTTCGCCGTCTGCAGCGCATTCGAGCCCGGCCGCTGGAAGACCGCGAGCGCGACAGCGGGATCGCGGTCGAGATACGAGTTCGACGAATAGTCCACCGCCGCGAGTTCGACGCGTGCCACGTCCTTGAGCCGCACCACCGCGTCGGCGGTCTGCTTCACGACGATGTTGGCGAACTCGTCCGGATTGGCCAGCCGGCCGAGGGTCTGCACCGCGATCTGGAAGGCGCCTTGCTTGGGCGAAGGCGGCTGGTCGAGCACGCCGGAGGCAACCTGGATGTTCTGCCCCTGCAGGGAGAGAATGACGTCGCTCGCCGTCATCCCGAGCGACTGCAGGCGGTCGGGATCGAGCCAGATGCGCATCGAGTAGTCGCGGCTGCCGAATACGGTGATCGAGCCGACGCCGTCGACGCGCGTGAGCGCGTCGGTGATCTCGAGCGTCGCGTAGTTCGAGATGAACAACGTGTCGCGCGACTTGTCGGGCGAATAGAGATGCACGACCATCATCAGGTCGGGCGAGCTCTTCGTGACCGTCACGCCGATGTTGCGCACGTCCGCGGGCAGCCGCGGCTGGGCGATCGCGACGCGGTTCTGCACCTGCACCTGGGCGATGTCGAGATTGGTGCCGAGGTCGAAGCTGACCGCGATCGAGAAGCGTCCGTCGGCGGTCGAGTTCGACGACATGTAGATCATGTTCTCGACGCCGTTGATCTGCTGCTCGATCGGGGTCACCACCGTCGAGGCGACGACGTCGGCGCTCGCACCCGGATACTGGCCGGACACGTTGATGATCGGCGGCGCAATCTCGGGATACTGCGCAACCGGCAGCCGTGCGAACGAGACGACGCCGAGAATCACGAAGACGATCGACACCACCGCGGCGAAGATCGGGCGGTCGATGAAGAAATGCGAGATGCGCATCGATCAGGTGACTTTCACTTGGCTTTCACTTGGCGCCGCTTCCGGCGGAAGCCGGCCCAGCGCGATCCGCCCCGGGCACCGCTTGCCGAAAGGAACATGCGCAAGAAACGACATCAGTGACTTGATCAGCTCGATCAGTTGGTCGCCTGCGACCCGCCTGCTGCGGCGGTGGCCGGCGCCGGCGCGCCATCCCGCTCCTGCGGCCGCACCTTCTGGCCCGGACGCGCACGCATCAGGCCGTTGACGACCACGTGGTCCTCGGCGGCAATTCCATCCTTGATCACCCGCAGATCTCCCTGGGTCTGGCCGAGGGTCACGTATTTCTGCCGCACGACGTTCTCGGCGTCGACCACCAGCAGGTATTTGCGCGCCTGCTCGGTGCCGATCGCCGCGTCGGGCACGAGCAGCGCCGGATAGGGCGGCGAGCCCGGTACGCGCACGCGCCCGAACATGCCGGGCGTGAACACGCCGTTCGGATTGGCGAACACGGCGCGGCCGCGGATCGTGCCCGAGGCGCGGTCGATCACGTTGTCGACGAAGTCCATGCGACCCTGGTGCTGATATTCGGGCTCATCGATCAGCCGCAGAGACACCAGCGCGCTGCCTTCGCGGCCGGTCACGTCCTTGCCGGTTTTGGAGAGGCGCTCGTAGCGGATATACGACGCCTCGTCGAACGTGAATTCAAAGCGGATCGGATCAAACGACACGATGGTCGCGAGCATTGTCGTGTTGCCGCCGGTGCCGCCGGTCACCAGGTTACCGGGCGATACCCGGCGGTCGCCGATGCGACCGTCGACCGGCGCGCGCAGCTCGGTGAAACTCAGGTCGAGGCTCGCCTGACGCACGGCAGCCTCCTGCGCCGCGACCGCGGCCTCCGCGACGCGCTTGGCCTGGATGCGCTGGTCGAAGGTCTGCTCCGTGATGGTCTTGTCGCGCACGAGCTGAGCGCCGCGCGCGAGATCGGCCTCCGCAAAGGAAAGGTTGGCGCGCGACTGCGCGAGGTTGGCCTTGGCCTGGTCGAGCGAGGTCTGGAACGGACGCTTGTCGACGGTGAACAGCAGGTCGCCCTGCTTGACCAGCTGGCCGTCGGTGAAATGGATCTGGTCGAGGTAGCCGGACACGCGCGCGCGGATCTCGACGGAGTCGATCGCGACAAAGCGCCCGACATACTCGTCCTGATCCACCACAGTGCGACGTACTGGATTCGCGACCGTCACCGCCGGATCTGGAGGCGCGGCCGCATGCGGGCTTTGCCCGCATCCGGCGAGCAGGGCCGCGAGCCCGATGGCGGCGAATGGCGCGAATGGTAACTTCAGCATGTGCTCTCTGCGAGGGTTCGCACCCAAAGGGTCGGCAATCCGGGCATATATGGGGCGGCGATTGTGCTCCGTCCGCGGGTCGCACGATCGTGAACGGCGTCGCCGTGGCCTTTTCGCATCGCCCCCCAAACCCCATATCTGCCGGACCCCAGCCTGTCCATCCACCGAAGGTTTGAGCAGGCCAGCAGTCGAGCTCCCGTGAGTCCCAAAATGATCCGCATGTCGTTGCTCAGTCATCATAATTTCGATTCCCGCAGTGCCACTGCGGCGCCCGCCGGCGCGCCGGCCGAGGACGCTGCCCTGCTCGACGCTTATTCGCGCGCCGTCATCGACGTGGTCGAGACCGTCAGCCCGGCGGTGGTGCGCCTCGACGTGCGCCCCGCCGACAATTCGCGCCAGAACTCGCACCAGGGCGGATCGGGCTCCGGCGTGATCGTCGCGCCCGACGGCCTCGTGCTGACCAACAGCCACGTGGTGGGCAGCGGCTCGCGCATCCGCGTCACCACCGCCGATGGCCAGAACCTCACCGCGCACGTGGTCGGCGACGATCCCGATACCGACCTCGCGCTGGTGCGGATCAACGAGAGCGTCACGCTGCCGTTCGCACCGCTCGGCGATTCGCGCAAGCTCAAGCGCGGCCAGCTCGTGATCGCCATCGGCAACCCGCTCGGTTTCGAATCGACCGTGACGGCCGGCGTGGTCTCGGCGCTCGGCCGCTCGCTGCGCGCGCGCACCGGCCGGCTGATCGACGACGTCATCCAGACCGATGCGGCCCTCAACCCGGGCAATTCGGGCGGGCCGCTGCTGTCGTCCCACGGCGAGGTGGTTGGCATCAACACCGCGATCATCATGGGCACCCAGGGAATCTGCTTCGCGATCGCGGCGAACACGGCCAAATTCGTGCTCGGCGAGCTCGTCCGCCACGGACGGGTGCGGCGCGGCTATATCGGGGTGTCGGCAGCGCAGACCCGCCTGCCCCGACGCCTGCGCCACGAGGCCGGCGTCACGCAGGAGAGCGCGGTCGTGATCGCAGCCGTGGAAGGATCGAGCCCGGCCGATCGTGCCGGCCTTGCCGCCGGCGACGTGCTGATTGCACTCGACGGCCAGCCGGTGACCGGCGCGGACGATCTGGTGCGCGCGCTCACGGGCGAAAAAATCGGCCGCGCGCTCGAAATCGACCTGCTGCGCGATGGCGCGCGCCGGCGGATTTCGCTCACACCGGAGGAGCGTCCGCGTCGGCCGGCGGCGTGAGGGGCGCGCCCGCCGGCGGTGACCCGCGCCGGCGGCGAAAGGCGGCGAGCCACTCCGGCCCGAACAGCAGCGCCAGCGCCCCGCCGTAGACCAGTGCGCCGATCAGCGCGAGCGCGGCGAGCTCGGTCTCGGCGCGCAGCGCCGGCAGGCGGGCGACCAGGGGCGCGATCAGCCGCTCGCCGACGAACAACGCCGCCGCGAGCGCGAGGCCGGCGATCGCGAGCTTGATCGCCGACCGCTTGAGCCGATCGTCGGCGGCGATCAGGCGCGCGCGGTGCGCAAACCATCCTAGGAGGGCGAAATTGATCCACACCCCGATCGAAGTCGCAAAGGCGAGCCCGACCTGCGCATAGTCGCGCATCAGCAGGATCTTGAGCGCCACATTGACCACGACCGAGACGAACAGCGCCTTGACCGGCGTCGCAGTGTCGCCGCGCGCCAGGAACGTCGCCTGCACGCTGCGCAGCAGCACGAACGGCACCAGCCCGATCGTGTAGGCGGCGAGCGTCGCGCCGCCGGCAGCGGCATCCGCCGCCGTGAAGGCGCCCCGTGCGAACAGCGCGCGCATGATGAGCTCGGGGACCACCAGGAACGCCGCAACGCACGGCACCGACAGGAGCAGCGTGAACTCGATCGCGCGGTTCTGCGAATGGCGCGCACCGGCCTCGTCGCCCGCCGCGATCCGGCTCGCCATCTCGGGCAGCAGCACCGTGCCGACCGCGATGCCGATCACGCCGATTGGAATCTGGTTGAGTCGGTCAGCGTAGTAGAGTGCGGAGAGCGCGCCGGCAGCGAGGAAGCTCGCGATGATGGTGTCGGCGAACAGCGCGATCTGGGTGCCGCCCGCGCCGAGCGTCGCCGGACCGAGCGCCTTGAAGAAGCGCTTGACGTCGTCGTCGAGCGCGAAGGCGCGGAAGCGCGGCAGCACCTTGTTGCGCCGCGCGTCGGCCGCGACCAGCGCGACCTCGAGGCAGCCGGCGATGAGCACGCCCCAGGCCGCCGCATGTCCCGCGGTCGGAAAGAAGGTGGCGAATGTCAGCGTCGCCATCATCGAAAGATTGAGCAGGATCGGCGCCGCGGCGGCAGCTGCGAAGCGATGCAGCGCATTGAGGATGCCACCGTAGAGGGTCACCAGCGAGACCAGCAGCAAATAGGGAAACGTGATGCGCGTGAGCTCGACCGCAAGCGCGAACCGGCCTGGATCGCGCGAGAAGCCGGGCGCGAGCAGTCCGATCACCGCCGGTGTGAAAGCGAGCGCGACCGCGAGCAGAACAGCCTCGACGGCAACCAGCAGGGTGAAGATCCGATCGGCGAACAGCGCCGCCGGTCCGGCCCCATTCGCCGAACGGATGCGCGCATAGGCCGGCAGGAAGGCCGCATTGAAGGCGCCCTCGGCGAAAATGGCGCGGAAATGGTTGGGCAAGCGAAACGCGACGACGAACGCGTCCGCCACCGGGCCGGCGCCCAGCATCGCGGCGAGGAGAATATCGCGCACGAATCCGGTGAGACGCGACACCAGCGTCCAGCCGCCGACCGTGAGGATACGTTCGATCATGGCAACCCATCTATACGGTCATGGCCGGGCTTGTCAGCAAAAGTCGGGCTTGCCCGACTTTGGCCACGACACCTGCGAGACTCGCGCAAGCCCGAGTTTCGACGACACTTGCGAAACTCGGGCAAGCCCGAGTTTCGACGCCATCCAGGTCTTTTCGTGTCGACGCCCTGAAGACGTGGATGCCCGCGACAGGCGCGGGCATGATGACGCAGCACGCGTCACTGCGAAATCTATCGACTCAGCGCACGCTGCACGGCGGCGATGATCCGGTCCTGCGTCGGCTCGTCGAGATAGCCGTGCATCGGCAGGCTGATGACCTCCTGCGCGAGCCGCTCGGAGACCGCGAGGCCGCCGTCCGCACAGGGGAAATGCGCGTAGGCTTCCTGCTGGTGCAGCGGCTTGGGATAGTAGATCGCCGTCGGAATGCCTTCGGATTTGAGCGCCGCCGCGAGGCCGTCGCGCCGGCCCGGCTCGAGACGGATCGTGTACTGTGCCCACACCGAGGCGAGGCCGCGCGGCAGGCGCGGCACGATCGCGACATTGCCGAGCGCATTGCTGTAGCGCGCCGCCGCCTCGTTGCGCGCGACGATTTCGTCGCGGAAGATGCTCAGCTTCTCGAGCAGTACCGCCGCCTGGATGGTGTCGAGCCGTCCGGTCAGGCCGATGCGCACATTGTCGTATTTGTCGGCGTTGTGGCCGTGCACGCGCAGGCTGGTGACCAGTGCGGCAAGCTCGTCGTCATCGGTGAGGATCGCTCCGCCGTCGCCGTAGCATCCGAGCGGCTTTGCGGGAAAGAAGCTCGTCGCGGTGGCGAGCCCGAAGGTGCCGAGCGGGCGGCCGCGATAAGTTGCACCGAACGACTGGGCGGCGTCGTCGAGGATGAACAGTTTCTCGGCCGCCGCGATCGCGGCCACCGCATCATGGTCGGCCGGCAGGCCGAACAGGTCGACCGGGATGACGGCCCTGGGCTTGAGCCCGAGGCGCCTCGCCTGGGCGATCGCCCGCTCGAGGCTCGCCGGATCGATGTTGAACGTCGCCTCGTCCACGTCGGCGAACACCGGCGTTGCGCCGAGCAGCGCCACGACCTCGGCGGTCGCGCAGAACGTGAAGGAAGGGCAGATCACCGCGTCGCCCGGCCCGATGCCCTTTGCCATCAGCACCAGCACCAGCGCGTCGGTCCCGCTGGCGCAGCTGATGGCGTGGCGGGCGCCGCAGAACGTCGCAAGCTCGCCTTCGAGAACCGCCACCTCGGGGCCGAGAATGAACTGGCAATGCGCGGTGACGCGCGCGATCGCTTCGTCGATCCGCGCGCCGAGCCGGTGGCGCTGAGCCGCGACGTCGATGAAGGGAATGGGCCTAAACTCGGGAGAAACGTGCGGGTTCATCGATTGTCCGGGGCATCTTGCTCGGCGACCGCGTGCGCCTTGCCATGGCTCCCATGCGGCGCCTATTCGGCCGCCATGTCGGCACAATGGCCATTGAGGCAGCGGATCGCGATCTCGAGGCTTCCCACCCCGTCCTCGCCGGTCACCGGCGGCCGCGTGCCCGTCTGCACCGCTGCGACGAAGGCCGAGAGCTCGGCGCGCAACGGCTCGGCATGGCCGACCGACAGGTGACGCATCGAGTAGCTGCCGTCGGGCTGAAAGCCGAAGCACTCGGTGACCTGGCGGGTGAGCAGGTCGCCGATCACGTATTTGCGCTTGGTCGCGACGTGGACGGTGCGCGCCTTGAACGGGGTGAGCCAGTTGGTGTTGATGTGGGCGAGCACACCCGAGGCAGTGCGGAACTGCAGCAGCGCGATGTCCTCGCGCTGGGCCCGGGTGCTCGAGAGCTGCGGTTGCACTTCGATGATCTCGGATTCGGTGAACCAGCCGATCAAGTCGATGTCGTGCACCGCAAGGTCGATGACCACGCCGACATTCGACATCCGCGGCGGGAACGGACCGACGCGCGTGATGGCGATCGAGAGAATGTCCTCATCGCGGATCGCCTCCTTGATGGCCTGGACCGCGGGGTTGAACCGTTCCACGTGGCCCACCATCAGGGTGACGCCGCCGCGGCGCGCGGCCGCGATGATCTCGCGGCCTTCCACGACCGAGGAGGCGATCGGCTTCTCGACCATCACGTGCACGCCGCGGGCGACGGCCGCGAGCGCGATGCTGCGATGGAGATGGGTCGGCGCCGCGATCGAGACGGCGTCCACGCCGAGCGCGAGCAGATCGGAAACGTCGGAAACGGCGGCGCAGCCGAGCGTGCGGCGGACGAAGTCCGCCTGCTTCTCATCGGGATCGGCGACACCGACGAGGCTGACACCCGGCATCTCGGCGAGCACGCGGGCATGATTGTAGCCCATCACGCCCGCTCCGACGACGCCGAGGCGCAACGGCGCACCGTCGGCTTGGACAGCCTTCACCATGAACGCGAAACCCCCAACACTCGGCCCACCACCCGACTCCCTAGCATGGCCCGGAACGGCTGGCGACCGCAAACCGCGGTAGGGTCAAACACGTTTTGAGTCAGGGAGTTACATTGGGACGGCGGTTGCGGCCGCGGGGACCGGCCGTAGCGGCATATCGGCCGGCGCTGCAACCGGCCCGACGCCGTCATTCGGCCGCGTCGGCACGGCGCGCAAGCCTGAGCGCAAGACCGGCCGCGACCGCATCGGCGCGGAACGCCTTGACCGCATCGAGCGACAGCTCGGCGGCGGATCGGGTGCCGAGCGCCGGCAGCTTCTTGAGGATATCGGCCGGCGCCGTGATGATGTGGCAGCCCATCTCGTCCGCCTCGACCACGTTGAAAACCTCGCGGGTCGAGGCCCAGATGATCTCGACATTCGGGGTCGCCCGCGCCCGCGCCACCGCGTCGCGCATGATCGGCCGGTAGTCGACGCCGAAATCGGCGAGCCGGCCGGCAAACACCGAGACGCAGGCGGGCGCGCCGCCGGCGAGCGCATCGACCGCGCGGGCGACCTGATCGGCCGCGAAGATCGCCGTCATGTTGATGTTCACGCCGTCGCGCGAGAGCGCGCGCACCGCCTCGAACAGCGGCTCGCCCTGCGTATTGCTGGCCGGCAGCTTGACGAACACGTTCTTGCCCCAGGACGCGATGAGACGTCCCTGCCCGACCATTTCGGGAATGTCGTCGGAAAACACTTCGAATGAGATGTGGCGATCCGGTACGGCGGCGACGAGGTCGCGCGCATAGGCCTCATAATCCGCGACGCCCGCCTTCTTGAGCAAAGACGGATTGGTGGTGAAGCCGCGGATCCAGGGCTGCTTCGCCATGTCGAGGATCTGCGCCTTGTCGGCGCCGTCGGTGAACAGCTTGATCTTGAGGTCGGAGAGCGTCGGCATGGTGCCTCTTGGGGCCCCTCTTGGGGGCGAGCCCGGTATTGAGCCTACGTCCAACTGGCACAAGGTGCACCCTGCCGCAACCGCGGCATCCGCGCTGTCAACCAGTTCTTAGGGCTCTCCGGAATCCGGCTCCCCGCGGCGCCGGCATGCAAAAACCCCGGCGGCTGCAGCCGCCGGGGTTCAAGGGTTCAACCGAGCTGATCCGGATCAAGCGATCAGGGCAGGAAATTCCTCTGGATGCGGAACAGCACGCTGACCACGTCCTGGTCGTCGACCGAGCAACCGCCGGTCGGCGACGTGCAGGCCGGACGCGCGCCACTCGACGGCAGGGCGAGCGCGGCGCCCTTGTAAGCCGTGTTCAAGTGGGTCCACAGGACTTCGAGACCGATATCGAGATCGGGATGCGGATTCCACTGTGTCCGTGTACCGAGCTGGGTCCAGCTGAAGTTCGGCGAACAGGAATTCCCGGCGCCATTCCCGACATTGATCGGCGGCGCGACAGCGCCTTCCACGAGGACGCCGCAAGCAGTGGCGCCGACCGGGGGCGTCGGCAGATGCTGGTTGATGAGGTTGGTCGCGGCATTGTTGTAGTCGACCTCGACATAACCGCCCCACAGCGAGGTGCGCCACCTCGGGTTCCAGAAGTGCTGGTAGAAGCCGTTGATGCCCCACACCGTCGTCAGTTCGACATTCGAGCCGCCTGTGGCCAAGCCAGTGCTGTCATAGACACCATCGGTGACCCAGCCCACGCCGACGCTGGTGTTGCTGCCCCAGACCATGTCAGCGGCCGTCGCGCGGGTGACGTAGCCGGCCGCACCTTGCGAGTAGGCCGCCTGCACGCCGACCTGGTCGCCCTTCAAGCCGAACACGTCGTTCAACGTGAAGCCGCCGGTCACCGCAAAGCCCCACTTGTCGGACGGATGACCGTTGAGGACGGAGTTGGCCGTGCCGTAGTAGCCGCCGCTCGCGTCGTGCAACGCCGCCGCGATCTGCGCATAGCCCCAGGCCTGGTCGATGCGCAACGCGCCGACCACGTCCGGGAAACGCCAGCCCGCGTTGTCATAGGAGATCGTGCCCATGCCGAGCTCGCCCTGCGCCATGTTTATGGTGAGGTGGCCACGGTCGCCGGACCCGCCGGTGCTGTTGCCGTTCGCCGATGCGCCGCCGTCCTCGAACGAGATCGAGGCCGTCACGCCGTTGCCGAGCTGCGCCGAGTAGGCGATGCCGTATATACCCGATGCGCCGGTGTCGCCGGAGATGCGGCTGTTGCTGTAGGAGTACGGCGCGAACGAGTTGATATCGAAGTACGACCGGATGCGGCCCGCCGTGAAGCCGGCGAACTGGATGAAGCCCCGGTCGAAGAACACGGCGTTCGCGGTCGTGGGCGTCGACGACGTCGTGTATTCGGCGCCGACCTCGAGATAGGACCGCAAGGTGCCGTATTCGGTCTGGGTGCGCAGATCGACGCTGAGCGCCGCGCGCGTGCGCAGGTTGAGATCGCTCGTGTCCGTGCGGGTGAACTGGCCGCCGGCGGTGCCGAAACCGGTCGGAATTCCGCCGCCTTCCGCGTTCCAAGCTGTCTGGACACGGACATAGGAGCCGATCTTCAAGCACGTGTCCGTCCCCGGCACGTACCAGAAGCCGGCGCCGTACAGGCTGCAGACCTTCACGTATTCGACGGGCTTCGCCTTGACGGGAAGATCGGCGGCCTGAGCCCCCGTTGCCGCCATTATGACCGCTGCACTTCCGAGTAAGAATTTTTTCACGACATCCCCCAGGTTCGGACTCAAAATCGCCATGTCCGTACCCCGGTCCATATCATGGCGTGCCTGAGTAAGGTGTGCCAAATCTGCAACAACTGGGAAAAATACGTAGCCAATACCCAACTGCGGGGCATGCGAAAACCCCGGCGGCTGCAGCCGCCGGGGTTCAAGGGTTCGACCGAGCTGATCTCGGATCAAGCGATCAGGGCAGGAAGTTCCTCTGGATGCGGAACAGCACGCTGACTACGTCCTGGTCGTCCATGGAACAGCCGACCGTGCAGCCCGGACGGGCACCGCTCGTGGGCAAACTCGCGACCGGCCCCTTGTACGCCGTGTTCAGATGGGCCCACAGGACTTCGAGACCGATGTCCAGATCGGGATGCGGGTTCCATTGCGTCCGCGTGCCGACCTGCGTCCAGCTGGAATTCGGCGAGCAGGAGTTGCCGCCACCGGCCACGATGTTCGGCCCGGTCACGGCGCCCTCGACAGGCACGCCACAGGGGACCGATCCAGCCGGCCCCGGCAGGTGCTGGTTGATGATGGCGGTGGCTGCCGCGTTGTAATCGACCTGCACGTAGCCGCCATAGAGGGACGTGCGCCACCTCGGATTCCAGAAGTGCTGGTAGAAGCCATTGACGCCCCACACGGTCGTCAATTCGACATTCGAGCCGCCTGCGGCCAAGCCAGTACTGTCAAAGACACCGTCGGTGACCCAGTTGAGACCGACGTTGGAATTGCTGCCCCATACCTGGAATGGCGTGGTCGCACGCGTGACGTAACCCGCGGCACCTTCCGAGTAAGCCGCCTGCACGCCGAACTGGTCGCCCTTCAGGCCGAGCACGTCGTTCAACGTGAAGCCGCCGGTCACCGCGAAGCCCCACTTGTCGGACGGATGGCCGTTGAGGACGGAGTTCGCGGCGCCGTAGTAGCCGCCGCTCGCGTCATGCAACGCCGCCGCGATCTGGGCATAGCCCCAGGCCTGGTCGATGCGCAACGCGCCGACCACGTCCGGGAAACGCCAGCCCGCGTTGTCATAGG
>Ga0126384_10001893_pt1 | contig 12553 bp, 18 predicted proteins | sample PanSoiMetPlot_36_FD_92543 | JGI IMG/M metagenome (GOLD analysis project Ga0126384, IMG submission 92543) | Tropical forest soil microbial communities from Panama - MetaG Plot_36 | ecosystem: Environmental > Terrestrial > Soil > Tropical forest > Bulk soil | place: Panama | collected 2016-02-17 | reverse complement strand
GGAATCGATCGGCCGCTCTTCATGTGCGGAGGACTCGGTGGCGAGGGCCGGAGCCGCGATCATCCAGAGCACTATCAACAGTCTGCGGAGAGTGCTGGATTCTCGCATTGCTCGAGAACGCGTAGGGTGTCTCCCATCCATGATGATGCAGTATCGGCACGCAGATTAGCAGAAATCCGACTACGCGGTGATAAAACAATGGGCCCTTAGCATCCTCATCACAGCAATGCTTAGGATTTAATGTCTTGGATTAGCTTTTGCCTTGCGAGGCATTAGGCCGCAGAAGAGACGGTGCGACTCACGCAGAATGGCTTGCGATGGGTTTGGATCGAGAGGAGAGAAAAACATCGAGAGACACACGATCATCCTCTCCGAGTTTGAGAAACTCCACGCCGACATTGTTCTCCTTCACCCACTTCACGGTGGCAAGACGCACCTCTACGGGGGGCTCGTCCCACGGCAGATTCAGCATGAGCGTGAGTTTCTGTCCACGTTGGAAGAGATGATTGATACAGAGCCGGGCACCCTTACGGGAGAGATCGAGCAGGGTTCCGTCCTCGGAGTCCTCTGTCAGTAACGAGATGACAGAGGCTTGCCCCGTGACGGCGACACGCTTGGTATAGCGACCGTCGGGCATCGATTTGGCTCTCCTGGGACCAGGTATTGTAGGCTCATTCCCAGCGTGCAGCAAGACCCTACCGTAGAGGAAATGTAGTAGGACATTGATTGGGGCTTGCAGTGTCGCACGCCTAAAAAGCCGCCTGCTGATCAAGAGTTCTGACCAGCCGCAATCTTCGGAAATCCAAGACCTCCTATCCACGCGAAAAACCGAGAGGTCGGACGAAGCTTGATCGGGATAGCTGCTCCCGAGTGCCCACAATGGCGCGGATAAACCCCTTTAACAATCCTCTGCTAAGCTTGTTGGCATGACCGTCAAGCCCATTCTATTTCACGATATCGACGGTGTTCTGTTCGGCGATTACAACGGCGCCTTTCAGTTACGCCCCGGAGTGAATACTTGGTTGGAATGGGCATTTGAAAATTTTGAGGTGATTTGGTTGACTTCGTGGGATCAAGAGAAGGTGAAAGCATTCCTGACGGTTACCTATAACGCCAATCTGGCAAGCCAATTTCGCTACGCAGAATGGACCAACTACGCCAACAAAACCGTTTGGATCACGGAAGCCTTGAAACTCCTCAGTGAACAAGAAGTTTTTTGGATTGACGACGAAGCGGTGCCGGTGGAAGGTGTTGAAGCGATCCGTGTCAATCCGAATGGCGAACACGAATTGATTGCAGTTCAAGCGCAGCTTGATCAACTCCTGGCCCTCCACCACGAAAACTGAGCACACAGGCGAGCCGATTCCAGACACTCGTGAGTTCAGAAGCATCACTCGCCCGTGCAAACCACACCATCTTGGCCATTGACGATCCAGTCCTCGTTCTCAGCAACATTCAACGAGCAGAGAAACCCGCGCGGGGTCCTGGCGGCTCGTGCGATTGACAACGGGTACGGGAAAGATATCTGATAGTTCCTCCGTCAGTGGCTGCGTTCACGGGTGAGGCGGGAAGAGGGAGGACGTATGGTGATCAAATCCTATAAGCATGTTTCACCAACCAGGTATGAGGGATTGTCCGATGGCGTACAGGTCCGCGAGATGATCACGGCCCAGGATGGTGCTCCAACCTTCGCCATGCGCGTTTTCGACGTGACGCCAGGCGCCGCTACGCCCTACCACACACATGCCTGGGAGCACGAAGTCTACATTATTTCAGGAACGGGACTGGTGCGAGTGGAAGGAAAAGAGACGGTGTTCAGGCCCGGGGATTCAGTCTACATCGCTCCGAACGAGCAGCACTGTTTTATGGCGGATTCCGGCACGTCGGTCCAGATGATCTGCTGTATTCCCTCGAAGGATCAGTGCCGGCTATGAATTTCTTCTGGGCCACCCAGGACCGTTCTTATTCGCGGCGGGAATACAGAGTTAGCGGATTGGCGTCGGTGCGGTCTGACCTACTGTGCACATCAGACTGGACGGAATGTCCAGTTGCCCGGACGGGCGGAATCCCCACGCAGTGGCGACGGCCTGGCAGGTGAGGCTCCGAGATGTCTTGTCGCTGAGATCGACGCAGTGGGGGTAGTGGGCACTGCCTCGCAGGACTGTCTCTCCATTCTCCACCGACAGGCCTCGGACATTCACATTCACGTAGAAGAGAGCGCCGCATTGCGGCTCGATCAGCGCGCCTTCCTTACTTTCTTCCCGCTCAAGCATGAGCACAAACTCAGCCTTCATCTCCTTTGCGACCGCAAGAGCAGCCTTGCGATCCGAGAAATTGTGAGAAACCCGAGCCGCGGAGAAGGGACCGGTATCAGGTATCAGAATGTTCGAATAGTGATGGGAGCGGAGCCATTCCACAGCCACATCGGTCAGCTGAGGATCCCCCCAGAGAAGGATTGATTGTTGGGCCGCTGGCAAGATGGTATGGGAGCCGCTTGTAATAGGAAATCGGAGGCTGGGAGGCGGGGACTTGGACAGGCATCCTGGCGTGAGGAGCACGATGAAGAGAATACAAGATAGTTTGATGGCCAGAGTGACGCGATCGTGCATGCTCCCACCAAAAGAATAGCATGTCCGGGTTCGTTGCGTCATCACAACTATCTTCCTCTCGAACGCGCGGGCAGCAGTCTGTCCGACCCTCTTGCGTGGACCCAAACCAACCACCTAATCTTGTGCAGATTTCACTAGACAAAACACTAACACGTGTTGTTGATAGCGGTCAGCCGTCTGGGTGTGTGTTGACGATTTGTTTTCGAGGATGAGAATGCCAATGCAGCATATCGTCGCAGCCTGCTTCATTTTCATTGGAACGTTCTTCCAAAATCCATCTCACGGCCAGGATTATGAACTGCCGACACCAAGAACTGTTGAGGAGGCGCTTGGGCCGGAGATGGGTAGCGGTCCGCAATATCGGATCGAAGAGCCCGTTCAGCACGATGGGTACATGCACACCTATACGGTTGACAGTGACTACGGGGTGTTCCTGGCCCACGGCGATGCGATGCTGCGGCGTTTGCGTCAAGAGCTGACAGCCATCGCTGATATGCGGGAACGCTATGCGGTAGGTGTGGCGGTTGAGTCGGCGGTCAAGGTCCTGGTCGAGCCGATTCAGGCTGTAGGCCGCCTGGCTCAGGAACCGAAAAAAACAATCGTCGGCATTCCTCGGGGCGCCTATCGATTGATCGAATCGACTGTCAGCGGGACTTCCCATGAGTCCGGCCCGTATGAAGATTCCTCCGTCAAGAATCTCGCCCGGGTTTCATACTATAAGAGAAGGATTGCAGCGCATTACCACGTGGATGCGTATTCGTCGAACCCCATTCTGCAGCGGGAGCTAGATCGGGTCGGATGGGCCAGCCTCGCCGGTTACACATCGACATTTGCCCTGATGCTGGTACCGGTTCCCAATCCTCTCCCATTGGCACTCGTGAGTCTCACGAGTGTCGAAGTGCTCAATCGGGCGCTTGAAGAACACGGACCGGCTGATTTGCGCTTGTTCAATTCCCGTCATCTCAAGTCGATGGGAGTGCGCGAGGAGCTTGCCGCCAGATTTCTTGATCACCCGTTTTACTCGCCGCGGCATCAAACCATTATCGTCTCCTGCCTGGAAGCGTTGTCTAAGGCGAAGCGTCGTGACCGATTCTTAACTGTGGCGTTGAATGCCGTGTCTGAAGATGAGGCGCTGTTTTATCAGCAGGCCGCTGAGTTGCTACGGGCGTACAATGAACAGGTGCTGCCTATTGCAGAAATCATCACGCTGGGGCGAATCCCGCTTGGACGATCTAAAGAGCATAGCCTATTCTTCCCAGCACCGATTGATTACGCCATCTGGATGAAGAACACTGAAGCGTTGTTCGATCGTTTGTCGCGCACCCATCGCAAGAAAAAGGATCACATTCGTGTTGAATTGTGGGTGACAGGGACGGTGTCGCCTCGCGTACGGCAGGAACTCCTCAATAGGGGAATCGTGGCACGAGAGAACATTCGCCAGCAAATTCAACTGGCCGATTAACGGAATTGTACAAAACGGGTGTAGCGATGGATGCAAGTTTTTGGCGCCAAAGGTGGGCGAAAAATGAAACTGCATGGCACCAAAGCAAGACTAACCCATTGTTGGTTAAACATTTTCAAGAGCTCTCTGTAGCGAAACGCGGTCGGGTATTTGTACCCTTGTGCGGGAGGACGCTTGATATTTCCTGGCTGCTTGCTCATGGCTATCGTGTGGCTGGAGCTGAACTGAGTCAAATAGCCATTGAGCAATTATTTATGGAACTTGGGGTGCAACCAGAAATAACAGGAGTTGGTGAACTGGATCAGTGGAGTGCAAAAAATATCGACATATTTGTGGGTGACATATTTGCGTTGTCTCGACAGGAACTTGGACCAGTCGATGCGATATATGACAGGGCAGCGTTGGTTGCCTTCCCGGAGGAGATGCGCAATCGATATACAGCACACCTCACAGAGATGACAGGCACGGCTCCGCAATTGTTAATTTGCTATGAGTACGACCAACGCTTGCTGGAAGGCCCTCCCTTCTCAATTAGTCAGGAGGAAGTGAAGCGACACTATCTGACTAAGTATGATGTGACGCTCCTGACGAGCACAGACGTAGCTGGTGGATTGAAGGGGAAATGTGCTGCCAAAGAGAGCGTTTGGCTGTTAAAAAAATAGATCACCGCCGCCTCACGCCCACCTTCGTGTGATCCTGGCAGAAGTCTCCTCGCGTCATTCCTACCTCCAAAGAGTGAAGGACTATCTCTTCTCCTAGGGGACTCCCCAGTTATTGGAGATGGGGTCTAAGCCAGAAAATATCTGGCGAGAGGGAGCACCATCAGAATTACGTTGAGGAGGAAGTTATGCCTCGGCTTTCACCTATAGCGTTCGACAGGCCAATGCCAGTCCCTGAAGATCTCGAAGAAGCCGGGCTTCCAAGCGAGGATTCTGCAATGCAGAGTTACATCAAGCTTGGAATCGCGTGGCTGTGCGCCACACTAGCAGGTGTTTCAGCTCTCGCATACTCCTCGATCTCACAATTTTCCCCAACGGCGACAATGCTGGTTCTAGTGGTGCTCCTGGTGGCCTATGCCGGCTACGGGTATTTCCTTCCTAAGAAGAACACTGTCCAATTCGCCGACTCGCTCTACTATATGGGTTTTCTCTGGGCGCTGTTTTCCCTTATTGCGGCGTTCGTGATCTGGCCAACTCCGAAACTGACCACTGACGCAGTGCTCACAACCTTCGGCTATGCGCTGGTTGCCACATTTTGTGGGATGCTGCTTCGACTGGTAATGATCCAATTTCAAGACACGCATCCCGATGGGCTCGTTCATGCCCAAGAAACGATTGATCGCCGCGCTGCGGAGCTTACACAGCAGATCAACGAAGCAACGATGGAAATCAGTTCCTTTAGGGATCGCGCAGCCAGTGATCTCGGCGCCATGCACCATGATCTTATGCAGTCATTAGTGGATGTTCGCGAAAGGATCTCCGAGGAATACCAGAAGATGACCGCAATGATGAGCGCAGGATTTGAGTCTTCGCTAAAGGATGTGCTTGGGCGACTCGCGGCAATACAATTTCCACAGGAAATTCTGTCAGCAGAGGTGGCTAAGCTTGTTACCGCATTAGGAAAGCAAGGGGGAGACTTTGAAAAGGCGGCGCACAGACTGGAGAAGAGCTTGATGCAAGCAGCCGAAACCGTGACTTCATTTGGTGATTCGCTGTATGGATCAGAAGCCGCGAAGCAGGTTGGAGTCGCGATCAATGAGTTGTCCAGCAAGATCAAAGAAAGAACCGAAGAATTTGTTGGAATGACGACGGCGTTGGAGAAGAGTCGTACAGAGTTGGATACTCAGCTCGACAGCTTGCAGTCGCTGGGATCGGCAGCGTCGATGATCTCAACGCAATTGTCGGGATTCGAAGCGGAGTTGAGGGATTTATCTGCAGCTTCGATGTCGGCTGAAGTCAAGAATGGCCTCATGAATGTGCAGAAGGCCATACGCTCAAGCCTCGAAGCGGGCAAAGCTATCGAGGCGACGATGCGGGACGTATTGTTCTTCATGAGGGAGAGAGTAACCGAAGAGCATTCCAGTGGGCGACACTGAATCACGATCAAACTGGGTACTTGGTTTGTCACTTGTTCAAGTGACACTACTACTGTTCTTCGCCGCAATGTTGATGTATGTGACAGAGAATGCTGAGGTTCAGGGCCAAGAATCGCACAAGGGTGTAGGGGAGATGAAGACGCATGATGCGACTCTTCGGGCCAGGCTTGATGCGGCAACGGAGCGGAATGACGACTTAGAAAAACAGCTTGGCGATATCACCCAGCTTGTTGACGAGTTGCAGCTAATGGTAGGCGCGAAAGGTTCATCTAAAGAAGGGTTTCAAGAAGCAATTGAAAGTTTAAAGCGAGGTTATTCCCTGTGTCAGAAGGATGATAATACGTTGATCGAGGCGAGGGTTCACAACGGTGCGGAAAGCCTTCAGGTCATTGGAGACATTCCTTCCGATCTGATTGTGAATTTGGCGAAGGGCGACCAAACGTCAGATCTCGACGAAATCATCCCATTCATTCAAGACGTGTATGAATACGAAAAAGACCATAAGTGTCGATTCAATTACCGACTGAAGTATGCAACCGACAACGATTACAGGAAAGCGAGAGAGGGGTACGAGAAGTATTTTTATCCTGAAAAAATCATGAGAACCGGATGAGTTAGACGAATAATTTATTTCCCACTCCTGCGCTGACACCGCCACTGGTTGCCAACCAGCCCCACCATTCAACGACGGCGATGGATGCTAGACCGTCACAACGATTTGTCTTAGGCGTAGTGCCCGCGCTTGGACCGCGCTATGAGCCGCTACTCGGCTCTGAGGCGCAATCAGGCTGCAGTCCAGGCGGCTTGTGACGGGGTGCAATCGTAGCAATAGCTTTGAGAACGACATACTTTACCACCGTGACGGCGGTTCGGTTTTTTACCAGATAGGCAGCGGCACCGTTATTCAGGGCTAATTCTTCCAGGAATTGAGCGGGTAGGCGCGTGAGAATCACGACAGCAACCTCCGGGTGCCGGGCCAATGGGACTAACCTTGCGAGGACCTCGAAGCCTGACATATCGGGCAGCGCAAGTTCGAGAACCACACAATCGATCGGCTGTTCTTGATAGAGCTCAAGACCGGATCGGCCATCCTTGGCTTCCAGGACGATATACTGTTGTGAGGAGTGCTCCAGATGACGGACGTAATGATGTCGCTGCTGATCGTCCCCATCGATGAGGAGAACAGTTGGACGCGTCCTGTCAGGGGCTACGGTTGCCATACATGCATAGAGTCGCTTGTAGGTCGGGGAAGGTTACAGCCAGTCGCCAGGAAAGGAGGATGAGTATGCGGGAGGAGGACGTCGTCGATATCGTCTCGGCGTAGGGTGAGCGCTTTCGCTCAATCGGCACAGTGCGAAAGATTCTCCCAATGCCTCTTCCTCGCCGCGTACATAGCTGCTGCGCAGTCTAAGTCCTTCTCACTTCAGCAGTTCTATTTCGCGATCGAATGGCGGGGAGGTCCGTCTCAAAGTAGGCATAACAGTTGCTGGTGGCGAAGGAGGCATGGTTCACACATGAAAATGCTCATCATTGTGGCTCGAGAGTCGATGCTAAATGAGTTGGAAGAGCTCTTGCACGATAATGGCATCAATGCGTACACCATACTGACCAATGTGAAGGGTAAGGGTATCACTGGTAGAGTGCATGGGACCTTCTACCACCCTGACATCAATTCCATCATCTTTTCGGTTCTGTCATCCGAGCTAGCAGAGAAGGCAGTCGGTGCGCTGACGGCGCTGCACACACGCTGTCTGACATCGTACGGCCAAGCGATCCCCCTCAAGGTGTTTACTTTCCCATGTGAAGAACACGTGTAGCGCTATGGGTCTTGTTTCCTCCAAGCAAAAGGAGGACGCGCTTCAGTGTGCTTCAACGCAAGTGACGAAGGGTACGCCAGCTAATCCGCTCCAAACGGGTGGTCGACGGCAAGCAGCCATTCGCCGTTAGGCTGTTGACGAACCACCTCCACGCTTTGGCCTGCCATTTCAATGGGCTTTCGGTCCGGTCCGATCCCGGTCAACTTCCACTGTCCTCGCATCAATGCGACACCAGGACCATGGACCGTGAAGATACTCTTCACTTGCATCGTTCCTTTTAATGCCATGAATTGCACGAGAGCCTGGCGGATTGCATTGTGACCTCGCACAACTTGGCCCGGCTGTGGGACGAGGCTTGCTTCTGGTTCGTACAGTGCCATGACCGCATCAAGGTTCCCGGAGTTAAAAGCTGTGGCGAACCGGGAATGAATGTCTTCTGGTCGGCTCATAGACAGTTCCTCCGTCATAGAAGGATATTAACGGTGGCGCTCCAAACGGTAGATGAAATCGGCGGCGAAGCGAGTAGGGAAGGCGCGAGCTAGGGATGCCATTCGGCCAATTCCACCGTAATGCCCTCGGGACCGGAAAGGAACACGAGCTTCCGTGCATGGAAGTCCATAACCTCGTTCCGAAGACGGACACCCTGGCTCGTCAACCGTTTGACCTCCGTCTCCAAGTCCGTGACCGCGAAACAGATGTGATTGAAGCCCGGCTTGGCCAGGTTCTCGACATCTGCGTCGGGCAGCCGCTCTGGCCGGATATATCTCAAGAGCTGGATTTCGAACCGAGGCTCCGACTTCTTTGACACCAGCGTGACGTGCTCGGCTTCGATCCCGTCCACCCCCATGTAGCGGGCGAACGTTGCCCCAGAAATCACAACCGACTTCTCCTCGATAAACCCCAGGAGTGCAAAGAAGGCTTTTGCCTTAGGGACGTCCCGTACGACGACAGTTACATGATCAATATGCAAAATCATATGTGGCCACAAAAGTGAACCGAGGCCTTGGACTCTGTATGCCCGGAAGACCTGGCATTCTATGGTTGCCCAGCATCCTGCTACAATCGATCTTCACCGCTCGCAAGCTCAACATGACTCAAGGAGGTCACACATGCCTACATATATCATTCAGTCCCAGTGGACCGATCAGGGTATTCGGAATGTCAAAGAAGCAGCGAAACGTCTCGACCTTGGGAAGAAGAAGCTGAAGGAAAAGGGTGGAGAAATCAAGGCATTTTATCTGACGACGGGACCGTACGACATGTTGGCCGTTGTCGATGTGCCCAATGACGCGACGCTTGCGGAACACGTCCTGTGGCTTGGCTCGCAAGGTAATATCCGCACGCAGACAGTGAAGGCGTTTACGGAGGACGAGTTTCGAAGCATTGTCGGCGACTTGACCTAAAATATCCACAGATGTAGGCGCGACAGTTTGTGGCAGGGTGGTCGGACTCGACGAGGCACAGGTGAGGGGCGACCGGTCTCCTGCGCTGGCGGTATACGTGGGGCGTACCTGCCGATGTCGAAAATGGCGCTTCTGAGCGACTAACTAGCAGAAGCAAGCGTTGGTCGTCGCGATGGCCCCGTTCACCGCTGAACCGACAGGCGGTTCACTGGCGGTGACACCACAAACAAGGGAGAAACCATGGTAGACATCATTCATAGAGTTGGAATTAAGGCTCCCATTGCTAAAGTCTATGCAGCACTATCGACGGTCGAGGGTGTTGCCGGTTGGTGGACAAAACATACGTCCGGCTCATCCGAAGTCGGAGGGAAGAGCGAAGTTGTTTTCCATTCTGTGGATGGAAAAGAGATTGGTCGCATGACCATGGAAGTCATAGCGTTAAATCCAAACAAGAACGTGCATTGGCGCTTTACATCGGGTCCAGAGGAGTGGGTGGGAACTGACGTGACGTTCAACCTCTCCCGGGACGGTGAGTACACGATCGTGCTCTTCGGCCATAAGAACTGGCGTGAGGCAAGCGAGTTCACCTCCCATTGCAGTATGAAATGGGCCACATTCCTGCTGAGTCTCAGAGAACTCGTTGAGACCGGGAAGGGCAAACCTTCGCCCGACGATCTCAAAATTGATAGTTGGAATTAAGGCACGTACGGACGGCGTCGCGCGCGAGTACGGGAATGCCTCGTATTAGGCTGTGGTCTGGGCGCTTGGCGCAGCCGGCTCGACGTCACGGCGCTTGGTCCGTGCAGGGATACCACGAGCTTCGAGAAAGAGAGGCACTGGACTCCCCGGTAATGTAATTGGACGGCGAAGCATCCACTTGCCGCTCGGGGGCGCGGTATAGTCGGAGAAGGGGATCAGTTCCCCTGTCTCGACATTGAGCAACATGGGTGTGGTGGCTTTCTTCCATCGGCGGAAGTTCCTGAATCGTCGCCATGACCATGATAGTGCCATATTTCTTCTCCCAGGTCATGAGAGGTTGATGTAGGGGGGCTCTTCTTCTATATAGCGCACCTCCTTCAATGGACAAAGCAGAAGCAGTTTTCTTGCGCGGTCCGTCGCGGGAGCCCATGCCCTCTCATTTGGCGTGAACAATATGAACGTCGCGGATGAGACGACTCAATGGTGTGTTACCGCGAGGGGCGGCTCGACCAGCTTTGGGCCGAGACGGCTCTTGAACGGGCGGCCTGCGAGGCCGATCCCCCTACGCGGTGAATGGATGATCGCAGATGCGTCGATAGGTCTTTGATGTAAAAAAGTGACGACTTTCCCGCTGACTATGAGTCAGCGGGACTCCATCGTTGGTAATTAGTCTCGCTTTATGTCCCTGGCAGCGTCGCGTGCATCGTCTTTGGCATCTCGCTTTTCCTGCCGACATTCCCTATTACTTTTATCGTCTGCTTTCTTGCATTCTTGCTTGGCCTCCCTGGCTGCCTCACGGCCCTCTTGCCGCGTATCCCGGGCCTCTCCCCGGTCATCTCGCCGGTCACCCCGGTCATCTCTCCGTTCTTCACGCCGCTCGTTGGCATAGGCCGGTGCTGACATCCATTGCAGGCCATCCGTGATCACCAGTGCAGACATAGCAAACACTGTCGCTCCCAAACCCAATCCCTGCACCCAATCAAAGTTCCGTCGCGTCATGATCACTCCTTTGGTAAAGGGTCAATGTAAGGGTCAAGATCCTAGGCGTTTGATACGCGGGAGTCAATAAGGTGAGAAGTCTGAGTTGGTGCTGGTTTTCTCTTCCGCCAGCAAGCCGGGAGCAATTGAAGGAATCGTCTCATTCTTGTCTTTAGGTAGGGGCGGCGGCTATTGTTCGAGCCATCGACGAGGAGATGGCCATGTGTCTGAGGGTGCTTATTCTAGTGGGGCTGCTGCTGTTTTGGCCGGCTGCCGGATTCAGCTTTACTGCTGACAAACGTGACACGCTCCGAGGACTCAAGGAGATTTCCGTGCTCGTGGAATATCTTCCGGCCGATGTTGAACGGGAAGGGCTGAACCGGGAGCACCTGCAGCGCGACATCGAGGTTCGACTTCGACAGGCAGGTCTGCACGTCTTGACCATCTCAGAGGTTGCGAACTCACCCGGGGCGCCGTATCTCTACGTTGCGGTGTACCCAATTACCGGTCCCTCGGTGAATTCCAATGCGTACGCCGTCGCCCTCACATTGAAACAACTCGTTCAGTTGTCACGAAATCCAACGACGGAACTCTTTGCGACCACGTGGGAAGGCCCCATGCAACTCAGTTCGCAGGGCGACCATCGAGTTCTCGACATTCGCACCAGAATCCTAGACGCTGTGGGACGATTTATCATTGACTACCGGGACGTGAATTCGAAGTGAGGGGAGTTGTCAGCGCGAGGTCGTCATCGCTCGCGAAACTTACTTCGCATTTCCTTGATCATCTCTTCGAGGTCGGCCTCGGCTCGACTCCGTTCACTGATGAGGCGATCCAGATTGTAGGGTCTGGTGGCGGCGATCGGCGAAGTAATTGTTGAGGCAGGAGGCGTAGTCTCAGGCTGCATGGTTTGCTCCCCGGGGCGAGGACCTGAACGACCAGCGGATATGTCCACGGCTGGCCTGTCCGATGCCAGCACCTCCGAAAACGAAACGCCCTGATCGCGCAGCCAGCGCTTGGCCACGTTCGATTTCAACGCGAAGCTGATACTGGTGATGGGCAGTCCATCCGACGAGAGGCGGGCAATTGCCGTATTGATCCCGATTATCCGTCCGTCAGTATCGAGCAGTGGTCCACCGGAGTTGCCGCGGTTCAGCCCGGTTTCCGTCTGAAACACAGACTTGCCCTTCGTCGCGTTAAAGTTTTCAAACTGTGCGCTGATGGTCCCGGTCGTTAAGGTCCAGAGGCCGCCCTGTTCCGGATGCCCGATCGCCACAACTCGGTCGCCAATTTCAATCCGGTCGGAGTCGTCCAGTTCGAGCACCGGAAACGGTCCAGGTAGCCCATCGAGCTTGAGCAGAGCTAGATCCAACGATTGTGAGAAGGCCACGACACGACCCTTGCCACTCCGCGACAAATCCGCTTTTGGATCCCCGCTGACACGGTCCGGCTTCAGGTAAATTGTCAGGCGGGGATAGGGCTTGCCAGTT
>Ga0126384_10001892_pt1 | contig 12555 bp, 10 predicted proteins | sample PanSoiMetPlot_36_FD_92543 | JGI IMG/M metagenome (GOLD analysis project Ga0126384, IMG submission 92543) | Tropical forest soil microbial communities from Panama - MetaG Plot_36 | ecosystem: Environmental > Terrestrial > Soil > Tropical forest > Bulk soil | place: Panama | collected 2016-02-17 | reverse complement strand
GGTGTCCTTCGGCGTCATGGCCGAGGAGCGCTGCCACGGCGAGGTCGCCCGGCGCCTGGGCGAGGAGTACCTCTACCAGACGGTGACCGCGGAGAACGTGGAGAACGTGAAGAAGTATTCTTTCGACAAGGTCATCACGCACTGCCCGCACTGCTTCAACACCATCAAGAACGAGTACCCGCAGTTCGAAGGCAACTTCGAGGTGTTGCACCACTCCGTGGTCATCGCGGACCTCGTGCGGAGCGGCCGCGTCAAGCCCGCCAAGGCCACGGACCGCTCGGTCGCCTTCCACGACTCGTGCTATCTCGGCCGCTACAACGGGATCTTCGAGGCCCCGCGCGAGACTGCGCGCTCCGTGCCCGGCCTCCGCCTCATCGAGCTCCCCCGCAATCGGGAGCGCGGCCTCTGCTGCGGCGGCGGGGGCGGGCAGATGTGGATGGAGACGCCGGCCAAGAAGCGTGTGAACGTGATCCGCGTCGAGGAGGCACTGGCCGCCAAGCCCGACGTGGTCGGCGTGGCCTGCCCCTTCTGCCTCGCCATGGTCGACCTCGGCCGCAAGGTGGCGGGGGCGGAGGAGACGCTCCAGGTCAAGGACATCTCTGAGCTCGTGGCCGAGAGCCTGGAGTAGCGCATGGACGCGAGCTACCAGGAGATCATCAGACGGCGGCTGGAGCTGCCCCTCCACGAGGGACCCGACAAGCGTGCGACGCTCGGGGAGGCCCTGCGCCGCCACGTGGAAGCAGGCGACACGTTGTACCTGGGCGCCGCGCACGGCCGGCCGAATGCGGCGGTGTTCGAGCTCGTTCGCCAGTGGTGGGGCAAGTCGCCGGGCTTCACGCTGGCTGCGGTGGGCATCGGATCGCCGTGGACCGCGCTCATTTTCGGCGGCCTCGTGCGGCGCACCATCACCACGTTCATGGGTGAGGGGTATCCGTTCCCCACGCCCCAGGCCCTGATCTCCCGCGCCGTCCTCGAGGGCCGGCTCGAGGTGCAGAACTGGTCGATGCTGACCTTCCCTCTGCGCCTCCTCGCCGGCGCCATGGGCGTGCCGTTCCTGCCCACCAAGTCGCTCCTCGGCTCCACCATGGAGGAGGACAACGCGCGAGCCGGGGACTTCGCCGTCGCGGACGACCCCTTCGGCGGCGCCACGCGCGTAGGCTACGTGCGGGCCCTCGTGCCCGACGTGGCCATCGTTCACGGCTGGGTCGCCGATCGCGCGGGCAACGTCATCATCGGCAGCCCGATGAACGAGAACCTTTACGGCGCCATGGCCGCGCGGAGGGGCGCGGTGGTGACGGTGGAGCGTATCGTGCCCACGGAGTTCATCCGCCGCCACGCGCACCTGGTCAAGCTGCCCTCGCAGTACGTGCGCGCGGTGGTGGAGACACCGCACGGCTCCCATCCCGGCGGCATGTACGGCATGGGCGTGGGCGATCTCGAGGGATACGCGGAAGACATCGACTGGATCCTCGCGTGCCGGCAGGCCTTCCGGAAGCCGGAGACGGCGGATGCGTGGGTCAAGGAATGGATCCTCGACGTGCCCACCCACGAGGCCTATCTCGCCAAGGTCGGCTACGCCAAGACCATGGAGATCAAGGGCCGGGCCGACACCGACGCGTGGGTCTCCGAGCTCGAGACGCTATCGTCTGGCATGCCCGGCGCCGCGGCTCCCGCGTCGGCCTCGGAGCGCATGGTGGCGGCGGCCGCGCGCATGCTCCAGGAGAAGGTTCGCGCCAACGGGTACCGGAGCTTCCTCGCCGGGGTGGGCAATTCCAATCTCGCAGCGTGGCTTGCCGCCTACGAGCTGAAGCGCGACGGCGTCGACGTGGAGCTCATGGCGGAGACGGGCATGGTCGGCTACTTGCCGCGCCCGGCCGAGCCTTTCGTCTTCTCCTTCCGTAACTTTCCCTCCTGCAAGATGCTCACGGACATCGTCCACGTCATGGGCATCTTCATGGGCGGCCGCCACAACGCCTGCGTGGGCTCGCTCGCCGCCGGGCAGATCGATCGCCACGGCAACATCAACTCGACCATCATCCCGGGCAAGACCTACGTCACGGGCTCGGGGGGCGCCAACGACATCACCTCGTCCTCACGCGAGGTCGTGGTTTCGCTCCTGCAGTCCCCCTCGCGTTTCGTAGACAAGGTCCCCTACATCACGGCGCCCGGGCGCACTGTGCGCACGGTGGTCTCCGATCTCGGCGTCTACGAGAAGGAGACCGAGAACGACGCGCTCCGGCTCACGGGCATCCTCGGGGCCAAGCCGGAAGCGGAGGCGGCGGCGGCAGCGCGCGCCGCTTGCGGTTGGGACCTGCAGGTCGCCCCGCAGCTTCGCCGCTTCGCCGACCCCACGCCCGACGAGCTCGGCCTCATCCGCCTCTTCGATCCACGCCGATATTTCTTGGGCCCCTACGATGCGTGACGAACAGGGGAATGGCAGAGCGAGATGGAAGCCATCCCTCTCCCCTAAGGGGAGAGGGCAGGGTGAGGGGGACAGAATGCTGATGCCCGAGCCATCCCTCTCCCCCACGCGCGAGAGAGGGAAAGGTGAGGTGGTGAGCTGTCCATGATTGGAATCGTATCAACAGCGGGATACGTGCCCCGTTATCGCCTCACTGCGAACACCCTCGGCGCCGTCTGGGGCGTGGGCGGGGCGGGGGAGCGCGCGGTGGCCAACTACGACGAGGACAGCCTGACCATGGCCGTCGAGGCGTCGCTCAGCGCGCTCCACGAGCGCGACGTGCGAGCCGTCGGCGCCTGCTTCCTTGCCTCCACCTCGGCGCCGTACGCGGAGAAGTCGAGCGCGGCCATCCTCGCCACCGTGATGGATCTGCCACCCAGCGTGCTTACCGCCGACATCGGCGGCTCCCTCCGCTGCGGCACCACGGCGCTCCGGCTCGCTCTCGACTCCGTCAAGGCGGGCTCGATCGCCCAGGCCCTCGTGGCGGCCGCCGACCTGCGTCCGGTGGCGCCGGGAACGGTCGAGGAGGCGCAGATCGGCGACGGCGCCGCGGCAATACTCGTGGGCGACGGCGAGGTGATCGCGACCTTTGAGGGCGCCTACACGGCGAGCCACGACTTCACCGACGTGTGGCGGCTTCAGGGCGATCGCTACCTGAACGTCCTGCCCGATATGACCTTCGTCAAGGCGTACGGGCTCGACAAGCACATTGCCGAGGCGGTGGAGGGTCTCCTCAAAGCGACGGGGCGCAAGCGCGAGGACATCGCCAAGCTCGTCCTCTACGCGCCGGATGTGCGCACGCATGCCGCCCTGGCGCGGCAGCTCAAGCTCGCGGAGTCGGCCACGCCCAAGGAGCCCGTGATCGGCCGGGCCGGCAACACCGGCTCGGCCTCATGCCTGCTCGGCCTCGCCGCCGCACTGGAGGAGTCCAGGCCCGGCGGGCAGATCCTCGTGGTCTCGTACGGAAGCGGCGCGGAAGCGCTCCTCTTCCAGGCGACCGCCGCCGCCGCGCGCTGGCGCTCGCTTCGCCCCGTCGCCGCGCAGCTCACGGCGGGCGTGCCGCTGGCGCACTACGGCAAGCTCCTCAACTTTCGCCGCCACGTGGAGACGGAGGTGGTGCGGGCTTTCGCCAGCGTACCCACCGCCGTGCGCGAGGAGCAGCAAGACCTGCGTCTGTACGGCCAGAAGTGTCAGGACTGCGGCGCCGTCTCCTATCCGCGGCGCCACCTCTGCTGGCAGTGCTCCTCCAAGAAGCTCGCCGACTACAAGATTTCCCGCCGCGGCAAGGTCTTTACCTTCGCCAAGGACCACCTGGTGCCCAGCCCCGATCCGCCCACCGTGATGGTCTCTGCGGATCTGGAAGGTGGCGGCCGCTTCTACGGCCAGCTCACCGACTGCGATCCCGCCGCGGTTGGCTTCGAGATGCCAGTGGAGCTCTGCTTCCGCCGCATCCACGAGGGGGAGGGGTTCATCAGCTACTTCTGGAAGTTTCGCCCTTCGTGAAGTAGCTGAATCTTCTCGCCGATATTCATCGGATTGTTTAGGCCCCGGGGGAGCCAAATAACTCGGCGATCCGCCGGGTGCGCTGGAACGACACCTGCGTGTAGACCTTGGTCGACTCCAAAGACTCGTGTCCAAGCGCTTCGGCGATGATGCGGATGTCCACGCCCAGATCCACGCATTGCCTGCCATAGGCGTGACGAAGCTTGTGAGGCGTGAGGCGCAGCCCTAAGTGGCGCTTCGTCCACCGAGTGACCTCCCGGTTGATCACGTAGTAGCTCAGCGCTTCGCCGCTGCCATCCTCCTTACGGATCAGGGGATCGCTCGGCCGCAGCATCGCGCCGTTGCTCGTGAGGTACTCGGTGATGATCTTCAACGCCTGAGGGGGCAACGCTACTGAGCGCTGCTTGCCTCCTTTACCGACAAAGCCGATGAGACCTGTCCGGCGACGAAGTTTCCCCGCTTGATGTTCTGGATCTCCTCCGCCCGGAGGCCACCATAGAGACCGATCGCGATGATCACCCGGTCGCGAAGGCTCGGCTCGGTGACGAGCTTGGCCTCCAACTCCGCGAACGACGGCAGTAGGGGGACGACGCGCTTGAGGCGCGGCGTCTTGAAGCGGGCGCCGGGGTCCGTGCGCAGATGACCGTTGACGTTGAGCCACCGGCTGAAGCCCTTGAGCGCCATCAGATAGGTCCGACACGTCCATTCCGTACGTCCCACCTCCTTCTGGTTGAGCTGCCATTCCACCAGCCGCTCGTAGGTGAGATCCTCGGCGACCCTGAGGCGCCAACCGAGGGCCCGCGCGCAGGCTGAGAAGGAGTTCCACCCCGTCTCGTAGGCGTCGACGGTGTTCTCCACTACGCCTCTTTCCACGCGCAATTGTGAAATGTATTTTCTCCAAAGGACTGACAGCGTCATGGGTCGTCCCCGACGCGGCCCAGCCCCACGCTGGCGTGCACGGTACTGGAGGCCGCGGCGTGAAGCAAGGGCCGCCATGGGATGTGCGGGCGCACTCGTGCGGATCTTGCCCATCAGCCGATCTCGACGTTCCTGGACGCGGAGTTCTTCTGGGGACATGGACCGGCAGAATCGGCACGCGCGCGGCTTGTGTTCACGCGCGCATTGTTGCTCGAAAGGGAGAAATAGACCTAGGGCTCGGACCTGCAGCTCTCATGAGAGTTGCTAGGAGCTCTTGTCAGCGGCGGAGCAGGTAGCGCTCGAGCGTTGCCGAAGGCGTGCTAAATCGTTTCGCGAGGATCGCGAGAGCAGCTTGGCCGTGGCGCCCCGTCGTGGGTGCCGCTCGGAGAACACCGCTCTCATTTCGTCTTCAGTCAGGAGAGGGAAGCGTATCAACAAGGCAAGCTGGTATTGGGGATCGCTCCCATCTCTCGATGAGCCCGCCTCTCGAATTTCGTCGAGAAGTGCTCGAAGCTCCTTATATCGCTGCCGGAGCCGTGGTTGCTCCTGTTTCGGAAGGCGGCCCCCAGGGAAGGCCGGTCGCAAGCCGAGCTCGGCGAGACGGCGATCCAAGGCCTTCTGCCTCTTGGCTCTTGCTGCTCCCCGGAGTACGAGAAGTGCGGTCGCCTTCGCTCGGACTTCAGCAAGGGTGAGGGTCGCGACGGTCGCGTTCGGCCGCCACGCGGCGGCCGCGCTCCAACCAGTCTAGCTCCCATTGATCCAGAACGCTGGTCTTGGGGAGGTTCAAGAAGCCCACGTGAACCCAATCCCCAGCGAGGGTTGGGTACCTTGCCCACAGATCCTGATAGTACTGTCGCCAGTCTGGAGGCTCGAAGCCAAGCAAACCGAGTAGCTCCTGGGCATCTGACCGGTCTCTCAGCATGAGAGCACCATCCTGCCAAGGCCCTGATGGATTCGGCAAGTTCGTGAAGTGTGTTTGTTGAGCCGTACATACTGGCGAGTAGCAACGTGGGACCGCCCAGTACCGCCGGGAGAATTCAAGGTCAATTCAAGGGGAATACTATTGGGAATCTGCTCAAGGTCTGCCGGGAATCTAGGTGGGCAACCAGACACCCAGTTAGAGGTCATCCTTGTGGTTGTCCCCTACCTAGGAGGTATCCAGATAGGTGTCCACGAGGTACACGCGAGGTATCCCCTGAGGTATCCCGCGAGGTATCCAGGTAGGTGTGTCCGAAGAGCAGGCGGAACGACTTGGAATCGTGCACCTGGATTTCGGAGCAGCAGCTGCAAAGTAGGTCGACCCGTTCATGGAGAACACCCGCTGGGAGAACGTCTCGCGGCTCCATCACACGCGCGCACGGTAGGGGAATCGGTTCTTACTTCGATTTATCGAACCTAGTCGCTTCTCTGGTTGACGTCTTCGGGGCGCCTTGTTACCGTGCGTCAACACTGCGTGGCCGACGGGCTTAGCCCGAGGCCAAAAGGGGTCACATGAGCCCTTCCGTCGCAGTTTCCGAGGCGGGACACAGAGCGCGTTGCCGCATTCTGGTCGAAGGAGTTGTCCAGGGCGTTGGCTTTCGCCCGTTCGTCTACCGGCTCGCCGAGACGCATCAGCTGAGCGGCTCGGTTCGCAACGTGCCACACGGCGTGCAGATAGAAGCCGAGGGCAGTAGGGAAGCTGTTGCGCGGTTCCTGAACGAGTTGCAAGCGACCGCTCCCCCGTCCGCCCATCCTCGATGTGCCACGATCGCCTGGGCTTCACCCCACGATGATCTCCAAGGGTTCAAGATCGAAATAAGCTCGAGTGATGGCGAGCCTACGCTTTTTCCCGCGCCCGACCTGGCCGTCTGTCCGGCGTGTCTTTCCGAAATGCGCGATCCGGCCGCCCGACGGCACGCCTACCCGTTCCTCAACTGTACCGGGTGTGGACCGCGCTACACGATCGTTCGAACGCTGCCGTACGACCGCGAGCGAACGGCCATGGCCTCCTTCACGATGTGCGCCGTTTGTCGGGAAGAGTACGAGAGCGTTCGGGATCGCCGGTTCCATGCCGAGCCGATTGCCTGTCCGGCGTGCGGGCCTTCGCTTGCCTTCGTCGATGCACACGGCGAGAAGCTGGAGGTGACCAACCCCCTCCAAGGAGCCGTGGCTGCGCTCCGAGCGGGCCGGATCGTCGCGCTCAAGGGACTCGGCGGCTACCATCTGGCCTGTGATGCAACCGCGCCAGAAGTGGTGAATGAGCTCAGGCGCCGGAAGGCACGAGATGCGAAGCCACTGGCGGTGATGGTGGAGAGCCTCGAGGTGGCGCGGCAGCTCTGCATCGTCTCCCATGCGGAGGCGGGCCTGCTTCAGTCCGTGGCTCGGCCCATCGTGCTCCTGGAGCGGCGTGCACTTGACACCGGCGGGCGGATGCTGGCCGACAACGTGGCACCGAAACTCCGCCACCTCGGCCTGATGCTCCCGTACACGCCCCTCCAGCACCTTCTCCTCGAACGGATGGATCGCCCCCTCGTCATGACGAGCGGCAACCGCAGCGACGAACCCATCGCGTATGAGGACGGCGACGCCGTGATCCGCCTGGGTGGCATTGCCGATTTCTTCCTGGCCCACGATCGACCGATCGAGGTGCGCTGTGACGATTCGGTAGCGCGATGCATCGACGGTGCTCCTCTCGTCTTGCGCCGCGCACGAGGCTATGTCCCGCTGGCGATCTCCCTGGTTCACGGAGCGGAGGAACCGGTCCTGGCGTGCGGCGGAGAGCTCAAGAGCGTCTTTGGCCTGGTCCGCGGCCGCGATGTGTTCCTTAGCCAGCATCTGGGCGATCTCGGAGACGAGCGCGCCTACCGTGGCTGGCTGGAAGCCGTCGGCCACCTTATGCGCCTGCTCGATCTCGCCCCCCGCGTCGTCGCGCATGATCTCCATCCCGGGTATCGTTCGACGGCCTACGCACGAATGCTCCACGACGTGCGGCTCGTACCGGTCCAGCATCACCACGCGCACATCGCCAGCTGTCTGGCCGACAACGGGGTCGAAGCCCGCGTGATCGGCGTCTCGTGGGACGGCACAGGCTACGGCGCCGACGGGCATGTCTGGGGCGGCGAATTCCTGCTGGCGGATCTGGACGGGTTCGAGAGGGTCGGCTCCTTCCGGGAAGTGGCGATGCCGGGCGGAGAGGCCGCTGTCCGTGAGCCGTGGCGCATGGCGGCCGCTTTCCTGCAGGCCGCCTACGGCGAGGCGATGGATGGGCTCGACCTGGCGTTCATGCGGCGGCTTGACCGCACAGCATGGCGATTGCTAGGCCGTGCGGCGGAGCGGGGCCTCAATGCGCCACCCACATCGAGCGCTGGCCGGCTCTTCGATGCCGTGGCCAGCCTCCTGGGTCTCCGGGATCGCGTGGACTTCGAAGCTCAGGCGGCCATGGAGCTCGAGGCGCTGTCCGAAGGAGAGCCCGATCGAGTCTACGCGACGAACCTCCATGAAGAAGAGGGCAGAACCGTCGTCGAGACCCCGGACATCGTCCGAGCGGTGGTCGAGGACATCCTCGCCGGGACGAGTACGGAGCAAATAGGAACCCGCTTCCACGCGACAATGGCCGACGTCATTGTCAGAACATGCCGTCGTCTCCGTGTGCAGTCCGGACTCGAGCGAGTTGCCCTGAGCGGAGGTGTGTTTCAAAACGTTCTCCTCCTGCGGCTCGCGGTCGACGGGCTCCGTCGCGCCGGCTTTGACGTCTACACGCATCGGCAGGTCCCGCCCAATGACGGGGGCCTGGCTCTTGGGCAGGCGGCAATCGCGGCGCGGACGTGGGGCCATGGGGGTGGCGTCTGATGTGCCTAGCGATCCCCGGGAAGGTCATTGAGGTCTTCGAGGATCACGGCCTCCGCATGGGGCGCGTGGACTTCGGGGGCACGATCAAGAAGGCCTGCCTCGCGCAACTCCCCGAGGCATCCGTGGGCGACTACGTGCTCGTCCACGTGGGGTTCGCTCTCAGCCTGGTCGACCGTGCAGAGGCCGAGCGGACCTATCAACTCCTCGAGGAGATGGGCCTTCTCGAGGAGCTCAAGGTACCAGAGGGCCCAGCGTGAAATACCTCGACGAGTACCGGGATGGCCGAGTGGCCGCCAAGATCCTGTTGGAGATCAGGCGGGTAACCACGCGGCCCTGGACGCTGATGGAAGTCTGCGGAGGCCAGACCCACTCGATCGTGAAGCATGGGGTGGATCGCATGCTCCCGGCGGCGATCGAGCTCGTCCACGGGCCGGGTTGTCCCGTCTGTGTCACTCCGCTGGAACAGATCGACAAGGCCCTGGCCATCGCGAGCCGGCCCCACGTGACCTTTGCCTCCTTCGGAGACATGCTGCGGGTGCCTGGATCGCACACGGATCTTCTCCGCCTGAAATCGGAGGGAGCCGACGTGCGGATCGTCTACGCGCCGCTGGATGCCGTCCGCCTCGCGCAGCAGCATCCCGATCGGGAGGTCGTGTTTTTCGCGATCGGCTTCGAGACCACGGCGCCAGCCAACGCGCTGGCCGTGACGCGGGCCGCGGCGCTCGGCGTCACCAACTTCTCCGTGCTCGTGTCCCACGTCCTGGTACCTCCCGCCATTTCCTCGGTGCTCCAGTCGCCGGGCAACCGGGTCCAGGGCTTCCTCGGCCCAGGTCACGTCTGCACGGTGATGGGCTATCGCGAGTACGAAGCGCTGGCCGCCCACTACCGGGTTCCCATCGTGATCACGGGGTTCGAGCCCGTCGATCTGCTGGATGGTGTGCTCCGCACGGTCCGCCTTCTCGAGTCAGGTCCGGTCGGCGTCCAGAACCAGTACTCGCGCGTGGTGACCCGCACGGGCAATCTGGCGGCCCAGCGGCTGATGTGGTCGGCCTTCGAGGTGTGCGACCGCAAGTGGCGGGGGATCGGGATTATTCCCAAGAGTGGCCTGCGCCTCCGCTACGAGTTCCGGGACTACGATGCCGAACACAGGTTCGAGGTCGGCGCGTTGGAGACACGGGAGCCTGCCGCCTGCATCAGCGGGCAAATCCTCCGAGGTCTGAAGAAGCCCCACGACTGCCCGGCGTTTGGGAATGCCTGCACACCCGAGAGGCCACTGGGGGCGACCATGGTGTCGGCGGAGGGAGCGTGCGCCGCCTATTTCGCCTATGGCCGGCACCGCGAGGAGGCCGTCCGATGAAGGACGCGATCCTCCGCAAAGCCCGCGAGAGCGGTGACGTCAAGGAGCAGTTCTTCCGGGCCGAAGCTGACCGCATCGAGGCGCTGGTCCGGGCCATGGCCGCGCGTTTCTCGGGCGGCGGCCGCCTCTACGTCATGGGCAATGGCGGGAGCGCGACGGATGCTCAGCATATCGCCGTGGAGTTCTTCCACCCGATCATCGAGAAGCGGAAGCCACTGCCCGCCGTTGCGCTGGCCACCGATCCGGCCCTCCTGACCGCGATCTCCAACGACAGAGACTTCGCCAAGGTGTTTGCCGACCAGCTGCGCGTGCTCGCTCGCCCGGGGGATATGGCCCTGGCCGTGAGCACCAGCGGCAAGTCTCCCAATCTCGTGCAAGCGCTCGAGACCGCACGCGAGCTGGGTCTCCTCACCATCGCCTTCACGGGCAAAGATGGCGGCCGTCTCGCTGACCTCGCGGAGTACTGCTTCGTCGTGCCCTCCTTCAGCATCCACCGGATCCAGGAGACGCATGTGGCTCTCTACCACATCGTCTGGGATCTGGTGCATGTGGCGCTGGGAGAGGACGATGTCATCTAACGGCGAGCCCGACAGCTTCGCGCTGAGCTGCCCCGTGCCGCTTGCGACTACTGATCGCGTGCTTCTGGGTCACGGCAGCGGCGGCAAGATGACCGCGGACCTGATCGCGCGGTACTTCCTGCCTGCCTTCCGCAACGAATATCTCGACCGCATGGACGATCAGGCGGTCCTGAATGTCGAGGGTGGGCGACTGGCCTTCACGACGGACGCGCACGTGGTCACACCGCTCTTCTTCTCAGGCGGCGACATCGGAACGCTTGCCGTCAACGGGACGGTCAACGACCTCGCCATGGCGGGCGCCCGTCCCCTCTACCTGAGCGCAGCGTTCATCCTGGAGGAGGGATTTCCGCTCGCCCAGCTCGCGCGCATCGCGGAATCGATGAGCGTTGCCGCGAAGAGGGCAGACGTCCTGCTCGTGACCGGTGACACCAAGGTGGTCGATCGAGGCAAGGCCGACGGGTGCTTCATCACGACGAGCGGTGTGGGCGTGGTGACTCACCGTCAGGAGATCACGGCCGCTGCCGCGCGCCCTGGGGACCTCGTCATCCTGAGTGGAGCCATCGCCGAGCACGGCATGGCGATCATGACGACGAGAGCCGATCTCGAGCTGGAGTCCCCGATCGAGAGCGACTCGGCGCCGCTTCACGAGCTGGTGCAGGCCATGCTGGAGTCGGGCGGGGTAATTCACTGCCTGCGGGATCCCACGAGGGGCGGAGTGGCCACCGCGCTGAACGAGATCGCGCACCAATCCTCCGTCGGGGTCGTGCTGGAAGAAGAGGCCATCCTCGTGAAGGAGCCCGTGCGGGGCATCTGCGAGCTCCTCGGGCTCGATCCTCTCTATGTCGCCAACGAGGGGAAGCTTCTCGCGGTCGTGGCGCCGGAGAGCGCCGATCGGGTCCTGGCCGCGATGCATCGGCGGGACGAGGGGCGCGACGCGCGTATCATTGGAGAAATCGTCCGAGACCCGGATCATCTGGTGGTCCTCAAGACGCGCGTGCGCGGGCGCCGGGTCGTCGACATGCTGCAGGGAGATCAGCTGCCGCGCATTTGCTAGCGCGGAGGCGGGAGCCGAGCCATGGCGATAGTGGAACGCGAAGTCCTCGAGGGCAAGGAGCCGGCGGCCCCGGAGACGCAGCCCGAACCTAGCCGCGAGCGATTGCCGCTCGGGCCGATCAAGACCATCCATGTTTACTGGCTCGCCGGCATGAGCTGCGACGGCTGCACGATCTCGGTGGCCGGCGCGACGAACCCCGGGATCGAGGGGCTCTTGGCCGGAACCGTCCCGGCAATGCCGAAAGTCATCCTCCATCACCCCGTGCTCTCCGTCGAGGCCGGAGCGGAGTTCGTGAAGTCTTTCGCGGAGGCATGGGAGGGCAAGCTCGGAGCTCCCTACGTGGTGGTCTTCGAGGGGTCGGTGGCGGACGAGCGGATCGCCGGGCGGACGGGAGGGTACTTCTCCGCCATGGGCGTTGAGAAGGTAGAGGGTGCCGAGCAACCACAGCCTGTACCGACGGCGACGTGGCTACGGAGACTCGCCCCTGGGGCCGCAGCCACCATCGCCATCGGGACCTGCTCTACGTGGGGCGGCGTCCCGTCCGCTGAGGGCAATCCCACCGGCGCCATGAGCCTCATGGACTTCCTCGGCAAGGACTACCGGAGCGCCTTCGGTTTGCCCGTGATCAACATCCCCGGATGCGCGCCGCAGGGGGACAACTTCACCGAGACGGTCTTCGCCGTGCTGCTCTTCCTCCAGGGACTTGGTCCGTTGCCCACCTTCGACGAGCTCGGACGGCCCGCGTGGCTCTTCCGCGAGACCGTCCATCACGGATGCAACCGAGCCGGATACTACGAGGAGGGCTTGTTCGCCGAGCACTACGGCGACCCGCAATGCCTCGTGGAGATCGGCTGCT
>Ga0126384_10001891_pt1 | contig 12561 bp, 9 predicted proteins | sample PanSoiMetPlot_36_FD_92543 | JGI IMG/M metagenome (GOLD analysis project Ga0126384, IMG submission 92543) | Tropical forest soil microbial communities from Panama - MetaG Plot_36 | ecosystem: Environmental > Terrestrial > Soil > Tropical forest > Bulk soil | place: Panama | collected 2016-02-17 | reverse complement strand
GCAGACATTGCTTACAGCATCACCTATTGTGTTACGGCTGCCTGTCCAAATACGACTTAACTATTTGATTTCATTGGTGGGCGCACCAGGACTCGAACCTGGGACCCGCTGATTAAGAGTCAGCTGCTCTACCAACTGAGCTATGCGCCCGGAATTGCGCCCACCGCCGGCCGCGAGGGCTGCGTCCTGTAGCAAAGCGAGTTCCCACTGTCCAGGGAAGGCCCGTCGATCGTCTCCGCTGGTCCCCGCCTCTGCTTTCGCGGGGATAAACTCAAGCGGGGACCCAGGATTGGAGCTGGCGGCTCTAGGTCCCAGGGTCTCGCTTCGCTCGCCCGGGACACGAAGATCGTGGATTCCCGCTTGCGCGGGTAATGAGCGGAGATTTGTGCGCCAGCGTCGTGCTGCGGCGCGGTTCGCTGCAGCGCTGCGGCGGATCTTGGCGCTGCCCACCGCAGTTCCCAAATTTCACAACCGCGCGACGGAGTTCCACCAAAAGGAAAGCCGCCGGGTGGGGACCCGGCGGCTCCCGTACGTCGGCGATCGTGTCGGGGGGCTGGGAGTGCGACCGCCGGCGCTAGGCTCTGTTATGTGGTGACTACAGGCGTTGTCCGCCAGGGTGTTCCATATCCATCATGCCCCTCTCGCTGCGGCGCAGGCCCCATTCGCGGTGCATCATGCCCTCGCGCCGGCGGAAGTCGCCCCGATCCGGTCCGGCCAAGCGATTGAGTATCGCAAAGCGCCGTTTCTGATTCTCGTCAAGGCTCTTGTACAGGGGATCTGTGGCGTCGGCCAATTTCTTCAAGGCCGCACCCGTCTCCGACATGGCTGTGGCGCGCTGACGCAGGCGCTCGACCGGGTCGTCGCCGGCTTGGCCGCTGCGCAGCGCGGCAAAGCGGTCCTGGCGCAGCTTGGCATAGTCGCGCGCCGCCTGCTCGAAGGCCGGCCAGTTCTTCTCCTGATCAGCGTTGAGCATCAGTCCCGCTTTGAGCGCGGCGAGACGCGCCTCGCCGAACGCGCGCACATCCTCGGCGCTGAATTGCCGGCCCTGCATCATGCCGTCACGCCCGCCGCGCTGCTGGGCATAGACAAGCGAAGTTCCCGCGATCGCGAGCGCTGCGGTTCCCGCGACGATGGCTTTCCACATGATACGTGCCCTCCAAGTCACCCCGCTTGAGGACGGTAATACAAAGCCGCGGCAGCCGCGCATCAAGTTAAACTTTGGTCAGATAACAACTTCGCGACCGAACATTACAGCTTCGTCATGTTGAGCTATTTCGCCGCAGCTAAATCTCGCAATTCTGCAGTCCGCGGCCCCACCTCCGTTCATTCCCGCGCAAGCGGGAATCCAGAGCCAAGAGCTGGGTCCCCGCTTTCGCGGGGACGAACGGAGGGAACGCGACGGAGCACCGCTTCCTCACCCCACATCCGTCGAGTGCACGCGCCGCTCCGCCACCATCGGTTCCGGCTTGCCTTTGCCGCGGCGCGACATGAGCTTGTTGAGCGCGCCGAGATAGGCCTTGGCCGAAGCGACGAGCGTATCCGGATCGGCGCCCTTGGCGGTCACCGCGCGGCCATTCTCGGCAAGACGCACCGACACTTCAGCCTGCGCGTCGGTGCCCTGCGTCACCGCGTGGACCTGATAGAGCTCGAGCACCGCCTCGTGCGGGATGAGCGCTTTGATCGCGTTGAACGTCGCATCGACCGGCCCATTGCCGGTCGCCTGCACGGTGTGATGGCGTCCGTCGATGTCGAGCGTCGCGGTGGCCGATTGCGGCCCCATGGTGCCGGCGATCACAGTCAAGGTCACCAGCTTCACGCGGTCCTGCGCGTGCGCGATCTCCTCGTCGACCAACGCCTCGAGGTCCTCGTCGTAGACGTGCTTCTTGCGATCGGCGAGCGCCTTGAATCGGACAAAGGCATCCTCGAGCTGATTGCCGGCGAGCTGATAGCCCATCTCTTGCAGCTTGTGCACGAAGGCATGGCGGCCGGAATGCTTACCCATCACCAGCGAGGTCTGCTTCACGCCCACGCTCTCCGGCCTCATGATCTCGTACGTCTGCGTGTGCTTGAGCATGCCGTCCTGATGGATGCCGGACTCGTGCGCGAACGCGTTGCGGCCGACGATCGCCTTGTTGTACTGCACCGGGAACGAGGTCGCGGCCGCGACCAGCTTCGAGGCGCGGGTGAGCAGCGTGCTGTCGATGTTGGTCCAATACGGCAGCACGTCGTTGCGCACTTTCATTGCCATCACGAGCTCTTCGAGCGAGGCGTTGCCGGCGCGCTCGCCGATGCCGTTGATGGTGCACTCGATTTGGCGGATGCCGGCGCGCACGCCGGCGAGCGAGTTCGCCACCGCCATGCCGAGATCGTCATGGCAATGCGCGGAGAAGCGCGCCCGGTCTGAATTCGGGACGCGATCGCGCACCATTTTGATGAGGGCGAAATATTCCTCGGGCACGGTGTAGCCGACCGTGTCGGGGATATTGATCGTGGTGGCGCCCGCATTGATCGCGGCCTCCACGCAGCGGCAGAGGAAATCGTGCTCGGTGCGGGTGCCGTCCTCGCACGACCATTCCACGTCGTCGGTATAGGTGCGCGCACGCACCACTTGCGCGACGACCATCTCATAGACTTCGTGCGGCTCCTTCTGCAGCTTGTATTTCATGTGTACCGGCGAAGTAGAGATGAAGGTGTGGATGCGCTTCTTCTCGGCCGGCTCGATCGCCTCGGCGCAGCGGTCGATGTCCTTGAACGAGGCGCGCGCGAGCCCGCAGACGACCGCGTTCCTGGTGCGCTTGGCGATCTCGCGCACGGCGGCAAAGTCGCCTTCCGAGGCGATAGGAAAGCCCGCCTCGATGATGTCGACGCCCATCTGATCGAGCAGCTCGGCGACTTCGAGCTTCTCTTCATGGGTCATGGTCGCGCCCGGGCACTGCTCGCCGTCGCGCAAGGTGGTGTCGAAGATGACGACGCGGTCCTGCTCGGACTTTGCTGGCGCAGTCATGTTATGGGTTCCTTCTCGTCGTTCGCGCCGTTTCTTGGGGCGCTCTGGGTTCCGTGCTCGCGGTTTTCCCCCTGAGTGCCCAGGCGCGAAACGCCCGGTCGGCCCTCAGGGGAGGGTAAGGAGCAGGAGCCCGCCGAGAATGAGGGCGGCGCCGGACGGGTTTCCCCTCCGGGTGATCGCGCGGATATCGCAGCGCGTCGACTTCATATCGCCCTCGTCCACGCAAAGCGGCGGAAGGAGACCCGCGTCGTCCTTGGTGCCGGGCGGTTCTAGCGGAAGAAGCGGCGCCTTCGCAAGCGGAATGCAGATCCCGGTTCTAGGACAGCCACCTTTACCTTTAGCGGATTTGAACTGGCGGAGTTCCGCTCACGTAGATCGTGACTGTTGCGCAATGACCGCGCGACAGCGTCCCCTTCCCCGCTTGCGGGAGAGGGACAGGGAGGGGGCACGCAATAATGAACGACCATTTCATGCCGCCCCCTCCCCAACCCTCCCCCGCAAGCGGGAGAGGGAGCCGACCGAGCTTATGGCCCGTGGTGATTCTACGTCCCGAAATCCGCGCCAGGCTCAGGCCTCGATCGTGCCTTCCGTCACGACGACGGCGTCGCCGCCGATGGCGGCGGACAGGACGCCTCCCGCACGGACCTCGGCGGCGAGGCGGAGCAAGCTCGGCCGGCCCATCTCGTAGCCCTGCTCGATCGTGATCGCGTGGCTGCCGTCAGGCAGGCGGGATGCCAGCAGACCCGCGAAAGCAGCGGCCGCCGATCCGGTCGCCGGATCTTCGGCGACGCCCAGGCCGGGCGCGAACATGCGCGCGGAAATGATGCCCGGGCTCGGCGGTCTCGTTGCAGAACGCGTAGGCGGCGCCATCGGGAAAGACGGCACCGAATTTGCCGGGATCAGAACGGCAACGCGCCATGGCGGCAAGGCGCGACACCGGCACGAAGGTGAAAGGGATGCCGGACGACCATCGCGTTGCGGCGCCGTCGAGATCGCCGGGTTCGAGCGACAGCGCCGCCGCGACCTTGGCCTGCTCGGCGGCCGGTCCCGCTTGCGCCGGCAATTGCGGGATCGCAAAACGCGCGCCGCCGCGTGCGCCGTTCCTCCATTCGAGCGTGCAGCGCACCGCGCCGATCCCCTCCTCCAACACGAACGCGTCCCCGGCGGCGGCGCCGTCGGACAGCGCGAGCAGCACCGCGGTGCCAACCGTCGGGTGACCGGCAAACGGCAGCTCCCGCGCGGGCGTGAAAATGCGAAGCCGTGCTCGGTGTCCCGAATCGGCCGGTGCGAAGATGAACACCGTTTCGGGGTGATTGAATTCGCGCGCGATCGCCTGCATCGCGTCCGGCTCGAGTCCCTCGGCCTCGTGCACCACCGCGAGCGGATTGCCGGCAAAGCGGCGGTCGGTAAACACGTCGAGCGTCGCAAAGCGCCGGCGCATGGGGGGCCTCCTACATGCTGGATCCCGGGAGTATCCAGGTCGAATTAATGCCAACCGTTGTTATCGTCGACTCGTCATGCGCGGGCTTGACCCGCGCATCCATCTTCTTCGCAAAAAAGGTCTTTACGAGATGGATGGATTGCCGGGTCAAGCCCGGCAATGACACCACAGTTGCCGTCACAGCCCCTTGATCAGGCCGGCGTCGATCAGCAGCCGGTTGAAGCGGCGCGCCTCCGCCCCGCCGGCGCAGGCGTAGAAGAGTCCCTTGCAGCGCTCGAGAATGCGCTTTTGCTCGGCGAAGGACGGATCGAGCGGCAGCCCGGCCGCCTCCTGCACCACCAGCGGAAGATAGGGCCCCTCGATCGTGTCGAGCGCGGTAGCGAGACTGACGGGTTTGAAGTTGATCGCATCGATCGCGTAATAGGTCGTGTAATAGCGCGGATCGTAGGTCATCAGCCGGCGGTTGACGCCGGCCTCGTCGAGCACAGGCTCGAGCATGAGCGAGGCGAAATCCGGCTGATGGTCGCCGTAGCGGACCAACAGGAACGATTCGCCGGGAAATTTTTCCCGCAGCCGATCGAGCAACTGCGCATAGTCAGCAAAGCTCATGCTCTGGCGGCGCAAGTATTCGTCGACGTCGGGCGCATTTCCCGGCGCTGTCCAGTCCGGCGTCAGCTCGGGCCGCCAGCGCTGGTTCCAGGGGTAATGGTTCGCGGCGAGATAGACGAACACAAACATCGGCCCCTTGTCGCGCTCACGCTCGATCATCCGCACCGCCGCGTCGTAATAGAAACGGTCGGGCTCGATGCGGTTGGTGCCGAGCGCGTCCTGATCGAGAAATCGCTGCATCCCGGTGCTGGTCTGAAAACTTTTGGCGCTCATGAAGGCGCCGAGCGCGGGATAAATGGAGAAGGTCCGATACCCGCAGCGGCGCAGCGTCGCCGGCAGTCCGCGCTCGACCCGCCCGGCGGCGATCTGCGTCACGTAATAGGCGAAGCGGCCGAACGAACGCGCGGAGAGCCCGGCAAGCACGTTGTACTCGGCGTACCAACTCGCACCGCCCGTGCTTTCGCTGATGAAGTGGCGGCGCTTGCCGTCGAAGGAGCGGAAGTGGTCGCCGTAATCGGCGCCGACCTTGACGCCGGGCAGCACACGGATGTCGAAGCTCGATTCATCGTGGACGAGGATGACGTGGGGCGGCTTTCCGCCCGGCACGCAGACCTCGCTCGGTAGCGGACGTAGGCGATCGGTCATGGCGGCAGCGGAGTCCATATATCCGCGCGTCATGAATTCGGCGATTGCGGTGACCCCCGAGCGTGCGAATTTGGAGACGTAGCTCTCGCCAACGAATATGTCCCATTCCTCCTGCGGGGATGCGAGCGAGATGCCGAGCAGCGCAGCGGTGCAGGCGAAAAATCCCGCCGCCGAGGTGCGCCGCCGGATGCGGAACGGATCGATCCACCAGATCAGCGCCAGCGCCGGAAGTACAAGGCAAACCGTGATGAGGGCCTTTTGATAAAGCTCGGGCTTGACCGCCAGCAGGAAGCTCACTGTGTCGGCGTTGATGATCATCACGTCGAGGAAATTCGCCGTCATCCAAACGATTTCATATTTGAGCCGCGAGAGCAGGATGAGGATGACGACCAGCGCCAGCGACAGCGCCGCCGATAGGGTGGGACGGCGCAGCACGGCGAGCCAGAAGAAATTGAGCAGGGCCCAGGTCAGGCAGAAGGCGAGCTTCGGCACGAAATCGATTTCAGTCCACAGGAGCAGGCCGAGGGCGCACACGTGCAGCGCTGCGATCAGCGCAATGGCGAGCCTGGCGCGCAGGGTCTCTCCTGCGGCCCAACGGCTGGTCACACACGCGACGGAGGGCGGCATGCGGGCGGCCCGTGCCCGGCAATGACCCATCAACTCTCCGGCACACGGACCGCTGTCATAAAACGGCATTAAATTTGTCATTTCAAGGTCAAACGCGGCGAACCCGATCTTCCGCTCGTCCCCGCGAAAGCGGGGACTCAGGCCTGGCCCTGGATTCCCGCTTGCGCGGGAATGAGCGGAGTTTTGATCGGTGGGCAGTGTCGATTGCGACGATCGGCCGGCCGCTTCAGAAGCCCTGGATCAAACCGGCGTCCATCAGCAGCCGGTTGAAGCGGCGCGCCTCGGCGCCGCCCGCGCAGAGATAGAACAGCCCGCGGCAACGGGTGAGGATCCTCTTTTGCTCGACGAAGGAGGGGTCGAGCGGCACGCCTGCCGCTTCCATCACCACGAGGGGAAGATAGGGCGCGTCGAGCGTATCGAGCGCGGAAGATAAGTCGGCGGGCTGAAAGTTGATGCCCTCGATTGCGTAATAGGTGGTGAAATAACGCGGGTCGCGCCGCAGGATGCGCACCGCGACCCCGGCTTGGTCGAGCGTCGGCTCGACGTAGCGCCTGGCAAACAGCGGCTGATGATCCCCGAACCGCACGATCAGGAACGGCTGGCCGGGAAACTCGCGCTCGAGACGCGCTTTGAATTGCGCGTAGTCGTGGGCGCTCATCTCCTGACGGCGCAGATATTCGTCGATCTCGAACGGATTTCCAGGATTGACCCAGCCGGGCAGGAGGTCGGGACGGTAGCGGAAATCCCATGGAAAATGGTTCATCGCGAGATTGATGAAGACGAATACCGGGCCATGAGTGTGATCCTCCGCGATCACGCGCGCTGCATAGTCGTAAAAAAAGCTGTCGGTATCCGCGGGCCCGGTGTGCATCTGTTTGGCGTCGAGGAAATGCTCGATGCCGGTGGATGTGTGGAAGCCACGCGCGCCGACGAAGGCGCCAAACCAGGAATAGAGGCTATAGGTGCTATAGCCGCACTTGCGCAGCGCGGCAGGCAGACCGCGCTTCACGCGCCCGGCGGCGAGGCGGGTGACCGACTCGGCAAACCGGCCGTAAGAGCGGGCCGATAGCCCCGTGAGCACGTTGTATTCGGTGTACCAACTCGGACCGCCGGCGCCCTCCACGACGAACGCGCGGATGTTGCCGTCCGAGGAGCGAAAGCGCTCGCGATAATTCGGCGGCACGCTGACGCCGGGCATCATGGTGGCGTCGAAGCTCGACTCGTCGAACACCATCACGATGTGCGGCAGCTTGCGCGTCGCCTCGCAGCTTGCGCCGGCCGCGAGGGGCAAGCGCTCTAAGCTCGCGGGATCGGCCTCCAGCACGCCCCCGGTGCTCAGATCGACTGCCGCAACGGCGGCCGAGCGCGCGAATTTGGAGACGTATTGGTGCGGGAAGAACTCGTCCTCACGCTCGGTCGGTGCCGCCAATGACAGCGCGGCGAGCGCGGCGAGGCACACCAGCAAGCCGAGCACGGCCCGGCTGCGACGCAAGCGTAAGCTATCGACGCGCCAGAGAACGAGCCATAGCGGGATTGTCAGCGCAACGGCGAGCGCCAGCTTCAAGACTAGGCCGAAATTGACCTTGATGAAGAACAGGAACGTGGCGAAGTCGATTAGCATCACGTCGACGAAGGTCGCCGTCATCATCAGCGTGCGGTGCTTGAACTGCGACAACACCATCAGGATCACGATCAGCGCCAGCGAGAGCACTGCCGAGGTCAGCGGCCGTCGCAACAGAGCGAGCCAGAAAAAACTGAGCACGCCCCAGGTGAGCAGGAAAGCCGCGCGCGCGGCCGGCTCGTCCTCCGACCAAAGCAAGATGGCGAAGGCAGTCAGATTTAGCGCCGCAAGAAGCACGAAGCTCACGGCGCGCCGGCGATCGGCGGCGAGGCGATTTTTCGGCTCGGTGATGGCGGTCGGCATGACTCGAGGCTGCGGCCGCGGTCTTCCTCACCGAGGCTGGCGCTTGTCATATTTCTGTAACAAGTTCTTTATGGCAAGGGCGTTCCGCCGGCCCCGGCTGTACCGGACGCGCCGCAGGCTGAGAGCGCGGAAAATCCGCTCGTGCTCGGCGAGGCGGAGAGCCGGGGCGCCGAATGCCGGCTGGCGCGGGCATACGCCGGGCTAGAGCATTTTCATCCGTGGTGGATACACAGTCGCGCGGCGCACTCGGTGCGTCCTCTCCACCGCGTTAGGGAGGGGGGCACACAACAAGATTCCCGCCTGCTGGCCCCCTCCCCATCCCTGCCCCGCGTGCGGGGGAGGGAGCAGACCGAGTTCGCCGCTCGTGTTGATTCCAGTTCACCCGACTCCGCTCTCGTTATTTCGCTGCGGCCTTCGCCACGAACCGGCCGTCAAAGGTTTTGGCCAAGTCGATCTTGGCGCCCTTGAGCCCATCATCAAAGGCCAGAAGCATGTCGGCGGCCGATTGCATTCCGGCGCCGGGAATGACGCCGGTGCGCGAATAGGCCGGCTTGTTGGCGCGCACCGCGGCGATGTAAAGCGCCTTGTCGCCGAGGTAATAGTCTTCCGGCACCGTCGCGGCGATTTGTTCGGGCGTCGCCTTGTCCAGCCACTGCAGCGTCTTATGGAAGGCGTTGACCAGCGCCTGCACGGTTGCGGGATATTTGTCGATGAAATCCTGTTTGACGTAGAGCACTGCCGCCGGATTCGAGCCGCCGAAAATCGCGCGCGTCCCCTCCTCCAATCGGCTGTCGGCGACCACCTTGATGTCGCCATCCTGCTCGAGCTTGGTGATCATGGGATCGAGATTGGCGAGCGCGTCGATGTCGCCTTTCTTTATCGCCGCGACGGCGGAGGGACCGATGCCGACCCCGATATAGGACGCGTCGGTCGGCTTCAGCCCCGCCTTCGACATCAAGTACATCACGAAGAAATTGGTCGAGGAGCCGGGCGCGCTTACGCCGATCTTCATGCCCTTGAGGTCGGCCGCGGATTTGTATGCGGCCGCCTTGTCCATGCGCACCCCGACGACGATGCCGGGAAAACGCCCGAGCTCGATCACGGCCTTGATGTCCTGACCCTTGGCCTGCATGCGAATTGTATGCTCATAGGCGCCGGTGACGACGTCAACGGAGCCGCCGACCAAGGCTTGCAGCGACTGCGCGCCGCCGCGGAAATCGTTGACGGTGACGTCGAGGCCTTGCTCCTTGAAGTAGCCGAGGCGCTCGCAGATCGTCAACGGCAGATAATAGAGCGCGGTCTTGCCGCCGACGGCGAGCGTCACCTGCTTCTTCTCGACGGCTTGGCCGTGTGCGGTCCCCACGAGCGAAAGCGCCAACGCAAGGATGGCGAGCGCGGCTTGGGCTTGTTTCATCGCGTCCTCCCGGCGGCATGCGCGCCGCCTTTGCTCGCCTTATAATCCGGGAGGAAAGCCGCGGGAAGTCGGGCGGCCCGCGACCTATGTGCGCGTTTCGGCGGCCGCCGGTCGCCAGACCAGAAGTCTGCGCTCGACCAGCGTGACGATAAAGTCGATGCCGATCACGAATGCGGCGAGCACCCACATGCCGGCGAACACGCCGGCCACGTCGAAGACGCCTTCGGCCTGCTGGATGACGTAACCGAGGCCGGCGGCGGAGCCGAGATACTCGCCGACGACGGCGCCCACCACGGCGAAACCGACCGAGGTATGCAGCGAAGAGAACATCCAAGAGAGCGCCGACGGCCAATAGACGTGGCGCATGAGCGCGCGCTCGCTCATGCCCAGCATGCGGGCATTGGCGAGCACGGTCGGGCTCACCTCCTTGACGCCTTGATATACGTTGAAGAACACGATGAAGAAAACGAGCGTGACACCGAGCGCGACCTTCGACCAGATGCCGAGCCCGAGCCAGAGGGCAAAAATCGGCGCCAGCACGACGCGCGGCAGCGCGTTGATCATTTTCACGTAAGGATCGAACACCGCCGCCACGAGCGGCTGCTGCGCGAACCAAAAGCCGATCAGGATTCCAGCCAGCGAACCGATGACGAAGGCAAGCACGGATTCGAGCAGCGTGATCCACAGGTGCTTCCAGATCGTGCCCTCGACGAACCATTTGGCGATGCGCGTGGCGACGTCGATCGGGGTCGAGAAGAAGAAGGGCGGCAGAAGCTTCACCCCGGCAATGGGCACGGTGGTGAAGAGCTGCCATAGCAGCACCGCGATGATCGCAACGAGAAACTGGAGCATGATAAGTTTGATGCGAGACACAGATACAACCTCCGCTGTCATCATCCGCGCAAGCGGATGGTTCAGTATTCACCGAAGTGAGAATGCCGCAAGAGTTCTTCCCTCGTCTGCAAGGTGCTGTCGGAAAGGCCCGCGGTCTGTTTTTTGAAGTGGCCCCAGTGAGCTGGTCATTTGCGGGATCATCGAGAACGGACCTCGGAAAGAATTTGGGAATAAATCTTACTCATCCGCGATCTGCTCCTCGCAACCGTCATGGCTTCAACGGAGATTGGGACGACATGACCTATCACACCGATGAACGGACTTGATGTCATGGTCGTGCTGCTCGCTCTTGCGCTCTACACGGCAATGGGTGTCGCAATCGCCGCCGCATTCCTCGTATTCGGCGTCACGCGCGTGCTCCCGGAGCCCCTCCCTGTGACATTAGGTGCGCGCATTATGCTCTTTCCCGGCACGGTGGCGCTCTGGCCCTACGTGCTGATCCGCTGGCTGAAATACTCCCAATGACGCGGTCGCAGCGATCGGTTCACCGCGCGCTTTGGCCGGTTCTGGCCCTGGTGGTCGCATTGGGCTTGGCGCTGGCGTTGGCGCTGCGGCTGCCACCCGATGTGGAAACTCCACCGGCAACGCAGGGTCTTAAATCATGAGTGCCGGATTTCGCGCGGTGCAGTGGAATCGGGCGAAGCTCGTCTATGATGGCATCTTGCTTGCGAGCGTGACGCTCTACATCAGCGCCTTTTTGATTGTGGTGTATTGGCTTGACCCGCCCAAAGATCCGCCGGCCGCGATCGATCTTCTAATCCGCGCTTTCGGTACCTGCGCCTTCTTGATGCTGACGACGATCCTCTCGATCGGGTCGCTGGCGCGGCTCGATCGCCGGTTTCTGCCGCTGCTGTACAACCGGCGCCATTTCGGCGTGTTGACCTTCTTCGTCGTGCTTCTGCACGCCTCTTTCATGGTCGAATGGTATGCGGTGCAGAACGCGTTGCCGAGTCTCTACGACGAACTGACCAAAGCCTCCGACTATGGCAAGTTCATCGGTTTTCCCTTCAAGGCGCTGGGCCTCGCCGCACTCCTCATTCTGTTTCTGATGGCGGCGACCAGCCACGACTATTGGCTCGTCTTCCTCACGCCGCCGGTCTGGAAGGGTCTGCACATGACACTCTACGTCGCGTATGGGCTCGTCGTGATGCACGTGGCGCTCGGAGCCATGCAATACGACCACAATCCGTTCATTGTGGCGATGCTGGCAAGTGGCTTTGGCTGTGTGACGTTGCTCCATCTCATGGCCGGGTGGCGCGAGCGGACGGGCGACCGCGCCAGCGCTTGCGGCAGCGACGGCTGGCTCGCGGTCGGGCCGCCGCTTTCGATCCCAGACAAGGGCGCCCGCATCGTCGCGGGGCGAGATGGCGAACGCATCGCAGTATTCCGCGACGGCACGCAGATCGGAGCACTCTCAAACCTTTGTGCCCACCAGAATGGGCCGGTCGGCGAGGGACGCATTATCGACGGCTGCGTGACCTGCCCGTGGCACGGCTACCAGTACCGGCTGGAGGATGGCTGCGCGCCGCCGCCGTTCAACGAGAAGCTCGTCACCTACCGCGTGCGCATTGCGCACGGCATGGTCGAGGTCGACCCGCGCCCACTGGCGCCGGGTACGTCGGCGGCGATGAGGTACGAGTAACATGAGCGTGATGCGGTAGTGGAAAAGGAAGAGCCATGATGATCATGCGTGATCCGGATTGGACGCCACTTCGCGGCATTGACCAACGCCGGCTGAGCGAGGCCCGCCTGCAAGCCCACTATGCGGTACAATGGCTCGCGCGGGCCTCGCGGGCCTATGTCCCGCCGCAGCCGGACGATCAACACACAAATGTCGGTTGGGACAGAGCGCTTGGTGGCTTTACCACGCATCCGTTGAAAGACGGCGCGTGGCTGAGCTTGAAAATTACTGATCTCACGCTCGCATTGCATGTCGGCGAGGGAAACATGCACGCTCAGTCCTTTTCTCTCGACGGCCGCTCGGACGCGCAGGCACGCCAATG
>Ga0126384_10001890_pt1 | contig 12564 bp, 11 predicted proteins | sample PanSoiMetPlot_36_FD_92543 | JGI IMG/M metagenome (GOLD analysis project Ga0126384, IMG submission 92543) | Tropical forest soil microbial communities from Panama - MetaG Plot_36 | ecosystem: Environmental > Terrestrial > Soil > Tropical forest > Bulk soil | place: Panama | collected 2016-02-17 | reverse complement strand
TCGCGCAGCCGCGTCCGCATCAACTCCTCGTCTTCGGCGATCAGCGCGCTCGGCCGGACGGTCACGACAGGCTCCCTTGGCGTTCCCTCACGCTCACGGGGAACTCGAGCCGCGCTAGGAAGCCCCTGGGCTCGTTTTCGCACAGCGAGAGACACGCGCTCTCGCCGCACACCAAGCAGAGGCGCTCGCGGATGTTGGCCAAGCCGATCCCCTGGCCGGGCGTGCCGCACAACCCCGCGCCAGTGTCGGCAACCGTGACCTCGACGCGCCCGTCGCAGCACGTCGCAGTGACGGACACCTCGCCGCCTGGAGGGTAGGGCTCGATGCCATGCTTGATGGCGTTCTCCACCAGCGTAATCAGCATGCCCGGTGGAATGGTGAAGGATTCGAGCTCCGGCGGAATCACCACCTTGTAACGCAGGCGGGAACCGAGGCGCAGCTGCATGATGGAGAGATAGGCATTGATGAGCGTCCGGTCTTCCGAGAGCGTGGTCGTCTCCGCTTGCAGCGTCGGCGTCGCGGCCCGCAGGAAGCGGATCAGATCGCCGAGCAAGCGCGCGGCTTCCGGGGCTCGGTTGGCGGCGAGCTGCTGCGCGCTGCCGAGCGTGTTGAACAGGAAGTGCGGCTCGATCTGCAGCTGGAGCATTCTGAGCCTTGATTCGGCGAGCTGACAGGACAGCTCGCTCTCCCGGCGTTCGAGCTCGAGCTTGACCGCGAGCGCCGCGTATTCGCGGTTGCGCAAGTGCGCGATGATCGCCGTGAACACTGCATAGAGAAACCCGAAAACGAGCGCCGCGATGACCACATGGCGGAGCTGGGAGTTGTCGATCAGCCAGTCGAACGGACTGCGCCCCGCCACCAGATCGGAAGCCCCGGCCAGTACGAAGGCGAGCGCGATGGCGACGACTGGGGCAGCGACCGCGTAGCGCAGTAGCTTCCCGTGAAACTTGCGGTAGCCGAACCACGCAACGAGCAGCGCCCAGAGTAGCAGGAACACCACCCCATTGATGAGGATCGCCGCTTCCAGGAATGACATGTTCCAGGGAAGCTCTGCCGCAATGGCGGCCAGCGCGAAGTTGACCGCGACGAGCAGGACGAGCGACGCCCAGCCGTGCCGCCTGTGGAACCAGCGGTCGAAGGCCTGTACGTCGCGGCGCTCGATCTCCGACAGCGAGTCGAGCACCCGACGCGAAAAGGCGTTGTAGCGTTGCCTGAGCGCCGCGATCGGCATATCAAATGTCCGCCGGGAGTGCAGCGATTGTAAAGGGCCTCGCATCAGCAAGGCGAGGGCGGGTTCGACGGGCTGCGGAAATCACGGCGCGAACGACGATTGCGCCGGACGAAGAACGGTCAAAGCCCCCGCTCGATCCGGGCGTAAGCCGAGTGATTGTGGATGGACTCGAAGTTTTCAGCTTCGACGCGAAAGCCCTCGAAGCGTCGGTCGCCGACGAGTCTCGCCGCGATCCCGCGGACGAGGTCCTCCACGAAGCGCGGCCGGTCGTACGCGCGCTCGGTGACATATTTTTCGTCCGCCCGCTTGAGGATACCGTAGAGCTCGCACGACGCCTCTTCTTCGGCAATGGCCACGAGTTCCTCGAGCGTGATCGCTGCCGGGTCTCGTGGGCGTACGCAGAGCGTTAGGTGCGAGCGCTGGTTGTGAGCGCCGTAATCGGCAATGGCCTTCGAGCTCGGGCAGAGGCTCATCACCGGCACCACGACGGTCACCGTGAGCGTGCGTCTGCCGTCGGTCGACTCCGCGACGAGCTTGGCCTCGTAATCCATCATGCTTTCGACACGGGTTACCGGGGCCGCCTTCCTCCGGAACCATGGAAATTCGATCTCGATGCGCGCGCTCGATGCTTCGAGCCGAGCGAGCAGCGAATCGAGGAGAGCCGGGAACGTCTTCAGCGACAGCGGCTCACGCAACTCATCGATCATTGCCACCAGCCGCGACATGTGCGTGCCCTTCTGCTCCGCGGCGAGCGCAACCGAGACGCTGCACGAGGCGATCGTAGGCTGCGCCGATGCGTCGCCGTCAGCGAAGCGGATCGGATAGCGAAGACTCCTGATCCCGACGCGATCGATCGCGAGCGCACGGGCATCGGGATGCGAGTGAACGTCTGGGATCGCGGGAGTTTCGGGACGATTCATGGATGCGCCACGGTAGTCGGTCTCGTCGTTAGCGTCAGGCGGCGGGCTTGGCAATCGGCGTCACGGACGCGCCGCCAACGTCGCTCAACCGCGGACCGAACCGCGCAATGATCGACGCTGCGATTCCCTTGGGGTCGAGCCCGCAGTGAGCCAGCAGCACGGCAGGATCTCCGTGGTCGATGAACTCGTCGGGCAATCCGAGGTGAAGCACCGGGATCACGATTCCGCGCTCCGCGAAGGTCTCGGCGACAGCGCTTCCTGCCCCCCCGGCGACGACATTCTCCTCGACCGTCACCAAGTAATCGTTGTTCTTCGCGAGCCAAGCGATGAGCTCCGTGTCGATCGGCTTTACGAAGCGCATGTTGGCTACGGTCGCGTCGATTTCCTCCGCTGCAGCGAGCGCAGGGTGCAGCATGCTGCCGAAGGCGAGGATGGCGATGCGTTGCGTTCGGCGCTTTGATTCGCGCCGCAACTCGCCCTTGCCGATCGGCAGCGCGCGCATTTCCTGTTGCACCGGCACTCCGGGTCCGGTTCCGCGCGGGTAGCGCACGGCGCTCGGCGTATCGAGCGTGAATGCGGTGTAGAGCATCTGTCGACACTCGTCCTCATCTGTGGGCGCCATGACGGTCGCGTTTGGCAGGCAGCGAAGATAGGTCAGGTCGAAGCTGCCCGCATGCGTCGGGCCGTCAGCGCCGACGATGCCCGCGCGGTCGATCGCCAGCACGACCGGCAGGTTCTGCAGCACCACGTCATGGATGAGCTGGTCGTATGCTCGCTGCAGGAAGGTCGAATAGATGGCCACCACTGGTTTCATGCCTTCGCACGCAAGTCCCGCCGCGAAGGTAAGCGCATGTTGCTCGGCGATGCCGACGTCGAAGTAGCGATCGGGGAACTCTTCCGAGAACCGCACCAGTCCCGACCCTTCGCGCATCGCCGGTGTGATGCCGATCAAGCGCATGTCGCGCCTCGCCATATCGCAGAGCCAGTCGCCGAACACCTGGGTGTAAGAGGGCTTGCTCGGTGGCTTAGGCACGATGCCCACCGCCGGGTCGAACTTGGTCACGCTGTGATAGAGGATCGGATCGTCCTCAGCTCGCAGGTAGCCGTGCCCCTTGCGCGTCATCACGTGCAGGAGCTGTGGTCCGGACAGTTCCTTGACGTTGGATAGCGTCTTGACCAGCGTGTCGAGATCGTGGCCGTCGATCGGCCCGATGTAGTTGAACCCGAGCTCCTCGAAGAGCGTGCCGGGAAGCACCATGCCCTTCATGTGCTCCTCCCAGCGTCGGGCGAGCTCTTTCACCGGGGGCAGCTTGGACAGCATCTCCTTGCCGCCGCGGCGCATGGTGTTGTAGACGCGACCGGAAAGGAGTTGGGCAAGATAGTTGTTGAACGCACCCACCGACTCCGAGATCGACATGTCGTTGTCGTTGAGGATCACGGTGAGGTTGACGTTGGCAGCGCCTGCGTTGTTGAGCCCCTCGAACGCCATGCCGGCGCTCATCGCCCCATCGCCGATCACCGCTACGATCGAGCGCTTTTCGCCCTTGCGCTTGGCGGCTACCGCCATGCCGATCGCCGCGGAGATCGACGTCGAGGAGTGCGCCGTGCCAAAGCTGTCGTATTCGCTTTCGACGCGACGCGGGAACCCGGCGATCCCGCCGTATTGTCGGAGCTGCGCCATGCCGGCGCGACGACCGGTGAGAATTTTGTGCGCGTAGGTCTGGTGGCCGACGTCCCAAACGAGCCGATCGCGCGGCGTGTCGAACACATAGTGAAGGGCGATCGCGAGCTCGACGGTGCCGAGATTCGACGAAAGGTGTCCGCCGGTGCGGCTCACCGAAGCAATGATGAACTGGCGTATCTCGCGCGCGAGTTCAGGCAATTCACTCGCGCTCAGCCGGCGCAGGTCGGTGGGGTCGTTGATCTTTTCCAGCAGCATGCTCATCGGATCCGATTAGTGTTTCCGTTGTGCGATCCAATCTGAGATTTCCAGCAGACGGCGGGCCGCGAGCCCGAAGGCGGAAAGGGCGGCGCGCGCTTCGGCGCGCAGTGCCTCTATGCGCTCCCTGGCGGCGGCCAGGCTCGACAGCGATACGTACGTAGGCTTACGCTGCACCGCATCCTTGCCCGCGGTCTTGCCCAGGCTCTGCGCGGTACCTTCGACGTCGAGGACGTCGTCGACAACCTGGAAGCCGAGTCCGATGGCCGACGCGTAACGGTCCAGTGCGTCGTTCTCGTCGGCAGTCAACGACCGGCCACACGCCGCGCCGAGGCGAACCGCCGCCCGAATGAGCGCACCTGTTTTGAGTGCGTGCATGCGTTCGAGTTCAGCGAGTGTGAGCCGCTTCCCGGCGCTCGCGAGATCGATGGCCTGCCCACCCGCCATGCCCGATGCACCGCTCGCCCGCGCGAGCAGGGCGATTTGCGCTCGCGGCTCCGGCATGCCGGTCGCGAGCACTTCGAAGGCAAGGCTCTGCAGAGCGTCGCCTGCAAGCAATGCGATCGCCTCCCCGAAAACGACGTGGCAGGTCGGATTGCCACGCCGGAGCACGTCATCGTCCATGCACGGCAGGTCGTCGTGGACCAGCGAATAGGCGTGAATCAGCTCGACCGCAGAGGCCGCTGCGTCGACGACCGCGGTATCCGCGCCAGTCAGCTCACCGCTCGCGTACGCAAGCAGTGCGCGAACGCGCTTTCCTCCGCCGAGCACGGCATGGCGCATCGCGTCGTGAAGACCGTCGGCCGATTCGGTGCTCGCTGGAAGCAGTCGCTCGAGAGCCGTTTCGACGCGGCGCGCCCGTTCACCGGACCAGATGGCGAAAGCGACGTCAGGATCCATTACCCTCGCCCGTCGTATCGTTGCGTTCCGGCGTGAAGGCCTTGAGCACGCCCCGTTCGAGTACCTGCACCTGTTGTTCCGCGTCCTTCAGTGCTGATTGGCAATACTGGAGGAGCTCCGCCCCGCGCCGGTGAGCTGCTAACGTCTCGGCGAGCGGCAACTGCCCCCCTTCCATCGCCGCCAGGATGCCCTCCAGTTCGGCGAGCGCCGCTTCGAAGCTCTTCGGTGGGTTGGAGGTTGTGGCCATCGGGGAGGCTGCAGTCGCGCCGAGGAAACGAGCGCGCCCGCGAAACGGATCAAAGTACCCTAACTGGGCGATTTCGGTCAACGCGGCCGCGCGCCCTGGAGTCAAAGGAAACTCTACCGTGGACCGACGGTCCATTCTTGCATATAATTACACCCTCAATTTGACGACGCAGCCTTGATACGAGCTTTTCGTAGCGGGCTGACTTAGCAAAGGGTTGGGGGGCGCGACTTTCGCCCCTCATATTGTTTGTTGGGTTGGCGGTTCACGGAAGAAAAGGCTGATGTCCAATCTCGCGACTGCGGATCGGCTGCGACAGGCTACGTCGCAGCTCCCCGCTTCCTGGTACTGCGATCCTGCCCAGCTCGACCTGGAGCGACGTGTGCTCTTCGAGCCGGGGCCGGGTTATGTCGGGCACGAACTGATGGTGCCCAACGTTGGCGATTACTGCGCGCTCGCCTGGCGCGACAACGCTCAGGCGTTGGTGCGGAACGCGGGCGGCGTTGAGCTGCTATCGAACATCTGCCGGCACCGGCAGGCCGTGATGCTCAAGGGCCGCGGCAATACGCAGAACATCGTCTGCCCTCTGCATCGCTGGACTTACGATCTCGATGGAAAGCTCCTCGGTGCACCGTACTTCGAAGAGCAGCCGTGCGTAAAGCTCGCCAGCACGCCGCTGAAGAGCTGGCACGGCTTGCTGTTCGACGGGCCTCGCGATATCACCGTCGATCTCGCGGGCATCGGGGTGGCACCCGATTTCGATTTCTCCGGCTACGTGCTCGATCGGATCGAGGTCCACGAGTGCGGATACAACTGGAAGAGCTTCATCGAGGTCTACCTCGAGGACTACCACGTCGGACCGTTCCATCCAGGCCTCGGCCAGTTCGTGAACTGCGAGAACCTCCGTTGGCAGTTCAGCGATCGCTATTCCGTGCAGACCGTCGGCGTCAACAACGCGCTCGCCAAGCCCGGGACCAAGACCTACGAGCGCTGGCACAAGGCCGTGCTCGACTACTACCGCGGCGAGCCGCCGAAGCATGGCGCCATCTGGGTGACCATCTACCCCAACATCATGCTCGAGTGGTACGCGCACGTCCTCATCGTGAGCACCTTGATCCCTCGCGCGGTAGACAGGACGATCAATGTGGTCGAGTTCTACTACCCCGAGGAGATCGCGCTGTTCGAGCGAGAGTTCGTCGAAGCCGAGCAGGCTGCATATATGGAAACCGCAGCCGAGGACGACGAGATCGCCGAGCGGATGGACGAAGGCCGGCGCGCGCTCTATAACGCAGGCAGGAGCGAGGTGGGACCGTACCAATCCCCCATGGAAGACGGCATGCAGCACTTCCACGAGTTTCTGCGGCGCGAGCTCGAGTAGAGCCAGGCCTCGCGTGCGAATCGACTCGCACCCGCGTGCGCGATGGCCTACGAAACTCTCATCTCTACTGCCGATCTGGCGCGGCATCTCGACGATCCCGCATTTGTAGTCGTCGATTGTCGCCACAACCTCGCCGATGTCGATGCCGGCGAGCGTGCTTATCACGCTGGCCACATTCCAGGCGCGTTCTTCATGCACATCGACCGCGATCTCTCGGGCGCCAAAACGGGCGGCAATGGGCGTCACCCGCTGCCCGATGCCCGTGAACTCGCGGCAAGCTTCGGTCGCGCCGGCATCGATGGTGCAAAGCAGGTCGTTGCCTACGACCAGAATGCGGGTATGTGGGCCGCACGCTTGTGGTGGCTTCTTCACTGGCTCGGGCACGAACAGGTCGCGGTTATGGACGGAGGCTTCGACAAGTGGCTGGCCGAGGGCAGGCCTTCAACTGGCGAGGTCCCTGCGCCACGTGCGGCGCGCTTTGCCTTCAAACGATCGCAGCCAGTCGCCTCCGCAGATGAGATCCTGCGTCACAAGGACGATGGTGCGCTGTTAATACTCGACGCAAGGGCGCCGGAGCGCTATCGGGGTGACGTCGAGCCGATCGATCCGGTCGCGGGGCATATCCCGGGGGCACGCAACCGGCCTTACACCGAAAATCTGACGCCTCAAGCCACATTCAAGTCAGCATCGATGCTGCGCTCCGAATTCGAGGCGCTGCTCGGCAAGACTCCGTCATCCGCGGTTGTGCATCAATGCGGATCCGGCGTCACGGCGTGCCACAACGTGCTCGCGATGGCAGTCGCGGGCTTGTCCGGCTCGCGGCTTTACCCCGGATCGTGGAGCGAGTGGATCGCCGACCCTGCGCGCCCGGTCGCGCGCGGCTGACCATCCCACCGAGCTCGCCAGACGTTCGCGCTCCGGCACGGCGTTTCATCGCGCCCTTGGCGGGGTTCGTCGCTTCGTTCTTGAGCCCGTAACAGGGCCTCCGTAATCTCCAGCCATCGACTGCAAGGGATCGGGATAGGGTGAATCCAGACCCGGTGCTCGCAGCATCAAAGTGCTACCAACGCGGTTTGAATGCAGGACTAGCAGGAGAGAGGCGATCATGAAGACTCTGTCGAAACAAAAGCTGCCGGGCGTCATCGGCTCCTTGATCGGACTCGCGATAGTCGCGATGTTCGGTAGCAATGCGGTGCCCGCCGATTCCGGGGCTATGCAGCAACTGCTACTCACGGGAGAGAATCTCGGCTTGGGCGTCGCGGAGTTCCTAGCCCTCGGGTTCCTGCTGGGTCTCAGCGCCTTCGGCTTGCGTCAGTTGGCCGTGCACATCAGCGAAGCGCGGCGCGCCGAGCTGGTGATCGGTGCCCCGATGTCGGCGACGACGATGCCCACGTTGCGTCTGTCCGACGCTACCGCGTCCGGAGTCGAAGAAGCTGCGAACATCGCCTTCACTCCGGTGACGTCGCTGACCGAAGCCCAGGTGCAGCGGCAGCGCGCCGCGCGCAAGCACGACGACCGCCTTACGACATCGAAGGGCGCCTGACAGGCGAGTGTGGCGAGCCACGCCTCTAGCGCGCACCGAGCGACCACTCGGCGAGGATGTGATAGGTCGAGCCTTTGCGCCCGAGCTCGGAAGCGACGAGCGCGAATGAGCTGACGTCCCAAACGATCGGAGCCGGCAGGCTCCGATGGAAAGGGGCGCGGATTTGGCGTGCGAGGGTTAGATGCGGTGCGTACGGCCGCTCGTCGACCGGAAATCCGTCGTCTCGCAGCGCAAGCGCGAGCCGGCCTTGCAGGGCGAGCAGGTCCGACTGCCGCGCGCTCGATCCGAGCCATGCGATGCCGCTGCGCCGGAAACAGCCGATCTCGTCGAGCGTCAGGGTAAAGCGCTCACCGCCCACGTTCCCAGCAAGCTCCCGCAGAGTCACGATCCGACCCGACGGCTGCTCGCCGAGAAACGCGAGCGTGAGATGCTCGTTGCCCGCTGCCGGCGGGCGCCCACGCGTTTCACGCGCGACCTCGCGCGCGAGATCGGCAAGGATGGTGCGAAGCGAGTCCTCGGGCCAGAGGGCGAAAAAGACTCGCGCTGACGCGGCGGACATGCTCGCAATATAAAGCAAACGGCGCGACGCCCCTCAGGGCGCCGCGCCGTCGATTTGCGACAGGAGAACCTTAGGCGTTGGCGACCGATAACTCGGCTTTCGCCTTCTCGAAGAATTGCTCGTCTTCGGTCGAGCCTTTGAGCGCCGTAGTCGACGACTGTCCGCCCTGAATTGTTTGCGTGACCGCGTCGAAGTAGCTCGTGCCCACCTCGCGCTGATGCTTGATCGCGGTGAATCCTTTCGCGGCCGCCGCGAACTCCGCCTCCTGCAATTCGACAAAGGCCGTCATCTGGTTGTTAGCGTAGCCATGTGCCAGGTTGAACATGCTGTAGTTCAGGCTGTGGAACCCGGCCAGCGTGATGAATTGGAATTTGTATCCCATTGCGGCGAGCTCGCGTTGGAACGTGGCGATCGTCGCGTCGTCGAGATTTCTCTTCCAGTTGAACGAAGGCGAGCAGTTGTACGCGAGCATCTTGCCAGGGTACTTGGCGTGGATGGCATCGGCGAATGCCCTGGCGAATTTGAGATCGGGCTTGCCGGTCTCGCACCACAGCAGATCAGCAAAGGACGCGTAGGCAAGGCCGCGCGCGACGGCTTGCTCGAGGCCGTTGCGGGTTTTGAAGAAACCTTCGACGGTGCGCTCGCCCGTGCAGAACGCCTTGTCGTTATCATCGATGTCCGAGGTAACGAGATCGGCCGCCTCTGCATCCGTGCGCGCAAGGATTAGCGTCGGGACACCCATGCAGTCTGCGGCGAGCCTGGCCGCGACGAGCTTCTCCACCGCCTCGCGCGTAGGCACGAGCACCTTGCCGCCCATGTGGCCGCATTTCTTCACCGATGCAAGCTGATCTTCGAAGTGCACACCCGCTGCTCCGGCGTCGATCATCGCCTTCATCAGCTCGAAGGCGTTGAGCACTCCCCCGAAGCCCGCCTCAGCGTCCGCCACGATCGGAGCGAAGTAATCGACCTCGCCGCTGCCTTCCATATGCTGGATCTGGTCGGCACGGATGAACGCATTGTTGATGCGACGTACGACTGCGGGCACCGAGTTGACTGGGTACAGCGACTGGTCGGGATACATTTCGCCGGCGGCATTGGCGTCCGCAGCGACCTGCCAGCCTGAGAGATAGATTGCCTTCAACCCGGCCTTGACCTGCTGCAGTGCCTGATTCCCGCTCATCGCACCAAGCGTGCTTACGAACGGCTCTTCGCTGACCAGCCTCCAGAGCTTCTCGGCTCCACGCCGGGCAAGCGTGTGTTCGACCTGTACCGACCCGCGCAGGCGTACGACGTCTTCCGCCCCATACGGGCGCCTGATGCCCTTCCACCTCGGGTTCTCCGCCCAATCCTTCTTCAGTCGTGCTGCTTCCAGATCGTAGTTCATCGCTGCTCCTGTCGTGCTCGTCCGTGGCCAAACATGCTGGCGCGACCGAGGTGAGGATCGCCCGCGGTCGCTGCCTTTGCCAGCGACCTTAGCAAAGTCGCGTCAGGGTGACAATAGGAAATGCGGCAATGCAGTATCGGATTTAATCCTACAAATCATAAAGTTAGAAATGACTTCCGCGATACGGAATAAAAATGCCATTTCCGTCGCGCTGTTGTTGTTGCGTCGCATGAGGAAACTTGGGCAGCAGAGTCGCGGCACAATCAATAAGCCGTTGTTGCCGAATGATTAGGAGCTCCGTGCGCTAAGTGGTTGTCGACGCCGAAGCGATGATCGTACCGGAAAGCTATTCCGTTGGACGGAGTCTTCTTCCGTGGCGCCAGCGCAACGAGACGATGGCGTCCGGTACGCGTGACCCTAGGCCAGCGTGTCTGCCCAAAGCGCCCGCACCCAGGCTTCCGCTGCCGCCCCCAACTCCAGGCTCGGCACGCTAGACACCTGGGTGCTTCCTGGAAGGACGAGCATCGTCTTCTGCGCCACGTCGTAGCGGTGCACCGACGAGATGTGTGCCGCTTGCCAACCGTCGACGTAGCTGTAACAGGCGTTGTCGAGCTCGGGGGACGGGTTCACGGCATCCCCGGAGAGCAGCGCCACGACTGCGGCCGCGCATACGTGCGCCTGGCGGTTCGCCATCTGTGCGGCCTTCGCCATCAGTGGCGCAGCCTGAATGGCGTCACCCAGCACGTGGATCTTCGTTTGCACCGTCGACTCGTAGGTGAGGAAATCGACCTGACAGAAACGCGCGTTCGCGTTGGCCATGCCGAGCTGGCGAGCAATCGCACCGGCGCATTGGGGCGGGATGACGTTGAGCACATCGGCCTTCACGTCCTCGAACTCGAGCTTTGCGGTCAACGTCTTTAGGTCGACGTCGATGAGTTCGCTGTTGGGCCGGTAGTCGACCAGACCCTTGTAGCGTTCCTTCCAGGCCGTCGCGAAGAGCGTCTTTTCGGCCTGTATGTCCTCGTTGGCGTCGAGGACGATCACCTTCGACCGTGGCTTGCGCGAGGAGAAATAGAGCGCGATCTGGCAGGCGCGTTCATAGGGCGCAGGCGCGCAGCGGTAAGGCATCCTGGGAATGTGCAACGCGTACACCCCTCCGTCGGGCATCGACTCGAGCTGCCTGCGCAGCACCACCGTCTGTGGCCCGGCCTTCCACGCATGTAGCACTCTCGCCTGAGCTTTCGGGGCCTTCAGCGATGGCACTTGGTCCCAAATGAAGTCGATGCCCGGCGAGAGGATGAGCCGGTCATAGGGCAGCTTGTCGCCGCCCGCCAACTGCACTCGGCGCGCGGCTGCATCGATCGAGACCGCCTCGTCGCGAATACGGGTAACACCCCATTTCTCCAGGCCATCGTACGAGAACGTGATCTCGCCGATCTGGCGGCTTCCGCCAATCACGAGATTCGACATCGGGCAGGATATGAACTCGCGCTCGCGCTCGACCAGCGCAACCTCGATCCTGCCGCTGCTCAATCGCCGGATGTACTTGGCAGCGGTAGCGCCAGCAAATCCGGCGCCGACAACGACCACTCTTGCGCCGGTCATGGCGCTCGCCGATCCGCCGAGCAAGGTGGACCCGAGCGAGGCAACGCCAGCGCTCAGAAAATCACGTCGCGTGGCGCGCATCGGAAAAACGAACGGGGGCGCTGCGGCCCCCGTTGATGGACGTGCTGAGATCCTCGCTCAGGCGACAGCCTCGGGCTCCTCGGGCTGCTTCGCTTCCTCGAAGACGAGCTTGATCTGATCGTTCTGGTCGATGTCGATCATCACCTTGCCTCCGCCCGCGAGCCTGCCGAAGAGTAGCTCGTCGGCCAAAGCCTTGCGGATGGTGTCCTGGATCAGCCTCGCCATCGGGCGAGCGCCCATCTGCGGGTCGAAGCCCTTGCGCGCCAGGAACTCCTTCAGCTGCGGCGTGAAAGAGGCCTCGACTTTCTTCTCGTGCAGCTGGTTTTCCAGCTCGAGCAGGAACTTGTCGACGACGCGCAAGATGACCTCATGGTCGAGCGCGCAGAATGAGATCGTCGCGTCAAGCCGGTTGCGGAACTCGGGCGTGAACATGCGCTTGATCGATTCCATCTCGTCGCCGGCTTGCTTGTTGTCGGTGAAACCGATCGAGCTCTTCGCGAGCATCTCGGCGCCGGCATTCGTGGTCATGATGACGATTACGTTGCGGAAGTCCGCCTTGCGCCCGTTGTTGTCCGTGAGCGTCCCGTGATCCATGACCTGCAGTAACAGGTTGAACACGTCCGGATGAGCCTTCTCGATCTCATCGAGCAACAGCACGCAATGGGGGTGCTTCGTAATGGCCTCCGTCAGCAACCCGCCCTGGTCGAACCCGACATAGCCCGGAGGCGCGCCGATGAGCCGGGAGACTGTATGCCGCTCCATGTACTCACTCATGTCGAT
>Ga0126384_10001887_pt1 | contig 12575 bp, 12 predicted proteins | sample PanSoiMetPlot_36_FD_92543 | JGI IMG/M metagenome (GOLD analysis project Ga0126384, IMG submission 92543) | Tropical forest soil microbial communities from Panama - MetaG Plot_36 | ecosystem: Environmental > Terrestrial > Soil > Tropical forest > Bulk soil | place: Panama | collected 2016-02-17 | reverse complement strand
TCCATCTTCATGATTAACTCCTACACTCCACTTGAAAGCTTGAACGGCCTGGGGCTTCACTTGACTATGTAGATAAATCACACACCCACTCTCAGTATCGAACGCCGGAATAAAGTTCACCGGTAAGGTGGATTGAATATACACTAACCATGAACCAGAAAGCCCCCATGTTTCAGCTCGTGCGCCCAGCCTGGTCTAGTTGGCGGCTTAGCGACGACGATAGAACAACAAGGATGGATGAAGGCGGCCGGCGCATTTGAACGTCTGCCCCGACAACTACTTACACGTTGCAACATGCGCTCGATATTTGGCCAAAGCCGCAAATATGCGAGCGAATACTATTGAGTTGCTTCATGTTCCCGAATCTGGTCTATACCAAAAGCAAAGAAGCGAGGATCGCGTGAACGATCCTCGCCTCCCTGTCAGATCAAGCTCTTGATATTGCCGCGATGCCCAGAGGGCGCGCGGCAATATTGATTCTTGACCTTAACATTGACTCAAAAGTTCTTCGAACTCCCAAGCCACGCCGGCGCGACCTGTACGGATCACGTCTGCGCACCATCAAACGGTTTTCGAGCCGCCGTTTATGACAGCATCGGCCCCGCCATTGGCGTTCATGACCGTCGATAGCGGTACCCGTTGGCTCCCCGAACCTCTGAACCTTCGGCTCAAAGTCGGGGCGGGTGTGCCGCCCTCGGGACTAACGACTGGGTGCCACCAGCCGCAATCCTTCGGTAGGCGTCCAAATGGTGGGCGGGCCTTGTAGAAGAGTCGAGTCATTGGTCGATTAAAGTTGTTGAGAACTTTGACGCCCAAAAAACCCTATGACTTCTTGATGCAAATCATGCGGTCGATAATGGAACCAGCGACCCAAAAGAAGAAGGGCTGCCACCTGGAGGGACAGCCCTCAAGTAAGTGCCAGCTCGATACAGGGGAGAGGACGGGGCGGAACCTATTTAACTCTGCTAGGAGCACGGCGTTCCTGGACCACTTCTCTCATCAACGTCCTTAAGCGCCTCAGAGGCAACGAAAACAGGTTCGGTTGCTCCCTCCTTAAGCTGGCGTCTGATGGAATCATGAAGGCGCCCCGCAATATTCGGCTGACGCCTTCTGAAGCTCGGAAATGTGCCGCCAAGCGAGGCTATAGGCCGAATTGAAGAGCTTAATATTTCGCGCAATCATCGCCCCAAACCGGTTGCGGATCGACAAGGCATGGTAAAGGCCTCCTCGGCAGCGGCGCGGGGGACTGGACTGCTCATCGGGGCCCTCTATAAGCCAGTGAAGCCCGGTTGTATGAAATGCCCTGATGCGTATTAGGACTGCTGCCAATTGAACAGCTCCAAACGGGCGACGGCCGTCGAGGCCACAAAATTTGTTAACGACGACAAACATTTGACGGCCCTGCCCGTTAAGGCCTGCGGGTAAACGTCGTCGAATCCTTAAGACCGCCATGCTAAAGGCCGGCCCGCGAATGCCGGATGTGAAGTTGTTTTTTGGGACACCATGGATGCGAGCGTGACAACGCAGAGGCAAGGGCCCGACGCGCGGGCGGAGGCGCTGGTCGCCTCCTACGAGCGCGCCGGCTACGTCCGTGTTGCGCCTGCGTTGCTGCAACCAGCGGATCCTTTTCTCGACCTCTCAGGCGAGGACATCCGCCGGCGAATGTATCTGACTACCGCGCCGAATGGCGATGAGTTCTGCCTCCGCCCCGATCTCACCATTCCGGTATCGCGCGACTATCTTGCTTCAAGCTCGGCGGGAAATCCGGCCGGCTATTGCTATCTCGGTCCGGTTTTCCGCCATCGCACCGATGGTCCGGCAGAATTTTCGCAAGCCGGCATCGAATCTTTCGGACGTGCCGACAAAACGGCGGCCGACGCCGAGATGCTTTCGCTTGGTCTCGAAGCGACCACCCACTACGGTCTCCCTTCGCCAGACATCCAGATTGGCGACGTCGCGCTGTTCGCAGGCCTCATTGCCGGGCTCGATCTGCCGCCGGCGTGGAAGCGGCGGCTGGTCAAAGATTTCAACCGCAAGACCAATCTGGCGCAGGATCTCGATCGCCTCGTGTTGGGCGGCAACAATACGCGCCCTGAGTATCAGGGTGTGTTGGCTGCTCTTGCGGGCTCCGATCCAAAGGGTGCACATGCGCTCGTCACCGATCTATTGTCGATCGCGGGCATCAATGCAGTCGGTGGGCGTTCGATAGGAGAAATCGCCGGCCGTTTCCTCGAACAGTCCGCGCTCGGCGCCAGCGCCAAACTGCCGCGGGATATGCGGGGCCTCATCGAGCGCTTTCTGACGATTCGGGGCAATCCGGACGAGGCCGCCGCTGATCTGCGAGCGCTGGCACGCGATTCGAAAATGATGCCGGCCCTCACCCCCGCTCTCGACCAGTTCGAAAGCCGCACCGGATTTCTGGAAGCACGCGGCGTCGATGTGAAGCGCGTGCGCTTCTCTACTGCGTTCGGCCGTGGCTTCGACTACTATACTGGCCTGGTTTTTGAATTGACTGATCCGAAGCGCACCGGCGACCCTCTGGTGGCAGGCGGCCGCTACGATGAGTTGCTTACGCGACTTGGCGCGCCCGAACCGATTGCCGCGGTCGGGTTTGCGGTCTGGATCGACAGACTTGCTGTTTATGGAGGCGCGTCATGAGCGCGCCCTTGATCATTGCCGTTCCAGCCAAGGGCCGCCTGCAGGAAAGTGCCGAGGCCTTTTTCGCGCGGGCCGGGCTGACACTGATCAAACCTCGCGGGGCACGCGATTATCGGGGTGCGATCGCGGGCCTCGACGATGTTGAAGTCGCTTATTTGTCGGCGTCCGAGATCACCAATCAGCTAGCGGCGGGCGCCGTCCATCTCGGAGTCACCGGCGAGGATCTCGTTCGCGAGATGATCCCTGACGCGGACAAGCGCGTGGTGCTTATCGAGGGACTTGGCTTCGGTTTCGCCAATGTCGTTGTCGCGGTGCCGCAGGCCTGGATCGACGTGCGTACAATGGCCGATGTCGACGACGTCGCAACTGCCTTCCGCCATCACCATGACCGCAAGATGCGGGTGGCGACCAAATACATCAATCTGACGCGTGACTTCTTCTCCTCGCACGGCGTCATCGACTATCGCATTGTCGAAAGCTCGGGTGCGACCGAAGGTGCGCCCGCGGCCGGCACGGCGGAAATGATCGTCGACATCACCACGAGCGGCGCGACGCTCGCTGCCAACGGGCTGAAGGTCGTGGAGGACGGCACCATCTTGCGTTCCCAGGCAAGCCTGGTGGCAGCGCGCAGCGCTGCCTGGGCCAAGAACGAACGTGATCTTGCTCGTGTGATTCTCGACAGGATGGCGGCGCGGGCCCGCGCCAGAGCATTTCGCGAGGTCCGCGCACGTTTTTCGGCTGGCACCGATATGTTGGTCGAAAATGCCAAACAAAAATTTTCTGTCCAGGTCCCGTTCGGGGGGCCCACCTCGTCTGGCATGTTGATCCTGCATTGCCCACCGGATCGGGTATACGCCCTGACCAGCTTCCTGCGCGAGAGTGGCGCCGAATCGGTGGCGGTGGCCGACCTTGATTACGTATTCTCGCGTGACAACCCGCTCTACGCAAAGCTCGAAGCAGGCCTCACCGCATAGCTTTGCGTTAGTCGATCTTGATGTTGGCAGCCTTGATCATCGGCCACCATTTATTCACTTCGGCCTTTTGATGTGCGCCGAGCGCTTCCGGCGTCTGCATTTCATGCGGCGGAATGTCCAGGCCAGTTTCCTCTAACCGCTTGCGCACTGCCGGGTCGGCGAGCGCGTCCCTAATCGCCGCATTGAGTTTGCCGATAATGTCTTTGGGTGTTCCTCTCGGCACCCAAATCCCCGACCACAGTTCGACATAAAATCCGGGAAGACCGGCTTCGTCGACGGTCGGAACATCGGGTGCGGCAGCGACGCGCTTCTCGGACGTAATTGCATAGGGGCGGATCTTGCCGGCTTTTACTTGCGCCATTGAGTTGGAGGCCTGATCGACAATTAGATCGATCTGGCCAGCCACGAGATCGAGCAATGCTGGGCCAGTGCCGCGATACGGGACGAATTGGAATTTCGCGCCAATTAGCTGGCCCAAATAAACACCCGAAAAATGCGATCCCGAACCGACGCCAGCTGTACCCGCCGTCGCCTTGCCATCATTCGATTTGATCCAGGCAATCAGCTCTTTCAGATTTTTTGCCGGAATATCGTTCTTGGTAACGATCATCATCGGATTACTTGCAATCATCGCAACGGGCTGGAGATCCTTCACCAGATCGAAATTCATTGGATATATCGCACCGTTGACCACGTGTGTTCCAAGGTGTCCGATGCTGAGGGTGTAGCCGTCTGGTGCAGCGTGCACAGCGCGGCCCACACCGATCGTGCCGCCGGCACCGATGACATTCTCAACTACAATCGGCTGGCCTAGCGTCTGGCGCATGCGGTCGCCAAGAACACGCGCCAGTGCGTCGGTGGGCCCTCCGGCAGAGAATGGCACGATGATGGTGATGGATCGCGATGGATAGGTTTCAGCACCGGCTGTCGTGATGCTCGTCAGCGCCGTGGCAAGGGCAGCAACGATCAGCTTTTTCATTGATTCCTCCCAGTACGCACACACAGCGCTTTCTTTGCACGCCTTGGCAAAATCATCAGCTTATAACGATGCAAAATCAATCGGCTTATGCCGGTCGAGCGTGCGATGCACCGGCGGCAGCGGATATTTCAAGCCGCTGGCGCAGTTGAACAATACGACCTGATCAGTGCGCTTCACACGCCCATCCGATAGACTCTGCTTGTAAGCCGCATAAGTTGCCGCACCCTCCGGACATAGCAGGAAGCCTTCCTCGCGCGCCATTTCGTTGAGCGCGGCGCTGATCGTTTCGTCGGGCACCGCAATAGCGAAACCTTTGCTCTCTCGCACGGCGCGCAAAATTAGAAAGTCACCGATGGCCTGCGGCACGCGAATCCCTGAGGCGATCGTCTGCGCATTCTCCCAACGGGGCGCGTGTTTCTCCCCCGCCTCGAAAGCTTTTACAATAGGCGCGCAGCCGGCGGCCTGAACAGCGATCATCCTTGGACGCTTTTTGTCGATAAAGCCGATCGCTTCCAGCTCGGCGAAAGCCTTCCACATGCCGATCAATCCAGTGCCACCGCCGGTCGGATAAAAAATCGCGTCCGGCACCTGCCAGCCGAGCTGTTCGGCGAGCTCAAGCCCCATAGTTTTCTTGCCTTCAATCCGATACGGCTCTTTTAAGGTCGATGTATCGAACCAGCCGACTTTCGCTTTTCCTTCGCCGACGATCTTTCCGCAGTCATCGATCAGGCCGTTTACGCGATAGACGGTGGCGCCTTGTAGCGCGATCTCGCTCACATTCACTTCCGGAGTGTCTTCCGGACAGAAAATCGTGGTCTTGATGCCGGCGCGTGAGGCGTAGGCGGCCAGCGCGGCGCCGGCGTTGCCGTTGGTCGGCATTGCCATGTGTTTGATGCCAAGCGCCTTGGCCATCGATACCGCCATTACCAGACCTCGCGCTTTGAATGAGCCCGTCGGCAGCCGGCTTTCGTCCTTGACCAGGATTTCGCCGCCGCCAAGCTTCGCGGAAAGGCGCGCCATCCGCACAATCGGCGTCATCATCTCGCCCAAGCTGACAATGTCCTCAGGCTTGCGGACCGGCAGCATTTCGCGATAGCGCCACAGATCGGGCGGACGCGCCGCCAGTGTTTCCTTTTTCAGCACCTTGCCGATGCCTTCGAGATTGTAGCGCACCAACAGTGGCTTGCCGGCGCGCGATAAATTATGGACCTGATCGGCCTCATGGCGCTCGCCGGTCATCGCGCACTCGAGATACGCGACAAAACTGGGAAGATTAGCCTTCAAATTGTCGTCGTGCCGCATAGTTCAGACCTGGTTTCCGCGCGAAATCATCAGCCGGCATCTCCGCGCGAGCGGCGCGCACGGAATACTACGAAATGCGAAAGCGAGAAGTTAACAGCGAAGCTGACCAGAATCGACGCCAGCTTTGCAGGCAGCACCGGAACGAAGTAGGAAAGCGCGAACAGCGTCGCGGTGCTCGAAATCATGCCGGCTATACCTGAGGCGGCGAAACTTGCATAGTCGCGCCAGCGCAGAACGCGTCCCGATTCCGGTCCGAACGTGATGAACGAATTCATCGCATAGGAAAACGTCACGGCTACAATCCAGGCCAGTACGTTGGCGGGAACCAGTGGCCAGTGCAGATAGGTAGCGGTAGTCCAGAAAACACAGAAATCGACGGCCGTATTGACGACGCCAACCAGTGCGAAACTGGTCGCCTTGAGTGCAATGGCGCGCTCATGCCAGGCCCCCGCGAGACGGTCGAGGATGTTTTGGAGAGGCGCCGGGATCATCGTCAGCTTTCGATTAGCACAGCAACTCATGTCCCCGGTAGGCCGGGCGCGACAGCATCGTTCCGGTGCGGTATAGATCGCCGAGACCAGTGCAGCGGGTTGACCAAAGATGGCGGTGAAACCGACCAAACCAGCCTCACGCGCGCGAGCTTCGTCGTCCGCACCGACTTTGTCGATCGTCGTGCCTTTGTTCAACGAGGCCAAAGGCCTACCTGGCCTGCACGGGCGGATTGCTGAAGTTGCGCGTTACCTGCAGGCCAAGCGCGGGCTAAGCCTTGAGGTTGTATACATCGACGACGGCAGCAGCGACCGCACCAGCGACGTCGCCAGATCCTTGCCCGCCATATCACTCGACATTCAGGTCATCACGTTGTCGCGAAATTTCGGCAAGGAAGCCGCGCTGCTTGCCGGCCTTGATCACGCGCGTCCCGGAGCGGTGTTGTTCATGGACGGCGACGGGCAACATCCAACAGATTTGATCGACACGCTGGTCGCGCGCTGGCTCGATGATGGCTATGACGTCGTCTACACGGCGAAGGCGCATCGCGAGAACGAATCGTGGCTCCGGCGGACGAGCGTTCGCTCATTCTACGCGCTACTTAACTGGGGGGCACTCCACAAAATTCCAGAGGATGCCGGCGATTTCCGATTGTTGTCGGCGCGCGCCGCAGCAGCATTGCGCCAGATGCCGGAACGCAATCGTTTCTTCAAGGGCCTATCGAGCTGGATCGGGTTTCGCCAAGTCCGTGTCGACTATAAACCAGCGCTGCGCGAGCATGGCACCACCAGCTGGAATGCACGGAGGCTGATCGGGCTGTCGATCGAAGGGCTCACCTCGTTTTCAGTGGCGCCCCTGCGCGTCGCTAGTCTCCTTGGTGTCCTGCTGGCGCTCACAGCCCTCTTTTTCGGCAGCTGGATCGTGCTGGAAACGTTGCTGTATGGCAAAGATGTGCCTGGCTATCCTTCGTTGGTGGTCAGCGTCATGGTCATCGGCGGCGTGCAGCTCATGCTGATCGGCGTGCTGGGCGAATACATTGGTAAGCTGCTTTCCGAGATCAAAGGCCGGCCGGTCTATTTCGTCGCCGAACACAGCCTTAAACGCGCGAGCGAATCCGCCAAGGCCTCGCCGATGACCTCACGCGCAGCCGAATAAGCCAAGGCCCATGCAGACGGCCTACCGCCGCATCTGGCTGTGCGCCGACGACTATGGAATTTCGCCGGGCGTCAACGCTGGCATCCGCGAACTGATCGCGCGCGGACGTATCAATGCCACTTCGATCATGGTTGCGGCACCTCTTTTCAACCGCCGCGAAGCCGCTGCGCTGGACAGTCTCAATTCAGGAGAAAAACGTGCCGCTCTTGGCCTGCACGTGACACTCTCGGCTCCGTTCAAGCCGCTAAGCACGAATTTCGCTCCGCTGCGCGAGGGTCGGTTCTTGCCACACAGCAATATGTTGCGGGTGGCAACCGCAAGACGATTGCTATCGGAACTGCTGAGGATCGAGATCGCCACGCAGCTCCGCAGCTTTATTGACGTGTTCGGCCGTCCACCCAATTTCCTCGATGGCCACCAGCACGTGCATTTATTTCCGCAGATCCGCGACGTCTTTCTCAGAATCGCCGCGCAGGGGGCCCCTAATGCTTGGGTAAGACAGTGCGGCGGTGCGCGACACGGCCGGCGTTGGCACGATCACAAAGCCCTGACTCTCGACATTCTTAGCATTGGCTTTCGCCGCAAGGCGAAAAGGCTGGGGATCGCAGCTAATCCGGCATTTGCTGGGACTTATAACTTCAGTTCCAGAGCAGATTTCGCCAAAATTTTCCCGCGGTTTCTCTCCGGCCTTCCGGACGGTGGCCTCATTATGTGTCATCCGGGCTTCGTCGATGCCGAGTTAAAGGCGATCGATTCCCTTACGACGCTGCGTGAGCACGAATTTGCCTTTTTTAATTCCGATAGTTTTCTGAAGGTCATGGCCGACCACGGCGTGGTTCTTGCACGCCCCACTAGCGAAATTGTTCGCATCGACTAAATAACACTGCCGACGGTCACGGGAGGATGGCATGACCCCACAGGAACACCAGTTGGTTGAGGAACTATTTGATCGGCTCGCGCGGCTTGAAACTGCTCCACGCGACGCGGAAGCGGAGCGAGCGATTGCCAACGGCACGGCGCGCGCCCCGCACGCAATCTATCCACTCGTGCAGACGGTGCTTGTGCAGGACGAAGCACTCAAGCGGGCGGACGCTCGCATCCGCGAACTCACCGGTGACGACGCCGCTGAGTCCGGAGCCGGCGGATTTCTCGACAGCATGCGTCAGGCACTCACGGGTCGCGCAACCTCTGTGCCCAGCGTCCGCCCAGGCGCATCGGCAAGCCCTGATCCGCGGTGGAACAGCGGGGGTGCCTTTGCTGCGGCAGCGCCGTCGTCGGGTGGCTCGTTTCTGGGAACGGCTGCAGCGTCTGCCGCCGGAGTGATCGGCGGGGCGCTGCTTCTCAATTCGATCAGTTCGATGTTCGGCCACCATGGCGCAAGCGCGTTTGCGGCGGTGCCACCGGCCGGGTCGCCATGGGATAACAGCGCCGCCGGCAGCGATCTCGCGCGCGAGGCCGGTTTCAATGACGTTGGGAGCGGCGTGCGCGGCAATTCGGAGCCCGCCGCGCTGTTCGGTAGCGACGACACTGAGGACTCGTCCGATTTCGCAGACGATCTCGGTGAGGAAGCAGACGGCGACTTCGACGGCGGTGACAGCGCCTGAGGGCGACTACAACACTAAGACCTGTGTACCGACCTTCATCCGCTCGTACAGGTCTATGACATGCGCATTGCGCATGCGGATGCAGTCGGACGAGACGCTTTTGCCGATTGACCACGGCTCGTTCGGGCCCCGGCAATGGCGCAACCGGCAACACTAGCCACGTCGACGCGATGTCTGCCTACTTTGGACGGCGGATCGCGATAAAGCAGATCAGCGCGAGCGACGCGCAGCCAGCCGTAAGCGCCAATGCTGCCGGATCAGATGTATGTTCGACCGCAAACGCCATTATCAAAGGCGCGGCCGATTGCATGAGCAGGAACGGCCCGGCGAGCCGACCCATCAGGCGCCCGTAACCGGAGGCACCGAATAACGCCAGCGGCACTGCGCCGCGCGTAATTGTCACCAGGCCGTTGGCGCCACCGAACATCAGGGCGAAGGCTGCCACAGTTCCTGTTGATACGCCCAGTAGCGCCAGCACGCCAAAGGCGCACAGCAGTGCACTGAGCGCGAAACGTACGACCCATAGAGGGTGCAGATTGCGGCCGAAGGTAAATTCTATGAGCCGCGCGCCAACCTGCGCCGGACCAAATAATGCGCCAATCCAAACGACCGTCCCGGCGTCGATACCGGCGCGCGCAAAAATTGCGAGCAGGTGAGCCGAAAGGCCGGAAGGAACGAAAGCATACGATGCGAATGCTGAAGCCACCAGTATGAATGGCCAGCCGTGGGGTGGCAGTATTTTGGTCGGCTCTTTCCGGCCGTTTTGGACCATTACCTCCACTTCGAAGCGACTACGCGGCAAGGCCAAGGCATGAAGCGGGGCGGCTATACCGACAAGTAGTCCAGCGTAGACGAAATAAGTACCGGTCCAGCCGACATGCTCGATCAGCATATGCGTAGCTGGCCAGCTCACGGTCGAGGCTAAGCCGCCGGCGAGGGTAATCGCTGTAATCGGGCGGCGCGCGCCAAATCCGAATATGCGGCCGAGTGTTGCAAAGGCGGAATCATACAAGTTTGCCGCCATGGCCACGCCAAGCACCATCCAGACACCGTAATAGGCAATTGGAGCGCTGGCGTACACGATCATGGAAAGCCCAAGTGCTCCCATCAGTGAGCCGAACGTCATGACAATGTGCCCACCGTATCTGTCAATCGAGCGGCCGACATAAGGGACAACCAGTCCGGCAACCAAAAGGCCAACCGAGAATCCACCCATGGCGAAGGAGATCGACCAGCCGCGCTCAGCCGCAATCAGCGGTACAATCAGAACTGGTGTGTAAAAGATCGTACCCCATGACAGAATTTGCGTGACGCCCAGCACCGGCACAGCGCGCCAAGGACCGTAAATGAAATTGTGCAGATCGATCATCCGGCCCATACCCACTGCGATGCGTGGGCCTGACCCGCGCATCCATGATGAGCGGCAATGAATAGTGGCTTACGTAAACTCGCGCAGTGACATCATCGATTGCCGAGCCAAAGTCGGCAATAAAAGAGATCACTATCTTGGTGGCGGCGGCGCTGTTTTCGGCTTGGGTTTTGCGGCCACCCGCGCTGCGCCCTCCGCGCCGCAACGAACATATACCGCTGTGCCGTAACGGCCCTGCACTTCGGAATCCATCCAGCGCAGGATCAATATACGACCATCGAAGACGACCACTTCACGATCTTGCGCACCGCCGGGCTCACTGTCGGCCGGTCCAATGAAGGTTTTTCCGCCGACACCTCTCAAGCGCAACTCGGTTGGCTGCGCCTGGTCAGCAAGATGCATCATGACGCCGCCACTCGGACCAAGCGTGATCACGTAAGGCTGCTTGCACTGGCCTCTGGCGTTCGCCTCGGTGCGCGCGCGATCTTCTTCTTTGTGATAGGCCGCAAAGCCCCAGCGTCCGACAATATCCTGCGGCGGGAAGGCCGGCGGACCCGCCGGACCCACTGCCGGCGCGGCCGGCTGGCTAAGTTGCGGCCCTGTCGTGCAGCCGGAAAGGCCGAGCGTGAAAAGTCCCAAGACCATGGCGCTCAAAAGTGAGGGGCGATTTGCGTTGCTCATTCCGGCTCCTTGCAAAGCAGGCGTACGACTTTGGAGGGCAATGGCGAACAGCGCAAGCGGGCACCTGCTGGCGAGTAGCTTCCGAGATTGATGTTCCTCACCTTGACACCCGCTGCAGAGACAATATTTCCCAGACAGCAGTTGGCACTCTTTTCTGGTGAGTGCTAGAGGGCTGAAAAATCGACACTTTCCGTGCCACGAAACGCGCGGCCAGCGCCGCGAGGAGCCCATGCCCAAGACCAAGTTTCGTCCCCTGCACGACCGCGTGCTTGTGCGCCGCATCGACGCCAAGGAGAAAACCAAAGGCGGCATCATCATTCCCGACACTGCCAATGAGAAGCCGCAGGAGGGCGGGGTCATTGCTGTCGGTCCTGGAGGCCAAGCTGATCCCGATTGACCTGAAGCCGGGCAATCGCGTGCTGTTCGGCAAGTGGTGGGCACCGAGATCAAACTCGAGGGCGAGGACTCCTGATCATGAAGGAGTCCGACATCATGGGCGTGATCGCCTGACATCACGTCAGATCCAACGGAGTAATTGGAAATGGCTGCCAAAGATGTGAAATTTTCAGGCGATGCACGTGATCGTATGCTGCGCGGAGTCGACGTCCTCGCCAATGCGGTGAAAGTGACCCTTGGTCCAAAGGGGCGCAATGTCGTGCTCGAAAAAAGTTTCGGCGCCCCACGTATCACCAAGGATGGCGTCACAGTAGCTAAGGAAATTGAGCTTGACGATAAGTTCGAGAACATGGGCGCTCAGATGATGCGCGAAGTCGCCCAGAGGACGAACGATCTCGCCGGCGACGGCACGACAACGGCAACCGTGCTTGCTCAGGCAATGGTGAAGGACGGCGCCAAATCCGTCGCCGCTGGCATGAACCCGATGGACCTCAAGCGCGGCGTCGACATCGCGGTCACCGCCGTGGTCAAGGACCTTGGGAAGCGGGCGAAGAAGGTAGGCTCTTCGGCAGAGGTGGCCCAGGTCGGTACCATCTCTTCCAACGGCAACGCCAATATCGGCCAGATGATTGCAAAGGCCATGCAGAAGGTCGGCAACGAGGGCGTAATTACGGTGGAGGAAGCCAAGGCGCTTGAGACCGAGGTCGAAATTGTCGACGGAATGCAGTTCGATCGCGGTTACATTTCCCCGTACTTCATTACAAACGCCGAGAAGATGCTGGCAGAGCTTGAAGATGCCTACATCCTCCTGCACGAGAAGAAGCTTTCTGGCTTGCAGTCGATGTTGCCTGTGCTGGAAGCGGCCATGTAGTCAGGCAAGCCACTTGTTATCATCGCGGAGGATGTCGAGGGCGAGGCGCTCGTGGTCAACAAACTGCGCGGTTGGCTGAAGGTTGCTGCCGTGAAAG